>Ga0209162_1004400_pt1 | contig 10579 bp, 8 predicted proteins | sample YNPNPMetaG_FD_187121 | JGI IMG/M metagenome (GOLD analysis project Ga0209162, IMG submission 187121) | Anoxygenic and chlorotrophic microbial mat microbial communities from Yellowstone National Park, USA - YNP NP MetaG (SPAdes) (version 2) ...
ATCGGTATACCGGATATCGTGTCTGTCCCCAAATCTGGGCGGCACAGCCGGCTTGGACCTTCCGACTGGCGCTTGGGCAGGTCCGGTGGGTCAAGAGTCCGGTCGCCCGCACATAGTGAAACTCCGTGTCTGTCCCGATATTCCGTCTACCCTGCGCCCTTTCGGCCACCCCGTTGAAAGTTGAGAGTTGAACGTTTCACGTTGAACGTTCATGATCGGTATATCGGACATCGTGTCTGTCCCCAAATCTGGGCGGCACAGCCGGGTGGGACCGCCCCACCGGCGCTTGGGCAGGTCCGGCGGTCAAAAGCCCGGTTGTCCAAATGTTGTGCCTGTCCCCATATCCCATCCCGGGTCAAAAGTCCGGTCGTCCAAACATTGTGTCTGTCCCCATGTTTGGGCGCCCCCCTCGAGCTTGGACCGCCCGGCCGGCGCTGGAGCAGGTTCTCCGGATCAAAAGCGCGCTCGCCTCAACTCCGTGTCTGTCCCCATATTTGGTCCCGCGCAGATTATCGAATGTAATACTACGAAGGCCGCACCTGTCGTGAGCGCAATGCTCGGTACCAGAGAATCCGATACTGGCAAATTGAGCAAACTCGCAGTCTGAAAATCTTCGCAAATATGATCGATTCGTCAGTATATGTATTCAGCGCGGCGCAGCCGCAACAGAATAACTGCGGCGAAATAGATGCGTTCGTTCCAAACTGGACGCTCTGCTGCGCCGCGCTGCAACATCCCCGGGCTAAAACCGAACTTTTGTGCGCAGGACTGTCAGCGAGTTACCCGGCAAAGTCCACTGGAAGTCCGGCCCGCCAGCATCAAACTGCGTCGCGCGCGGGGAGACCTTCCGCGGTTCTTCAAGCGAGTTTTCATCGTTTGGACTGGCCGACGTCAGCACAAGTGCGCGAACCGGCGTGGTGATTCCCTTGACGCCCGCAAGATTGATCGAAGACACGATGTCTTTGTCAGAAACATTGACGAGCTTGAGGATAACCTCGTTTGATGAGGTCGCACGTGTTGCGCTGGCGTAGAGCGGCTTGATTTTTGGATATCGCACGTCATAGACCAGTTTGCCATCGAGGTAACACCTGATGTTTTGGCCTTTGACTTCCACCTTTACGTCGTACCACCTGCCGGTCTCGATACCGCCGGGGACATGCCGTCCGATCTGGCTCTTTCCTCCGCTGGTGCAAAGTTCAATTCCGTGTTCACGGTTCCCCCAACCGCCAAGGTTCCACCAGGTCCAGTTGTTTTCGTCGCGGACATGGAACATCACAAGGAATCCTTCAGCGCCACCCAGTTTTCGCGCCTTCAGTGTGTAGGTGTAATCGTCCCAATCTGCGCTGCCGGAATGCGCCTGAACGTTTTCCGCCTCGCTGTTCTGCCGATAAGCCCCATCCACAACTGTCCAGTTGCCACTTACCGCATGCCAACCTGTGTCGCCTTTTGCGAAGTCGTGTTCGTAGAGCACCGTTCCATCTCTCACGACGCGAATGTCCTTGAATTCGGCTCGAGTGAGCCACGTGCCGAGACCGATCCGCCCCCTGCGAGGCGCCGGTTCGATCTCCGGGGCGTCCATTTGTAACGGCAGGGTAACGTCGCCGCGATTCAGGCTGAACATTTGCTGGACGTAATAGCTCGGAACCCCGTAGGCGCGCGAGCTGTCGAAGTTGATAAGGTCAGGGTTCCAGCGTTTGTGATTGACGTTGACGAAAAGCGGCGCGTAGCTCGCCATCCAGACAATGTCCGAGTTGCGCTCAAGGCCCGTCATGAACGCTGCCTCGCCTATGGCGGCACGGAGATTGCCCTGGCCACACCCTGAGGTCACTGCATATTCGCCAACAAACACTTTTGGGCCGTTCCGATCGTAGGCGTCATACCTGTTCGCTTGCTGCATGAAAAACTCGGGGTTGCTGTAGTAATGTTCATCGATGATATCCGGAGGCGGATTTGTCGGGTAGCCGCCCCAGACATTGGCTATCAACTGGATTTCCGGGTATCTGGACTTGATTGCCCGGTGGAACATCCCCCAACGCACATTATAGTCAGGACCGCCGTTTTCATTGCCAATTTCGATGTACTTCAATCCGAATGGCGCGGGATGACCATTCATGGCGCGCAGACTGCCCCAAACAGTGTTTGTCGGGCCATTGGCATACTCGATGGCGTCCAGAGCGTCCTGCACCCACTGGCTCATTCTGTCCACCGGTACAACCTCTCTGTGCGACATCCCGACATTGATGCAAAAGACAGGTTCAGCCCCGAGGTCCTCGCTCAACTCGAGGTACTCGTGAAACCCAAGTCCGTGCGTGGCCCAATACTGCCAAATGTTCCAGAGCGGCTCCCGCGTTGCGATGTCGCCCACGGTCCTTTTCCACTGATACATATGAGCAAGGTCGTCGCCTTCAACCCAGCAACCGCCGGGAAATCGCATGAACGAAGGCTTGAGACCGTCCAGCAGTTCGCACAGATCGGTGCGCAAGCCGTGGTTCTTCCACGTCCTCTCCGGCATGAGAGATACCATGTCCAACCAGAGCGTCCCGGTGCCTTCGGCGATGATCTTCAATTTGCCCTTCGGATCGCCGAACTCCAGCTTTAGTTCGGCGCTGAACCATTTCCACCGGGACGTGATCCCGCTGAGCGTGGCACGGGCGGTTTCTTTGCCGCTGGCTTCGATCAGCACATGAACGGGACCGGAAAAACCCTCCGACCTTGCAGCAAACCGGAGATTGTACCTTTCACCGGCAACAATGTTCATGCCCCAGTAACCCTCATTCACGATGCAAGCCCGGCCTTCAAACCGAATCCGCAGGCTCTTTCGGTTGAAAGGGTTTAAGGGATGGCTGATGTCGATGCTCGCCTCGCTTGAAGCGCCGTCTTCTCGAACCACTGTCCAGTGCTCGGCCCACATCGAATCCTCAAACGACCGGTTTCGGACAAGTTCGGGATAAATACCGCCGTCAGCGGAATGATTGATGTCTTCGAAGAAAATCCCCCACAACATCGGGCTCACACTGTGACCGGGCTCGTTGGCACTGACGGTGATGCGTGCCAGTTGTGCTTCTACGCGGAGACAAGCGGGCAACAGGATCAAAACGATCAATACTCCGAATGCGTGTCTGAATTTCAGTTTCACGCCTCACTCATAAGCACTCGATGCGCCTAATGGCAAGAAAAGACTTAATCTCGCCGGACCACCAGACCAAGCATCAGCTCTCAGCCCGAATATTTCATACTCAGCGCGGCGCGCCAGAGTGCCAAGCCTGGAACGAACGCATTTATCTCGCCTCGAGCATTTGGTTGCGGCTGCGCCGCGCTCCATTTCTATCCGGCATGGCACGGGCTTTAAGCCCTTATTCTGACTCGCTGACTGCGCTTTACTTGGGGCGTTGCCCCGAGCGGAGCGGGCCTTCGGTCCTCAGTGTCACTGCAACCCGAGGAGACGTCCGCCCTGGTACGTCAGGAAAGACAACGTCCATGCGATTGCTCCAAGGCACAGCAACTCGCCCAAAGCCCATCGGATGGAATTGGTTTCCCTGAAGATGACGACGGCGGTGCCGGCGCATTGCAAGGCAATCGCATAGAATACCAACAACGCCAACCCTGTGAGTGTGGTGTAAAGCGGCGTGCCGTCGGACCGTTTCTGTTCGCGCAGAGTCTGGACAAGACCGACTCTGTTTTCGTCGGAATCACTGCCGCTGCCGACGTTGTACACGACCGCCATTGTGCTCACGAAAAGCTCGCGCGCCGCGAAACTGGACAATATGCCGATGCCAATTTTCCAGTCGAATCCCAACGGGGCGATAGCAGGCTCGATGAACCGTCCGAGACGTCCGACAAAACTTCCTCGCAATCTTTCCCCGGCGATTTCTTTGTCGAGTTTGCGCAGTTTGGCTTGGAGTTCTTTTTCATCCAATTGTCGCGCTCCGGAGTTGTCGGCTGCGGCGAGTGCTGTCAGTTGTTGACGCTGGGTGCGGTAAGAATTCTCGACGTGTGGGTTGCGCGGGTAGGTCGCCAGAAACCAGAGCAGAATGTTAATCCCAAGGATGACGGTGCCGGCCCGCTGAACGAAAAGGCTGGCGCGTTCCCACATGTGCCGGAGCAGAGTGCTGATCAATGGTCTTCGGTACGGGGGCAGTTCGAGGATCATCAGGGGCATGTGCGATTTGAGAAGGGTCTTTTTCGCCAGCCATGCAAGGGCCATTGCAACAACAATTCCCAACACATACAATCCCAGCATCACGAGTCCTTGCAACCTGAGCGGCCCGGCGATCTGTTTGTCGGGTATGCACGCTGCTATGAGCAAAGTGTACACGGGCAGCCGCGCAGAACAGCTCATCAGGGGCGCAATCAGGATTGTTACAAGACGATCTTTCGGGTGCTCAATTGTTCGGGCGGCGAGGATGCCCGGCACGGCACAGGCAAACGAGCTCAGCAGGGGTATGAAACTCTTGCCGTGCAGTCCCACCTTTCCCATCACACGGTCCATCAGGAACGCTGCTCTGGCCATGTAACCCGTATCTTCCAACAACGCGATAAACAGAAACAACAGGCATATTTGTGGCAGAAAGACCATCACGGCGCCCACGCCGGCGACCACGCCATCCACCAACAAGCTTCTGAGGTCTCCCGGAGAAAGCCAATGGCCGATCCCCGAACCGATCCATGCGATTCCGTTTTCGAGAAGATGGGTTGGAATGCGCGCGAGCGTGAAAATGCTCTGAAACATCACAGCCATTACAAGAATGAAGAACAAAGTTCCCCACAGCTTGTGTGTCAAAATCCGGTCGAGTTTGTCGCTCGGAGTTTCAGAGAGGCTCAATGTTTCGCAGACGACCAGCTTTTGAATGGCGCCTACACACGCGTATCTGGCTTCAATCGCGGCAGTGCGCCAATCAATTGCTTTCTGTTCCAGTCGTTGGCGTGCGTCCCTGACTTTGCCCAAGAGGTCGGGCGGTTCACCGAAATCAATGCGCGGTGTGTACCTGTCGTCCGTCAGAATCAGGACGGCTTCAGCAGCACTGAGACGGGCGTTTGATCCCTTCATCCGGCACGGGAGCGAACGTGCGATCTGCTCGACCTCCGCCTGGAAATCTGGCGGCAGTTGACAAAACGCGCGACCGATCGGATGCGCATCCGGATTCAGAGCAAAAGAGACAATGTGATCGCGAAGTTCGGGGACACCTTCGCGGGAACTCGCAACCATTGGAAAAACAGGAACACCCAGTTCCCGCGCAAGCCGATTCGAGTCGAGCTCGCGACCGTTTGCCCTTGCCACGTCCATCATGTTCAGGGCGATCACGGTGGGATAACCAAGCTCGATTACCTGGGTGGCAAAATACAGATTCCGTTCCAGATTCGAAGCGTCCACCACAAGAACCACCATGTCCGGGCCCGGCACATCCTTGCAATGCTGGAATAGGACGTCCCGGACGATTTGCTCGTCTGGCGATTGCGGACTGAGACTGTACGCTCCGGGCAGATCGAGAATTGTAACCGGCGGCGTTGTTGAATCGCCGAGCAACCGGCCTTCTTTTCTTTCGACGGTGACTCCGGCGTAGTTGGCGACCTTGGCGCGCAAGCCGGTCAGCGCGTTGAACAGGGTCGTCTTTCCACAATTCGGGTTGCCGGTGAGCATCACCAGCTTCGGGGCGAGATTCTGGCGCGAGCCGCTCTGGCGACTCGTTTCTGGCCTTCGAGGTTGGGCGGTAAACAGATCGACACTCACCTTAGATTGCGGCGCTGAACATTGCGATGCCAACCATCCTCGAGCTTACGGTGCGGTTTCCACCAGAATCCCATCCGCCTCGTGGCGGCGCAGGCTGAGGTTGCAGCCACGGAACCGGATTTCCACAGGATCACCCAAGGGCGCAAAACGCACAATCTCGACATTGGTCCCCACGACCAGTCCCAGTTCAAGCAACCTCGCGCGAACATCTCCCGGCAAATCCAGAGCCACCACAGTGCCCGCCTTGCCCGCCGGAAGCGAAGTTATTGGTTGGACAGTCGCTTCTGTCATGACAGTTGCCTATGTCAATTCTCGGCGGTCTTCCGGGGTTGAACTGGCTCGACCATGATTTTATCGGCCAGCTTTGCGCTCAGGCCGAGTCGGACGTTGCAAACGCGGCAAACGACATTGCTGTCCTGCAACACGATCCCGATCTGCTGTTCTTCCCTCAACCCCATTTCCCGGAGTCGCCTGCACAGTTCCGGTGTCGCTTGAAGTTCTTTGATCCGAACCAGAGAACCGGAGGCGACACGACTAAGCGGGCACACAGCCGGGTTGGCCGGCGGTTTCACCGAACACGTCGATTCAACAGTTCTCTCAGTCACGCCGGTCAAAGGTAGGACCGCCAAGCCCTGTACGCAAGAGCTTTGGTGTCGGCCACGCCAACCTGAAACCATCGCCGGCTCACGAGCCAAAGTCATCCAGAGCTTCATTCGGGTGAGATTTTTCCGGCCAACGATTTTTCAATGGCAAGAGGTCGTCCGTCCGCTTAGGGTAACGCTCCGATGTTGCCGTCCAAACCATGGAAAGCCGAATCGTTGATTTGGTTGCTGATGAGCCTGTTCATTGCGCTCGGGTCGGTTGGTTTGGTGGCTTCTTTGGTGGATCAATGGCTCGCAAGTCCGTTGATGGTTTCAGAACGGGATTTGAAGGACGTTGGGGCACTGTTGTTCAAGCTCAAATCGCGCTCTGATGACGTGTCGGCGTATCTTGCCGACCGGCTTTCTGAAAAGTGCAGGAGCGCGATAGATCAATTCGAAGGCAAACCGGCAGATGTTGGTCCTTTGAAGCCGCTGTTGGCGGAGGAGCTGAGCAAGATCATTTCCGGGCCGCTCATTTACGAGGAAGCGCGCTTTTCAAAAATACAGTTGAGGCCCGAAACCAAAAAATCACTGGACAGCCGTCTCGGCAGATTGCAGTCGAAACGGTTGAACAGGCTTCTGTTGGAGGACGCGTATCCGGAGGGACTGGCACGAACCGATCTGTCCGACAGCGCAACAGAGGCTCGGCAGGTATGGTTGCAAGTGGGGTTTACTCCTCTTTTCCAGATAATAACTTTCTTTCTGGTGGGACGTTTTCTGAAGAAAAACAACATGACGTGGGCCGAGGCGTTTGGGTTTGCAACGCGCGGCCTTGGAAGGAACATGCTGTTGGCGACCGGGTCGGTCCTGTTTGTCTTGCCGGTCTCTCTCGGGTTACTGTGGCTGTCCCGCAAGTTTATGGAATTTTGGGCTCTGAGGCCGGAATTGCAGACAATGGTGAAGGCGCTCGAATCTGCGCAAAGTTGGGACCAATATATTTTGCTGGGCGTGACGGCGATTCTGCTTGCACCGGCATGGGAAGAGCTGGTGTTCCGCGGCATACTGTTCTCCGCAGTGAAACAGGCCGGGTTCCCACGTTTGGCATGGATAGGAACCTCGCTGTTGTTCGCCGCAGTTCACGTGAACCTTGTGACGTTCCTTTCCCTGTTTGCCGTTGGGGCCGTCATGGTGTGGCTGTACCAGCGGACGGAGAACCTTTTTGCGCCGATTTTTGCGCATGCGCTGTTTAACGGGGTTAACTTTGCGTGGATGATGATTGGCAGCCTAAATGTCTGAGTCGGGACCGGCATGAACGAACTTGAACTCATACGAAATCTGATCCCGCTGTTGCCAACAAATAGCGCGGTTGTAACGGGAGCAGGCGACGATTGCGCAGTGGTGGACGTGGGTTTGCCGGACAAACACCTGCTGTTGAAGACGGACGCAGTCGTCGAGGGCATCCATTTCACCGCAGACGTTCCAGGGCTGGCAGTTGGCCACAAGGCTCTTGGCCGGTGCCTCAGCGATGTCGCTGCCATGGGCGGCAACCCTTTATGCGCCCTTGTGACCATCGGCTTGCCGCGTGGTTTTGATTTCGAACGCGTTCGATCGATTTATGAAGGCATGGCGAACCTTGCCGGGCGCCATGACCTCGCAATCGTTGGAGGTGAAACCACAACAAGCCCGGAACGCGTTTTTATCTCTGTCGCTGTTTTGGGCACGGTTCGAAAATCGGCCTGCATTCTCAGGTCGGGTGCACAACCCGGCGACGCCATTTTTGTCTCGGGCACGCTTGGCGGGTCGATGGCAGGAAAACATCTCACCTTTGAACCCCGATTGCCGCAAGGGCAGTGGCTCGCAGCAAGAGGTACGGTGCACGCAATGATCGATTTGAGCGATGGGTTGGCCACCGATCTTCGGCATCTTCTTGACGCCAGTCGCGTTGGAGCCGAACTGCTTGCAGAAGCAATCCCCGTCAGCGATGTCGCCCGAAAACGTGCAAAACAAACCGGCGACACCAAATTGGCCCCGCTGACTGCGGCTCTGACCGAAGGCGAAGACTTCGAGTTGCTGTTCACCGTTCTGCCATCTGACGCTGTGCCGCTCCTGGATGCATGGAAAGCCGAATTCCCCGAAGTGAAGTTGAGTTGCATCGGGAAAATCACCGCTGAACACGGCTTGCGCATACGCGACCGCCGGGGAACGCGCCCATTCGAGGAACATGGTTACATTCATTTCGAATAGCGAAGCCGACACTGTGGCGCTGGGACTCGAGTGGGGAAAGACTGCCGGCCCCGGCTGGGTGTTCGGGCTGATCGGCCCGTTGGGTGCCGGCAAAACACGCCTTGTCCGAGGGATAGCGCAAGGATTGGGTGTAAAATCACGCGTTCGTTCCCCGACGTTCACCCTGGTCCACGAGTACACTGGCGGCAGATGGCCCCTTTTTCACATAGACCTTTACCGCGTTGAAACCATCGACCAATTTGAAACTGCGGGGCTGGGCCAATACATGTTCTCACCCGAAGGCATAACAGTGATCGAATGGTTCGACCATTGGCCGACCAGCGAAAGCGGATTGATTCCGACTAGCCCCGGACATCGCCTTCGACGTGCGATCATCGAGGTCCTGCATGAAAACGTACGGCGCATAACCTATGAAGATTCTTGCACTTGAGTTCTCGTCCCGAATGCGAAGCGTCGCCGCGGTCAAGGCCGGACCGGGCGAGCAACCTGCTGCAGTAGCAACTGGTTCAGATCTCGGCAGCAGGGGAACCAGGGCATTTCAACTCATAACAACGGTGTTGAAAGAGGCAGCTTGGGAACGCGATGACGTGGATACAATCGCCGTCGGCCTCGGCCCCGGAAGCTACCACGGCGTCCGTGTCGCAATAGCAATCGCCCAAGGCTGGTCGGTCGCCAAAAAAGTCAGACTGATTGGAGTCAGCAGTGCCGATGCGCTGGCGGCGATGCTTGTATTGAAGGGACAACAGGCGCCTTTCATCGTGGTTATCGACGCGCAGCGCGGCGAGTTTTATCGCGCAGACTACACGGTCGAGTCCGGCGTTGCTCGAGAAGTCTGCGCTCTGCGCTTGGCCAAAACCGCCGAAATCCACGACTGTTTGAACAGCGGAAAAAACGTGTTCGGACCCGACTCTGCCGATCGCCTACCCGGCATCCGCGAAGCATTCCCAACAGCAGCGACCGTCGGCTTCCTCGCTGCCAGGATGCCCACTGAAACCTCGGGTGCATCTCTCGAGCCGATTTACCTGCGCGAACCGGCTTTCGTCAAAGCACCCCCACCACGATTCGCATAAACATTTTCAAATAACACCAACGGCAGCAGCTACCCGTTCAAAGCACTGCATGATTGGTCGCTCTGCAAAGAAACCTCGCCAAACTGTGATGCGCGGGATTACCTCGTGGCGAGAAGAAAAAGTATCGCGGGAACAAGGGACCACAGCGTGACCAAGCCGACAAAGTGAAAAACTGTTTTGGGTCTTTTCATGGCAAAACTCTTTGTGTTGAGCAATTTTGTCTCGACCATACCCGCACACGAACAACCGCAACATTGCAGAAAACGTGACACATGCAAGTAAAAATTATTAACAACCGTCTGTTCAGTCTGTCCCATATCAGGACAATATGGCAGGAGTCGGCTTAGTGACGACAAAAGGCTTGACAGGACCGTGGCGCAGTTCGGAATCGGCAAATGGCCAAACCGGGAGAGTAACGTGAATTATTGGCTGCGACTTGCACTCAGACCTCAGGACAACCTCGCTTGTTGGCGGGATACATTCGCAACTTCGGCGTCAGAATTATTGTCCAAGCGAAGCCTTGACCGGTGCCCCGATCCGTCTGGCTCAATCCGGTCAGCGGCATCGAGTCGGGCCAAATATCGTGTCAATATCGTGCCTGTCCCTCTATTTGCACCGCCGACCGCCCAAACATCGTGTCTGTCCCCATATCTGGGCGTTGCGGTTGGCCTCGACCGTCCGACCGCGGCTTGGTCAGGTCCACCAAGTCAGCAGTCCGGCCACCCAAATTGCGTGTCTGTCCCCAAATTTGGCTCCCCGCAAAATCGAGTCTGTCCCCATATGTGGGTGCTGAACACATCCCGGTTTTGGGGTTTGCTGAGCCATTTGTGCTGGCTGTGAGCCTTGCTGGCCCGACGACAGTCGGGCTTTGAGCAAAACTTCTGATGCCATCAGTTCCGGAGCTCAGATACGAACAACTCCTTGCAGTGCAAACATCGGCAACGATTTGGTCTTCG
>Ga0209162_1004405_pt1 | contig 10570 bp, 5 predicted proteins | sample YNPNPMetaG_FD_187121 | JGI IMG/M metagenome (GOLD analysis project Ga0209162, IMG submission 187121) | Anoxygenic and chlorotrophic microbial mat microbial communities from Yellowstone National Park, USA - YNP NP MetaG (SPAdes) (version 2) ...
ACCATCGGGACACCGGTTTGCGCCTGGACCTCCTGGAGGCAGGAGGAAGTCAGCGTGCCGGGCATGCAGCCGAACGGAGCGCAGTTGACGACCATGCGGGCGCCGCCGTGGGCAAACAGGATCGCGCGTCCCATCGTGAGGATCGCCTCGCCGGCGAACTCCTCCGGGATGTACCGGGTCCCCGCGTCGATGACCTGCCGAACGGGAGGTTCGTGACGGTCGGCGAGGAAGGAGCCGCCGAGGGCGTAGATGCGCTCCTCCTCGCGGCGAAGGAAACCGTCCTTGAGCATCGTGACGGCCATCTCGACGGGGCGGAAGGCGTTGATGCCGGTCAGCGCCTCGCGGCGGGCCATTTCCGAGGTGTACAGGATCCATTCGCCGATCGGCGACAGCCAGCCCTCGCCCCCGGCCGCCTCGATGGCCCGGATCACCTCGCCGTTGGAGTAGCCGTTGCAGCGGACGTAGATCTCGCCGACGACGCCGACCAGGGGGCGCGGCGGGGCGTCGCCGCGCAGCGCCGCGATCGCCTGGACCGCGGCCGCCAGCTCCCGGTCCCACTTCCGCCCGGTCTCCATCGCCCGTTCGATCAGCGCCTGGCGCACCTCCGCTTCGCGGTCGACCGCTCCCCGCTCCCGCTCGTATGGCCGGGCCTTGCAGACGGCCTTGTAGAGCACGTCGGCGGAGAGGATTCCCGTCCACAGGTCGCGGCGCACCGCTTCCGGAAGGCCCTGGTAGTTGTTGTACGAGGAGGGGGAGACGATCTCGAGGTCGCCCCAGCCGAGGTCCTCGAGGATGAGCTTGTGCAGCGTGCAGTACTGGCCGAAGCGGCACGGGCCCTCGGCGGTCGGCATGAAGAACGCCTCGTGCTTCGGGTCGGCGCCGATCTCGCGCAGCGTCTTGACCAGGCTACCGATCGTCACCGCCGTCGGCAGGCATTCGGTGCCGCGCGAGAGCCGGCGACCGATCTCGAACGCCTCGCGGTCCTCCGGCGGCAGCGCCCGGGCCTCGATCCCGTGGCGGCGAAAGATCGCCGCCAGGAAGCCGCTGCCGAAGACGTGCATCGGCGGGAACCAGACGCGCCGCCGCTTCCACTCCTCGCCGACCCTCTCGCCGGAAACGCCTCGGGAGAGGACGGTCGGCGCCGGGACGACAGGCGGCCGGGGCGGCTCGACCGCCTCGCCCGCCAGGCGCCGGGCCTCCAGCTCGCGCACCACGTCGAGGAACGCCTCGATGCGGGTCACGTAGCCGGCGTCGGCGGCGTGCTCGTCGAGCTCCAGCACCAGCATCGGCTTCCGCCCCACCGTGCGCTCGGCGTAGGTCAGCGTGAACGAGTCGGGACCGCAGCCGAAGTTGGTGAGGAAGATCGGGTACAGATTCGGCGCCTGCGCCGTGCGGCGCACCGCGGCCAGCGCCCGCTGGGCGAAGTTCCAGTAGGTGTTGTGGTAGCGCGGCTCGATGTCGCTCTCGCGGAAACCGAGCCCCTCCGACGGGATCACCGGCAGGCCGTACTCGGCGATCTTCCGCGGCAGCCCCACGTTGAGGCCGGTGTCGTAGAGGTTGTACGGGCGGCCGATGATCACGAACGCCGGCCTGTTCTCCGCGGCCAGGCGTTCGAGCGTCTTGTGGGTGTCGGCCTGCAGCTTGCGCTGGAACTCGGACTGCGCCTGACACCCCGCGCGCCAGGCGGCGGCGACCTGTCGGGGGCCGACGCCGAGGACCGGGCCGACGGCGCGCGTCAGGTGCCGCACCAACGTCCGTTCGGGCATCCGCTGGTCGACCACCGGGGAGAGGATCCGGGTGTCGTCGAGACCGGCGCGGCGCAGCGCAGTGCGCACCACGCCGGGAAGCCCCTGAACGTAGGGGCAGAACTGCGCGTCGGTCGTCGCGCGGTTGCGGCGCCCCGCGATCCGGTGCGGCAGGAACACGAAGTCGACGTCGGGCTTGCTCAGCAGGGCGTGGACGTGGCCGTGCACCACCTTGGCCGGGAAGCAGAACTCCGAGGCGACCATCGCGGTCGTCGCCCGGCGCACCTCGGCGTTCGTCTCCGGCGACAGCACGACCCGCGCCCCCAGACTCTCGAAGAAGGCGCGCCAGCGCGGCAGCTCGTCATACAGGTGGAGCGAACGCGGCAGGCCGATCGTGATCCCGGTCGGCCGGCCGTTCGGCTTCGCCCCCTCGCTGCGCCACAGCGCGTTCCGGCGGTCGAACAGCTCGTAGGTCGTCAGCTTGCGCACCCGCTTCTCGTCCGGGTCCCGGCCGCAGAGGTAGCCCCACGAGGTTTCCGACGGCATCGCCGGGCTGCGGGCGTAGGTGATCGCGCACTTGTTCGCGCAGAGATCGCACCGCTCCTGCCGCACCTGGATCTCCCCCTCCAGGCAGTCCAGGCCGCGGAAGGTGGTCGGGCCAGCGCCGAGCTGCTGCCGCCGCGCCAGGCACGCCACCCCCATCGCCCCCATCACGTGGCAGACGGGAGAAACCACGATCTCGACCCCCAGCTCCTGCTCGAACGCCGCCACCAGTCCCGGGTTGCGCGCCGTCGCCCCCATGAACGCGATCTTCGTCTTCGAAACCGGCCGGCGACCCACCACCTTCGTCAGGTAGTTGCGCACCACCGAACGCATCACGCCGGCCAGCGCCTCCTCGCGCGTGTACCCCTGGCGCAGGAGCTTCATCACGTCCTGCTCCATGAACACCGTGCAGCGGTCCGAGGTCAGCGGCGGCGCCAGACCGAGCACCGCCTGCCCGACGTCCTGCACCCGATACCCCAGCTTCGTCGCCTGCTCCTCGACGAACGAACCCGTCCCGGCGGCGCAGACGTAGTTCATGTTCGCGTCGCAGGCGTGCCCGTCCCGCAGCCGGATGTACTTCGAATCCTGCCCGCCGATCTCGAAGATCGTCTCCACGTCGGGGTCCGCGGCCAGCGCTCCCGTCGCATGCGCCGTGATCTCGTTGATGATCGCATCGGCCCCCAGCAGCATCCCCACGAGCTTGCGCCCCGAACCGGTCGTGCCGACCGACAGCACCTCGAGCGTCCGGCCGGCGCGCTCCAGCGCGTCCCGCAACGACGCCAGCAGCTTCCGCGTCGCCCCGATCGGATCCCCCGCCGTCTTGCGGTAGATGTCCATCAACACCCGCTCGCGCTCGTCGAGGAGCACGCACTTGGTCGAGGTCGAACCGATATCGATTCCCAGCGCCGCCCGCACCACGGGGCCCGCAGGCCACCCGTGCACCCGCACCTCCGACCCGTCCTCCGTCACCCACGACTCGGCCACCGCGAACGACGGGTACTTCGTCCGCTCCAGCACCAGCGGCCGACCCTGCGGCACCAGCGACGTCCGCCCCCCGGGACTCGACGGCGGGCGCGATGACCGGGCGCCGTCCCGGTGCGCCCCGCTCCCGACCGCCACCGTCAGGTCCGCCGCCAGGTCGCCCCACGGCCGCCCCGTCGCCTCGTCCCGTGCCACCAGCGCCGCCCCGAGCGCCGTGGCGAGCTGGCCGCGGTCGCCCTCCGCCGTCCGCACCACCGCCCCCGACAACCGGCTCACCCAACGCACCACGTCCCGGTTGCGCGAAACCCCCCCGACCATCAGCACCTCCCCCTCGACGGGACGCCCCTTGAACAACGTCTGCAACATCGTCGAGGCCAGCCCCTGGCACAGCCCCGACCACATCGCCTCCCGCGAGTACCCCTCCTGCTGGCGGTGGATCAGGTCGCTCTTCGCGAACACCGCGCAACGCGACGCAATCGACGGCGGGTCCTCGACCGGCTCGAGCGTCGCGATCACGTCGTAGTCAATCCCCAGCCGCCGAGCCTGCTCGTCCAGGAACGAACCGGTGCCCGCGGCGCACACCGAGTTGGTCGTGAACCCGAGGAACCGCCCCTCCGCGTCCAGCTCGATGCCCGTCAACGACCCGCCGCCGACGTCCATCACCCAGCGCACGCCCGAGGCAAACCGCGACGCGCCGACCACCGTCGCGCGCACCGTGTCCAGCAACAACACCCCCGGCGCCCGCTCGAGGATGGTCCGGTGATGTCCCGTCGCCGCCAACGCCACCTCCCCCTCCAGCCGAACCTGCTCCAGCCAGCGGGCCAGGTGCGCGCGCGGATCACCGTGGTGCCGATCGATCCACGAAGCAACGATGCCGCCCCGCTCATCGAGCAGCACCGCCTTCGTGAACAACGTGCCGATGTCCAGCCCCAGGTACCTCATGGCAACCCTCCCACACCGGCGACTCCGTCGCCTCGAACCAGGAAACGCGGCCAAGACCCAGCCGCCTCGAACCCGACCTGCCGAAACCTTCGAACCGAGTCCCCCGCTCGCACCCCCAGATTCCTCCCGCCTTCCCTCGTTCCCGCAGGTCCCATGCACTGAACCGCGAGAACTAGAATGACGTGTCAGGTCAGCCTGTCTACTGGACTCTCGCGGGCCTGTCAACACGAATTGCGACAACAGGCGTACTCGACGAACTTCATAGGACTATCGTTCGGAAACGAGCACCCGGTGAACAACCGCATTCAGACCCGAAGCGGCACCCGTCATGATGCCCAGGGTTCGTCGGGAAACTCGCCAGGACCAGCAAGGGGAGCGGGGCGGGGTGGCGGGTAAGAGTGATGCCCAGGGTTCGTCGGGAAACTCGCCAGGACCAGCAAGGGGAGCGCCGCCACCCACCACACCGCAAGCTGCCGCCGGTCGCACCCCGAAGGCCCGACACCCGGGATGGCCCGGTCCGGACGCCCGTGGTCGTCCGGACGTTTCGATGCTAGGATGCACCGCGACTGAACAGGGTCCACCGGGGGATCACCTGAGCGGGTGAGCGATGCGCGGCGAGGTTGCCAGATCCTTCCCCGGGCGCGGCGGCAAGCCTGGCCCGACGGATGCGCCGGGGCCACCGGATCGGCGACGACATGCGTGGTCTGCCGAGCCGTTCTGTGGCTCCGGACGACTGTCCCGGCGTGCCGGCTTGTTGCCGGGCGCGATCGCGACGGCCGCGGCCCTGCTCCCGGCCGCGGCGGCCGCCTGCGGCGCTCCGTCCGGACCGCCGGCGCTCGATCCAGGCCGGGCGTGGGACGCTTCGCTGGTCGACCTGTTCGACGACAAGGTCGACTGGATCACTCCGCTGCGTGCGCTGCTCGGGACTCCCTGGTTCGAGGAGTACGGGGCGCGGCTGGCTCGACGGGTGGCGGAGGCCGACGTGGTCGCCGTCGTGCGGCTCAAGGCGAGTCTTCCGCCGGGCGGAGCCCAGGCGGCCGGGACGCTCGAGGTGGAGGTCATCGAGTCGCTGCTCGGCCGGGCCGTCCCCGGCATGGTCGTGCGGCTCGACCTCCCCACCGCCGCCGCGGAACGGCTCGATGCCGAGCTCGACCGCATCGAGGATCAAGGGCGGTTCGTGGTCTTCCTCCGATGGTATCGGGGCGAGACGGGCGACGTGCGCAATCACTGGCACCTCTCCCCCTTCGACCAGGACTTGGTGGACACGATCCGACGGACCGCGCCGCGCTAGAATCGCGGGGCGACCGCCACGGCCCGGGGGTCCGGGGAACCGAAACGATGGAGCGACGCGACATCACGCTGAGCTACGGCAAGGACCGCAGGACCTACTCGTGCCCCGCCGGCTTCCTCGCCGGCGAGCCCCTTGCACCGCGGCCGCTCACCGGAGGCCGGCCGCCGCGCGAAGCCTTTGCCGACGCCCTGGCCCACCCCGAGGGCTCGCCGCCCCTGCGCGAGCTGGTGCGTGGCCGGCGCGTCGCGATCGTGATCGCGGACGAGTTTCGCGCCGGGCTGCAGCAGGAGATCCTGGACGTCCTGATCGCCGAGGTCGCCGCAGCCCGACCGTCCCATGCCGCCCTGCTGATCGCCACCGGCTCCCACGACCCAGCGATCTACGCCCGGACCCTCGCCCCCGCCGCCCGCGATTCCGCCGCCCGCCACGGCCTCGATCTGCTCGTCCACGTCCACGACTGCGACCGGTCCGTTCACCGCCACGTTGGGACCACGCCGCTGGGTACCCCTGTCGACCTCGACGAGCTGCTCCTGTCGGCGGATGTGCGGATCTACGGCCACGAGAGCAAGCACCACTACATGTGCGGCTACTCGGTGATCGACAAGCTGGTCGTGCCGGGCCTGGCGGCGCGCCGCACGATCGAAGCCAACCACAAGCGGGCCCTGGACCCGGCCTCCCTCGGCGGCCGCTCGCCCTGGCATCCCGACCCGAACCGCAAGCACAACCCGTTCGCCGAGGACGTGCGCGACGCGCGGCAGCTTTCCGAGTGGCGGATCTGGCGGGACGGTGCGATCGTGGAACAGCGGGTGGACACCTTCGGCCTGGACATGATCTCCGAGGCAGGCAAGGTCGGCTGGATCGCCGCCGGGCGCCCGGAGGCCTTCCTGCCGCGCATGCCGGTCGAGGTCGACCGCGTGGGGGCGTTCGAGGTCCGGCCGGCCCGCTACGTGCTGGTGTCACCCGGCGGTCCTCCCGCTTCCCAGACCTTCTACTCCACCCAGAACTGCTTCGACATGGCGATCCTCGGCGCGATCCAGCCCGGCGGCGAGGCGCTCATCATCGCCCCCTGCGACGGCCGACCCGACGTCCCCCCCGACGTCCGCGGCCTGGCACCGGACGCCGGGTCCAAGGCGCTGTTCTATGACGGACTGGTCCAGCTTCTTCCCCGGCCCTTCGACGAGGCGGAGGCGTGGATCCGCGACCACTTCGAGCTGTACCTGTGGAAGACGCATCGGGTCCTGCGCCTGCTCAAGGTCGATCGGGTGAGGCTCTTCCTCCACTCGGAACTGGACCCTGCCCTCGTCGCTGCGGCCGGCCTCGTCCCGGTGGCCGATCCCCAGGCGTGGATCGACGAGCGGGCCGCGAGGGGCGACGGGCTTTGCCAAGTGATCGACGACGGCAACCGAATGCTCGTCGTCGGCAAGCCGTGAGCGGTCTCCGCATGCCCTCGACCATGCCGCCGTCCCCCGTGCCGCGCTCCGACGGCCCGCGCCCCCGCGCCGTCGTGCTGCTCTCCGGCGGCCTCGACTCCGCCGTCGCCGCCGCCTGCGCCCGGGCCGACGGCTTCGAGGTCCACGCGCTGACCCTCCGTTACGGCCAGCGCCATGCCGCCGAGATCGACGCCGCGCGCCGGGTCGCCGCCTCCCTCGGCCTCGCCTCCCACCGCATCCTCGATCTCGACCTTCGTGCCCTCGGTGGCTCCGCCCTCACCGACGACATCCCGGTCCCGCCCGCCGCCGGCCCGCCCTCCTCCTCCGCCTCCTCGCGGGGGGCGGCCGGGCCCGCCGGCGCGGCGTCCGATCGCCCCGCCGGCCGTCCGCCGGAGCCGCCGACCGGCATCCCGGTCACCTACGTCCCCGCCCGCAACACGATTCTCCTCGGCCTCGCCCTGGCCCACGCCGAGGTCCTCGGCGCCGCCGACATTTACCTCGGGGTCTCCTCGGTCGACTACTCGGGCTATCCCGACTGCCGGCCGGAGTTCATCGCGGCGTTCGAGCGGCTCGCGCGGCTCGCCACCCGGGCCGGCGTGCAGGACGGCGTGCGCTTCCGCATTCACGCCCCGCTCCAGCATCTCTCCAAGGCCGAGACGATCCGCCGCGGCCTCGCGCTCGGCGTCGATTTCTCCCTCACCCACACCTGCTACGACCCCGCCCCCGACGGCGCCGCTTGCGGCCGCTGCGACGCCTGCCGCCTGCGCCGCGAGGGATTCTCCGCGGCCGGCGTCCCAGACCCGACCCGCTACGCGCCGCCGCCCGCCCCCGTGCCGCCCTCCACGGTGCGCGTCCTCGAGCTGTACCGCTCGATCCAGGGCGAAACCACCTTCGCCGGCACCCCGTGCACGATCGTCCGCCTCGCCGGCTGCCCCCTCCGCTGCTCATACTGCGACACCGCCTACGCGCGGCAAAGCGAGGGGTTGGAGCTGTCCGTCGCGGAGGTGATCCGCAACGTCCAGGATCTCGGACCGGGCCTCGTCGTCGTCACCGGCGGCGAGCCGCTCGCCCAGCCCGGCACGCTCCCGCTGCTCGGCGCGCTGTGCGACGCCGGACACACCGTGCTTCTGGAAACCTCCGGCGCCTATGACATCACGCCGCTCGATCCCCGCGTGCGCCGGATCGTCGATGTGAAGACCCCCGGCTCCGGCATGGCCGACCGCAACCGTCCCGGGAACCTCGCCGTCCTGCGCCCCGCCGACGAGCTGAAGTTTGTGCTGCTTGACCGCGCCGATTACGAATGGTCGCGCGACCGGGTGCGCCGCGAGCGGCTCGCGGAGCGCTGCACCGTCCTCTTCTCGCCGGTCCACGGCCGGCTCGACCCGGCCGACCTCGCGCGCTGGATCCTCGACGACGCCCTCCCCGTCCGGCTCCAGCTCCAGCTTCACCGGGTGATCTGGCCCAATCGCGACCGCGGGGTCTGACGGCTACCGGAGCAGTCCCGCGACTTCGTCGGCGATCCGGTCCGCGGCCCCGGCGACGTGCAGGGCCCGCGCCCGCTCCCCCATCGCCCGCCGCGCGGCGGCGTCGGCCCGTAGCTCCAGCACCCGTCGCGCCAGCTCGGCCGGATCGACCGCATCGATCCGGCCGGCCTGCGGGTCATCGACCGGATGTTCGATCAACACCCGCACCGCCCCGGCCCGCTCGAGCGACCGGGCGTTGGCCGTCTGGTGATCGCCCGGCAGACCGCGCTTCGGAATCACGATGGCGGGCAACCCCACGCCCAGGACTTCCGACAGCGTCCCCGCGCCCGCCCGGCACACCACCAGGTCCGCCGCGGCGTAGTAATCGCCGATCGGGTCGAGGAACTCGCGGGGACGATAGCGGGCACGCGCCTCTGGCGACAGCCCCGCGCGCTCGACGAGCGCCGCCGTGTCCGCCGCCGGGTCGTAGCCCGACCCCGACCCGCGGCCCGTGCCGTGCACCACCACCACATCCGGCTCGGCCAGCAACCGCGACAACGCCCCGGCCACGGCGCGGTTGATCGTGCGCGCGCCGAGCGACCCGCCGAAGGCGAGCAGCACGAAGGCGTCGGCCGGCAGATCGAGCCGTCGCCGCGCCTCGGCGCGATTGACCGACCCGATCTGCGCGCGCAGCGGATAGCCGGTGTGCACCGCGCGCCCCGTGGGGAAGTAGCGCAACGACTCGCGAAACGTGACCCCCACCCGGTCGACCCGCCGGCCGAGCAGCCGGTTCAGCTTGCCCGGCACCGCGTTCTGCTCGTGGACGAACGTGGCCGGACGCCTCGCCCGCGCGCGCGGGAAGACCGCGCCAACGGCGGCCAGCAGGACGGGAGCCGAGGCGTACCCGCCGGTGCCGACCACCGCCGCCGGCCGCAGCTCCTCGAGCAGCGCACGGGCAGCCCGGATGCCGCGCGCCAACGCCGCCGCGAACCGCGCCTGACCCGCCAGGTCGAGCAGCGCCGGCATCCCCGACGCCGGCACGGTCCGAAGCTCGAACCCGAGCCTCGGGACGATCGCCTCCTCCGCCCGACCCCGCGTCCCCACGAAGACCAGCCGCACCTCCGGCCAGCGCCGCCGCAATGCCTCGGCGATCGCCACCGCAGGGTACACGTGCCCCCCCGTGCCGCCGCCGGAAAGCAGGATCAACTCGGGTGGAACGCGGGCGGGCGTGACCCTAGCCGCCCATCGAAATCGGCGGCGCGCAGAACGTTTCCGGGAAGATGAGGAAATTGGTGCAGGTGTATCCCTCGTCGGTCCGACAGTCCACCTCGGCCGTCGCCGGAGTGCACCGCTTCACGCAGCCGATCGGACCGCCCAGCGCGCTGGCGTCCATGCAGTACCCGTCCGGGCCGCACTCGTCGCCACCGGGCGTGCATTCCGAGCTGCAGTAGCCGCCGGGGAAGGTGATCGTGCCGAACGTGCTGACCGGAATCTCGGTGATGCACTGCGGGCCGAGACCGGTGCAGTCTTCGGGCCCGTCGCACGGCGCCCCCGTGTTCAGCTCGCCCACATCCACCGGCGTGTCCGGCCGGGCATCCTCCGCCGGCGTGTCCGGAGGGGCGTCCTCCGCCGGCGTGTCCGGCGGAACGTCCGGAGCGATCTCGGCCGCGTCCGCATCCGCGTCCGCATCCGCATCCGCACCGACCTCGGCGTCCGCGTCGCGGACGGTCTCTCTCGGCGTGTCGGTCGGCGTGCTGTCGTCGTCCCCCCCGCAGCTCGCGCCGACGTACCCCGCCGCCGCCAACGCCAGCGCCACCATCCACATCTGTGACAGCTTCATCTTTCCCTTCCTCCTCCCGGCTCGTGGAGCGTCCGGTCCGTCGAACCTCCGAGCGCGAAAGCTACTCTACCACGACGGGGTCCGGGCGCAAGTCTCTGCAACTCGCGGCGTGCGACACCGCACGTCGGGACCGATCCAGGCGGTCGCATGCGTCCCGGCACGCGCATGGGGAGTTTGCCGAAAAAACGCGCAACCGACCGCGATGCCCGGCTCCGAGAATCGCCCGACGCCCGATCCTGCGTCCAACCCTCTCGGGATTCGCGGGTGGCCCGCCCCCCCTCCCCCTCCCGAGAAGCCGCCGCTCCCGGAGGCGTCCAACCCTCTCGGCATTCGCG
>Ga0209162_1004406_pt1 | contig 10569 bp, 8 predicted proteins | sample YNPNPMetaG_FD_187121 | JGI IMG/M metagenome (GOLD analysis project Ga0209162, IMG submission 187121) | Anoxygenic and chlorotrophic microbial mat microbial communities from Yellowstone National Park, USA - YNP NP MetaG (SPAdes) (version 2) ...
GCATCAAATTTGTCCAGTATAGCCACAATCCGTTCCTGCTCGGAAAGCAGGGGGATGGGGATGGGGATATTTTAAACTACTATTCGTGATAATCTGGGAACATTAGCCCTTCTGATCTTTGTAAGTAAATAATCTTCATTATTCTTTAAGATAGAATAACCGGCAAAGGATCCAGTTTAAAAATTAATCCTGCTATCGCTATCAGTAAGGTCATCGACAGACCAACATCGAAAAATCGGGAGACTGTCAATTTGTCTCTCCTACTTCCTACTGACATAATCTGCTAACTGAGGAAAGAATTCATTCCTGCGGCGATAAATACTTAATGCCAGCGAAAAGTAGATTAAACACCATATAAACCACCATAGATTCCATGGCGATAAGTTGAACACCCGGCACCAGAAATCTCCTTCCTTTAAACTAAACACGAACAGCCGTTCGGTAAAACCGCTACCATTTTTCTAAATCATGTCAAATAATTTTTTCAGGATTAGCTTTAGCGCTGGTTTTAACATTAGCTTTAAGCAAAGAATTGAGATTAATAGTGTTCTTAGGGGGTTCTAAACCTTTTTTATAAAGTTCTCAGAGTCTTCTAAAGCTTTGTCAAAAAGCTCAGTTAGATAAGAAAAATATATCAGATGAAATAAGAAAACCAACACCAGTAGGCCAAACGTCCAAAAAAGGAAAGCACTTGGCTCAACCGCAAAAACAAGGATTACTGCCAAAACTACTGCTGAAAAACTCACTGATAAAAGCAAATATTTCTTTTGTCTTCCCATTGATAATAACAGAAAAAAGAGTGCCAAGGTCACACACAATTTAGGTCTATTAATCAGCAATAAATCAAATAGAAGTAAGCCTACTAGACTAGCAAAAACTAAAGCTGAAAGAATAAATAACATTTTGTTATTTTGCTATTCTCTTTAATTTATGTCAAACAGTCTTTTCAAGACAACGTTTTAACACAAAAATTTTCCCTAAAAAGAAAAAAACCACCCCTCTTTAAAAGACATAGAAGGGTGGCTAGAAGGGTGGCGAGCTTAAGATAAGAGAATATTGACTCCTTGCCAAATTCCGACTGTTCTCAGGAGGATATCCCCTATGAAGAACAGATTATCGAGTCTAGATTTCGTCCTTAACGACTTTAAGGCAAGGTAATAAATCCAATACCTCGCCAAGAAAAGGACAGGGACAGACAAGTAGAAGGGTGCTACCGGCAGTTTTAGTAGCTCCCCAAAAAATATAAAAACCGGATAGACGGGGTATAACCCCCAAGATTTGACGACAGCGTCGGACAAAGAGACTAAATCTCCAATAACCCTAACAACCTTTGACTCTCTCTCGAGAGAGTCCAGGAGCAAGCCGTAAAACCACTCCGCCGCGAATAAGTTTATCAGGAATAGAGTTCCTGACACTAAATACGCCCATACGGGCGTCGGGATGGCCGCCATTGTGTCCTCCTTCGTTGAAAACGAACGTCCGCGAAAAATTGTATACACATTTTTTTAAATTATGTCAAGTAATTTTTTTCGACTTTGACTTCGTATCGTAAAATAAGCTTTTTTAAGCCAAAAAACCAGTTGAATATGATGGTATTAGGGGAGTTAATTGGCAAAATTTTGTTGAGCTACGCAAGCCCTAGTTGAAAACTTTTGTAAATAAGCAAACACCATTACCAAAAGCGGCCACTACTTCACCAGGTCAAGTTTTTTTATCTAAGAAGCTAGTTTTTGGAAAAAACTCAAACCCAACCTAGACTGCTAGGGCAGCCAGTTTCTGCAAAATTTTTTCTCCCATCTCGCGGGTGCCTAAAAGTTTGTCACTAGGAGTAGTTGGTGTGGCAATGTCTTTAGTTCGGTAACCCTCGGACAAAACCAATCTAACTGCTTGCACCACTGCCTCGGACTCGGTTTTTAGGTTTAAACTCATACTTAAAAGTAAGCTGGCCGACAGCACCGAGGCAATCGGGTTAGCCACATTTTGCCCAGCAATGTCCGGGGCCGACCCATGGATGGGTTCGTATAAACCCACGTTAGAGCCTACACTAGCTGAGGCCAACAAGCCCATAGAACCAGCAATTTGGCTAGCTTCGTCGGTTAAAATATCACCAAACAAGTTTTCGGTTAAAATTACGTCATAGTTTCGGGGTTGAGAAATTAACTTCATAGTCATCGAGTCGACCAACTGATGTTCCAGCTCTACTTCGGAGAAGTCCTGGGCTACTTCAGTCACTGTTTCGCGCCATAACCTGGATGTTTCCAGTACATTGGCTTTATCCACCGAAGTCACTTTGCCACGGCGGTTTTTGGCCGCCTGAAAAGCCATCACAGCAATTCGCCTAACTTCAGCTTTGGTGTAAATACAAGTGTCTACCGCGGTGTTACCATTATCGCGACGCTCTCTGGGTGTGCCAAAATAAATGCCACCGGTTAGTTCTCGGAAAAACAAAATGTCTGCTCCCCGTAAAATTTCTGACTTAATTGGTGAAGCCTCCAACAATTCGTCAAACACCTGAATGGGTCTTAAATTAGCAAACAAACCCAGCTCTTTGCGCAATTTTAGCAAACCTTGTTCGGGTCGAACCGGCAAATTAGGGTTTTGATCGTACATCGGATGGCCAATGGCTCCAAACAAAATAGCGTCCACGTTTTTAGCTTTCTGTAAAGTGTCTTCAGGTAATGGTTGGCCGGTGGCTACAATGGCTTGATGACCCAACAAAGCTTCCTCAAAAGAAAACTGATGCCCAAATAATTCGGCCACTTTTTTCAGCACTGCCTGACCTACCGCAGTAACTTCGGGACCAATTCCGTCACCGTGAATCACTAAAATTTTAGCTTGCATAAGCAACAGTTTGACCAGCTTTGACCTGAAAATAAAAGCTAGAGTTGTCAACTTTAGTCCAAATAAATTTTAATAACCAACCAACACCAACCCAAAGCCTAAACCACACCTAAACCTTATCCGTCAGCCAAAAATTACCCAGCAAATTCAATTGCCCAAAAAAATTCTAGCTAAAAAACGGTTAACCAATTATTTAAGGCCTCAATTTTGACTGAGTTAACCACCCAATCGCAACCAAACAAGGGCACGAATTGAATTGCCAAAAACTATATCCCGTCCTATGAGCCACGAATTGGGCTATTTTTGACAAGTTAGTGTTAAATTTTCATTACTTGGAAGTAAACCAAACTTGCAATTTAGCCAATCTAGAATGTCTAATGTCCATTTAATCATCTTACCTGGATGGGAGCAAAACCGCAGTCACTGGACCAGTGCTTTAGAAAAATTAGCTACTTTAACAGAAGTTAGTCTGATAGAACTACCTGGTTTTGGCTTAGAACCTTTGGTTAGCGACACTTGGGGCGTGCCAGAATATACCCACTGGGTCTACCAACAAATTAGCCAGTTAACTGTGGCTCAAGCAACCGAACCCAGAATTGTGCTTTTAGGGCATTCTTTTGGTGGTAGAATAGCCCACTACTTGGCTTGCAATTACCAACCCAAATGGTTAAAAGGCTTAATTCTATACGCAGCACCAGTGTTGTATCGGCCGAGTTGGTTAACTCGATGCAAATTATTTTTGGCTAAACTGGCCAACTTTTTGGGGTTAGCCAAACTTGTTCCAAGTTGGTTAAAACAGTTCTTTTACAGTGATGACTCGCAACGTAGTCGACTATCCGGCAAAGAAAAAATTCTTCGCCAAGTGATAGGGTTTGACCAAACTGCACTTCTGACTCAAAATAACTATTGCACAGTGTTGTTGTGGGGACAACAAGATGACATTGTGCCAGTAAAAATAGCTCAAGAGCTGGCAAATAAACTGGCTAACGCTCGCTTAATCGTTGTTCCCGATCAAGGACACAATTTTCACCTTACTAACCCTAATCTGTTTTATGGAACCCTTAAACAAATTTTGGATCTTTATTTTTAGAATGTTTCCGTTTGCCGATTTTTTACATATTTTACAACTGGAAAACTACGATACCCAGCGTTACCTGAGGCGATTGGAATACCTATTTTTTCGGCGCGATTTACAAAGATTAGAACAACTTAAATGGACTTCTCGGGTAAAACTAACGGCCGCTGTGGCCGCTGGCCTAACCATTTTGGGCACCTTATTTATTCCAGTTTTCTACTTGGTATACATAGGTACAATCGTTTACTTTTTGTTCAACCGCAACGGACCTAAATGGTTGTGGGGTATATTTTTGCTTTCTGGAGCTAGTTTTCATACCTTGCATGTAGTTTCCGGTTGGTTGTGGACCGAAAACCAGTTAAGTCAGTTACTGAATTATGTAGGTTGGAGTTATGTAGTCAGCTTTCTAATCCTAATTGCCTTTAGTGGCTTAAAAGGTAATTTTAGCTTTCCCAGAAAAGGTTTTATCTGGTGGATGCTATTTATTTTAGCTATGTTGGTTTTGGCCTTTAGCCGGCCACCAGAACCGTTGGTAATCATTCAAGTAATTATCCTATTGTTTGCCTTTTCGGTGATGTTTATTCCCGTTTGGGTGGCTGTGGCTAATATGCTGGTAGAGCCAATTTATGACTTAGCCAAGCAATTAATTTATTTCCAAGCCAAAACTTACCTACAAAAACACTGCCCACAATTAAAAATTATTCTAGTGGCTGGTAGTTACGGCAAAACCACCACCAAAAATTTTCTCTACGAATTAGTTAAGTACAATTACCGCACGCAAATCGTGCCTGGCAACATTAACACAGCTATTGGCTTATCTAGCTGGGTTTTACGCCACCTAGATCCCCACACCCAAATTCTGATTGCCGAAGCCGATGGTTACGATGCCGCAGAATATATGGCTACTGGTAGCATCTTGCCAGCCGATTACCTAATTTTGACTAATGTAGGAGACCAACACCTAGAACGTTTTGGTAGTAGAGAAAACCTAGCTAAAGCCCTACTAAAGCTACTTCTAGCTAGCAAAACCACGGCCAAAATTGTGCTTAGCCAGGACACTTGGCAGGACTATGACACTTGGAAAATTAACCTACAAAAGCAACTGGCTCCTCGAGCCATCTTAGTGGCTGACTTAAACCAAAAACCAACTTACCAAGGTAAAGTCGTTAAATATAAACACCTCTCAGAATCTAACCAAGATAACCTGAAACTAGTTTTACTAGTAGCTGAAGACTTGCAAATTCCCCAAGCTTTTGTACTGGATACCGTGTCCAAGCTAGAACCACCCGAAAGACGCCAACAGGTCAAAGAAATGTTTGGCTTTACCGTTCTGGATGATTCCTATAACATCAGCTTAAATACGGCTAAGGCTGGTTTGGAACAAGCTTGGCAACTAGCTAAACAACAACAAAAAGAACTGGTGGTCATCTTTGCTGGTATTCCTGAAGCTGATTCCCAGGAACAACAAGCCAATGTGGAAATTGCTCAACATCTGGCGAAAAAAGCTGATTATTTGGTACTTTTAAACAGTATCTTTGCTAACACTGTTCAACAATCTCTGGCTAAACTAGGCTTTCAGAATCTGAAACTAGTTAACAGTATGGCCGAGGCTTGGCAGCTAATTCAACAACAATATAATCCTGAAAAACACCTAATTTTAATGCAGCCGGAATTAACTGACTTATACTATGCTTTCGATTAGTGTAATCTAAATTACAACCAGCAAAACTAACCACGAAAATGAGTAGTAAGATTGGCCGCAATTAATCAAACAAAAATTTTAACTACACTTACCCAATAAACTCTACATCGTGCTGATATTAATACTTAACTGAAGGCTAACTGGGACCTTAAAGATTATCATTAGCTAGAAAATCTTATCCTGTTTGCGCCTACAAATCAAAACTACTTGTTCAAAAAGTTTGCTAATCAATAGCCTAACCTGGGTTTTGTTTAAATTTTGATAAGTTGAAATTTTAATAAGCAAAGTGTCTTTGACGTCTTTAAGTTATTAACTAAAGGGGGCTAGCCCAAAAACCTTGGCCAATTTAACCCTAGTTGGTTTAGTAACTAAATATACCAGCCTCTGAAAGCTAGTTATAACTAATTACTTTTGGCTTTTATACTAAAAAATTACACCTCAAGATTTTTAATTGCCACTTACTAATCAGAGTTTGACAGCACCCAAAAATTGCCGCACAATAGCTACTAGCTGTAGCAACAACTTTGCTTTGATAACCAAAATTAAATGATATGCAAGATTTTCGCCTACCACCTAAAACCAAACCCAAACTTTCCCAGACTACTAGTTCAGCACCCAAACAAGCTAGTCTAGAAGCTCAAGCTAACGCCAGACTTAGACAAGATTACCCAATTCCACCAACCTGGCAAACGGCCCAAGCTGTGTTAGCCAAAGACTACTATTCACCATCGCCACAAGTTCCAAGACCAACGCAACCAGCTGACCAAAACTTAATTAAACTCATCCAACCACACAATCCTAGGTTAGTCGTTAACCACCCTCCAACGGAGCAACTGGCTAAAAGGTTAAATCAATTAAAACAACAACCCAAAAAGAAAAAACGCCAAACTTTGGTAGCGTTTGCTATTACCGTAGGTATTGCGTTTATTCTAGGTTTAGGTGGTTACAATTTAATCAGTAATTTTAGCACTCTAAATCGCCAGGCGGCTTTGGCCAACACAGATAAAACCCGAGAACTTTTAGCAGTGAACCAGCAACAAACTTTAGACGCACTAAAACAATTAGAAACTGATCCCAAAAAGTTAAAAACCCGCAAGGAGTCTCTAACCGTAGCTAACCTAATTAAACAAAACCAAGATTTTCTAAAACAATTACAAACTAACAAAAATCCTGAACAGCAAAGCTCGATTGAGCCAATTATTTCTGACACGGAAACTTTAATTAAAAACTTAGAGCGTATCCGACAAGCGTACCAAACCATCGAATGCCATAATCAGGCGATGACAGAACTGCAAAACATTAACCAAAGCTTACAAAACATTGCCCAAAATTTTGTTCAAAGCTTAAAAGATAAAGATCTAGTTGGACATTTAAAAACTATCGACGACATTCTCCAACAAATACAAATTCTATTTAACAACACCCAAGCCCACCAGAACTGCTTTTTGAAAGATTCCTTTTTCGACACCTCAGAAATTAGAAAGGAACTAAAAAATTTGCAGAATCAAATAGTCAAATTACAAGAGCTATACACAGCTTACAAAAACGCTATTCAAAACCAAAACACAGCTGAAGCTGTCAAAGTGGCTAAAGAAATTAATAGTTTTACCATTGAGTTTCAACTGCAAACTGATCCGGAAACCATTTTCCAAGACAAAATTCAAGAGCTAATTCAAACCCAAATCGATTGGTTGGAAGCAAGTTTAAAAACCGTAGTCAAAAATAACGCTTAACCCATTTTTAAACCAACAACAGCTAACTACACTCAGAAAAAACTAGTTCACCCACCCAAACTTTTAAGCTAAATTACTTGGCTCATAGCCAGCCTGGACCGATTTGAATTAGCTTTATCCACTAGCTGTGCTTGTCATACATACAAAAAGGTACTTATTTTTTAGGTAAAATTAAACAACTCTTGAGAGTAAACCTGGATTAACTGGCGCTTAAAAACATGATCAAACCACAAAAGTTAATTTATCCCTGAGCTAGCCAAACACTAATTGCTTACATAGACCAGCCTTTATTGGGGTAAATCTGATAAATAGTTAACCTTCAAATTGGTCTTGGCTAACAACCAGCCAGCTTGGGCTAATAAATTTAATCTTTGTAGTTGTTGCACAAACTCCTGTCGCTGACCACTAGCTTCAGCCAGTTGTTGCCAAAAACGATTAATTGTTAGTCCAGGTTCAGCTATTAACCAAATTTTGACTAATTTAGGTAAGTCTTTTTGACTTAGCCAAAAACCCACATCAGACAAACGCAAGTGTACCAAACCCACAAAGCCTCGTTGCCACTTGGACATTACCTTTAGCAAGCTACCATCTTCCCCCAAAGACAAATAACTGCTAGCTGGTAATTCCTCAATTAAAGCTTTTTGTAGTTTTTTGAACACTCGCTGGTTGCCAGTCAACAATAAAACTGTCGATTGCTCCGCTACGGCCAAATCTAATTCTTGCTGCAAAAACTCACTTAGTGATCCGGAAAACTGCTGCTTCACTAGACCTGTCTCTGACAAATGACAAACTACTTGCGATTTTAAACTGTCTGGCAAAGCCAACAAATCCCACAACCAAGTTAACTCTGTCCAAGGCAAGTAAGTATGAATTTGTAAATTAGGTACCCGAGTCAAGGCTTGAGTAATTTCAGTGACTGCAAATTGAGTAGGTTTGGCAATGACCAAGCGCTGCTGCTCTAAACGTAACACTAACTCTTGTTGCAACGATAAGGTACGTAATTTGGTTATTGCTTGGTGAATTCGCCCCACAATTTCTCTAACCAGAGGGTTAGATCGTCCTATTGGCAAATCTAAGACCTGTGAATTTTCAATTAGAGCCGCCAATTTTTGCTGAATGATTTTTTCCTCAGCTAACATCTGCCAAGGTTTATAGCTATATTCATAGCGATTTAACGCCCAAAAAGGTTCTATGGACAACAGAAAAAAATCGTAACTAGCTAAAATTTTAGTAATTTGTTGCTGGATATCCACGGTTTCTGATAAGTTTAGTTTTTGATATATTTCTAGCAAATAAATCAACTCACCAATATCGTAAGTCTCTTCCAAAAAATACTTAACTTGCCACAAGACGCTTTCCAAGCGGTCCACAACCGCAGTAGTTTGAGAGTTGTCTAAGTTAGCCAGCCTAGGTAACTGGCCTTCAGCCCAAGTCAGCAAGCAATCGACAAATATTCGATCGGCTAAAGTGTGAGTATGGATTTTAAAATGCCGACAACACCCACTTTGTCGATAAATTATGCTAGTATACAGTCCAGCCAAAGTAAGCTTTAAACTACTATCCCAGGATTCACTTAACCAACTTACCAAAGTAGTTACAGCTGACTGATTTAACTGACTACACACTCGCTCTAAGCGTTCACTAATTGGTTCGGGCAAGACTTGACCTAATAGATTAATTTTTACCACAGGTTGGTTGACCACTGGCTCTAACCCCGAATTTTTGGTTGCCGTGATTTGTGTGTCAGCTGGTCTGGATGAGTAAAACTGAATTGGTAAAAACAGTAATTCTCGAATAATAAATTGATAAAAAACCTGGTGCAAAGGCTGACTGGCCAAAGTGTGCAAAATCTTCTCCAGCAAAGCTACTGCACACCAAGTGTCATATAAAGCCCGGTGAGCAGTGGTAAACTGCAACTGAACCAAATGTTCAGACCGGGTAAAAAAGTTAGTTAGATCCAACTTAGCTACCAAGGTTTCCAAATTAACTGCGGATAAATATGTGAACAAAACCTTACTAATTGGCAAAGTGTCAATAACTTTAGCCGAATCTGGCAATAACCAACTTTCAGCTTGCAAGAAGCTTAGATCAAAGTCCACCGAATGACCACAAATAAAACCACACTCGGCCAGCCAAGGCTCTAACCAATTAGCCCATCGCTCTTGACAAACCATCAGAGCTGGCGCTTTTTGTAAGTCTAGTTGTGTAATTCCGGTAAGTCTTTGAATACGCTCATCCCAAGTACTACGGTTTTTCACCAAAGTAGTAAATTGGTCTAACACTTTTAGCTTTAAATTGACCAAATCAGCCTCCACCACGACTCCAGCTAACTCGATAATTTGGCCAGACAAAGGAGTTACGTCTGTAGTTTCGCAATCTATGAATAAAATTTTAGACATCTGGAATAAATTGAACAGTTTTAACCAGAGTAAAAGCTAAAGTTTTGTAAAGCTTAGGTTTATTCAAATGACTACTTAAGTTTACCAATTTAACCAAATGCAAATGCAAACTAATCCCATCTCATAAAAACTCCCTACTAAGCACTTAAAATTCAACTTACACAAAATTACGCCTGTTAGGAAACTGATTTCTTAGCCAGAAATTTTAAATTTAAAAACCACACTGATACCGATTACATTTTAAATCTAAGCCTTATTAATACAAACCCAATTTCAGTACCTAGATTGGTTGACAAATTTAGTTTTTTACTACGCGTAACTTCCAAAATTTATAGTTGTTTAACTGCAATTTCCTGGCAAATTAATGGTTGTCTGTGCTCCAACGAAAGTTAAAAGTTCTGTTTTTAATTACAGCTTTTTTAGTAATTCTAGTCTGTTTTGTTGCAGTAATTAGTCTAGTGAACGTGACATCTTTTGCGAAAAACAATTCTTACATATCTCCTGTCCAAAGAGTTCCTGATATAGTTAAACAAAGATTAGATGTTTGGGAATTAAAATCGGGACCGCGACCGTTTTGTAAAAAGGTTGGAAGCATCAAGCCAAAAAATAATGCGATTATTGTTATAGATCCAAGTCCGAACAATGGTATTACATGTAATTTTAATGGCGAGAATTATACTCTAAATAGGTTCTGACTCCACTGCAAAAACGAGTGGACGAATTTTATCCGAATACCCTCCTCAAAATGGGCAAACCTTAATATAATGTGGGCAACCCAAACTCCAGGAGAGCCGTCATGTTTCGCAAAAACAACCGTCA
>Ga0209162_1004408_pt1 | contig 10559 bp, 7 predicted proteins | sample YNPNPMetaG_FD_187121 | JGI IMG/M metagenome (GOLD analysis project Ga0209162, IMG submission 187121) | Anoxygenic and chlorotrophic microbial mat microbial communities from Yellowstone National Park, USA - YNP NP MetaG (SPAdes) (version 2) ...
TATATCCTTCTCGCTGTTTCCACAACCCAATCAAGATGAGCTCGGGTGTAGACACGGCGGGGTATGGCCAGGCGAACAAACTCGTGCCTCGCGTGCTCGCCGAACATCAACGAGCCTATCTCAACGGTCCTCACGGCGCCCTCGCGATAAAGCTCAACCGCAAGCGCCTGGCCGGGGAACTCGGGTTTCGGTATGTGCGAAAGCGCTTGGCCCGCCTCAATGTAGACCGCGTGGCCCCCAGGGGGCCAGATAACCGGATAACCGATCCCCCTCAGGCTCTCGGCGAGGTAACGGACCTGACCAACCCTGTAGCTCAGATACTCCTCGTTTATCCCCTCCTTGAGACCTTGGGCTATGGCATCCATATCCCTTCCAGGCATCCCGCCGTAGGTGGGAAAACCCTCCCAGAGAATGAGCTGAGATCTGAACGCCTGGGCGAGATTTTCGTCCCTGGTGGCTATGAATCCTCCTATGTTGGCTATCGCATCCTTCTTAGCGCTCATTGAGACCAGATCGGCGTGGCTTATCATCTCCCTCACTATATCCGAAACGGACCTATTGGCATAGCCCGGGTGCCTCTCCTTAACCAGGTAAGCGTTCTCAGCTATCCTGCATATATCAAGCATTACGAGGACGCCCTTTTCCCCGGCCATCCGGGCGGCCTCCGCCACATTCTCCGGAGAGGCCGGTTGGCCGCCTCCGGTGTTGTTCGTTAGGGTGAGAACGAGCATCCTCAGACGGGGACTCTTTGCGAGGAGGTCCTCTAGCCTCTCAAGGTCAATGTTCCCCTTGAAAGGATAATCGCTCTCTATGTCTTCGCTTTCCGGGCAAGGGATGTCAATGCCCTGCGCTCCGACAGCCTCTATGTTGGCCCGCGTGGTGTCAAAAAGGGTGTTTGAGACAACCGTATCCCCTGGCTTAAGGAGCACGGAGGCTATGATCCTCTCTCCCCCGCGGCCCTGGTGCACGGGGATAACATGGTCCATGCCGGTGAATTCCTGGACAGCCTTTTCAAACCTGAACCAGGACCTGGCTGAGGCGTAGGACTCGTCTCCGAGCATCAGGGCTGACCACTGCTCCTGGCTCATGGCGCCCGTCCCTGAGTCGGTTAAAAGATCAACGAAGACCTTCTCTGCCGGTATCTTGAAGAGGTTATAGCCGCTCTCGCGGAGAAGCGCTTCCCTTTCCTCACGAGGAGGAAGTCGTATGGGCTCTACGGTCTTGATCCTGAAAGGTTCTATGGGGTATTCGGGCATGCGAATATTATCCAGAAATCGGTCAGAGGTTCGCAAACTCACGCTCCTATTCCCCCTCCCAGAAATCGGAGAGGTCAACCTGAAAACCCATCGCTGAAAGGATTCTCGTGACTATGAATCCGATAAGGTCGTCCACGCTTTTCGGCCCGTGGTAAAACGCTGGCGAGGCCGGCATCACGGTCGCGCCGGAAAGCGATGCCTTGAGCATAGCCTCAATGATTGTTGGCGAGAGCGGGGTTTCGCGGATAAGGAGAACCAGCGGTTTTCTTTCCTTAAGCGCCACCTGCGCCGCTCGGGTAATGAGGTTATCCCCGATCCCTGATGCTATCTTGCCGAGGGTTGATGCGGAGCAGGGGACTATCCCGAATGCCGAGAAGCCTGAGGAGCCGGAAGCGGGGGCCTTCGCCATATCGTCCGCTTCGTAGAACTCTGCCGAAAGCGCCTTTATCTTATCCAAAGAAAAGCCCTCGGCCTCAAGCACATGCCTGCCCCACCTCGTGAGCGCGATGTGCGCCTCAGCGCCCCGGCCCCTGAGCTCCTCAAGGAGTCTTACCGCGTATACGGCGCCCGACGCGCCCGTGATTCCAACGAATACCTTCATGGGTTTTCACCTAACGGGGAATATGGTCTCCGGCAGTCTCAGCATCTCCTCCGGAATGGGCGAAAGCGTGTCCAGGCGCATGAGAGAAGCCTCGCGAACCTCCCCTTCCTCCTTCACCTGATAGAACAGGGTGAGGCCTTTCCAGCGAAGGAGCTTGCCCTCTATGGAGGTATCGTCCCCGGTAAGCTTGTAGGCCGCGCAATCGTAGCCCTGGTAGTTCTCGGAGCCGGCCTCGGTTGCTCTGAGTCCGCCGTGGCCCAGGACAACCCCTCGGGAAACAGGGTCTCCGGTGCACCAGAAATTCACCAGGTCCTCAGGGGTTTTGAAGTAGCCCTCCTGCGCCGAATACTCAAGGAGGTTCATGTCAACCTTCCAGCCCTTCTTGTCAAGGATGAGCCCCCTCTCTGAGAGCTCTCCCCCTCTGTATATGAGCATCCCCACCCGTCTGCCGGAATCCGCTATGTAAGCCACGGCGCTGTCATTTCCGACCTTCCAGGCCACGATGGCCTTCTGAAATGAGAACGGCGCCGCAAGGATAAAAATGAGGGTCATGCTTCACCTCTTCTTTTTTTCCGTTACCTTCAGGTTTTCGGCGCAGATTGGCAAGGGCGCGTCAATTCCGAAGAGCGCCCTCAGAGCCTCCTCTGCCAGATAAGAACCCTTTAGCCTGTTTCTCTTACTTGTGCTGTTCACGACAAGGGAGCTAACTGCGACTATGCGCTTCCCGTCATCCGCGAAACCAGCGAACCAATCGCACTTGCCCTGGGGGTCATTGCCCGTGAGGGTTCCTGTTTTGCCGCCGACCGTAATACCCGGCAGGACGGGAGCGCCATCCGAAGCGTAAAAAGCCTTGTAGGAGGTGCCGCAGGTCACGGTAGCCACCATGAGATCGCGGATCGCTTTTGCCTCCCCGCGCGTCATGACAACAGCGAGGGTCTCCGGTCTTGCGGCCCAGACGAGCTTCCCATCCTTTGATACGACGCTGTCCAGAAGGCTCGGCTTGAGCATCACGCCTCCGGATGCCACGGCTGATGCCACGAGCAGAGCGTGGAGAGGGCTTATGGATGAATTGATGAACCCCGCACCCATCAGCATGAGCTCTTGCTCGCCCTTTGGTTTGTCAACCTTCCCGAACCCCAGCTCCTCAGGAAGGCTGAAGGGCTTTCCGTCTACCCTGAAACCCAGATCCCGCGCCGATTCAATTATAGCCGCCTCACCAACCTCCCTGGCCAATCTTCCGAACGCTGGGTTGCAGGAAAGCCCGAATGCCTCTGCAAAAGTGGCTTTGTTGACATATTTGCTCCTGAGCCAGACGCGCGGGTTAGTGGAGTGGGGTTTGCCCCTGTAGGTTATGGAATCCCCTGGAGCCATACCAAATCTTCTTATAACAGCGAGAGCGGTTGCTATCTTAAAAAGGCTGGCCGCCGGGAATGTGTTCCGAAGAGCGAGATTCTTGTTCCAGGGGTTATCCGGCTCTGACCTGCTGTATGCCTGGAGGCCGAGGATCCTCCCGGTTGAAGGCTCAGATACGATGATCACCCCGTAGGCAGGGCGCCAGTTGTCGTAGAGCTCAAATGTCGCCGATTGGACACTTGGCACAACGGAAAAGTAGGCCACATCGCCGTTTTGGAGGGTATAGGTATAGACAGAATCCCGCAATCCAGCGTTCTTGAAGAGCCACAGCTGTGTCCTAAAGGATGAATAATCTATCCCTATGAGAAAAAGGAAGCTCAACGCCATGGGCGAATAGCTTAAGCCATAAAGGGAAACGGGATCAACACGATCATTTCGCCCAAACAGCCACCCTGTAATTCTTGAAGGTAAGGAGAAGGTTTTTTGCCGCAAGGCGCGCCTTCATTACCTCAAGCCCGGAGTGGGCTGTCTCCATCTCAGAGAGGATAAGGTGGATTCCGGATGACATGAGGAACTCTGCCTGGCTGACGAAAAACTCCTCCGTGAGACCCGAGCGGGCCGCTGAGAGCCTGAAAATATCCCAATCAAGGAAGTAGGTTATATCCTGATTCCCAACCCGTTCAAACGGATCGTTGGAAACCGTGTGCTTGTAATAGCATGTGAGGGTTCCTTGGGGATATGAGGAGAAAAGCACAGCCCTGGGATAGCCGTAATCAATAACCAGCATGTATCCGCCCTCCAGGCAGGAGGCGCACTCAGCGAGAAATGAGATCGCCTCCACCGAAAGGTCGTATATGAAGCCCTCCGGCGCGTTATCCGGCAGGAGGGCCAGGGCATCCTCCCTCGCCGGGGCCTTCGTCCAGGAGAAGGGGTCGCCGAGGGCTACCATCATCATTGACCAGCCTTCGGTTTCCCTCACGAACCTGTCAAAAGCGAAGGAATCCAGGACCTCATTTGCCAGAATGACCCCGGAGAAACTTCTCGGTAATGATTCAAGCCATTCAACGCGCTCGGAGTGGGGCGAGAGCAACCTCTCCCCTTGGGCCCTGAGGGCCGGGCTCTTCTCCAGGATGAGATAGCGGGTCTTTCGGTATATCTTCGGCTCCCTGAAGGAGAGGTAATCCAGAATGTCAGATGCCAGAAAACCCTTCCCCGGGCCTATCTCAAGGACGGTCCAGGGGCCGCCCCTTGAAATCAGGAACCTGGCAACGGTCCACCCGAAGACCGGATGAAGTGAGGGCCCGGTGTAGAAATCCCCCTCGCCCCTAAATGGCTTGCCGGTAGAATAATAGCCCATCTCCGGATGATAGAGCGCCTCCTCCATAAACCTGGAAAACGGAATGGGCCCTTCTCTTTCTATTAACCTCCTTAAGTGTTTCTCCAGATCCATCTACCTGCGCCCTAGAAAGCCCTTCCACCAGGGCTTGGGTTTCTCTTTGCCGTAGTAATAGTAGGTGGAACGCCTTGCGCTTGCCATGTTGAATATCACTCCCGCGACCCGAGCGCCAGCGTTGGTAAGGATATCGGAGGCCTTTCTGAGGTCCCTGATGTCCGTGCCGTGGACGCGCGCCACAAGGACAGTGATATCCACCTGCGGCGCGAGGACTCCGGGCTCGGCGAGCATGAGCGCTGGGGGAGTGTCAAATATGACGATGTCAAAGGAATCCCTCACCTTCTCAAGGAAGGAGCGGAAGTAATCCCCAGAAAACAGGGCAACGGGGTCAAGGACCTCCCTCCCTATGGGAAGAATCCGCATGTTCGGCAGGGGACCTTCCACCATAACATCCTGCGGGGGAGAACCGTTAACGAGTATCTCAAAAAATCCCTTCCTGTCAAGGAGGCTGAGGGATTCGCTCAATGTCCTCTTGTTGGGATCAGCGTCAACGAGGAGAACCCGCTCGCCTGAGGCGGCAAGGCTCGCCGCAAGGCTCGCCGCAACGGTGGTCTTCCCCTCGCCAGGCCCGGGGCTGGTCACGCAGAGGGTCTTGTTCCTCTTCAGGGGCCCGAAAAGCCCTATGTTAATGGCGGCTATCTTGAAGGCCTCCGTGACCATGGGATCCCTTATGAAAAGGGGCAAGGCGCCGGCAATTTCCACCTTCGGTATAGTGGCTATATACCTTAGCCTTCCCCCCTCGCCCATGGGCCTCTCGGTATCCTCCCGTATAGTTGTATCCATGTATTCCAATATAAGAACAATTGCGGTGCCCACGAGAAGCCCTATGAGTATCCCAAGCAGAGGTATCCTGACGAACCTGGGCTTTGTGGTTATTGTAGAAGCCCTCACCGCCTCCTCCAGAACATTAACATCGGAGGTGACGCTGGCTTCCTGGATCCTTATCTCCTCATACCTCTGGGCGAGCAGGGTGTATATGTCCTCAGCGGCCTCCTTTTGCCTCTCCAACTGCATATACTGGAGCTCTTTCTCCATGATGCCGCTGAGGTTCAGTTTCTCTTTCTCTATATCGGCAATGAGGCTGGACCTGGCCACCGAAAGGGCCTTTTGTCTGTCCGCTATGGCGGTTGACAGCTCGGATTTTAGGCTTGCCAGCTTGGTTCTCAGCGCCTTCACCTCCGGATGGCTTTCTCCCAGGGTTCTCGTAGCCTCGGCAAGCTCAAGGTTCGTTGCCCTAGCGTCCCCGAAAAGGGCGGTTATTCTGGGATCATCAATTAGGAATTCAACATAGCCAGGGATGCTATCCCCGCCCTTTATCCAGCTAAGTATGCTTCTGAGCTGGCGCTCTTCTGCCTCTATTGCTCTTAGCTGGGCCTCCTTTTCCGAGAGCCGGTCGGCCACCTTGGTCTGCTCAGCCGATACATCAACTATGCCCTCTCGTTCCCTGAAAGCCTTCATTTCGTCAGCTATTCTCGCTAGCTCATCGCTGTAGCGCTCCATCTGCTCGCTTATGAAAGCCTTACTCTGTTCAAACTGCGCCCTTTTTCTCTTGAGGTTTTCATCCACAGCGGCCCTGGCTATGCCATTGACGAGGATGGCGGCCGAAACAGGATCATCCCAGGTAAGCGTTATATCCATGACCAGAGGGCCGCTGAACCCGGGCCCTCCCGGCAGTTGGAGCCCTCCCGCGCTCTCGCTAAGCTTTGATATGTTTATGCTGAGGCTTCCCCGGAGGGCCGCGGCTACATCCTCAGGGGAAACCACCCTGAACTCCACAAAATCGCCCTCCTCAGGATTGGAGGAAAGGAGGGTAAAGGAAATAAGGCTATCGCGGAAGGGTTCGCCAAGCCTGCCGCGGCCCGTGCCACCAGGGCCCTCAACGGTGTAAATGCTATCGTTCTCAAGCTTTATGGCGTAGAGACCCCTGGCGCTTGTGTCGTTGAGAGAAAAGCCCTTCAGGGAAAGATAAGGGCTATTCCTTCTCGTAACAATATAGGTTATCCCCGTTTCCCTCACTACCCTGGTAAGGAAATCCAGGCTCATGATGTCCGCGGCCACCCTTCCCATGCGGGATTCGTCGCTACCTCCTGAGGCGGGGTAGAGGTATCCGGATACGATGTCCTGAGAGCTCTCCTCGGTTTTCTCAGAGGTCACGAGCCTTGAGGTGGCAGTATATATCACTACTGTCTTTTGCCTGAAAAGCCACAGCAAGCTCCCCAGGAGCCCGACCGCAACCGTGCTAAGAAAGATCCAGCGCCTCCTCACAAAGGCTCGGAATACCCTTCCAAGATCTATGCTCTGGTTCAACTTGATAAGGATAATACCTGAAGGGGCGTGAATTCAACAGCGCAAGCCCTGAGATCTCACACTTCCTCAAATCCTGATCCTCGGCTCGGAATGCTTTGGGCCGGCGTTGTATGAAAATATATCACCGGCCCAGGGACGGCCGGGGAATATACTCCAAGATGAAGAGCTGGCTCACCTCAGCTGGGCTCAAAGCTCTCATGCTGTGTATCAGGTATGCGATAGAGTGCAATCGCCCTTCGCTGGATATAGGCCCAGCGGGTAAGGGTTCTGGTGGAGGCAATACCACTGCGCGCGGAGCTCCTCACATCAAGCGGGCAGGATTGAAAATTGAATGTTTTCCCAGGTCGGACTTTCCACTCCGACAGGCGCAAGAGCGTATACACCAAGCCCTCGTCTGTCTTGAGCGATTACGAGGGGGAAAGCTCAAACCTCTTGTGCCCAAATAACTTACTGGCAAGAGAGGTGTGAGATGTCAGCGCAAGCCTGGCCAAAGCGGTGGGGGTCGCCGGCTTCCTGGCGCAGGGCCAGGGTTTGCAGGCGGCCGAGCTCCCGCGGTAAGATTTACCTGTTTTGAAAGGGAAGAAAGACCCCCTGGCTCAGGATGTGCAATTCGTGAAGGGCGTTGGCCCGAGGGGCGCCGCCCTCCTCGCCAAACTCGGCATCAGGTGCGTGGAGGACCTGCTCCTGCATATTCCAGTCCGGTATGTTGACAGGAGGACGCTCAAAAGGATTCGCGAGGCCCGGGTCGGAGAGGAAGGGGTTTTTATAGCGAGGGTTGAGACATCTGGCACGAGATACTGGGGAAATGCCAAGGATGCAGTTGCTGTGGTTTCGGACGGAACAGGTGTTATGGAGCTTGTCTGGAGGAACTCGCCATACATGGCGAAGAACATCAAGGTGGGGATGACACTCCTGTTCTGGGGCAAGGTATACCCCGGAAAGGGCAGGATCCCTACCGTATTCCACCCGGAATACGAGTCCTTCTCGGGCCAGGCCGGGGTGGAGCGCTCGCTGGTTGCCGGGCGCATCCTGCCCATATACCCGCTTACAGAAGGCCTCTCCGCCAAGCGCCTCAGGCTCGCGATCCAGAACGCGCTTGAGGGCTTTCGGGAAAACATAAAGGACATAGTGCCCGAAAGCATAAGGACCAGAAGGAGGCTCATGCCGAGGCGCGAGGCCCTCTCGGAGGTTCACTTTCCCGAAAGCCTAGAGAAGGCTGAGGCCGCCCGGCAGACCCTCGCCTACGAGGAACTCCTGCTTTTTTTCGTTAGATTCCTTGGCCAGGCATCCCTTGAGAAGGAGAAAGGCCCGCGCTTTTCGCCTCCGGGTGAGCTCTCCAGAAGATTCAGAGAAAGCCTCGGCTTCAGGCTCACTCGGGCCCAGGAAAAAGCCATAGCGGATATAGAGCGGGACCTCCTCTCGGGCTCGCCCATGCACAGACTGCTTCAGGGGGATGTGGGTTCAGGAAAGACAGCGGTTGCGGCGCACGCGGCCGTGAGGGCAACCGAGTCGGGTTTCCAGGCCGCGGTGATGTCACCGACGGAAATACTCGCGGAGCAAACTTACTCGGTATTCGCCAATTATCTGGAACCCCTGGGCATAAGGGTCGTCCTCCTTGAGTCAAGCCTGAGCAGAAAAAAGAGGGCGGAGAACCTGGCCCTTGTGGAGCGCGGGCTAGCGGATGTAGTTGTCGGGACCCATGCCCTGATAACCGAGGATGTGAAATTCAAGCGTCTTGGTCTCGCTATCGTTGACGAACAGCACAGGTTTGGAGTGGCTCAGAGGGCGCTTCTGGTTGAGAAGGGGAAGGCTTCGGGCGAGTTCCCGCACTTTTTGGTCATGACGGCCACCCCCATCCCCAGAACCCTTGCCCTTACCTTATACGGCAACATGGACATATCCGTTATGGACGAGAAACCCCCCGGACGAGGCCCTCTGAAAACCAAGTGGGTTAAGGAGGGCCAGCGGAAAGAGGTCTACAAGTGGCTTTTTGGCGAGGCGCTCGCTGGCAGGCAGGCTTATGTTGTCGCTCCCCTCATAGAAAAGAGCGATAAGCTTGAGGTTGCCGCCGCTGAGGAGCTTTACGAGGAGCTGAGGGCTATGGCGCCCCCGGAGCTGAGGCTCGGGCTGATTCACGGCAGGGTACCGGCTGAGGAGCGCAGGGCAATAATGGAGGGGTTCAGGCAGGGGAGGATACACATCCTTGTCTCAACCACGGTCATAGAGGTCGGGGTTGATGTGCCCAAGGCAACCAGGATGGTGATAGAGCACGCGGAGAGGTTCGGGCTCGCCCAACTGCACCAGCTACGGGGCAGGATAAACAGGAGCCCGGAGACAGCCTACTGCATCCTCCTTACCCCTTATCACATCTCCGAGGAGGCGGAGGCCCGGATGAGGATCATGTGCGAAACGGACAACGGGTTCAGGATAGCCGAAGAGGACCTGAGGCTCCGAGGCCCCGGAGAGCTCATGGGGACCCGACAGCACGGTGTCCCGGAGTTCAGGATAGCCAATTTGATGAAGGATATAAAGATAATTACCGCGGCCCGTGAGGACGCGGCCAGGTGGCTTCGTGAGGGAGACCCCCTCTCCGACCCTGCCGTGAAGGACGCGCTGGAAAGGTTGAAAAAGGCAGAGGCAGGCTGGGTGGGTTGAAACCTCCTTTGCCTCCGGCTTAAAATCTCACTGTGAGCGGCGAACACATTCCAGAGCTGGCTATAGCCTTGAACACATCGGATATGGCGAAGGCGCTTTCCTGGGCTGAGGAGCTCCTGAGCTTGCACGACCTATTTAAGATAGGGCTTCCCCTCTTCGTGAGGCACGGGCCAAAGGCTGTGGAAGAGTTCAAGGCCAGGGGCGCGAGGGTTTTCCTTGACCTGAAGCTGTGCGATATACCATCGGTTGTGGCGGAGAGCGCCGGAGCCGCGGCAGAGCTTGGGGTTGAGCTTCTTACGATCCACGGATGGGGAGGCCCTGAAATGATAACCGAGGCTCAGAGGGCCGCGGGAGGAAGAACCAGGATCGTTGTGGTCACGGTCCTAACGAGCTTAAGCGAAGAACATATAGGCAGACTCGGCACAAGGGGTGAGGTGGCCGCGAGGGAGATGGCCCGGTGGGCGAGCGATGCGGGCGCTTGGGGAATAGTCTGCTCAGGCCAGGAGGCCGGGGCCATAAAGCGCGATTTCCCGAAACTCGGCACGGTAATCCCAGGCGTGAGGCTCCCGGGCGAGGAGCACGGCGACCAGGCCCGTGTTGTTTCCCCGGAGGAGGCGAGGGCCGTGGCTGACTATGTGGTGGTTGGAAGGCCAATAACCCACAGCCCCGACCCCAGGGCCTCTCTCAGAAAATACCTTCTGGCGCTCGGGCGTGAACAATAGCTGTTTTCGGGGCAAATGCGGCTCCGGCGCGCCTTGATCCCTCTCCAGCCACGGAGCTATAATCTCACTTGTATGAAAAGGCTTTTCTTAATACCGTTTGCGGTCACGGCCGTCTGGGCCAACTACCTCATGACAGGGGGCGGGGCAATGGTTGATGAAGGGACCAGCCTCAAGAGGACCTCTGACGGAGGTTACATAATCACCGGATACAC
>Ga0209162_1004414_pt1 | contig 10541 bp, 8 predicted proteins | sample YNPNPMetaG_FD_187121 | JGI IMG/M metagenome (GOLD analysis project Ga0209162, IMG submission 187121) | Anoxygenic and chlorotrophic microbial mat microbial communities from Yellowstone National Park, USA - YNP NP MetaG (SPAdes) (version 2) ...
GCGCCCCGTTTTCCTCTTGTCGTTCAGGGCGCCGCCGCCGAACAGCGCGTCGCCGTCGGCGGCGGTCCACGCCTGCGGCGCGGCCAGGCGCACGCGTGCGTTGGCAATCGCCTGCTGCTGCGCGTAGCGCAGCGGCATCGCCGCGCTGCTCCAGCCGCCCGCCTCCATCACCGCCGCCAGGTCGCTGCCGGCGGCGAACGCCAGCGTCGTCCAGTGGTGGCGGCAGTCGTGGGGGCTTAACCCCGCAACCCCGGCGCGCGCCCCCAGCGCGCCGACGCGCTTGCGCGCCCCGCGCACGCCCAGCGGCGCGTGCGGGATCAGCGTCCCGTCGCGCCGCGTGCGCCAGAAGAGCGCCCCGTCCGCCGCGCCGCGCCAGCGCAGATACGCCCGCAGCGCCACCTGCGCGTCGTTGGTGAGCAGCAGGCGCTGCACGCGGTCGACCTTGCGCCGCGTCACCTGGAGCAATCCGCGCTCCAGGTCGACATCCGCCCGCTCCAGATCGGCGACTTCGCCGATCCGCAGCCCCAGGTCGAGCAGCAGCGCCAGCAGCGCCGCGTCGCGCGCCCCTTGCGGCGTGCGCAGGTCCTGGCGCTTCAGGCGCACGGCGGCGTCGACCGGGATCAGGAGCGGCGCGGCTTTCTTGGGACTGCGGCGCGTCACCGGACGGGCGGCGGCGCGCCGCCGTCCCTGCCGTCCGCCGAGCCCGCGCACGCTGCGCAGCAGCCCCGGCAGGTCCGCCGGCAGCGCCCCCGCCGCCGCCGCCTGCGTCAGATAGGCGCGCACGGTCGCCAGGCGGCGATTGATGCTGGCGAGCGCATACCCCTCGCCGAGCAGCCACTCGACGAACCCGGCGACCAGCCCGACGCTCACCCCGCGCCAGGCGTCGATGTCCTCCGCCAGGCGCGCCGGGTCCGGCGGCGGCGTCACGCCCACGGCGGCGAGATAGCGCGCCCACGTCGCCAGGTCGGCGTCGTGGGCGCGGCGCGTGGACGGCGCCAGCCCGGCGCGGTAGCGCGCCAGGGCGCTGGCGGCGGCGGCGGCGTCGGCGGCGCGGGACGCCGCCGCCAGCGCCGCCGCTGCATCCGGGTCGGGCGCCGTCGGCAGCGCCGACGGCGCCGGGATCAGGTCATCCATCGGCATCGGCATCGGGCGCTCCTTTCGTCGTTTCGTCAGGATCGCCCGATTCTACCGCGCCGCCGCGCGCGCCGATCAGGTCGTCGAGCCGGCGCAGCAGACCGTCCGTGCGCTGCGCCAGCTCCGCCTGCCGCATGCGCAGCCGCGCGGCCAGCGCCGGCAGCGATTCGACCGCCGGCGCCGCCCGCGCATCCGGCGTCGGCGGATACAGCCGCCATGCGCCGGCGGGCGCGCCGCCGGCGGCGTCTCCCGGCGTGCGCCAGAGGATCAGCGGCGATTCCGCCGCGTCATCTCCGCTCAGCGCCGCGATCAGCGCCTCGGTCGCCGCGTCATCCCACGCGGCGCGGCGGCGGCGGACGCCGCCGCCGCGCCGCGCCGCGCCGATGGCCGACTCCGGCGGCGCCGCCCACGTGATCGGCGATCCCGGCATGGGCGCGCCGATCACCAACACGAGCGTCGCCACGTCGGTCGCCGGCGCAAACGCTCCGGACGGCAGCGCCAGCACGGCCCGCAGCCGTCCCGATTCCGCCAGCCGCCGCCGCAGCGCGGCGTCCGCCGCACGCGCGCCGCTGGCGAACCCGACCGGCATGATGACGACGGCGCGATCATCCGCGTCCATGCGGTCGAGGATGCGCGCCAGGATCGCCGTCGCATGCTGAAACGGCGGGTTCGCCAGCGTCACGCCGCCCGCCGGCCAGGGGTCGGGCGCCAGCGCGTCGCCGACCCGGATGCGGCAGCGCACGCCCAGCAGCGCCAGGCGCAGCGCTGCCAGCCACGCGCTGCGCGCGCGCAGCTCGACGCCGGCGAACGTCGGCATCGTCCCCGCCGCACGCGCCTCCTGCGCCGCCGCGACCAGCAGCGCGCCGTCGCCGCACGTCGGGTCGACGACCGTGACGCTGCTGCGCAGGGGCTGCGCCAGGCGCGCCAGCAGCCGCGCGATGGGCGGCGGCGTCGGATATTCGTCGGCATCCCTGCGCGCGGCGCCCGAATCGTTGAGCAACGCCGCATGCGCCGCTCCCAGCGCATGCGCCAGGGCCACGGCGTCCGGCGGCGCGTCCTGCAGCACGCGCCATGCCGCGCGCAGCGCCGCCGCGCATGGATACGCGCGCGGGAGCGGCGCCGGTCCGCCGCGCGCTGCCGGACGCACCGCATCCGGCGCGTGCGGACCGGCGCCGAGGTCCGCCAGCAGCGCCGCCAGCGCCGCCGCCGCATCCGGCGCCGCCTCCCAGGCGACTGCGGTTCGCCCCGCCGCCCACGGCGGCGGAACGTCCCGCCAGAGCCGCAGCGCCGCCAGCCAGACGACCAGCGCAAAGCGCTGTGGCGGGTCGTCCCACGGCCCATGCCGCCGGAGCAGCGCCGCCTGCGCCGCCGTCAGCGCCCGCTCCCACGCCGCCGCGTCCGCCGCCGACGGTTCCGCCGCGCCCGGCGCCGCGTCCGCCGCCGACGGTTCCGCCGCGCCCGTTGCATCGCCGAATCCGGCGAATGCGGCGGGCGCGGCGTCCATCTCCAGCGCGTCCCACAAGCTCCGCTGCGCCACGGAGTCGGACGCGCCGCCGCGCGCCCCCGGCGACGCCGGGGGCGCGGCGCGTTGTCCGTCCATGCTACGGCGCTCCGGGCGCGCCGCCGCGCAGCGCCTGGATGACGCCATCGGCGTCATCCAGGCGCGCGACGCCGACCTCGACATCGGCGTTGTCGCCGAGCGCCGCGCCCCACAGCGCCGGGTCGGCGACGGCGGACTCGACCCGCGCGCGGACGGCGGCGGACAACCCGCCGGTCCACACCGCAGCGTGGGCGCGCCATGGCCCGCGCCACGGCGCGGCGGGGTCGGACGGCGGATCATCCCGGAACGCCCACGTCACCGCCACGCGCGCCGGGCGCGCGGCGGGCGGCAGGGCGCCGAACACGGCGCGCCGCGCCGGGCGGCGCAGGTCCGTGCGCCGCTCCAGCGCGGCATGGACCGCCGATGCCGCCGGCGCCATGCCGCGTTGCGCCAGCGGCTGGATGCGCCGCGCCTCCGGGATGATCGGCGCGAGGCCCGTCCACCATCCCGGAACGCGCGGGCGAATCACGCACCGCGCGATGACGACGTCCCGCAGATCGGGCAGGACGTCGCCGGCGGCGCGCCGCCGGCGCGCCGCCGGCGACGGCCACGACGCCGAGGCGATGACGTCGTCCAACGGACCGCGGTCGGCGATGGCATACGCGCCATACCCTTCCGGGAGGCGCATGCCGATGCCGCCGATGCGCTCCAGCAGCGCCAACAGCGCGGCCAGGCGCGCGACGGCGACGTCGTCCCCGGACAGGCGCAGGCGGAAGGCGCCCGCCCGCGCGGGCGGGGTTGCCCAGCCCCACCCCCGGGTCCGCTCCGCCGCCATGATCCCTGCCGGGATCGGCTCGGTCGCGTCCACCGTCACGGTCGCCGCAACCTGGGCGAACGTGCGGCACGCGACGCATGCGCCGCAGCGGACGCCGTCCGGCGCATCGCACACGCGCTGGTCCAGCGCGCGCATGGCGGCGTCGAACCACCAGCGCATGCTCGCCAGCAGCGCGTCCGGGCGGATGCGGTCGAACGGACCGTCCGCCTCCTCTGCCGTCGGACGGTCCGTCCACATCGGCCAGTGGCCGTAGGGGAAGAACGCCGACGGGCGCGCGCACGCCGTCCAGATCGGCGTGCGCGCGCGGATTCCGACCTCGATGTCCATTTGTTTTCCTCCTTCCTCCGGCGCCCTGCGGCGCCGGTCCGTCTCTTGCCGCCGTCATGCGGCGGTTTCCCGTCCACGATACCGCCGGGAACGCCGTCGATCACGGCGCGTCCGGCGGGACGAATCGGATGGAGCGGCGCCCGTTCTTCATGGCGAGCGTCCCGGCAGCGGAGCGCCGGATGCACGATCGGAGCGCCGACGCGTTGGCGCGGTTGCCGGGGCGTTCACCGGACGATGTCGTGCGCCGCGCGCCCGGTCGCCGTCCCATCGCCCGATCGCCGACATTCCTCAGCGCGCTCGATCATCTGGCGCGTCGGTTCGCCATTCCAGGCGAACGGGCGATCCCGATCATCCGTGACGTCGACGCGCTCCCGGCGCCGCTCCTCCCCGACGTCGCCGGGATCGCGGGGCGCCGGGCGCGGTGATCGCATGCCCGGATGCGCCGGGGAGATGATCGGCGCGGGCGCGGGTTCCCCCGCCCCAACCGCGTCCGGCGCGCCCCCGCCCGCCGCCGCCGGTCCAATCAGCCATGCCGTCGCGTCCAGGGCCGCCGCGTCCGCCCAGGGCGGACGCGGCGCGCCCAGCAGCGCCAGCAGCGCCAGCGCCGTCAGCGGCGCCAGCAGAAACCCGTTGCGCCCATGCCCGACGGCCGCGATGACCCGCCCGCCGCCGGCGGCGTCCGCGCAGACGGTGATCGGCGGCGCGCCGCCGCGGCGCCGGGGACGCACGCCGGTGAGCAGCGCCTGCCGCTCGCCCCAGCGCCCCAGCAGCGCCGCCGCCTGCGCATGCAGCGCCGCCGCCGCGTCCCACAGCGGCAGCGTCTCCCCGGCGCCGTCGACCGCCCAATCGCCGGTCGCCCACACCCCGCGTCCGTCCGCCGCCGGGGTGAGACTGACTCCGTCGCCGCACAGCGGACGGTCCAGCGTCACCCCGCCCAGGTGCAGCGCCAGTCCGGCCTGCCCGCGCAGCGCCGCCGCCGCGCCCGCCAGCGCGCCGCTGCCCATCCCGGCGGCGACGATGACGACGGCGGCATGCAGCGCCGCGCCGTCGTCGCACTGCACCGCAACGCCGGCGGCGGTGCGGCGCAGCGCCGTCGCCGTCGCCCGGCGCACCGCCCCGCCGTGGCGCTGCAGCGCGTCCCGCAGCCGCGTCAGGTGCCACGCGCCGGGCGTCCATCCCCCGACGACCGTGCGGTCGGTTCCGCCGCGCCGCACCGTCGCCCCCGCCATGCGCAGCAGCGGCGGCTCCCCGACCAGCGCCGCCAGCCACGCATCCCATGCCGGCCACAGCCGCCAGGACGCCTGCGCCGCCCGCCCGATCCGCGCCGCCGCCAGGCGCCCCGTCGGCGGCAGCAGCAGCGCCGGCGCGCACCCCGACGCCCCCGCGCCCTCCCCGCCGTCCGCCGCCAGCAGCAGCGGCGCATACCCCGCCGCCGCCAGCGCCACGGCGCCGCTCAACCCGATGACCCCCCCGCCGATGATGATCACATCCGCCGCCGCCATGCGCCGCCTCCGCCGGTCATCATCCATCCGCTGCGCCGCCCGGCATGGTACCATGTCCCCCGCGCGTCCGGCTGTGGACGCCGCCGACTCGTTGAGCGCCGATGATGCAGAAAGGAGACCCATGACCCGCGCCCTTGCCCGCACCCGCGCCCACGCCCGCCGCGCCGCCCGGCGCGCCGCAGCGTTCCTGCACCGCCAGGGCGACGCCGCCAGCGCCGCCGGCGCCGCCGCAGATGCGGCGCAGATCGCCGCCATCCTGGCGCGCCAGACGGCGGCGCTGGCCCGCCGCTGCGCCGACCGCCCCGGCGTCGCCAACGCCGTCGCCCTGGCGGAATCCGCCGCGACCCTCGCCGCCGACGCCGCCGCCGACGCCGCCGCCGACGCCGCATCCGCCGCGTCCGCCGCCGCGGCCCGCGCGGCGGACGCCGCCGCATCCGCCGCCGCCGACGCCGCTGCGCCGCACGTCGCCGCCGGCATCGCCGCCGGCATCGCCGCCGGCGCCCTGGAGATCGTCTGCACCGCCGCCGATGTCGTGCAGCAGGCGGCGGACGCCGCCGTGGGGGGCGGCGCCCGCCGCCGCCGCGCCCCGCTGCGCCGGAGAACGTCCCCATGAGCGCCGCATGGATCGACCCCCCCCCGACGCCCGATCGCTGCTGCGCGACGTGCGCCGCCTGGACCGTGCGCCGCAGCGCCGGCGGCGGCGTGCGGCGCGTCTGCGCCGTGCACGCCGCCATCCTCCCCGCCGACCGCTCCCTGACCGCTCTTGGATGCGCCGCCTGGACGCCGAACGAGCGCGACCCGTTCGCCATCGCGCTGCGCCGCGCCGCCGCCGATCCGCCGGCATGACGCCGCGACCCCCCGCGCGCCATCCGCCGACGGCGCTGCGCATGCGCCGGCGCCCGCCGGCGCATGCGCAGCGCCCCCCGCAGGGGGTTCCCCGCACGCGGGGGGTTTGGGGGAGCGGGGTCCGCCGTCGCCGCGCTCGTCACGGACGCTATCCTGAAGGGAAAAACCAAACAAGCCGCCGTCATCCGACGGCGAGGAGGGCCATATGGAAGAAGAATCAACGGGGGCGACGGTGCGTCGCCCCCGTATCGGCCATCCGCTGAACATACCGGCGGATGACGAGGAGCATGCGCCGCTGCGCCGCGCGCGGCGCATCATTGATGATCCGCCCGCCGCTCCCCCAGTCTCCCCCGCACGCGGGGGAGACTGGGGGAGGTTCCCCGCCGGCGGGAGGCTTGGGGAGGCTCCCCGCACGCAGAATGCGCCGGCGGGCGACTCCGTCTCCATCCCGGAGGGAGTCGCGATCGTGGACGCCAACCGAGGCGGCGGCGCCGGCGGCGTCGAGGCGGTCGTCGCCGTCGCTGCGACGCTGGCGCATCTTGCGCCCGGCGTCGTCCGCCTCACGATCCGCCCGCTTGGGCGGTTCGGCGCGCCGATCGACCTGTTTTCCACCGGTCGCGTCATCCTGGACGTGCACGCGACCGGGGGGAACGGAGTCGAACTCACCGTCATCGAGCGCACCCGGCGCGACGCCCGCACCGTGGCGGGCGTCGCGCCGTCCCACACCCTGCAAGGGGAGTGGGAATGGGACGCCGCCGCCGGCGCGTTCGCGCTGGCGCGCGGCGCGATGGCCTGGGCGTGCGCGGCGCCGAACACGGCGCGCCGCGTCCCGTCCATCGTCGCGCGGGCGCTGGCGGCGGCGATGGACGCCGGCGACCCGTCTCTGGACGGCGTCGCCGTCCAGGTCGATCGCAGCGGCGGCAGCGTCTGGCGCCCGGTCGTCCACACGCTGCCGGTCGCGCTGACCGTCCGCCAGGCATGGGGCATGTCATGGCCCCATGCCTGGGACGCCTACCGGGCGGCGCGCGATGCGGCGATCGATGAGCTGCGCCCCGTCGCCTGGGAGGAGGAGACGTGGCTGCTGGCGCCCCAGGCGCGCGACCCGCGCATCCGCCGGGTGGCGGAGGAGCGCGGGCGCCGCGCCCGGATCGACGCCGACGGCGAACCGGAGATCACGGTTCGCCTGTCGCGCAATGCGCGCGCCATCCTCGTCGAACGCGGGCTCCTCCCCGCGCGCGACGACGCAGCGTCATGACGACGCGCCGCCGCCCGCGCTATCGTTGGTTCGTGCGCGTTGGACGGATGTCCAACACCCGTGGGAGCATTGCCATGACCATCACGCGCCGCCTGCTGAACGCGCTGCTCTCTGCCGTCGCCGTCGGATTGATCGCCAGCCTTGCCGCCGCCGGCGTCGGCGGGTGCATGGACGCGGCGACGCCGGCGGCGGCGCCGTCGGCGGCGCTGATCATCACCCTCACGCCCGCCGCCTGCGCGCGCCTGACCGCGCCGGACGCGCCCGACCCGACGAACACCGGCCTGCCGTCGCTCGACCGCCTCAACCGCGCCTGGCGCGTCACCCGCATGACGCCGGTCTTCCCCGACGCCGATCCCGCCGATCCCCTCGCGCAGCGCTATGGGCTGACCGCCGTCTATCGCCTGGACGCGGCGCCGACCGCGCCGCTCCCCCTGATGGCGCGCGCCTACGCCGCCGATCCGCACGTCGCGTCGGTCGAGATTCCCGGCGACATCGCCATCCCATGACCGCACGGACGCGCCGCCGGGACCGCGCCAGACGCCCCGGGACCGACGGAACCGCGCCATCCCGATGGCGGGGTCGGGTCGCCCGCGACTCGCGCCTCCTGGGGCGTCCCAGGCGGTCCAGGACGGGCGGCGCGGCGCCATCCCGATGGCGGGGTCGGGTCGCCCCTGAATCGCGCCTCCTGGGGCGTCCCAGGCGGTCCAGGACGGGCGGCGCGGCGCCATCCCGATGGCGGGGTCGGGTCGCCCCTGAATCGCGCCTCCTGGGACGCCCCAGGCGGTCCAGGACGGGCGGCGCGGCGCCATCCCGACGTCCGGGGCGGATCGTCCCCGAATCGCGCCTCCTGGGGCGTCCCAGGCGGTCCAGGACGGGCGGCGCGGCGCCATCCCGACTCCGGGTCGGGTCGCCCCTGAATCGCGCCTCCTGGGGCGTCCCAGGCGGTCCAGGACGGGCGGCGCGGCGCCGGTCAATCCGCGCCGAACGCCGGCGTCGGCGTCGCCGGCGTTCCGGTCGGCGCCGCTGTTGGCATGGGCGTCGGCGGATACGCCGGCGATTCCATGGCATCCGGGGGAACGATGCTCAGCGCCGTCGCATCGGCGCCGTCGGCGATAATCACCGCCGCCGGCGCATCAAGCAGCGGCGACCACGGCGCCGTCAGCGTGATCCGCTCCGGGATGCCCGGATCCAGCGTGATCGATGGCGCCGTCGCCTCCACGTAGCGCCCGGAGGCATCCACGATCCAGGCGGTTCGCGGCCAGGGGCGGCTTTTCGCCTGGCGGTTGACGACATCCGCCGTGATCGCCACGGTCGTCCCGCAGTGCATCCCCGCCGCCCATGCCGCCCGTCCGCCCGGCAGCGCCGCCACGCGCGTGAGTTCCCAATCCCGCCAGACCGCCGACCGCACCGCCGCCCGATCCAGCGCCCGCGCCGCCAGCGGCGGCGCATCCGCCGCCATCCACGCGCTCGACGCCGGCGTCGGGGCGGACGCCCCCGGCGTCGGCGTCCGCGTGAGCGCCGGGACGGACGCCCCCGGCGTCGGCGTCCGCGTGAGCGCCGGGACGGACGCCCCCGGCGTCGGCGTCCGCGTGAGCGCCGGGACGGACGCCCCCGGCGTCGGCGTCCGCGCGGACGCCGGGACGGACGCCCCCGGCGCGGGCGTCAGCGCGAGCGCCAGGCGCACCCGCGCTGACCCGTCGGGGAGACGAATCTGCAGCATCCACGCATCCGGCGGCGCATCGTCCGCCGGCAGCGTAAACAGCGCCAGCGCCCGCACCGGCATGCGCGGCGGCACGGTCACGCCGCGCGCAGCGGCGTCGCCCGCGAGGGTCTCGACCTCGCCGACCGCCGTCATGCCCCCCTCCGGACATGCCGCCGCCGCCGCCGCCCGCAGCAGCGGATGCCCGCCGACGCCGCCGTCCGGCGCCAGGTCGATGTAGCGCCGGTCGGACGACAACAGCGTGAGCGTCTGCGCCTGCCGCAGCCACTCCCACCGCAGGCTGCGATCCGCGTGCGTGTTCACCGCCGCCAGGTCAATGAGCACGCTCCGCCGTCCGACCGGCGCGCCATACTCCGGCGGCAGATCGGCCACCCAGGCGTGGACGACCGCCACCTGCCAGTCCCCGACCAGCGTCGTCATCGCCGCATCGCGCGGCGCCAGCGCCGCCATCACGGCCGTCGACGTCGCCCGCACCGCATCAAACGCCGGCGTGACGTCCGGCGTCGGCGTGGCGCGCGGCGCGAGCGGCCACCCCCCCGCCGCCGATGGCGGCGCCGCCGGCGGCGCCGCCATCGGCGGCGCCGGAGCGGGCGTCGCTCCCTGCCGTCCTGCGCCGCCGCCGCACCCGGCCAGCAGCGCAACGACCGCCAGCAGCGCCGGCAGCGCCAGCAGCGCCCGCCGCCAGCGCCCATCCGGGGTCCACGTGGGCCACACCGTTCGCATCATTCCTGCTCCCCTGCTCCTCCGGCGACAATGGCGCGGCGCGCGGTCGCTGCCGCACGCCGCGCCGTCGGCATCATCATCCCTCACGTCCGCCCGCGCCGCGTCCCCCAACAGCGCGTGAACTGCGCGCGGAAGGGACAATCGGCGCAGTCGGCGCGCGTCGCCGCGCCGAGCGTCCGCATGAACGGGTAGCCGAAGGCGTACCCGTGGGCGTAGACGGCGCGCGTCACCGACGCGACCGACTCCGCCCGCCATGCGCCGCCCCAGCGCCGCAGCGCCGCCGCCGCGTCCGCCTCGGCGACCCCCAGCTCCCGGAGCATGGACGCCAGCGCCATGATCTCCGGGTTGCTGCCGCCCGACGGCGGCGGGCGCCGCGCCAGCCGCGCCGCGCACACCGGCAGGTCGCCGCCGATGGCCGCCCGCAGCGCCGCCTCCCCGTCGCCCGCCGCCGCACCCCCCAGTTCGGGAGGGTGGCGGGGAGGTCGGGGGGGTGGGAGGGCGCCCGTCGCCGCCGCCGCCCGCGCCGCCGCCGCCGCCTCCGCCGCCGCCAGCGCCGTCGCATAGGCGTCGGCGAGCGCCGGACAGACGACCGGGCGCGCCCCCGCCGCTGCGCGCGGCCCCGCCGCCGCCAGCGCGCGGATGCGCTCCATCCCGCCCGC
>Ga0209162_1004416_pt1 | contig 10540 bp, 6 predicted proteins | sample YNPNPMetaG_FD_187121 | JGI IMG/M metagenome (GOLD analysis project Ga0209162, IMG submission 187121) | Anoxygenic and chlorotrophic microbial mat microbial communities from Yellowstone National Park, USA - YNP NP MetaG (SPAdes) (version 2) ...
ATTCATTTGCCAGCAGCATCCGCAGCGCCCGTTGCGCCCGCTCGGCCGCCGGGCCGCCGGTGCACTTCGCGTACCAGTAGTACGCTTCTTCGCTCGTCATGGCGCGGATGCCCTGGGCGATCACCTCGATGCGCTCCATCTTCGTGATCGGCCGGACCGCCAGGAAGAGCAGCCCCAGGCGCACGCCGGTCTCTTCGGCCAAGGGAAACGGCTCGCGGCGGTTGGCGCCCAGTTCAGTCGGCTTGTAGCCATTAGCGCGCAGGGCTTCCATCACGTGATCGGCCACGGCGCGTAGAGTGCTCCCGCTCAGTTCGGCGACTTTACGCAGGACTGGCGGTTCGGATTCGTACAGGCTCTTCTGATCAGGAGGCGATTCTACCAGTCTTTGATGGAGTACAAGGCGATAGGTCGGTTCATTGAAAGTGGACGCAACGATGGGGAGGATGCGTAGTTCGAAGTTGCGGGTTGGGGGTTGGGGGTTGCGGGTTGCGAGTTGCGAGTTGCGGGTTGCGAGTTGTGAACCTGCCTCTGGCTCATCCGTAACTTGCGACTCAAACAACCCCATCCTCCCGTGCATCGGCAAGGGGACGGCCAGGGGGCATGGGTTGGTCAGGCGCCAGCCATATAGCCGACCTCCCGCCCATCGATCATCAGTCAGGTGTTCGGCGCGCCGGGAAGCGTAAGACGCTTCGTCCAACTCGATAATCTCGACCAGATCAACGATGCCGATGACCGCGCCGGTTGTGACCTGATCCGGGTCGAGGCCATGGACCAGACAGGCCTCGCGTTCTACGGTCTGGCTGGCATGGATGGCGAGCGGCCCGCGGTATTTGACCGCCCAGGTTCGTAGTTCTAACGTTTTGCGGCCCTGGATGATCAGGTCAGCCCAGGGTTGGCGGATGGAAAGGGTTTTCATGTTACGGGTTGCGGGTTGCGGGTTGCGAGTTGCGGGTTGCGGGTTGCGGGTTGCGAGTTGCGGGTTGGCGTTTTTTGCCCTGGATGGGTGTTGAGCGGAGATAGTTCATGAACCCTCCGATGAGATTGGCGGTCTCGTGACATAAGGCGTATCCGCGTTCAAATTCGGCCTGGCTGATATATCCCTGATCAAGGGCGATATAGAGTTGAGACTGAACCTCGCCAGCAGAGGCCTTGGCGATCGAGAGGAACTGCAGAAATTCGCGGCGACCATCCCGTTCGAAGCCTTCGACGATGTTCGACATCACAGAAACCGCGGCCCGCCGGATCTGGTCCTTCAGCCCGAAATCCCTGGCGAACCGTCCCTGCTGGGTGAGCGCGTAGACGAACCCCGTCAGCTCCCGCGCTTTCTGCCATCCTTCGATCTCTTCGAACTTTTTGATCGTTGCCACATTTCCCCCTATGAGAGCGTTCGGAAACTCTCCCAACAGCAAAAAGCAACTGTATTGGGAGGCGGCGTCATTTCATAATATCCGCCACCTGTCACCCGTCACTCACCATCCCCTCAACATAGATCTTCCCGAGCTCGAGCGTCGCCAGCACGTCGCGCATCGTAGCGAACTGCGTTCCCATCACTTCCAGGCCGTCCTCAAACTCGCCGACTACGCGCATGGTCGCTTTCAGCTCATCGGCTTCGTTGCAGAACGCTTCGGCCAGCGATTTCAGGCGCTTGTAGCGATCCCAGCCGCCGCGAAACTCCAGCTTGAACGATTCGGCGCCGACGCCCTGACCGAAGGTCGCAATGATGTTCTGCTCGATCGTGTAGCGGCCCTTGCCGAACTGTGGGATCGCCAGCCCCAGCCCGCGCACGTCCGCGGCGGCTTGCTTGCCCAGCCCGTCAGCTCTGATGATGAGCCGGCGCAAGTGGGTGATCTTATGCTCGGCACACAGGTCGGCGACTTGGCCGAACGCCTGGGTCACCGCGCCCTGGCCCTGAAGTTTGGCTGGCATCTGCTTGCCGCCTTCCACGGTCACCCCGCATGTACACTGGTCTTCGGGGTTGCCGCATATCGGGCAGGTGGCCACGCCTTCGGCATCCGTCTTTTCTTCTGCGCGCTTCGGCGTCCATTTGCCTTTGATCCGTATGTTCAGCCTTGCTGCTTCCTCCGGCGTGTAGAGGATCGCCTCGTCGCTGATTTGCCACACGGGCGGCGGCGACTCGTGGTCATAGCCGAATCCCTCGGTCGAGTCGTAGTAGATCCAGACCTTCTGCTCCACGCCGTTCTTGATCGTCTTCTTCAACTGGCCGACGTCCAGCAGCATGCGCAGGGCGATTTTACGGGCAAAGGCGCGGCGCAGTTCCTCGGTAGACATGCTGACCTGGTTGTGGTCCCAGGCTTTGGCTTTGACGTAGATCGCCGACAGCATATCGTCATCCGCGGTGAGCGCCTTCTTCAAGGCGCGCAGCACGCGCAGCACGACGTTGGTCTGGTCCTTCTCCACCTCGCCCTGGTCTTGCGCGGGCAGCGTCTCGCGGCGCAGGAACGCGTGGGCCTTGGGCGCGTCCGGGGTGGGGTAGTACAGGTAGCGGTACGCCTTGGTGATGGCGATCCGGACGTCCAGTTCAGCGGCGTCTTTGGCCTTGCGGAGCTTATCTTGCTGCTCCTTGTTGAACTCGGCCATCCGCCCCGCGTCGCCCACGATCCGGCCGATAGCCAGATAGCGGCGCGCCACTTCGATCATGTTTTCCACCTGGTCGGCGTCGGCAGCCAGGAAGATCACGTTATTCTGATAGGCGCGGAACGATTCCAGCGCGCCGGTATATTCGTAGATCTTGCGCACCAGGTCGGGCGGCGTCGGGTCGTCGGCCCTGATCTTCACTGCGTCGAAGTGCATGATCGCCAGCTTGGGCAGGTCGGCGTCGTCATCCACGTCGGCGGCTTCCACCGGAAAGTAGATCGACTTGAAATAACCTTTCTTCCAGATCTGACGGATGCGCCCCTCGATCTCAGCCTTGGCCTTGCTTGTTCCCACCTGAACCGTCTCATCGGCGATGATCTTGTTAATCGAAGGCTCAGTCTTGAACCGATAGCGATGACCATCGTATTCCAGGAACCAGGCTTTGTCGGCCAGCCGCTCCAGCGCTTTGTTCACCACGGCCGGCTCATCGCCGCCGCCCGCGCCGTCCGGCTGAACGGTCGCCAGGAGCAGGTCGGCCGGGTCCACGCCCGAGGCGATGCCCTGGGTCAGGCTGTGCAGGAAGATCGTCGTCGCCAGGCGTCGCGCGTACGGCGGCTTACCGGCTGTGAGGAGGGGCTGGTCGAGCTCCTGGGCGTGCGAGGAGGTGCCCAACAGTGGGCTGGCGATATCGGCCTCGATGACCTGGCGAAACTTCGGCCGATCCAGCCGCGAGGTCAGATCCTCCGCAATCTGTGGGTGCGCCAGGTCCAGGTGGTGAGGATGGATCAGCCAGGCATCCGACGGCTGTTTGACCCAAAGCTGACGGACGGTCCACGCCAACAGGCGCAGCGCGCCGCGCGTCTGGTTGAAATTGGGAATCGTAGCCGTCTTGCGATTGAGGACGGTGATCAGCTCCGGATGAAATGGGTAAGCTGCGATCATCTCGCCAGCGTACCCGGCGCGCAGACAACGTTGCGGCAAGTCAGCGCCCCTGGCTGCCTGCGCTGCGTAATAGGCCATGTACGCCTGGCATGTTTCCTGGGCTGCGACGCGATCCACCGACCGAAACAGGCGGTGAGCAACGATCGCATAGATCTCGCTCTCGGCCGTCGGCGTCAGCACCCGCTCCTGCCGCGCTGACACCCGGAGCGTCTCGGCCAGCTTCTTGCGCAGCAGTTCGGTTTCGGCGGCGAAAGCGTCCGCCTCGCCCGCCAGCGTCAGCACCACCAGGCAGCGTTGTTTGCTGGAGGCGAACTCCAGAAGCGACATCAGGAACGCGATGGTCTGGTCAGCCAGGTTCGATTTGCCCGTCGCGCTGGGCACAGCCATCGCCGCGCGCAGGTGGCGGGCGATCTCGTCGATCATGATCAGCGTTGGCCGGTCGCCCACCCATCGCTCGAATAGATCGGTGCCGACCGCAGCCCTAAGCTTTTCGCTCTCGGCCACCTCGGCATACGCGGTCGCTCCGCCGAGCTGATAAGCCAGCTCACCCCAGAGCGTGTAGGTCTTGACCTCACTCTCCGGATGAAGGATGCCGACGGTGGGGTCGAGATCGGAGCCGACGGTGCCCGCGATCTGGATCTCCCCTGAGGCCGGCAGGCGTAGCTCCTCGCCGAGCAAATCGGCGACAACGTCGGCTGGCGCGGCTCCGCATGCGATGTGATAGAGCGCGATCAGGTTGTGGGTCTTGCCGCCGCCGAACGCGGTTTCCAGGCGGATGACAGCGTTCTTGCCGCTCGCGTCTCCGGTCAGGCGGCCGAGCGCGTCCCGCAGGAGGGTCTTGAGGCCGGCGGTGGGATAGGTATTATCGAAGAAGACTTGAGGATCGCCGTAGACCGGATCCGCCTTGCGCTCCATAACATCGCGCAGCCGGGCGGCAAAGATATCTTCTTTCAACTCACCGCGCAGGACCTCGTCGCGCGGCCAACAGGTCGCGAAGATGGTCTTCACAGGTCCCTCCCAACGCGCTGCAGGCAGGCGACGGCGCGAACGGCATCGCTGGAAGCGTCTATGTGGCCGCCAGGTGAATACAAACCGACCGAAATCGAACGAGATTGTAGACAATATCCTCCAAAGGTGCAAGCCCGATCGCCCTGGCGACCGTTCACGATTGGCATGAGCGAGTACGTTCAGGCGTACTCAAGACTCGCCTGAATTCGACTTGCCAAACGCCGAGAGGATGGTTATAATTGAAGAGCATTATTGATTATCAATAATCGTTCGCCGTCGGGCAGCCGACCTTCAATCTTTTGCTGTCCGGTTCCCCGCAACGCAGTCGCCAGTCAACGAAGGCGTATGATATGGCCGCTTCCTCGGGCAACGCTGTCAATCGCTTGCTACGCGACGATCAAGCCCTCGCCGGTTCGTTGGTTGACCAAATCTGGAAACGTCTGCGCACGGCCATTATCCACGGCGAGATCCCGCCGGGCGCGCGCCTGGTGGAATTGCAAATCGCTGAAGAGATGGGCACCAGCCAGGGGCCTGTGCGCGAAGCGCTCCAGCGTCTGGAGCAAGAGGGCCTGGTCGAGCGTCGAGCGCGCAGCGCCACCATCGTCACTGAGATGCCCAACGAGAGCATCCACGACCTGATCACTATCCGCTCCCTGGTCGAACGGTTGGCTGCTCAGCGTGCCGCCCTGCGTATTACCGACGATCAACTAAATCATTTGCGCAATCTGATCGAACAGATGCGCGCCTGCGCCCGACAGCATAACCGCTTAGCGCTAGAGCACCTGAACATGGAGTTTCATCTCCGGATCTGCCGGTGGTCGGGCAACCCGCTTCTCGCTCGTCTCTGGCTGCCGATCTCCGCTCAAATGCAGCGTTTGATCGCTCAACGTCCCGCCGACCATGTCGTGGACTTGCATGGCTATGTCGAGAGCCACATGCCGATCGTCGAGGCCCTGGCCGCCCACGACAGCCAGCGCGCCGCCGCAACCATCGCCAAACACATCGCAGACGCCTGGTCCTTGATCGAAGCGACGGAGCCGGAGGATGTTCGCTCTTCTAAGGAGGTGGTTATTGGGAATATGAGATGCTGATCGCAGCCTTCGCAGCGTAGCGCTCGATGGGTCCTACTCTCAGAGGTTGTTTGGAAATTCGCTGGCGGTTCAGACCGCGCCGATGCAGGATGCGAAGTCGACCTTCGCCGACTGCACTCTAACCCGCGCAGGTGGGTTTTACGCCTCCCGTTGCCGCGATTTTAATCGCCAGGAGTATTTCCAAACAGGTTCTCACAATTCGCAGGAGGAAGCTGATGAGCACCCAGATCACACGGCGTCAATTGCTCAAGGGAGCTGGGGTGATCGCGGTCGGCGCGCTGGCCAGCGCATGTGCGCCCCAGGTCGTCGAAGTCGAGAAGGTTGTCGAGGTGACCGCTGAGGCGCCTACCGGTCCGACCAACGCGCTGGGCGTCACGTTGCCGCCAGACGCGTTGCCTCTCAGCGAGCAGTATATCCTGGAGCCGGTCGGCGAGGTAGGCGGCGGCTACGGCCACATCATGGAGTCGCTGTATAACCGGGCTTTCGAGCACGCAGGCGGCTACGAGACCCTGACCACGCTGAACACCGACCTGGAAGTCGTGCCCGTGGCTTGTGAGGGATGGACGGTTTCGGAGGACGGCCTCTCCTGGGACTTCGCGCTGCGCAAGGACCTGGTGTTCAGCGATGGCAAGCCGATCACCGCCCACGACTGGGTCTTCACGCTGCGCCGCGCGCTCGCCAACCAGTACGACTTCGGCTGGTTCTACTTCGACATCAAGAATGCAGCCAAAGTCTACAGCAAGGAGCTGCCGCCGGAAGAATTGGGAATCGAGGCGGTCGACGACTACACCCTGCGCATCACCACGGAAGCGCCCACTCCCTATCTGCCCGGCCTGGGCACCTGGTTCGGCGTGGCGCCCCGCCATGCCTACGAAGAGTATGGCGAGAACTGGGCCCTTGATCCTGCCAAATACGTGTCGTCCGGCCCATTCAAGCTGACCGTCTTCGAGCGCGGCGTGCGCCACAAATGGGAACTGAACCCCACCTATAAAGGAATCCGTCGGCCCTACATCGCGGAGATCCGCGAGGAAAAGCTGCCGAAGGGGTTGCCAGCATACATCGCCGGGGACATCAAGCGCTACACCATCGACATGAACACGCCGGCAGGCGAGGTCGCGCTGATCAACTCCAATCCGATCCTGCGCGCTGAATCACACCCCCAGCCCTCATCGTTCACCGATTACCTGGGGTTCAACACCCTGGCCGGCAAGTTCCCGCCGCTCGACAATCCCAATGTGCGGCTGGCGCTATGCAAGGCGATCGACAAAGAGGTGTTGGTCGCCCAGATTTACAGCGGCTTCGCCAATCCAGCCTGGGGCATCCTGCCCGCCGGCTTCCCCAACTACATCGGCGATCAACTCAAAGAGCTGGAGCCAAATAAGTTCGATCCCGAGGCAGCCAGGCAGTTGTTGGCTGACGCTGGCTATCCCGACGGGAAGGGTTTCCCGGTCTTCGAACTGTATATCCGACAGCCCACCGACAAGCAATTGGCCCTTTGCGAGGCCATCCAGGCGCGTTGGAAGGAGGTGCTGGGCATCCAGGTCGAGCTGCGGCCGTCCGACTTCCAGTCGTTCACGGCGGCTGCCTTCAAGGACCGCACAGCGCCCATGTACCATGTGGGCTACTCGCTGGACTACTACGATCCGGCGACCTTCCTGAATGTCTTCCGCAACGGGGGTCGCCATCCGCACGAGAATCCGGAGTGGACCGAGTTTTACAACCAGGCCAACGCCACGCTCGATTTCGCCAAGCGGTTCGAGTTGATGGCAGAAGCGGAGAAACAACTGGTGCTCAGCACGGCCTGGTACTTCCTGGTCAGCCCCTTCAGCATCATGCTCTGGCCGTGCAACCTGAAGGGCGAGACGTTGCAACCCAATAAGAACGGGTTCGCGTTCTGGGGCGGCGGCGGCGTCGGCTGCCCTCATGCATACGAGGGGATGTACTGGGCCCAATCTGATTGCCGCAAGGGATTGCGGTAAAGGCCATCGCCTGATAAGGTTTCCGGGGCCGGCGCGGCTCCGGAAACCTTGCTCTACCGCCGCTTCTCCAGGGGTTTTCGATATGCTGGCCTATACCATCCGACGGCTATTCGGCATTCTGGTGATGTTGCTGCTGCTCTCGATGTTCACCTTCACGCTGTCTCGGGTCGTGCCCGGGGGCCCCTGGATGCAGGGAGCAGAGATTCCCCTTCCCGACGAGCAGGTGGCCGCCTTCAAAGCGAAGTACGGATTGGACAAGCCCTTGTGGCAGCAGTATCTGGTCTGGCTGGGGAACGCCGCCCGGCTCGACTTCGGCCGACCGTTCACGGCGCCGGAGCTTTCGGTCACCCAGTTGATCGCCCGCGTGTTGCCCTATAGCGCGCTGATCGGTGGCCTGGCCGCGGCCCTGGCCACAGCCATCGGGATCACGCTGGGCATCATCGCTGCGGCCAGGCAGAATTCCTGGATCGACACCCTGATCACAAGCTATGCAGTGGGGATCGCGACGATCCCCTCGTACGTCATGGGCTACATCCTGGCCTACCTGATCGCCGCCAAACTAGGCCTCTTCCCCACCGGTGGGTGGGGAGGGCCGCGGCACTGGGTCCTGCCGGTTGTCGCGTTCGGGCTGCCGGCCAGCGGTGGGATCGCGCGCTGGACGCGCCAATGCATCGCGGAGGCGATGGCCGCCGATTATGTGCGCACGGCTTACGCCAAAGGCTTGAGTCAGGCCAGCGTCATGACTCGTCACGTGTTGCGCAACGCCATGATCCCGATCATCACCTCGGTCTTGCCGATCTTCCCTGGCATGATGACCGGCTCCATTTTCATCGAACGGGTCTTCGGGCTGCCCGGCCTGGGTACCTACTTCGTGATGTCGAGCACCAATCGCGATTATCCCCTGGTGCTTGGGATCACCATCTTCTGGGCCGTGTTGATCTCGCTCACTTATCTGTTGACCGATATCCTTTATGGCGTGATCGATCCCAGAGTTCGCATCGGAGAGGGCGCGCGATGAGGACAGAAGCGACAGCCCCTGCGATCGCGCTGGTCGGCCGGGAAGAGAGGAGCGGTCGGGCGCGCTTTTGGATCGGCGCGTGGCGACGGTTCCGGCGCAACCGATTGGCCCTCTTCGGGCTGGTCTACGTCATCGTGATCACCTTCGTGGCCGTGTTCGCCCCAACGCTGGCGCCGTACGCATATGACAAGATCGAGCCTTCTATTGCCCTTCAGCCTCCCACGATCGAGCACCCGATGGGCGTCGACAAGCTCGGCCGCGATATGCTCTCGCGCATCATGTACGGCGCCCGCCCTATGCTCCTCGTCGGCGTGCTCACGCAGGTCGCCGGGCTCCTCGTCGGCGTGCCGCTGGGCGTGATCGCAGGCTACGCCGGCGGCTTCCTCGACTGGCTGATCACGCGCCTGATCGATCTCTTCTCGGCCCTGCCCTGGTACCTGATCGTGCTCTATATGGTGATGGTGTTGTCGCCGAGCCTCCAGAATCTGATCCTGGCGTTGACGATCACGGCCTGGGTGAGTTCGGCGCGCATTGTGCGGGGCATCAGCTTCTCCGTCCGTGAACTGGACTTCATCCTGGCCGCGCGCGCGTTGGGCACCCCCACGCGCCGTATCGTGACACGCCACATCCTGCCGCAGGTGGCGCCCCTGCTGGTATGGGGCTTCGCCGCTGGCATCCCGACTGCCGTGTTCGCCGAGGCTGGCCTGAGCTTCATCGGCATGGGCGTGCGGCCGCCTCAGCCAAGCTGGGGACAGATGCTGGGAGAAGCGGGCCTCTACTGGCAATATTTCCCGCACATGTTCATTTTCCCTTCGCTGATGATCACGCTTTCGGTGCTTGCCTTCCAGGGGTTGGCAGACGGCCTGCGTGAGGCGTTGGAGGTCCACGTCGCCGCATAGCGCAACAATCGGCGCCATGAGACGCTTCCAAAACACGCGGCGCGCGAGGATAGAAGCCAAAATCTGTTATAATAGCGTGAGCGCCGCGTGGCGCCGATTGCTACAGCACCGCAGCGCTGGCCGCCAGGCGCGTGGGCGCGTGCGCCGGCGTGTAGCGCCCCGCCCATCGCCCACGTACTTTGCGTGAGCACGGGATTTTTCTTGTCTTCCCTCCGCTCTCCTTCCGCGTTGGTAAGCCGCCTGGAGCGCCCATCAGCAGGCGGCGAACGGGGAGAGTCGTGCGCCTGAGCGAGGGAGAAGGCGACCATGTCCGACCGATTGACTCCCTTTCTGGCCCTCATTGCGTTGGCCGCGCTCCTGAGGCTTCTGGTGCCCCCGTCCACCCTATCCGGCGCGGCCGCTTCGGGCCAGACCTACTACGTGCGCACCGACGGCGGCTCCGCCGAGCAATGCACAGGCCTGGTGGACGCGCCCTACCCTGGCAGCGGGACCAACCAACCTTGCGCCTGGGACCATCCCTTCCGCGCCTTGCCGCCGGGCGGCGTCCCGCGCATCGCGGGCGGCGACACTCTCATCATCGGCGCTGGCTCGTACCGGATGGGCTACGGCGCGCCTGGGACTGAGAACTGCGACGCCGAAGGCGCTTACGAGTGCCTCATGCCGCCCATCCCCTCCGGTCCCAGCCCCGCCAACCCCACCCGCATCCTGGGCGATAGCCAGAACCCGCCTGAGCTGTGGGGGGCGGAGCGCCCCTGGTTTATCGTCAACCTGACCGACGCCAGCAACGTCGAGCTTGGCCATTTGGAGATCACCGACCATTCCGGCTGCGTTGAATTCCACTCCGGCGGCCTGGCCTGCGAGCGCGACAACCCGCCCTACGGAGATTGGGCCGCCTACGGCCTCTACGCCGAAGATTCGGCCAACGTCTATCTCCACGACCTGAACATCCACGGCCTGGCCGCGGGGGGCGTCCACGCCGGCCGGCTGCGCGATTGGACCGTGGAGCGG
>Ga0209162_1004418_pt1 | contig 10528 bp, 10 predicted proteins | sample YNPNPMetaG_FD_187121 | JGI IMG/M metagenome (GOLD analysis project Ga0209162, IMG submission 187121) | Anoxygenic and chlorotrophic microbial mat microbial communities from Yellowstone National Park, USA - YNP NP MetaG (SPAdes) (version 2) ...
GGCCCCCCGCTCCCCCCGAGATTGGGGGGCTGGGGGGGCCGAGGTCGCATTGGCCCCCCGCTCCCCCCAAGATTGGGGGGCTGGGGGGGCGGGGCTCGGGGCCACCCCATCGATGCGCGCCGACCATTCCACCAGCGCCGCATCGCCCCGGCGGCGGACATCGGCCAGGATGCGCGCCACCGCCTCGGCCGGCGCCAGCCGCTCGCCGAAGATCCGCTCGATGCCGTCCAACACCCGCGGCGGCATCTCCTGATCCTCCCACGGCCGCCGCGCCAGGATCGTCCCCCGCGCCTCAGCCGCATCATAAATCCTGACAACCACCACTTCTACCCTCCCCTTTCACGTGTTCACGTGCTCACGTTTTCACGTTTGACGTTTCACGTGTCACTTCCGCCAACCCATCTATCAGCTCCCGCACCTGGCCGGCGCGCAGGCGATAGCTCGCGCGGTTGGCGATCAACATGGCCTGACTCTCCAGGATGGTGCGCAGCTCGACCAGGCCGTTCTCCCGCAGCGTGGCGCCCGTCTGCACCAGGTCCACGATCAGATCGGCCAGGCCGACGAGGGGCGCCAGCTCGACCGAGCCGGACATCACGATCAGCTCGGCTGCCACCCCGCGCTTGCGGAAGAACGCCTCGGTGAGGCGCGGGAACTTGGTGGCCACGCGCGGACTGCGTTCCAACCGCAACGGCAGGTCGGGACGATCGGCCCGGCCGGCCACTACCAGCCGGCAGTAGCCGAACGGCAAGAGCAGCGGCTCATAGACATCGCGCTCGGCCTCGCGCACCACGTCCAGCCCGGCGATCCCCACATCGGCCGCGCCGTATTCGACGAAGACCGGCACATCGGCCGGCTTCACCATGACGAAGCGCAGCCGGCCGTCGGCGCCATCCAGGATCAGCTTGCGGCCGCCATTGCCGTTGGCCGGCGCGGCATAGCCGGCGCGGGCCAGAAAGCTCAGCGCATCTTCGAGCAGCCGCCCTTTGGGCAGCGCCACGGTCAACGGTTCAGCCATGCGGCCACCTCCTCCCAACCATCTGCGGCCAGGGCATGTTCGCCCGCCGCATCGCGCACGATGAGCACGTGCTGAAGATCATCGCCCGCCGGCCGGGCCGTTGGCGCGTGCGCCTCGCCGGCCGGATAGACGGCGCGCCGGATGCCGCGCGCCTGCGCCGCCTGCCAGAGCGCGTCCGGATCGAGGCCCAACGGATCGAGCTCGACCTTCAGGCCGAGGCCGCGGGCCTGCGCCGCCCAGCGGAGACATGCCGTGCACCCGCGGGCCGAGAGGAGCACATCCGCGCGCGGCTCTTCGTGCACGATCCCCTGCAGCTCGCGCGCCACCAGCACCCGGTCGAGGGTCAGCGCCCAGCCCACCGCGGCCAGCGGCGGGCCGAAATGGCCGATCAGCTCGTCATAGCGGCCGCCGGAGATCAGGTTGAAGCCGAGGCCCGGCGCGAAGCCCTCGAAGGTGATGCCGGTGTAGTAGTCCAGATCGCGCACCTCGGCCAGGTCGTAGGAGATGCGATCGTCCACGCCATAGGCGGCGAGCAGTTCGGCGAGCCCGCGCAGATCGGACAACGCCTGCATCATCGGGGTGTTCAGGCAGATCGCCTCGGCCTCGTCGAGCACGCGGGCGTCTCCCGTCAGCCGGAGAAGGGTGAGGACCGCGTTGCGGGCCAGCGGCGGCAGGCCGGGGACCTCGGCCAGGAGCTGGGATAGCTCCGCCTCGGCCTTGCGGTCCACGGCCACGCGCAGCCGGCCCGCGGCGCGTTCGGTCAGGTTCAGCGCGGCCAACAGCCCGCGGAAGAAGCCGACATGGCCCACGGTGATGCGGAATTCGGGCAAACCGACCGCCTGGAGCGCGGCCACGGCCAGCGCCACCGATTCGGCGTCGGCCAGCGCGCCCCCCGCGCCGATCAGCTCGACGCCGGCCTGGGTGAACTCGTGCTGGCGGCCGGCGCGCGGGGGCTCGTAGCGAAAGACGCTGCCCACATAGGCCAGGCGCAACGGCAGCGGCTGATCGTACAGCCGCGTGCCCACGACGCGCGCGGTGGGGATGGTCATGTCGGGGCGGAGGGCCAGGGTGCGGCCGTGGCGGTCGAAGAAGCGGTACATCTCCGCGTCCACCGTCGCGCCGACGTCGGTGGCCAGGGTATCGGCGTACTCGAAGGTGGGCAGGATGATCTCGCGATAGCCCCAGGCCGACCAGGTGGCCTGCAGCGCGGCCGTCATGGCGCGGAAGGCCGCCGCGTCGGCGAACAACAGATCGCGCACCCCTTCGGGGAGCGGACGATCGGCGGATGAGTTGCGGTCAGACATAAAGTTCCGATCCCATTAACAAAAAAGGACTGGTTGAGCTTCAACCAGTCCTGGGGCAAGCGCAAATCAGACGCCGGCTATGCCGTGCGCCTGCCCCGTTCAAGATGATGATGGCGAAGAATACCCGGTCGAGACATTTCTGAGCTTTCCTTGCGAGGAAGAAGTGTAGCACAGGGTGGAGGGGCTGTCAAATGTGGCATAGCTGCTACGCGCACTCCTTTCAGAATCGCTGCAACCTCCCCTTCGGTTTTGACAGGGAGGCCGGTTCTGGCTATAATGAAACTCCGGTACGGCCTTGCGCGGCCGTACCATCGCGTTATTGGCCTGATTCACGAAGCACGCTGCCAGGTCGAAGTCTCGTCTCAGCCCGCCTGTCGGGCGACGATGGGCGCAGCGCGCAGGGAGGAAACAAGAGAATGTACGCTGTAGTGCAAACCGGCGGCAAGCAATATCGCGCCGCGCCGGGAGAATTCATTGAAGTCGAGAAGCTGCCGGCCGAGGTCGGCGAGCAGATCGTATTGGACCAGGTGCTGTTGGTGGTGGATGGCGACACCGTAACCGTGGGCCAGCCGACCGTTGCCGGAGCAAGCGTGTTGGCGAAGGTAACGGGCCAACGCCGACGTCGGAAGGTGCTCTTCTTCCACTATGTGCCCAAGAAGCGTGAACGCAAACGCCACGGCCATCGCCAGCCGTACACCCGTTTGTTGATCGAGAGCATTCAAGCGTAAAGCGTAAGGTGAGGAGTAACGACTATGGCTCACAAGAAAGGTGGCGGCTCGAGCCGCAACGGCCGCGATAGCGCCGGCAAGCGCCTGGGCGTGAAGCGCTACGGCGGGGAACTGGTCGATCCGGGTTGCATCATTGTCCGCCAGCGCGGAACGACGTTTCATCCGGGACTGAATACCGATCTGGGCAAAGATTACACGCTGTTCGCGACCGCCAGGGGTTACGTCAAGTTCGAGACCAAGGCCGGGAAGAAAGTGGTCAACGTTTACCCGGAGGCGCTCGCATGAAGGCCAAGATCCATCCCAAATACTATCCCAACGCCCGCGTGGTTTGCGCCTGCGGCAACACCTGGACGACCGGCAGCACGATCCCGGAGATCAAGGTGGATATCTGTTCGGCGTGTCATCCGTTCTATACCGGCGAGCAGCGCATCGTTGACACCGCCGGGCAGGTAGACCGCTTCATGAAGCGTCTGGAGCGCACCACGGAGACCGCGGAGCAGATCCGTCTGCAACAGGAAGCCCAGCGCCGCGCCGCACAAGAGGCGCGCCTGGCCAAACGCCGCGGAGACGCGTGAAATGAGCGCTGCTTTACGTGCCAGGCACCCTCTCAGGTGCCTGGCACGTAAAGCAGCCTGTTTTCAGGTCAGGCAGTAAGCAGCGTTTGCCATGCCCTATCTTCAGCCCAGGGGCGGTTGGATCGAACTGATCTGCGGCAGCATGTTCAGCGGCAAGACGGAGGAACTGATCCGCCGGGTGCGCCGCGCGCAGATCGCCCGCCAGCGCGTTCAGGTCTTCAAGCCGAAAATAGACGATCGCTATTCGGCCACCGAAGTTGCCTCGCACGACGGCCTGCACTTCGAAGCCGAAGTGATCGAAAAAGCCGTCGAGATCCTCGAAAAGCTGCGCCCCGATACCAACGTGGTCGCGGTGGACGAAGCCCAATTCCTGGACTGGACGATCGCCGATGTGGCGCGGCTGCTCGCCAACCGGGGCCTGCGCGTCATCATCACGGGGCTGGATCTCGATTTCCGCGGGGAACCGTTCGGCCCAATGCCGCTCCTGTTGGCCGAAGCGGAGATGGTGGACAAGCTGCATGCAATCTGCGTGGTGTGCGGCGCGCCGGCCAGCCGCACCCAGCGCCTGATCAACGGCCAGCCGGCGCACTACAACGATCCGGTGATCCTGGTGGGCGCGAGCGAGGTGTACGAGGCGCGCTGTCGCGATTGCCACCAGGTGCCGGGTCGGCCCGTCTTCAACGGTCAGGAGACGGGCTGAACGCGACCTCTTTCAGCCCCGCAAGCACGGCCTGCAGATCGGCCGGCAAGGCCGCGCTGAATTCGACTTCCTGGCCGGTCTTCGGCAGGCGGAACCGAATCCGCTCGGCATGGAGGAACTGGCGTGGACAAGGCAACGCCTCTTTGCGGCCGCGTCCGTAAACCGGATCGCCCACGATCGGATGCCGGATATGCGCGAAGTGGACGCGAATCTGATGGGTGCGGCCGGTGAGGGGATAGCAGGCCACGAGCGTGTAGCGGGAAGCCGCGGCGACCGGGCGCGGCGAAGCCGTCGCCGGCTCGAAATAGCCTCGAACCTCGTAGCGGGTGACGGCGCTGCGGCCCTGGGCCAGCGGCACAACGGCCATCCGTTGCCGGTTGCGCGGATCGCGGCCGATCGGCGCAACGATCTCTCCGCGGCGAGGGGTCACCCATCCGTGCACCAGCGCCAGATAGGTCTTGTGCACCTCCCGGTTTTTGAACTGCGCCTGCAAGGCCCGCTGCGCGGCATCGTTCTTCGCGATGAGGATCACCCCCGACGTGTCTTTGTCCAGCCGGTGGACGATCCCCGGCCGCTGGACGCCGCCGACTCCGGCCAGGTTCGGGCAATGATATAGCACCGCATTGACCAGCGTGCCGCGATAGTTGCCGGCCGCCGGATGCACCACCATGCCGGCGGGCTTGTCTATCACGAGCAGATCATCGTCCTCGTAGAGCACCGCCAGCGGGATCGGCTCCGGCTCGACCGCGTACTCCTCCGGTTCCGGGACAACGACCGTGATCTCTTCGCCGACAGCCACCTTGTAGCTGGGCTTCAGCGACCGGGACCTTGCCGTCACGCGGCCCTCCGCGATCCATCGCTGAAGCTGGGCCCGCGAATACGCCGGAAGCCGGCCGGCCAGCCACTTGTCCAGCCGCTCGCCTCCCTCCGTCACCCTGAACGTCAGCAAGGTCTCGCCCTCTTCGGCGTCTTCATCTTCAAACGAAACTTCGGAAGTCTGCTGGACTTCCGAAGTCGTTTCATCTTCCGGCGGGTATTCAGGGAGCATGGACATTTACGCTTCGGCAGTTGCCCCGGCGTGCTCCAGCCGCAGAAGGAGCAGCCCCAACAGGATCACCCCCACCACGATGGAGCTATCGGCCACGTTGAACGCCGGCCACTGGTACATCCGTTCGCCGATCGGCGCCTGAAAGAGGAGGAAATCGGTGACGTGTCCAAGGCGCACCCGATCGATCAGATTGCCGATCGCGCCGCTCAGGACCAGGCCGATGCTGAAGCGCACGCCCCAATGCTCCAGGGGGAGCTGATGCGCCAGCGCCAACACGACGATGATCACGATCAAGGCAAGCATGGCAAACAGCCCGCCGAACCCCTGCAACAGGCCGAAAGCTGTGCCGGTGTTGCCCCAATGTACCAGCATGAAGTAGGGATCCAGGGCCGGGATGGGCGCGTAGCCGCTGCCGAGCGGGATCGTGCGCTCGATCCAGGCCTTCGAGAGCTGATCGGCCGCGATGAGCGCGGCCATCAGACCGGGCATCCAGGACCAACCCAGGATCCGGCGCACGCGACTCGATTGGGGTTGGAGGCTCACAGTTCGGCGACTCTCTGGCAGGTCATGCACAACGTGGCGTGCGGCTTGGCCTTCAGGCGAGCAAAGTCAATGGGATTGTGGCAGCGTTCGCAGATGCCGTAGGTGCCGGCCGCCATGCGCGCCAGCGCCCGTTCCACTTCGTTGAGCATTGCCTCGTGGTTCCTGCGCAACGAGACCGCAGTCGCCTGGTCGAAAGCAGCGGTGGCATCGTCGGCCATGTGATTGCCGATGACCACGCTGGGTTCCTGTGAACTCATATCCAGGCTCAGGATCTGGCGGCGCAGGCTGTCCTGCTGTTCCAACAAGTACCTGCGCAAGCGCTCGATTCGCTCCGGTGACAACATTGCCGTCATCCTCTGCACTCGGTTGGACGGCCCAACAGAGGCCGTCCATTTCATCGCAAACCCGTGCTTATTCTACCGTACTCCGGTTGCGGAGACAAATCCCCCGCAAATGCCGTTCGGGACGACTTCCTGTTGCAGGTCTGATCGCCAAGGCATCGAGTAGGGGCGCATGCCGTGCGCCCCTACTCGGGCGAGATGAATCTCGCCCTACGGATGGCGAGGTGAATCTCGCCCTACGCTTTGCGGATGGCGATCCGCACCTCCTCGTCGTCCAACCGCAAGCTGACGGTGAACGCATCCTGGGGCGCCGGGCCTTGTTCGAAGGTGACCGACAGGGTGTCGGCGGCGATGGTCGCGCCCCAGCGTTGCCACACGGGGACCAGCTTCGGCCCCGCCTCGACGGTGGTATGGATGCGGTCGCTGATCTCCAGGCCTGATTTCTTGCGCAGCTCCTGGATGTTGCGGCTGATCTCGCGCGCCCATCCTTCCCAGCGCAATTCATCGGTCAGCTCGGTGGTCACCGCCACCAGATAGCCGGCCTCTTCGGCCACGGCGAGGCCCGGCTTGGGGCTCTTGCGGATCTCGATCTCCTCCGGCAGGATCTGCAGTGTCTCGCCGTCCACCGTGACCGCAACGGGTTGACCGGCTTCCACCGCGGTGGCCACGGCCAGGGGATCGAGCGCCAGCAGCGCCTGGCGGATCGCCGGGAAGCGCCGGCCGTACTTGCTGCCCAACTGCTTGGGGAGCGGATGGACGACGATGTTGACCAGGTCGCTGGACGCGGTGACCGTGCGCAACGCCTTGACGTTCAGCTCCTCCTTCACCACGTCGTCGGCCAGGCGCAAGAGCGCCTCGGCGTCGCGAGCCGACGGCACGCCGACGATCGCCTCGGCCAGCGGCTGGCGCAGCTTCAGGCCGGCGCCATCGCGCGCCGCCCGGCCCAGGCTCACCACCCGCTGCGCCAACGCCATGTCGGCCACAAGCTGCGCGTCGGCGTACTCGGGCTTGGGATCGGGCCAGCGACTGAGGTGAACCGAGATGGGCATCGGATGCCGGACATCGGATGTCTGGCGATCTCCTGCCTCGTTGTTGCAGCATACCAGGTTGCGATAGATCGCGTCGGCGATGAACGGCGTGAAGGGCGCGAGCAGATGGCTCAGCGTGACCAGCACCTCGTACATCGTCTGGTGCGCGGCGAGGGAATTGGTAGATTGGGAGGTTGGTAGATTGGTAGGTTGGTCGCTCCCCGTTTCCCAATTTACCAATTTACCCGTTTCCCAATTTACCGATTTACCATCCCCCGTATTCCAGAACCGCCGCCGGCTCAACCGCACGTACCAGTTGCTCAGCTCGTCCACGAAGTCGGCGATGGGCCGGGTGGCGCCGGTGACGTCATAGGCTTCGAGCGCCGCGGTGACCGTTTCGACCAGGCTGTTCAAGCGCGCGAGGATCCAGCGATCGAGTACCGGTCGTTCGGCCAGAGGCACGGCCGGCGCGGCCGGGTCGAAATCGTTCAGATTGGCATAGGTGACGAAGAAACTATAGCTGTTCCACAGGGTCAACAGGAACTTGCCGGCGGCCTCGCGCACCAGGTTGGCGCTGAAGCGGCGGGTGTTGCCGGGCGGGCTGGCGGTGTACATGTACCAGCGCGTGGCGTCGGCGCCGTGGACATCGAACACCGACCACGGGTCTACCACATTCCCGCGGCTCTTCGACATCTTGCTGCCGTCCTCCGCGACGATATGGCCCAGACAGATGACGTTCTTGAAGCACGGCTGGTCGAAGAGCAACGTGCTCACCGCGTGGAGGGTGTAGAACCAGCCGCGCGTTTGATCCACGGCCTCGCAGATGAAGTCGGCCGGGAACTGCTCCTGAAAGACCTGGCGGTTCTCGAACGGATAGTGCCATTGCGCCACCGGCATCGAGCCGGAGTCGAACCAGCAATCGGCCACCTCGCGCACGCGGCGCATCGTGCCCGTGCCGCACTGCGCGCAGGGCCACGTGATCTCGTCTACGGCCGGCCGGTGCAGGTCGAGCGGCTCCGCGCCCTCTTGGGCGGGATCGGGCCATTGGCCGCGCTGTTGGGCCAGGTACTTCGGCAACATGAAGCGCCGGCCGGTTTTGGCGTTCAGCTCGGCGACCGAGCCAATGCATTCCTGATGGCCACAGGCGGGATTGTCGCACACCCAGAACGGCAACGGCGTGCCCCAGTAACGTTCGCGCGCCAGGCCCCAGTCAATGTTGTTCTCCAACCATTCGCCGAAACGCCCTTCGCGGATGTGCTCCGGCACCCAATTGATCAGCCGGTTATTGGCGATCAACTGTTCCTTGAAAGCCGTCGTCTTGATGTACCAGGTCGTGCGCGCATAGTAGAGCAGCGGCGTATCGCAACGCCAGCAGAACGGGTAGGTGTGCTCATAGATTCCCTGCTTGAACATCAGGCCGCGGTCGGTCAGCTCCTTCTGGATGAGCGGATCGGCCTCTTTGACGAAGAGCCCGCGCCACGGCGTCACCGCGTCGATGAAGCGTCCCTGCGGATCCACGGTCATCAGGGTGGGCAGGTTGTACTTCTGGCCCACGGCCAGGTCGTCGGCGCCGAATGCCGGCGCGATGTGCACCAGGCCCGTGCCCTCTTCGGTGCTGACGAAGTCGCCGGGGATCACGTAGCAATAGTCCTGGGTGACCGGCAGGAAGGTATAAAGGGGCCGGTAGTGGAGGCCCAGCAGCTCGCGGCCTTTGGCGCGACGCAGGATCGTGACATGGCCGAGATGTTCCTCGAACACCTGGCCGAGCAACGCCTCGGCCAGCCACAGCTTATCCTCGCCGTGCTGGACCAGCACGTAGTCCACCTCTTCGCCCACCGCCACTGCCACGTTGCCGGGCAGGGTCCAGGGGGTCGTCGTCCAGACGAGCAGGTAGACGCCGGGCTGATCGCGCAGCGGGAACTTGACGTAGATGCTGGGATCCCTGGTGCCTTCCTGATAGCCCTGGGCCAGCTCGTGGCTGCTGAGCGGCGTGCCGCAACGCGGACAATAGGGCACCACCTTGTAGCCCTGATAGATCAGTCCGCGCTCCCAGTACTGTTTCAAGATCCACCAGAGCGACTCGATGTAGTCGTTGGTGAGCGTCCAATAGGCGTTGGGCAGATCCACCCAGAAGCCCATCCGGGCCGTGAGCTTCTCCCATTCATCCACGTACTCGTAGACGCTCTGGCGACATTTCTGGATGAAAGGCGCGACGCCGTACTCTTCGATGGCCTTCTTGCCCGAAAAGCCCAGCTTCCGCTCGACCTCCAGCTCGACCGGCAAGCCGTGAGTATCCCAGCCGCCCTTGCGCGAGACGAAATAGCCGCGCATCGTCTTGTAGCGAGGGAAGATGTCCTTGAACGCCCGCGCCAGCACATGGTGGATGCCGGGCCGGCCGTTAGCCGTCGGCGGCCCTTCGAAAAACACGTAGCGCGGGCCGTTGGCGGTCTGCCGCTGCGATTGGCCGAACACATCGGCCTCTTGCCAGAAGCGCAACACCTCCTGCTCCAACGCGGGCAGGTCAACCTGGGGGGAAACCTGATGAAACCTTGCTTGGGCCACCTGTCACCTCGTTATTTTTCTATTTGTCTCCGACTTCTATATAGATCCGCTTGTTGATCGCGCCCTTTGACTTGTAATCGGTCACTCTGATGCGGCCGACTTCGCGCGTGTTGGCGACGTGCGTGCCGCCGTCGGCCTGAAGGTCGAGGCCCACGATCTCTACGGTGCGGACTTCCTGGATGCCGGGCGGCAACAGGTTGATCTTGGTGCGGATCAGGTCGGGGATTCGGAACGCCTCTTCGCGCGGCAGGATCTTCACGCGCACATCGCGCGCCGCGGCGATTTCGGCGTTGCACTTCGCTTCGATCTCGCCCACCAGCTCCCCGCGCAGGGTGGCGAACTCGAAATCCATGCGGCCCTGCAGGGGGTCCATGTTGCCGCCCGTCACCAGCGCGCCGTAGTCGCGCCAGACGACGCCGCACAGGATATGGAGCGCGGTGTGGGTGCGCATCAGGGCATAGCGCCGGGGCCAGTCGAGCGCGCCGTGCACCCGCAACCCTACCCCGGCCGACCTCTCCCCCGGCCCCTCCCCTACTGACCTCTCCCCCAACCCCTCCCCTACCGACCTCTCCCCCAACCCCTCCCCTACAAGGGGAGGGGAGTTCTCCTCCCCCTTCCCTCCCAGGGAAGGGGGTCGGGGGGTTAGGTCTCCCAGGGAAGGGGGTCGGGGGGTTAGGTCTCCCA
>Ga0209162_1004422_pt1 | contig 10511 bp, 8 predicted proteins | sample YNPNPMetaG_FD_187121 | JGI IMG/M metagenome (GOLD analysis project Ga0209162, IMG submission 187121) | Anoxygenic and chlorotrophic microbial mat microbial communities from Yellowstone National Park, USA - YNP NP MetaG (SPAdes) (version 2) ...
TTACGTGTACAATTACGTGAGGCCCCACCAGAGCCTGGGTTACCTCACTCCCATGGAGTTCTTGCGGCAGTGGACGGAGGAGGTCGATCTCATGGGGCCTGTGTCCACTATGTTATGAACCAGCACGTCGCTTTGACATAGTGGGGATGCGGTGGTAACATCGTCCCTGTCCGCGGACTTTGACAATTTGGTCAGGGCCGGCCGGGTCCCCGCGAGGGGCCCAGAGGGAAGTCGGTGAGAGTCCGACACGGTGGCGCCGCTGTGACCGGGGAGCGAGGCCCCGCTGAATCCACTGGCAGGATGCCGGGAAGGAGGGGCCGAGCGAGGATCCGGGAGTCAGAAGACCTGCCCGGCCGGGGTCAGTGAGCTCTCCGCCTCAGAGAGAAACCTGGCAGGGAAGAAAGGGTCCCCACCTCTGGAAGCGGAGGTGGGGATTTTCGTCATCCATGGGCGGCGGGAGCAGGAGGAAAGGAGGGTCATGAGATGAGGAAATGGTCGGTCTGCGCTTTGGCGGCAGCCCTTCTGCTGCTGTCCCTGGCATTGGGCCCGGTGGGGCCGGTCCGCCCGGTGAGGGCATTCGCTGCCCGGGCGGCGCAGGAAACGGCCCCCGTCTTCGAGAGCGGAGACTACCGAATCAAAGACGGGACGGCGCCCACCATCGTGGAGGATGTTGCCTATCTCTTCGCCGGCGACGACCCCTGGTCTCCTCCCGGGGTCGATTCCAGCATCGTGGCTCTGGATGCGGCCGACGGCAGCTTGCTCTGGCAGAAGGATCTGGAGTGGGCGGGGGGCATGGGCTCCAAGGCCCGCCCACTGGTGATGGACGGACGCCTCTACATCGGCTGCGGCTCCAGCGTCTACTGCCTGGACACAGCGGATGAGGGAAGGGTGATCTGGCAGACCCCCATCACCCCCGAGGGCGCCCCCCTGGGCAACTCAGTGATCATCAGCGACCCCGTGGCCTACGACGGCCCGGCGGGCAAGCGGGTCATCGTGGTGGGTGATTTCATCTACGGAGCTTACCTGGGACTGGACGCCTCCGACGGAACGGTGCTCTGGCGCTACGTTCTGGACGCCAACTCCTCCGCTTCTGGTGCGCCGGGAGTGGACGACGCCGGGCACCGTCTTTACCTGCCCCAGTCGGCCGCCTTCGGCTCGCCGGTCAACGGCAAGATCCACTGCCTGGACGTCTCCGGGTCGACCCCGGCGAAGGTCTGGGAATACGCCACCGATTACGACGTGGCCGGCCCCATCGCCGTGGACCAAGGCTCCCTTTATTTCAGCGACTTCGCCTACGGCGGCCCCATGAGCTATTTCTACTGCGTGATAGATTCCGGTGACCATGCGTTGACTGGTTGGAAGCAGCCCATCTGGGGTTCTTCCGGCCTCCCCCTTATCAACACGGACACCGATACCGTGTTCATCTGCGGCAACGACTGGGGGGCGGGCGGCAATCACTACTACGCCTTCGACCGGGTCAACGGGGAGCTGGTCTGGGACAACCCCAACTGGGGGGCATATAACGGCAACAGCTGCATCTCCACCGCGACCGGATACCTCTATGCCGGCAGTTTCGACGTGGGGACGTGGTCGCACAATAAGGGTATCGGTGCGGTGGATCCCTGGACCGGGAGCGAGCTCTGGTTGGTCACCAGCAAGGGAGGCGGGGACCCCGTTTACCACAACGGGCTCATCTACACCACCGCCGACGGGCGGCTCTATGCCTACGAGGAGTTCGCCCCGGATGCCTTCGACTGGTATTTCGCCGAGGGTTACACCGGCCCGGGTTTCGAGGAGTGGCTGACCCTGGCCAACATCAGCGATGACCCGGGGGACGACGCAGAAGTGGAAGTGGTCTACTTCTATTCAGACGGTCGGGAGCCGCTTGCTCGGCAGTACGCGGTCCCCCACGCTTCTCGGGTAACCGTGAGCGTCAACCAGGAGGCGGGACCGGACGCGGAGGTCTCCATGATGGTCCTCTCGGATAAGCCGGTGGTGGCCGAGCGCCCCATTTATTTCGATTACAAGGGAAAGTGGACGGGAGGCCACGTGGTGCTGGGAGCGGACCAGCCCCTAAACCGCTGGCTCTTCGCCGAGGGTTACACCGGCCCGGGTTTCGAGGAGTGGCTGACCCTGCTCAACTTCGGGGAGGCCACCACCGCCACGGTGACCTACTATTTCACCGACGGGACGGCTCCCCTGCAGAAGGAATACGCTCTTGACGCAACTTCCCGCCGCACCATCTATGTCTGCGACGAGGTGGGGGAGGGAAAAGAGGTCTCCATGGAGGTGACCTCGCCCGCCGGCCATCCCATTGTGGCCGAGCGCCCCGTCTACTTCGACTACCAGGGGCTGGGAGCCCACGGGTGGACCGGAGGCCACTGCGTGATGGGCATGGAGGCGGAGGCCCAGCGCTGGTATTTCGCCGAGGGTTACACCGGCCCGGGTTTCGAGGAGTGGCTGACCCTGCTCAACCCCGGCGACACCAAGGCCACGGTTACCGTCGACTTCCTCTATCAGGGCGAGGAACGGGCGAGCAAACAATACGAAGTGGCGGCGGGATCGCGGCGCACCCTGAACATCAACGAGGAGGCCGGAACGGACCGGCAGCTGGGCCTGCTGGTCACCTCGGATGAACCGGTGCTTGCCGAAAGGCCTATGTACTTCGACTACCAGGGGAAGTGGGACGGCGGTTCCTGCGTCAGCGGCGCCGCCATGCCATCCACTTTCTGGGTGCTGGCGGAAGGCTACACCAGCCCCGATTTCGACGAGTACATCACCATCTCCAACCCCGGAAAGGAAAAGGCCGGCTTATACCTGATACCCCTGTTCGGGGAAGGCGAGGCGGAGTTCGTGGAGGTGGAGGGAGGCCAGCGACGCACCATCACCATTCGAAGCGAGATTCCCCTGGAGCGGGCTTACTCCATCGTAAGCGATCGGGGCGTCGTGGTGGAGCGCCCCATGTACTTCGACTACCAGGGGCTGGGAGCCCACGGGTGGACGGGGGGTCACTGCGCCAAGGGCGCGACCCTCAAGGAGATCTTCTGACGGCGGAAAGGGCCGGACTCCGGGGACGGAGGACGTCCGGCGGCGTTTTCCTTGCGGCCCCCGCCGGAGGCGGGAGGAGCGGCGGGGCGGGCCTGGTCCCGCCCCGTTCGCCCGCCGCCCGTGAAGCGGAGTCGGCGGCTTGAGATCTGGAGCTGAGGGAGAGGGCGTGAGATGGAAGAGCCCGGCGCGCCGCGCCGCGGCGGGCCTGCTGGCCCTCATCGCCCTCTTCTTCCTGGTGCGCGGGTGCGCCTGGATGCCCTGGAACAGCCGCCGGCCCAGGGTGGAGGTGAGGGTGACGGTCACCCGGCATTTCGGCAGGGAGGTCCTCCGAGACCGCTGGCTGGAGCTGGAGGAGGGGTCCGACGCCATGCGGGCCCTGCAGGAGGTCGCTGAGGTGGAAACCGCTTACGGAGGCGGCTTCATCCAGGCCATCGACGGCCTGGAGTCAGCTTACGCGGCGGGAGGAGGCGGGGAGAAGCTGGACTGGTTCTTCTACGTGAACGGACGGATGGCCGAGGTCGGCGCCTCCGCCTGGTTGCTGCGGGACGGTGACCGCCTCGTCTTCGACTACCACCGCTGGGATTATTCCATGTTCACTCCGGCCCTGGTGGGGTGCTTCCCTGGGGACCTGCTCCGCGGCTGGGGGGGGAGCCCTGTGGCCTGCCGCATCGTCCATGCGAGGGGCTGGGAGAGGGAGGCGGAAGAGCTGGCGAGCCTGCTCCGGGAGGGGGGAGCGGATTGCGCGGCTGAGGCACTGGAGGAGGATTGGTCTCCCCGAGAGGACACCTTCGAGGTGGTCCTGGGGACCTGGGGGGAAGTGGGGGAGATGCCGGCACTGGCTGAGGCCATGCGCGAGAGGGGCGAGCGCGGCATCTATGCCTTTTTCGACGGGGACTGCTTGGTGCTGTTGGATGAGGAGGGCCGAGAGGCCCTTCGCCAGCGGGATGGGGCTGGCCTGGCGACCTTCACCGGTCCCCGCCCGGGGGAGGGGGCGGTGCTGCTGGTCACCGGTACCGACCGCGAAGGGACCCTCAGGGTCCTAGAACAGTTGAAGCACCAGGACGAGCAAGGAGCTCCCCTGATGGCCTTGGCCTGGACGGACGGAGCGGTGCTGGCGCTGCCTGTGGAAGGAGGGCCCTGAGGTGCTCCCGGTATACCGCAGAGCGGACACCTTAGTGCACGGCCTGCACCCGCTGGCGGCCCTGCTGCTGGTGGCGGTGCTGGCGACAACCTCCCTGCTCTCAGCCGACCCTGTCTGGGCGGGAGCCGCTTTCCTCCTCACCCTTGCTTTCATCGGGGTGAGCGGGAACTGGGGAGGATGCCGACCCTTCCTGCGGTTGGGGATGTGGATGGCCGGGGCCATGGCCTTGATCAACCCTCTGGTTAACCACCAGGGGGTTCATGTGCTGGTCTACGGGCCCCGCCTTCCCGGGTGGGGTCACCTCAACATCACCTTGGAGGCCCTGCTCTACGGTATATTCGCAGGGGTGCGGGTCTTCACCGTCATCGCCGCCTGCGGGCTGCTGGCCGTCGCGGTGAACCCCGATGAGCTGCTCGACCTGCTCTCCCGCCTCGCTCTGCGCTCCTCGCTGGCCGCCGCCCTAGCGGTGCGGCTCTACCCCGGCATGGTGGTGGAGGCCGCCCGCATGCGCGAGACCCAGTTGGCCCGGGGGGAGCGGCTGGAGGAGGGCGGTCCCTGGAAACGCCTCCGCAGCCACCTGCCCCTCTGGCAGTCCCTGCTCCGGGGATCGCTGGACCGGGCCGCGTCCATCGCCGAGGCGATGAGTTCCCGAGGCTTCGGCAGCGGCGAGAGGACCACCTGGAGGAAGCGGACCTTCCAGCCGCGGGACCTGCTGACAGCGCTCTCCTGCCTGGTCGTCTTGGGGTCGCTGCTCGCGGCCCGCTTGGCCGGTCCCGCCTACTCCTTCTTCCCCACCCCGGACGACCCCCTCCGCTCCTGGGGTCCGCTGATGCCCTTCCTCCCCGCCGCGGGGATGCTTTCCCTCACCTTCCTAGCCTGGGGTTGGAGGTCATGGCACTGGTTGAGATCGAGGATATAGGAAGCGGGGCTCGCGGTGTCGGCACCGGAACTGGATGGGAGAAATGGCACTGGTTGAGATCGAGGACGTGACCTACTGGTACCCACGGAGCGGGGAGCCGGCCCTGCGGGGGGTCTCCTTGGAGCTGGAGGAGGGAGAGTTCGTGTTGGTGACGGGGCCCACCGGCTGCGGGAAGACCACCCTGCTGCGCCTGCTCAACGGGCTGGTGCCGCGTTTCCACGGGGGGCGCATGGCGGGCCGGGTCCTGGTGGAGGGGCGCGACACCCGGAGGGTGGAACCCGGGGAACTGGCGCGGCGGGTGGGTATGGTCTTCCAGGACCCCGAGGACCAGCTGATAACCACCACGGTGGAGCGGGAGATCGCCTTCGGCCTGCAGAACGCCGGGCTCCCCTCGCCGCTGATTGCCAAGAGGGTGGAGGAGATGCTGGCTGGCCTGGGCCTGTCCCGTCTGCGAGATCGTTTCATCCCTGGGCTCTCCGGGGGGGAGGCGCAGAAAACGGCCCTGGCGGCGGCCTTGGCCCTGCATCCTGCTCTGCTGGTGATGGACGAGCCCACCTCCCAGCTGGACCCCCTGGGTGCCGAGGAGCTGCTCACCCTGGTGCGGCGCATCCACGAAGAGACGGGGACGACGGTGGTGATGACCGAGCACCGCCTGGAGCGCTGCTACCATTACGCCACCCGCGTGCTGCACATGCGAGAGGGCCGCATTGTCTTCGACGGGTCTCCCCGGGAAGCGGCCCTCTGGTGCGCGGTGAACGACGATGATTTCGCCCCACCGGTGGCCCGCGTGTTCGTCCGGGCGGGTTGGGAGGATACCCCCCTCACCGTGAACGGCGCCAGGACCCTGCTCAGGGAGAGCGGCTGCCTGAATGGCAAGCCGCGGGAGGGGATGATCCCACCGGAGGCCGGAGGAAGGGATCTAATTGGAAAGGGGAAGGCGAGCGAGCTGGCCCGACTTCACGGGGTTCATTACCGCTACCCCGGTGGGAAAACGGCCCTGCGGGGTGTGGATCTGGACCTGCGCCCAGGCGGTCACCTGGCCCTGCTGGGGGAGAACGGCGCCGGCAAGAGCACCCTACTGCGCTGCCTCCTTGGCCTTTTGGCGCCCGACCGCGGCAAGGTGTCGCTGATGGGAAAGAGGCCGACGCCGCGACTGCTGCCCGAGCTGGCGCCCCTGCTGGCCTACTGCCCCCAGAACCCCTCCTCCTTCTTCGTGGCCTCCACGGTGCGTGAGGAGCTGTTGAGGACCATGCGTCTCCGCGGCAGGGAGGGGAAGGCAGCAGAGGAGGAGGCCGACGGGATCCTGACGCGGCTGGGCCTGGAGGGGCTGGCCGGGCGGGACCCGCGGGACCTCAGCTCGGGCGAGCGCGAGAAGGTGGTGCTGGCGGCCGCCCTGATGTCCCCCCCGCCGCGCCTGCTGGTGTTGGACGAGCCTACGCGGGGCCTGGACCACCCGAGCAAGCGGGAGGTCATCGAGATCCTCGGGGAATGCGGAGAGAGGGATTCCACCCTCCTGCTGGTGACCCACGACGTGGAGTTCGCCGCCTCGGTGGCTGAACGAGCCGCCCTGATGGGGTGCGGGGCGGTGATAGCCGAGGGGCCCTCTTTCGAGGTCCTCGGCGACTCCCTCTTCTTCTCCCCTCAGGTCAACCGGCTGCTGGGGGACATCTGCCCCGGCGTCATGCGGGAGGAGGAGGCGGTGAAATTCCTCCGGGAGGCGAGAGAGAATTGCGGGCGCTGAGATATTCGCTGGCTGCTGCTGCGGCCCTCGCCTTCTTCCTGGGCCTCAAAGGAGCGCCTTTCTTCGACGAGTGGTCGCTTAACTCCTTGCTGCTGGCGGGGCTGCTGCTGGCGGTCCTCTTCCTCCGCTTCGAAGAACGGGAGCCGGGCTCCCGGGAGCTGGCGGCGGTGGGAGTGCTGGCGGCCCTGGCGGCGGCGGGCAGGGTACTCTTCGCGGCGGTGCCGGGCATGCAGCCGGCCACCTTCCTGGCCATCGCGGCGGGATACGCACTGGGGGCGGAGCCCGGTTTCATGGTGGGGGCGCTGGCCGCCCTGTTGAGCAATTTCTTCCTGGGGCAGGGCCCCTGGACTCCCTGGCAGATGCTGGGATGGGGCCTGGCGGGGGCCACCGGGGGAATACTGGGGAGGGCCTTGCGGGGAAGGGTCCGGGTGATGCCGGTGGCCCTGCTGGCCACCGCCTGGGGGTTCGTGTTCGGCTGGGGGATGAACCTGTGGTTCTGGCTGTCCTTCGTGCGCCCCCTGGAGGCGAGGACCTTTCTCGCCGCTTGTGCGGCCAGCTTCTGGTTCGACCTGCTGCATGCGGGGGGCAACCTCTGCTTCTCCCTCCTGCTGACCAGGCCGGTCACCGAGATGCTCCTGCGCTTCCGGGAGCGCTTCTCCTGCCGGTTCGTGGAGGCGGGGGCGGAAGCGACGCAAAGCGGATGATAGGGGTCTTTTGAATGGGAATAAAGGCAGGAACGGCGGTGATGGTCATGAATGCAAAGAAGAGACTCCCCTCAGGGGCTTCCAAAGTCGCCCTGGCGCTGCTCGCGGCCCTGCTGGCGGGAGCGGGGTTGTTGTTATCACCGGCAGGGCCGGCGAACGGCGGGCCGGCGGAGGGCGTGTCCTATATCCGGGCCCATCAGGCCTCCGACGGCGGGTTCTTCGAGCCGGGAAGGGAGGAGCGCGGGCAAGACCCCCTCACCGCCTGGTGCATCATGGCCCTGCGGGCGGCGGGGGTGGATCCCGCGTCGGTGCGACGGGGCGGACGCTCCCCGGTGGATTTTTTGGCCACACAATCGGGTAATTGGCGCAGCGTCACCGATTACGAGCGCACCCTTTTGGCGGCCGCCGCGGCGGGGGCAGACCCCCGCTCCTTCGGGGGAGTGGACCTGGTGGAGAAGGTGCTGTCGAGCCGGAGGCCCTCCGGGAACATCGGGGACGGCGTGAACACCAACGCCTTCGGCATACTCGCCCTGGTCTCCGCGGGCCTGGAGCCGCCGGCTGGTTCGGTTTCCTGGCAGAAGGCGGCCCAGAACGCCGACGGCGGCTGGGGCAACAGTCCCGGGGCGGCCAGCAACCCCGACATGACCGCGGCCTCCATCATGGCCCTGCGGGCGGCGGGCGTACCGGCCGGCGACCCCGCGGTAGCAGCGGGGCTGTCCTACCTACGCTCCCTCCAGGCCCCCGACGGCGGTTTCTCCTTCCAGGCGGGCTCCTCGGATGCTTCCGCCACCGCCTGGTGCGTGCAGGCCATCTTGGCCGTCGGACAGGATCCGGGCGGGGCGGAGTGGTCCAAGGAGGGGGCCACCCCCCTCGGTTACTTGCTCTCCATGCAAGAGGCCGACGGGCATTTCCGCTGGACGGCAGGGCGGGACATGAACCCGGTGTGGACCACTTCCTACGCCGTCTGCGCCCTGGCGGGGAAACCTTTCCCCGTGGCCGCGGTCCCGGCGCCATCTCCGTCCGGTGCCGATGGCGCAGAGGGGCAAGCGGAGGAGGGTAACACGGGAACCTTAGAGACCATCCTGGAGCCGGGTCAGCCGGAAGATCAGGCGGTCCAAGGGGAGAAATCCCCGGAAAAAGCGCAGGAAAACACGGACCTGTCCGCTTCCCCGGAGACGGTGAGGCCCGAGGGATACGCCCTGGCCGGAAAAGCGCAGGAGAAGGAAGGTAAAGGCGCCCCTTGGGCCTGGTGGCTGGGAGGAGCCCTGGGCGCCTTGGCCCTGGCGGCCGCGGCCCTGCTGGCGCTCAAGCCGTCGTGGAGGAAGGCCGTCGGCGGTAATATATTACGTATTGTAAAAAAGTGAGGAGCAACGGCGGCCCTCAGGGCGCCAGCCTCGCCTCCAGCAGGTCGCCGGGAAGGGTCCCCGTCTCACGCAGCCTCCCCGCCGGCAGCTCCAAGGCCGAGCGGGCCCTGAGCGCCAGCGGGCTCAGGCGTCCCGGCCGCAAGCCCTCGACGGCGAGCAGCACCCTCCCCCCGGCATCGAGGAAGGCCACGTCGATGGGGCAGCGCATCCCGAAGGTATGTACGTTGCGGCACGGCACCAGCAGGAGGCCGTCCCTCCCCTCCCAGGGGTGTCCGCCCAGAAGTCCGCGGGCGCGGGAGCGGTGGGTATCCGCCACCTCCACCCGCTCCCCCAGCACCGTTCCCCTGCTGCGGTTGCAGACGGTCATGAACATGACCGAGAGGATATAGGTCCCGCCCGCGGACCGCAACTCCGCGACGCGGCTGTGTTATCTTATCCCCGACGCGAGGGTGAGGACAGGAGAGGCAGTCCGGTGGCAGAGACTTTCGGCTGGGAGATCGAGCGGATATATGCCGACGGCCGCAGAGAGAACCTGCGTGATCGCGTGGTGGAGGAATCTCCCCTGCGCATCACGGTCAACGGGGCTCCCCTGGTGGCCCTGATGCGCCTCCCCGGACGCGACCGTCAGCTGGCGGTGGGCTTCTGCCTAACCGAGAGGGTCATAACCTCCGTTGACGACATCCTCATCCTCCGAGAGTGCGAGCGGGGAGGCGAGGGAGGCAAAGGCGCCGTCGGGGGCGGCCTGGTGGAGCTGCAGGTGAGGGGGGAGGCGGACACTGGACGCTTCGCCGCCACCCGGCTGGTGCGCACCGGATGCGGCGGAGCGGACCTGGGTCATCTGGAAGAGCTGCCGGTGGAGAGGATGGACTCCCGGGCCTCCTTTCCCGCCTCCCTGATGCACCGGCTGGGGGAGGAGCTGACCCGGCGGCAGGAGGTCTTCCGCGCCACCGGAGGGACCCACGGCGCCGCGGTATTCTCCGGCGTAGGGGAACTGCTGGAGATGGCCGAGGACGTGGGCCGCCACAACGCCCTGGACAAGGTGGTGGGCGCCTGCGCCCTGCTCCGCATCCCCCTGGGGGACAAAGTCCTCTTCATCTCCGGGAGGGTCAGCTATGAGATGGTCCTGAAAGCGGTGCGGGCTGGCTTCCCCTGCCTGGCCTCCCTGGCTGCTCCTACCCGCTTGGGGCTGGAGCTGGCCCGCGAGGCCGGCCTCACCGTGGTGGGCTTTGCAGACGGGCGCCGATGCAACGTCTACACGCACGGGTGGAGGATGGAGGGCTGAGCGTGGAAAGGGAGAGCACCACCTTCTCATGTGCGATCCTGGCGGGGGGGGAAGGGAGGCGCCTACGCTCGGAGAAGGCGCTGCTCTCCCTGGACGGCGACTTCCTTCTGGAGGTGCTGCTGCAAGGGCTGGAGGGCCTTTTCGAAGAGACCCTGCTGGTGGTGAGGAACGAGTTCTCGCTCCTCCGCCCCTTCGCCCGCGGGGGGGCGCGGTTGGTGGCGGACCTGCTGCCCGACCGCGGCCCCCTGGGTGGGATACACGCCGCCCTCCATCACGCCTCCCATCCCTGGTGCTTCGTGATCGGCTGTGACA
>Ga0209162_1004423_pt1 | contig 10504 bp, 7 predicted proteins | sample YNPNPMetaG_FD_187121 | JGI IMG/M metagenome (GOLD analysis project Ga0209162, IMG submission 187121) | Anoxygenic and chlorotrophic microbial mat microbial communities from Yellowstone National Park, USA - YNP NP MetaG (SPAdes) (version 2) ...
CGGCAGGGTGATTCGGGCAGGGATGCCTTCCACCAGCGTTGGCGGTGTTCCCCAGTTGTCACGCACGGTTACACGGTTGTCCCCAAGTTCTTCCCAGCCCCAGTTCGTGTTCTGCACGTAGCCCGTAGCCGTAATGAGCAGCTGGGTCGTCTGGGTTACCTGTGAGGACAAAGCACCCTGCTTGACGGTCAGCGTAATCACGCTGAAGCCGCTCTGGCGGGTGTTGCCGGGTTCTACCAGGACGCCGTCACCAAGGTCAAATTGCCTGCCGCCGCCAAAGCCGATGACCGCCTTGCTGCGCGGGGACGAAACGGTGATAACACCCTTGCCCCCTACACTCCAGTCCCACTTTATCTCTCCGGTGTCGGAGGTAAGAGTGTTACCGGAGGTATTTACCTGGTCTGGACGCAAGGCGTCGGATGGTAACGACTGTCCTTCTGTGGCTACGGCAACGCGGTGTTTGAGTGCTATTTCCCCACGCAAGCCGACGTCAGAGCCGTCCACCAGCTTCCACGCCCAGCTGCCACGCAGAGCCTCTATCTCTTGTTCGCGGCTGAGTGATACCGCTACCAGCTTTTGGGCGGGGGACACGTCGCCACGCAGGAACATCGCACCCGCAGCGACAAGGCTCATCCATTGCGTGGGGTGCTGGTCGATGTCGAAAAAGCCTGTAATCTTCCGGGCGTCCAGGTTATCGCGGCGGTGTGCATAGGTGTAGAAGTAGATGGCATCCCAATCCTGCAGGAGCCCGTATGCCGCCGCAATCAGTAACCCTTCACTGGTGAATGTGTTCGGCGCAGGATGGTTGTGCTCGCTGAGCGTATGGGGTTTGTTCAGCACGCGCTTTGGCGCAAGCCAGGTGAGGGTGCCTCCGCGTTCGTTCACCATCGAAATGTTGCGGATGAACCAGTTTCTATTGTCCCAGCCTCCACCCGGAAACTCGGGGTGCTGCCAGTAGGCGTGGGTGTCTACCAGGTCCATCTGCGCCATCAGGTTCGGCGTGGTACAGCCCACAATGGTACCCGTCACCAGCGCAAGGACACCGAGGTCCTGCTTCAGATAGCGGTACAGGCTGGTCCAGTACCGTTCCTCAGTGTCTCGCAAGAAGCGAAGCCAGTCCTTCTGGACGGGTTCAGGGGTGGCTCCCCAGTTACTGCGCAGCACGTTGCCAACGGTTTTCGCCTCCAGTGTTTGTCCCTCCGGCAATACGCGCAGAATACCGCCCGGGCGCAGTGAGACCCCTGTTATCCAGTAGGTGCCTGTCTGCAAGCCCATGCCGGTGAAAAGCACCCGCGCGTTGGTATCGCTCTGGGTGACCACGAAGGTATATTCAAACCTCTGCCAGGCGGTGGTCAGCGGCACCGAAATCCATGGACCCAGTCCCGACCAGGGGTCATGCGCCATCGTGACGGCAACGGTGATACTGCGACTGGTATTCGCTCGCGCCCAGAAGGAAAGGGTATACAGCCGTCCGCCCTCCACCGTCAATCCCGGCTGGTTCCACTGCACATGCCAGCTCTGTGTGCCCGGCTTGGTGACTTCGATGCGCACTGAGCGTGTATATCCCGGTGGTGCACTGGTGGACTGCGTGGCGGAGGCCTGCGCCCCTGCGTGCTGTTCCAGTATCCAGCCGTTCAGTCCGCTGGTGTAATCTCCGTTGGTCAGCATCTCACTACCTAGCGGTTCGCTGCGCTCGCCCCATGCCTGGCGTAGGGTCTGGGTGTTGCCGTATTTGGCAATCAGCCACTCGTTCCACTGCCGTTGCAGGTCAGCCTGAAACACCGCCGGGATGCGGTCGGTGACGCCACCCAGGAAGCCGTGAATCAGCCCGTTTTCATTGTTTATCTCCACAAAGGCAACGGCAGGGTCCTCGGCATACGTTAAGCCCGTATAGGGGTTCCGGTGGGTCAGCAACAACCGCGCGTACTCTTTTTGCAGTTCCAGCATCGACTGATAGAAGAAGCCTATCACGTGCTGGTCCTTCATATCGGTGACGCTGTCTATTTCTGCAGGCAGACCGTCGCGTGAGGAAAACAGGCGATGCACCACCAGGTTCAGGTTGGCGTATACGCCCACTTTCTTCAGCTGCGCGAAGAAATAATCCAGGTTATCCAGCGCCTGCGTGTTCAGCTGGCGTGAGCCGCCCGCTGCATAGTTGATCAGCGAGGGGTTCGCCCAGGGGGCGTCCATGTGGTGAAACCGCACCACGTTTACCCCAGCTTTCGCCAGGCGCAGGGCAATCTTCGGCGCGTTTGCTTTGTGCTGGAAGCAGGCGTCGGCGGTCATGTCGACGCCCCAGAACCGGATGCGCTGCGCGCCGACGTAGAAATGTCCATCTGCGCCCACGTGTACATGTCCGAGCTTCCCCGCAGGGCGATGCAGGAGGACACTCATGTCCGCGACGCCTGTTGGAGCAATGTCCCAGGGCACCACAAAGGGGAAAAGGTCATCCTGAGCAAACACACTGCTTGCCATCAGCCAAAGAGTAGCGAAAAGACATATCTTGCTCATGACAGTTCCCCTCCCATCGTGAAAGTATCATCTACCCATGCCCAGTCCCGGCAGGGACGGCAATCTCAGAGAACCACGCATTGCAGATACGACGCTGCCCAGAAGGTCGCATTTCCACTTGCCGTCTTCCCCTTTGACCATAATCACGTTCCAGTCATCGTTTTTGCCTCCGCGCGTTACTGTGGTTTTGACGGTTGCGCGGTTTTCCTCAGTGGTTACCTCTTTGATCGAGTAGGCATCGATGTTTATGTCGAGACCAGACTGCTTCGCCATGTCGAAAACCCGCTGAACATCCTGCCCACTCTTGACGAAGCCGAGGAACCCCGTCCATACACAGGACTGGTATATTTTCTCGTAGTCTTTTGATTTCAGGGCGTCCAGAAACTGGCGGGCGGCATATTGCGGCGAACGCAGGAAGATGAAGTAGTACCAACTTGCCGCGCCGATTGCCGCAATCAGGATAATGACCAGTATCGCGGCGACCGCTCCGCCTCCCTTGCCGCTGGAACTTCTGGTCGGGGATGACGCGGTGGGTTGCACCGGGCGAGACTCTTTCGCCGCCTTCGCGATGCGCTCTGCCTCTTCGCCCGTCAACGGCGCAAAGCACACGCTGCACGCGGCTAATCCTTCCTTGACTTCCGCACCGCATTTCGGACACTTCATGACAAATACCCTCCTTGTGCGTCAAATGAGTCCCTCGTGCAGCTGGCGGTCGTATTCCGCCCTCCGCGCGGGGTCGGAAAGGATGTCGTAGGCGGCGTTGATTTGCTTCATGCGTTCCTCCGCTTGCTGTCGGCTGCGTGCATCCGGTTGTTTATCGGGGTGGTATTTCAGGGCGAGCTGCCGGTAGGCCGCCTTGATTACCTCTGGCGAGGCGTTCGGGCTTACCTCCAGCAGGTCGTACAGCGTGTTCCGGGTGCGAGGCGGCTCTGCGTGAGGAGGCGGCGACTGGTAGGAGGTCTGCTGGGAGCGGTAATCGTACGTCGTTTGGCTCTGTCGCGACATCGCCCACAGTGACCACAGGAACACCAGCCAGAAGAACGGATACCTCCATGCCAGAATGAAAGAAATCAACGCCACCGCACACATGCTCTCAGACACCTTTCGCAGGTTGCTCCAATGTATCTTACACGAAAGACTGGAATAAAGGCAATAGGCGTGGGGGACTCAAGGCGTTTGTCTCAAGGGCGACCTCCACATGAGCAGAACTCCCTCGCAACATTCCCGCAGGCGGCGTCGTTTGACGGCGCGGTAGAGACCTCACCCTCGATGTAGTATCCGAGCGGTGGGGACGGCTGCATCGGAAGGGACCGCCCCCGATGCAACCGAACGACAGATTACTCGCCGCTGCTGTGCGACAGGTAGGCTTCCACCATAATCAGGTAGTGTTCGCCAACCTGTTGCACAATCTGCAGCAGGTCCTGCATCGTGGAGACTTCCTCCACCTGTTCCTTCACGAACCAGTCGAGGAACTCCTGAGCGGCGTAATCTTTCTGCTCGATCGCCATTGTCATCAGGTCGTTAATGCGGTTGGTAACCTCAATTTCCCACTCCAGCGCAAGACGAACCGCTTCTTCCGCGCTCTGGAAATCGCTCTTGGGAGCTTCGATCGCGGGAACCTCGACCTTGCCGCCAACCTCGTTCAGGTACTCCACGAACTTCATGGCGTGTTCCCGTTCCTCGTCAGCTTGCTTGAAAAACAGCGCAGCTAGCTTCTTCAGCGCACGCCCGTCGAAGTAGCAGGCGATGGCGATATACTGGTGCGATGCGAACAGCTCACGCCCAATCTCCTCGTTAAAAGCTTTGTTGAGCTCGGGGCTAATCAATGTGGTCATGGTCATTCCTCTCCTCCTCTGCCTTCGCAGATAGTTTCCCACAGGAAGTTTACTCGTTTTGCATCTGCTTTTTCAAGCGATGGTAAAAACGGCGTGCCTTCTGGCGATTTCTGGAGACATCGTCCGTAACCTGCAGATGACGCACCAATTCGCGGCACTGCTCGTAGGACAGGTAAGGTATCATCTCTTTTGCGGAGGCAACGTGGTAGGGAGGTAACAAAAGTTCACTGATGCCTACTCCGACGGCAAGGGGTATTAACCACTCGCTTTCCGCCCCCAGCACGATACCCCGCGCCAGCAGCCTTGTCTGTGCAAACATCGTCAGGTTTTCCACTTCCTGCAGCCACTGCGGCTGGAACCATGAGTGTACCGCAGTTTCACGCAGGTAAACAGCGCGGATGTTGGCGACCTCTGGAATATCGGGCAGAGGGAAGGGAGGCGTCCACCCGCCTAGCAGAGCATCTTGGAAGAGCAGTGCGCCTTGCTCTTCCTCCAGGATACTTTGTGCCTGCTGAAGGCTATCCAGAAAGGCATGAACTTCGCCTTGTTGCAAGGAGGGCAGGACAAAGGTGATGACCATCTGCAGGGTCGACTCGGCAATAGCGTGCCAGATAGCTGCGTCAGGCAGGACGGGGAGTTCCAGCAGCAAGGTTTTGCCCGCCGCTCCCTGCAGCAGCGCGTGTAATGCCGCTGGGTTCAACAGGCACCGCTCGCTGGCATACGCATCTAAAAAGGCACCATCTGCCCCGGCTTCCAGAGATTGCACGGCGTCCTGCCAGGTGTCGCTGAGAGCAATCACACGGATGGGGTGGTCGTCCAAGGTACGGGCGGTCTCGTGCGTCAATCCCAGCACGTAGCGTTTGCCACTGGGGTGCATCTCCTGACGCTGGTACTGGGTCATCAGACGCATGTCGGGGTCTACAATAAGCACACCGTGATTGGCGTCCACGATCACGATGTCGCCGTCGCGCACGTTGAGTAGCAGTTGCGAAACGCCCACCAGTGCAGGTACGCCGATAGCGCCCCCTTGTGGCGGGGCTGGGCTTTCTGCGACGATCGCACTGACCCCTGCGCCCGCTCGCCAGAGCGCCTCGCCTAAGGCGATGTCGCGACACACTGCGACGAAACCGAGATGCTCCCGATGGCTCGCTTCGTAAGCGGTGAACAGGTCCAGGGTAGCACGCAGGTCGGCGGCTCGAAGCACCATTGCTGAGCCGACTGCGATGCCACGCGAAAACGGTTGTCCGAGCAGCTTCAACATGGTTTGCCCACCTCAGCGCTGTCCCTGTTGGGGTGGGGTAGTCGGCGAGGCTGGCGGAGTAGCGGTGGGCGTTTCCTCCGTCTCCTCTTCCTCTTCGACGAATATCACCATCTTGCCCGGCTGGCTAATCCGGAGCCACTCATCGCCTTCTTTCACCGAGACGAGGATTTCGGGAGCGATAAGTTCCTGACCTTTCTCATCCACGCCGTGAACCTCGCCAATCAGCTGTACCTGCTCGGTGCGCGAGTTGTAGACGGCTTTCTGCGCGGTGAGCGTGCGGGTCTTACCGCTCTCCTTCAGAATCTGCACCATCTTCAGGTTGCCGGTAAGGGTGATGATTTTTCTCTGATACAGGTTCTCCGCGCGGTCACAGGTAATCTGCACCGGCTCACGCATCTCGGTTTTGAGCGAGCGCGTTTCTTCGCTGGTTGGCTGTGCAGCTTGTTCTTCCGACTGTTTGGGCTTGACGAGGATTTTGACGTTACCTTCCAGTACGGCACGTTTCTCCTTCAGCTCGATGGTGAGTTTGTCGGCAGAGATGTCCACGCGCGGGTCGGTGACCTTCAGGTTTCCGCTGGCGTGAATGACTTGCGCTTCGATGTCCTGTTCGGCACGGTCGGCGGTCATGATGGTATCGCCATCCCGTATAACCAGTCCCTCGCCGATACGGGTTTTGCCCTGCTGTTCCTCCAGGCGTTTGAAGGTTACTTCCACCCGTCGGGTCTTAGCCTGCTTCTCACCGGTGTTCTGCCTGGGGGGTTCTGACTGCAGGAAGGCGACAGGTTCCAGTGACGTGCGCATGACCAGGCGCACCCCTTCCGCGACGAGACGCTTTTCTCCGCCCAGGTAGCGCAGCGTTTGCGCGGTGAACTCGCCATCGCGCAGAAAGCCCTGAATGATGCCCATGCATTGCAGTTCGCGTGTCTGATCGCGCCATGTTGCCTGAGAACAGGTCAGGCGAACCGGATTGCCGTACAGACGGGCATCTGCCACCTGAAGAAAACGCGATGCGCCTTCGTACAACGCCTGTGCGGCGGTCAGCCTCCATGCGGGTTTGCCATTATCATAGAGCACCGCTTCTTGCACGCCGTCCAGCAGCCATCGCTGGCGGTCTCGCGACAGGTCGGCACGCAACACCTTCATGTGCCACAGGGGAGCATTGAGCTGTCGGGCAATCACTTCTGTTTCGCTGAAACGCACCAGCACATTGCCCATGCCTGCATCGGCGTAAAGGGGATTGAGGCGTGCAAAAGGGTCTATCTGCTGAAGCCGGTGGACACACCACGCCAGCCCGGCAATGCAAACCATAGCCAGAATCGAAGGTATCGCCGCGCGCCAGTTCCGCATTTTCCCTCACAGGTTAGACGAAAAGACGTGGGCGGGGTTACCGCCTGCACCGCGCCAGCCACTTCCGCCACACTTCGGCGTCGCCGAGCATCTTAATGAACACGCCACCCACCACCGACCGCGCCTGAAAGCCCACCTGTTTGGCATCATGCGTCCAGTACCAGTCGGTAAGGGGCACCCGGCTGGGCGTCTCGTTCATCCACCGCCACACGGCGTCCATAAACAGGTTGAAATCCTCGCTCGATTCCGCCAGTGTGGCCGTCCACACCGTCCAGTCCAGTTTGGTATACTGGCTTCGGTTGTCCAGCGGCAACCCGTATGGATTCATCTTCGTTTTATAATACGCAATCTCTTTGCGGGCGACTTCCTTCGGGAAGAGGTTCAGACCCAGCAGCTGGTCCCATACGAGGTTGTATTTCTGGCTCCATGTGCCGGGTTTATCGAAGGCGAGGCGGTAATGGTCGCCATCGTCCGCCATGCGCATCCACTGCTGCGCCATCTCGCGGGCGAGGCGGTGATACTCGTCTGCGCGAGCGGTATCGCCCAACATACGACACAGCATCGCATAACCACCCAGAGCCAGTATCGCTTTCAGCGAGAGGTTGGTGTTATGCGCCAGATGACCGGCGAAGTCGTCGGTACAGAGCTGGTTTTCGGGGTCCATCCCCTTTTCGCGCAGGTATTCTGCCCACTGCGTCAGCAGGCTCCAGTACCTCTTTGCATAGTCCGCGTTGCCTTCTGCCTTTGCCAGTGCGGCGACCATCAACAGCATATTCCCGCATTCTTCGACGGGCATCTGGTTCTCTTCGGAGCGTTCTCCGCCGCCGTAGACCTGTCCGTTCGCCTTGGGGTAAGTTCCCAGGTCGTGCGGGGCGAAGGGGAACTTCCAGCGCGGCGAGCGGGCGTAGTCCAGCACGGGCGTGAGCATTCCCTTCAACAACTCGGGGTTAAACAGCAGGAAGAAGGGCGAAGAGGGATAGGTCACATCCACCGTGGCGATACAGCCGTTGCTGAAGTTCTCTTTGGAAAAGAATAACGGCGTGCCGTCAAAATCCGCGACCAGTTTATGCGCGGCGAGACATTGCCGGTATGCGAGCGTACACAGGTCGGCGTATTTCTCACCGCCCACCTTTTTCAGGTCTGCCAGCAGTTCCGCATCGAATCGGGCGCACTCCTCCTGCAGCTGGGGCAAATCCTGCTCTGCCTGCCGGAGCAGGTCGTCTATCTCCGTTCCCGCCCTCCGCCAGTACGGGCGCAGCTTGCGGTAGAAGTACTCGATGGAGAAGAGGTCATCATAGGCGATGAGCAGGTGTCGCGAAACGGGTTGCTCTCCCACGGTTCCCAGATGGAGCGCACACGCCAGCACAATCCAGTCGTCATGCGCGGCGCGGGGCATGCGGAGGTCATCCGAATCGGGTAGCGTGCCGTTTTGCGCGAAGGCGTTACGCGCCAGATGCTCCGGGGCGAGGATGGTCTCATCTCCCGCCTGCCGGGGTATCGCCAGATACAGGTATCCCCAGTCGATGCGCAGGTTGTCTCCCGATTTCTCGAGGATAGGTTGCTGCTGCGTGCCCACGCGCAAAACATCCATGCCTCCGAGCCGGTACCGTGACCAGACCACCTTTTGGTCGGTAGTGTTTACCGCCCACTCCGCGGAGGCGTCCAGATAGAGTGAAACTTCATGCCGTTTGCCATCGGTGGCGCGTGCCTGCCACAGGATGTAGGTGACCGGACGCGACAGTATGTCCAGATTGTAGGGGAGGGCGGGGGTGAGGAAAGTCATCCGCAGCTCGACACCGTCCGCTTCGAACGTGTACACGGTGCGCGTAGGCAACACCTGCAATCGCACTTGCCGCATAGCGGGAACGGACTCAGGGCGCACGCCCATGAAGCGATAGGGCTTGCCGTCGATGCGCGCCATGCCGCATAACGCATGGTTCGCGCCCGTCCAGTGTTTGGTCCAGCCTCCAGCGAGGTGGTCAGTGGTACTCCACACGCTGAAGTAGGGGTCATGAGTGACCAGAGGAACTGCTGGGGGACCAGTCATGGTTCTCCCTCTCTCCACTGCATCGCCTCCTGTGGATAACGCTACGGAGAGCACAATCCCTATCGCCGACCTCGTTTTCGCGCTCCAACTTAACACTTGTAACAAAACATAATCTTTCAGGGGCAGGTTTCACTCGGAAACGGGGGTGGCGAATCGTTACTGTATACCGTAATCCGACCTAAGTCAATCCGATTATTTTGCGGTGCTGGGAGAGCAAAGCTGCAATCCACAATCGTCTTGGGCGGGTCAAGCACGGCTATCGTCTTTCCTCGGTAGCCTAACAATGTATCATGGTATTCGCCGCGCCGATTGCCCAAGTCTACCTTGACGCTGGCAGGTCTGGCATCCGCTCTAAGGTCGATGAAGAATTCGCCGCCTCTTCCGCTGAGTACGCTTCCTAAAGCGACCCCCTGTTCATTCAGCACGGTAATCCGGATGCCGGAGACACCCCGTTCTAAGACGTCGCTCACCGTACCCTGTACACGCAGACCAACAACCGGTTCGCCTGTGACGCCAGTACCTCCGCCGCAGCCGCTGAGCGTTAGCATCGGTGCCAGCGCCAGCGCGCCCATCGCGACCAACGCAACGGTCATGCGAAACGAGTTCATCATTCGGTGTCGCAAAGCCTGTTCCTCCCTTTGTTCTCTCACAAGTTTTTACCCAAGTGTCTTTTCTGTATTCCGACGTGACTCACCCGGATTCCTGCTGCGTCGCACCCTTTTAGCGGGTGAGATTCACGTTCACCGTTAACGGTTGATTCTGCGCAGTGAGAGTGACCTCCTGCTGCACGGTGATATATCCCGATTTGGACACGCGCAGGGTGTAACGCCCCAACGGCACCCAGAAGCGGAACTCGCCCGACGCCTGCGTGATGACCGCACTGTCCACCTGCGTTTGCGTATCGGCATCCAGCAGCACCACACTTGCGCCCACCGGCGAATCCGGCGACGGCACGCTTACCGTTCCGCGCAAATTATAGGGACCCCCAGGTGGTTCGTTGCCCACCGGCGGTGCGACGCGGATTTCGCCAAGGTCGTTGTCGCCGGGAGCCAGCGGCGGGTCGATGGCGAACACTTTCTTCGCAAAACCGGTCGCCTCGACCACTCCTCTGTCCGTCTGTGCCACGAGCCGTTCGAAAGCGAAGTTGCCCGCGTTGTTCGTCAATGTGCTGAACGCGCCGATGGTCACCTTCGCGCCGGCCACCGGCTGACCCGTCTCCGCCGAGACCACCTTCCCCGTTGCCCTCGCAATGCCCGTGTTGGGACCGATAAATACCTCACCGATGTAGACAGTGCCGCTGCCGGGCAGAGGCGGCAGAGGAAAGGTTACCGCTGTGTCGGATGAGCCCGGTGGAGGACCTACCGTGCCCTCGGCGGTGTCGGATGGCACACCCGTGACTTCAAAGTTGTAATCCTGTCCATCGCTGTTCTGCTGCAGGCCGGTAACCTGAACCGTTTTGCCTGCGATGGTGACCGTGGTGCCAGGGTCGGGCAGTCCGCGCGT
>Ga0209162_1004425_pt1 | contig 10501 bp, 10 predicted proteins | sample YNPNPMetaG_FD_187121 | JGI IMG/M metagenome (GOLD analysis project Ga0209162, IMG submission 187121) | Anoxygenic and chlorotrophic microbial mat microbial communities from Yellowstone National Park, USA - YNP NP MetaG (SPAdes) (version 2) ...
CCCCCGATCGTCCATGGCAGGGATCAACGTATGGGCGGCAGGGGCAACCGCCGCCATTGGGTTTGCCGCGGGTGAAGGAAAGGGGTGGTCGATTTGGCTTTTGACCCGCAGCTGATGTTCGGGGTGATGGAGAAGGCCTACCGGACCGGGTTGCTGGATAAGGGCAACGCTCTGCTGGGGGAGGCGCTGGGGCAGGTCATCGAACGCAACGGCATCAACATGGAAGACCTCATCAACCGCATGGATATGGCCGAAGAGGAGACGGTGCGCAAGCTGGATGGGATGCTCTCCCGTTCCACCCTGCCCCTCAAGCTGGCGGGGAATGAGCGGATGATGAGGGCGGCTTCTCGGATGCTGGACGCGGCCCCGGTGCGCCGGGCGGCGGTCAAGGGCATGGTCCTCTTCCTGGAACGCACCATGGCCAAGCAGGACGGGACCCTGCCCCTCCTGAAGGAGCAGATCAGGGACTTCGCAGCGGAGAAGAGGGACCGCTTGATGTCCGCGGTGGGACGTTCCGCTTAGGCGTCAACAAGGGAGAGGGAGGTCCGAATTGGCCGGAAAGAAGAAAGAGGGCAAAGGAGCGTTGAGGGAGAAGCTTGCGGAGGTCCTGGGCGCGGAAGCGGTGAGCGACGACCCCGACCTGCTGGCGTCCTACGCGGCCGGAGGCGAGCTCCCCGCCCTGGCGCTGCGGCCGCGGGAGGCCTCGCAGGTGGTGGAGGCGGTGCGGCTGGCCAACCGGGAGGGGCTCAACCTGGTGCCGGTCTCCTCGGGCCCCCCCCACCACCACGGGGGCTCCCGGCCGCTGGCGGGAGCGGTGATGCTGGACCTCTCCGGCATGGACCGCATCATCCGCCTGGACCGCCGCAACAAGGTGGCCATGATCGAGCCCGGGGTGACCTTCGGGCGGCTGCAGGAAGCGGTGGATCCGCTGGGCCTGCGGGTCCTCAAGCCCTTGCTGCCCCGGTGGAACAAGTCGGTAATCGCCTCCGAGCTGGAGAGGGAGCCCATCACCATCCCCAAGTATCACTGGGACATGAACGACCCGCTCCTCTGCACCGAGGTGGTCTTCGGGTCGGGGGAGGTGTTCCGCACTGGGTCGGCTGCCGGGCCCGGCACCCTGGAACAGCAGTGGGCGGAGGGGCTCGCCCAGAAGAACCCCCTGGGCCCGGGGCAGAGTGACCTGGTGCGGCTGGTCCAGGGAGCCCAGGGGACCCTGGGGGTGGTGACCTGGGCGACGGTCAAGCTGGAGCTGAAGCCACGGATGCGGCGCCTGTACTTCCTGCGGGAGTCCGACCTGGGCAAGCTCATCGACTTCTCCTACCGGGTGCTGCGCCCCAAGCAGACCGACGAGCACCTCATCGTGGACCGGTGGGCCTTGGCCTGCATGCTGGCGGAGACGCCGGAGGAAGCGCAGTCGCTGGCTTCCCGGCAGGCCCCCTACACGCTCATCTACGCGCTGGCCGGCTACGACTACTTCCCCGAGGAGCGGGTGGCCTACCTGGAGGAGGATGTGGGCCGGGCCGCCCAGGCCTGCGGGGTCAGGCCGGAGCGGGAACTGCCGGGGGTGCCCCTGGAGCGGGTCCGCAGGGCCCTGGACGATCCGTGCCCCGAGCCTTTCTGGAAGCAGAGGGTGAAGGGCGGCTGGCGCGAGATCTTCTTCATCACCACCTTGGATCGGGTACCTGGGATGCAGGAGGTGATGGGGGAAGCCTTGAGGGAGCACGGTTACCCCCACGAGGAGATGGCCACCTACATCCAGCCCATGCAGATGGGGAGGAACTGCCACCTGGAATTCGACCTCTTCTACGACCCTGGGGACGCTGAGGCGGAGCGGAAGGTGGATGAGCTCTGCCGCGCCGCCTCGGAGAGGCTGGCGGAAGCGGGCGCCTTCTTCTCCCGGCCCTACGGTCTTTGGGCGGAACTGGCCTATTCCCGCTGCCCGGACACGGTCCGGGCGCTGCGTATGGTCAAGGAGATGCTGGACCCGGCCGGGGTGATGAACCGGGGCAAGCTCTGTTTTCAGGAGGTGTGAGAGATGGCGCTGCAAGACTACCTGAGGGACATGGAGGGGTGTTCGCGCTGCTCCTCCTGCAAGTGGGTGCCCTTTAACCAGGTGAAGAGCTGGCGGTTCGCCAAGAACTGCCCCTCCATCACCCGGCACAACCTGCACGCCTATTCCGGCTCGGGCAAGATGATCATGGGGCTTTCTATGGCCACCGGGCGCTCGCAGCTCAACGAGACGGTGGCGGAGATAATCTACCGCTGCCAGCTCTGCGGGGCCTGCGACACCGCCTGCAAGGTTTACCGCGACGACATCGACCTCATGGACGTGCTGCTGGCCCTGCGCGCTTACTGCGTGGAGCAGGGCGAGCTCATCCCCGAGCACATGATGACCATCGACGCCCTCAAGCGCGAGGACAACGTCTTCGGCGAGCCCAAGGCCCGCAGGGGCGACTGGGCAGAGGGGCTGGACGTGAAGGACGTGGGGAAGGAGAAAGCCCGGGTGCTCTTCCACGCGGGGTGCCGCTATTCCTACGACGGGGACCTGCGGGAGACGGTCCGGGGAGCGGTGCGCCTGCTCCGCTCCTCCGGCGTGGACCTGGGCATCGCCGGGGCCAACGAGGCCTGCTGCGGGGGACGCGCCTACGAGCTGGGTTATCAGGGGGAATCGGAGAACTTCGCCGACGACATGGTCTCGCGGGTGAGGGCCTCGGGAGCCGAGGTACTGGTCACCGCCTGCTCGGACTGCTATGCCGCCTTCAATTACCTCTACCCGCGCATGGGCAAGGAGCTGGGGGTGGAGCTCTACCACATCACCCAATACCTGGAGAAGCTGGCGGGCGAGGGGCGCCTGCGGCTGAGGGAGCGGGTCCCCAAGCTGGTGACCTGGCATGACCCCTGCCACCTCGGGCGCAAGAGCGAACCCTTCACCGGTGAGTGGAAGGGAGATAAGCTGCTGCGTCCGATGAGCATGAAGCGCACAGGCAAGAAGGGGATATATGACGCCCCCCGCAACGTGCTCCGCTCCATTCCCGGGTTGGAGCTGGTGGAGATGGAGCGGATCAAGGGATATGCCTGGTGCTGCGGGGCCGGGGGCGGGGTCTTGGAGGCCTTCCCCGAGTTCGCGGCGTGGACGGCGGCGGAGCGCATCGAGGAGGCCCTGGCCACCGGGGCGGAGGCGCTGGTCACCTCCTGCCCCTGGTGCCTGAGGATGTTCCGGGACGCGGTCGCGGAGGGCGGGGCCTGCCTGGAGGTCTATGACCTCACCGAGCTCGCGCTCATCTCCGCGGGAGAGAGAGCCCTGGCGGGAGGTGCGGCGCGGTGAGCGTGGACGAGGCCTACCGGGAGTTCGTGGAGCTGCTGGGGGAGGAGAACGTCAGCCGGGAGCCGGCGGTGCTGGACTGCTACGCCTGGCAGCCCACCTTCAACGACGACCCCGACCGCTGGGTGAAGAGGCCGGTGGCGGTGGTTCTGCCCTCAAGCACCGAGGAGGTGCAGGAGGTGGTGCGCATCTGCAACCGCCACGGCCTCAGGTTCAAGTCCTTCTCCACCGGTTGGGGCGCCTGGAACGGGCCCACCTTCGACAACGTGGTCCAGGTGGACCTGCGGCGCATGGACCGTATCGTGGAAATCGACGCCAAGAACATGTACGCGGTCATCGAGCCCTACGTCAACGGGGCCCAGCTGCAGGCGGAGGCGATGAAGGTGGGGCTGAACACCCACATCATCGGGGCGGGGCCCAACTGCTCCCCCCTGGCCAGCGCCACTTCCGGCTGGGGGGTGGGGCATGACTCAATCTACATGAGTTACTCAGCCCGCAACCTCCTGGGTGTGGAATGGGTGCTGCCGGACGGGGAGCTGCTGCGGCTGGGCACCCTGGGGAGCAGCGGGGAGTGGTTCAACGGGGACGGCCCCGGTCCCTCCTTGCGTGGGATCATGCGGGGTTCCTGCGGGGCCTTGGCCGGGCTGGGCATATTCACCAGGTGCGCTCTCAAGCTGTACAACTGGCCGGGACCGCCGGAGATGGAGATCGACGGCATCATGCTTGACGCCAAGATGGAGGTGCCTGAGAACATCGGCTACTACATGTGCTTCTTCCCCGACCGCAGCAGTTTTTCCGACGCCATGTACAAGCTGGGGGAGGCGGAGATAGCCTACAACGCCCTGGCCACCTCCTTCGGAGGGTACCTGGACATCCTCACCCCCCGGCTCTTCCGCAAGCTGGAGCATACCGGCGCCCTGCGTTCCCTGATCACCGAAACCTTCAAGTTCACCCTGGCCGTCCTGCTGGCGGGGAACTCCGCCCGGGAGCTGGCCTACCAGGAGAAGGTGCTGCATGCCATCGTCCGGGAACACGGCGGCTTGGCCATGGACGTGACCAAGATGGAGGATTTCTTCTCCATGCTCTTCATGAGCTTCGTGCGCGCCACCATCCCCGCCCTGGTCTTCCGCATGGGCGGTTCCTTCTCCACCGCCCTGGACCGCAACGACTCCCTGGACACCCAGGTCACCTGGAGGGAGGTGATCAGGAAGATAAAGGAGGGTTACATCGCCAAGGGCCAGATCCTGGACGACCTGGCCGACAATCCCTACTTCGTCCCCTACGAGAACAACACCTGGTGCCACTGTGAGGTGGTCTATCAGTACGACCCCCGCAACCCCGAGCACCGCGAGGCCCTGGAGCCCATCTTCCTGGACGTGACCATCGCGGCCATCGAGCGCTGCATGGAACCGCTGTTCACCTCGGATCCGCGGGTGCGCAAGCTCATCAGCCCGCTGGCGGGCAACTTCGGCCGCTACCAGCAGGCCATCTCCCGGGGCCTGGACCCCAACCAGGCGGCGGACAACACCCTCTACTCGGTGGAGGCCGACTTCGACTTCTCGGGCATAGACCCGGAGCGGGTCAAGCGCCTCCAGGGAGTGGTGGAGCAGCGGCGCTGGCAGTGAGATAAGCGGCATAAGCAAAGCGACCCACAGAGGCGGGCTTTTAGCCCGCCTCTTTTTTTTCTTTTCGGTGTAGATAAAGGGGACCATGCTCCGTTCAAGGGGTTGATGGGAATTAAGGCCGAGGAGGAAAGGAGTGGAGCGATGAGCGGTTCCAGGGGATGGAAGATCGCGGTCGCGGCACTGGCGGTGGGCCTGGCGGCGGCGCTGGCGGCGGTGGCGGCGCTGGCGGCGTCGCGAGGCGGCGGTGAGGACCCGGCCGGCGAAGGCAAGGTGGCGGAGCTGGAGGAGGAGGTGGCCTCCCTCAAGGAACAGGAGCCCAAGCCGGCATCCTTGTCGGTGGAGTCGAAGAAGGGCGGTTCCGACGGCAGCAGGACTTCCAGCGGCAGCTCCGGCGGGTATGCTCCAGCCGATGACGAGGCTCAGCTCAAGGCGCTGGCCCTGGCCATCGCCAATGGCCACTGCCCGGACAATAAGTGGCAGGTGGGGGAGACGGTCATCGACGGTGCCTGGGCGCGTGTCTCGATTTGGTGCCCCTCGGATCCTCACGTCCAGGGCGAGTGCCTCTACTTCCATAAGGTGGGAGGGTCCTGGCAGTACGTGACCTGCGGCACCGGCCTGTGCTACGGGGACATCCCCGGAGCCCCCGCCACCATCTATCCTTGAAAGTCAGGGCGGTTTGAAACGAGGGGACGCCTCCAGGCGTCCCCTACCGTGTGTAGGCGGGGATGTTGCTCAAAAGCCGGTTTCATCGTCCGGCCCCACCCAATCGGTGGGAGGGCCGATGAGCAGGAAAGGCCCGGGGTTGCGCGGCCCGCCCGAGAACCCGAGGTAACCTGCGCAGATGAAGAGGTTTTCGTTGACCATACGCACTTCGTCGTGCATGCTGCGCACCAACCCCCCGTTGAACACCCCGTAATCGAGGTGAAAGGACTCGCTCATGTCCGTGCCGATGACCGTGGGGCCCACCCAGGTGATCATCTTGCGGGTGCGGAACTCCCTGCCGCTCTTCACGTCCATGAAGATGTTGTAGCCCCAGCCCTCGTTCATCTCACCCGGTTGGAAGGCCTTGCCCAGCCACACCGTGCCGGGCGTGATCCGGCCGGTGGGGAAGACGTGGTGGGTGAAATAGGCGGTGGAGCCGCCCAGCACCCCGCCGGACAGCACCCGGGCCCGGTACTCCCCGCGCATCTGCTCCATGCGCGGCGCCCTGGCCGCGTAGAAGAGCTGCATGGTATCGCGGCGGCTGAGTTTTTCCACATCCTCCCAGGTGGCTTTCTCCGGGTCCGCCCCCAGGATCTCTGCCATGCTCCGCCCGTCCGGACGGCGCGGGCCCGCCTGCAGGATGTTCACCGCGAACAGCGCCGCATTCAGAGCCGCGGCTCCGCAGGCCGCCGCCGCCGCCTTCTTGAGCTTGCCCACCTAATCCCCTCGCTCCATCAGTCGCCCCGGCCCCGGGTGTGCTCCGATGAGGTGGAGATGCCCAAGACCCGATTGAAGAGGTCCAGCAGGGGTATGGGGAGGATGGCTTTGGTCAGGGGAACTAGGTAGACCGACCAGGGCACCCCGATGAAGGAACGGTTCTTCTTGATGCCAGCGACGATCTTGGCGGCTACCTCATCGGCGGTGAGCAGCCGGGTGCCCCTCACCGGTTTGGCCCCCTCGAACATCCCCGTGGCCACGGTGTTGGGGCAGACATAGGTGAAGCGAATACCGCGCAGGCCACGGAGTTTGAACTCCTGCCGCAGCGATTCGGTCAGGCCCACCACCGCGAACTTGGAGGCGGCGTAGTCGCTGATGTAGGGGACCCCCAGGAGCCCTCCGGCCGAGGCCATGTTGACCACGTGCCCCTCCCCCTTCGCCACCATGCCCGGGAGGAAGGCCTTCATGGTCCAGAACATGGCCATGAGATTCACCCCTATGGTGCGCTCGATGACCTCGTCCGGCTTCTCCAGGAAGGGGTTGGACCTGACAACGCCGGCGTTGTTGACCAGGATGTCGATGCCCCCGAACTCCTTCTCCACCCGCCCGGCCATCTCGTAGACCTTCTCGCGGTCGGAGACGTCGCAGGGGAAGGAGGCCGTCTCCCCGTAGCGGGCGAGTTCCGCTACGGCCTCGTTCAGCTCGGCCTGGCGGATGTCCACCAGCGCCACCCGGCACCCCTCCTGCAGCAGCAGGCGGGCCAGGGAGCGGCCCATGCCCAGGGCCCCCCCGGTGATCAGAACGTTCTTGCCGCGCAGGTCCTTCATGCCGGTCACCTCCCGGTCGTTGGGCGCACATACACGAACAGATTGTACCACCGTCAAACATGGGATCAGGCCTTGACGTTGACAGGACGCCCGCGGCGCCCGAAGAGTAGGGGGCGGCCCTGAGGCCTCAGGCGAGGGGCTTGTCCCGCTCCCGCAGGATGGTCATGCCTAGGTCAGCCAAAGTGGGCAGCGGTTCCCTCCACTCCTCGCGCACTTTCATGCTTAACGCCCCGGAGGGGCAGTGGGAGGCGCAGAGTCCGCAGCCGATGCACCTTGCGGCATCCACCCGGGCCCGTTCGTCCTCCACCTCCACCGCTTTCACCTGGCACACCTCCAGGCAGCACTCGCAGCCGTTGCACAGCTCTTCGTCCACCGAGGCCAGGTAGCGGGAGGAGGCCACGCCACCGCTCAGCCCCAGCTTGGTGATGGTGCCCAGGAAACCGCAGCAGCATCCGCAGCAGTTGCAGATGAAATTGATCTTCTCCTGGATATTGTCGGCCACGTGCACCAGCCCGGCCTTCTCCGCTCGGTCCAGGGCGGCCAGCATCTCCTCGGTGGTGGCGCGCCAGGCGAAGCCCCGCTCCACCAGGAAATCGGCGAAGGGGCCGAAACACATGCACACCGCCTTGGGTGCGCCGCAGGAGCGGCCCAACAGTTCGGCTTCGTGGCGGCAGAAGCAGTTGGTTATGGCCATGCTCACGGAATCCTTGATATAGCTGCGGACCAGCTCGTAGGGCATGACCTGGTCGCCTCGGGGGATCTCCTCCTGCACCGGGAGCACCCGGGCCATGGGGGTGCGGGAGGAGAAGGCCTCCTCGCCCCACCCCTCGTGGTAGTAGGCGTCGAAGAGCTGGGCCACCCGCCGCTTGGCCGGGGTGGTCTCCGCTTTCATGAACTGCATCTCGAAGATGCCGGGGAGCAAAGGTAACAGATTGTAATATTTCTTTCCGCCGCGATCCCGGGCGAAGACCAGACCGTGGTCGGCCATGCCCTCCAGGAGGCGTTCGACCTCCTCAACCGGGCGCCCCAGCTCCGACGCGAACTCCTCCAGCTCCACCGGGACGGCCGGGAGCCGCAAGGCCATCTCCGCCTCCTCCGGCAGGAAGATGGTTTTAAGCAGCTTCAGCAGGTTGGGGGAGCGCGGGGCTCCCAGGGGGAACTGATCCATGCGCTCCATCAGCCTCTCGTACAGCTCGTCCATGCTCACCTCCGTCAATGGCAGCTCAAGGGGCTGAAGCCGGGGATGGCGGTCTTGCCGATGCCCCGCTTGATGCCCTCCATCATAAGTGAGAAGGCGCGCTTGGGGCCGAGGGCGGAGAGCACTTTCTCCAGGGCCCGCACCTCCGCGGTGACCGGACGCCAGACCTCCCGCTTGAAGGCGAAGACGCGGGCGAAGTTGCGGGTGAAACGCTCGAACTCCGCCTGGGCCGCCTCACGGTCGCTAACCGCCAGCGCCGCCACCTTGCCGGAGACCAGGGCCCCGGAGATGCCGAAGCCCAACAGGGGGTCGAAGGCCCCTGAGATGGTGCCGCACATTATGAAATCGTTGCGGAATAAAGCTGGGTTGTCCGGGGAGGCGGTGGGCACCACCCCCCGCACGTATTCCCACTCGCCGCAGGAAAAGTCCTCTTGACGCTGCATGAAATCCTCGTAGCGCTTGAGGCATTCCCGGCTCACCTCGCGCTCGTAGTCGGGCAGCAGGTTGAAATAGATGCCGTTGAGCATGGAGCAGTAGCCGTACTCGGTGATGCACTCGTCCATCCAGATCCAGGCGTCGCCGTCGCGGTCGGTATCGCCCCGGGACTGCCAGGCGTACCAGACCGAGCAGGGAACCTCCAGGTAGCGGTAGGCCTCCTCGTTGAGGCCGCAGGCGATGATGGTCCCGGGTGGAAGCGAGTCCAGGTCCTTTTTCCGCAGCTCCTCACCGAACTCGAATTTCACCCCCGCCTCCATGCATTTGGCGTAGAGCAGGGCGTCGATGGACGAGGGTCGGTCGCTGCGCTCCACGTGGTAGCCGCCGGGAGTGGGGACGGGCAGCTTGAACCCGCCCACGTAGAGGTTGATGGCCTTGGCCGGCACGAAGGCGGGGGAGATGTCTATGCCGATGTATTCAGAGGTGGCCGCAAGGTCCAGGGGGGTGGTGTGGGTGGAGGGGTTGAAGACTCGGGAGCCGCCCCAGCTCCTCTCGCGTTCGCGCACGGTTACCTCATACCCCTCTTTCGCCAGGTTGTATGCGGCCACCATGCCGCTCATGCCCGCCCCGTAGATCAGAACCTCCGACATACGTCTTCTCCTTTCCTATGGGTCGGGAAAGAGGGCCCGGTGATTCCGGGCCCTCTGCTCTCGATCGACCCGCGTCCGTGCCGCTACCTGATGACCTCGAAGTATTCCACGTCGTGGATGCTGCCGGTGCGGTTCTCCGCCCACACCGGGCGCAGGCGCATGCCCACCTCCAGTTGATGCTCGTCCAGCTCGTTGCAGAAGTGGATCATGCGGGTGTCCGCCCCGTCCAGGGTGACCCAGATGGAGGTGTAAGGCACCTGCTTGAGGCCTCCGTTGTTGGCGTCGATGTAGGGGAAGCGCACCACGGTGAAGCCCTTGAGCTCGCCCTCGGGGCCCACTTCCACCCACTCGTTCATCTCGGCGTAGCAGCGGCCGCATACCTGGCGCGGGGGCACGAAGACCATGCCGCACTCCGGGCACTTGGTGGCCATGAAGCGCTTGTTGTCCCGCAGCTCCGCCAGGAATCTGCTCCAGTAGGGACCCAGGTGCCAGGAGAAGTCGTACTCCAGGTGACCCGACTCGTGGGTGAGCAGCTCGAAGCCGTCGTGGGTGTGGGTGATCTTGCGCTTATCCGTGTACATACCCATGTCTCTCACCTCCTCCTTACGGCAGGTCCGCGCCCAGGATGAACACGTCCGACCAGCTGCAGCCGCCGAACCCGGTGGCCATGGCCTTCTTCACCCCTTCAACCTGGCGGTCGCCGGCCCGGCCCATTATCTGCCAGGCGGCCTCGCCCACGCGGATGAGGGCGGTGGCCCCGATGGGGTTGCAGGAGATGACCCCGCCGGAGGGGTTGATGGGCAGCTCGCCGTCCATCTCGAAGGTGCCCTTGCGGATGAGCTCGGGCGCCCCGCCCTTGTCGCAGAACCAGCAGGAGTCCATCCACTTCACCCCGCAGGTGGAGGCGGGCAGGTAGAGTTCGCACACGTCCAGCTCCTTCAGGGGGTCGTGGATGCCCGCCAGCCGGTAGGCCTCCTTGGTGGCCCGCTCCAGGGTGGGCATCCAGGTCCACTCCAGGTCGCCGA
>Ga0209162_1004430_pt1 | contig 10488 bp, 8 predicted proteins | sample YNPNPMetaG_FD_187121 | JGI IMG/M metagenome (GOLD analysis project Ga0209162, IMG submission 187121) | Anoxygenic and chlorotrophic microbial mat microbial communities from Yellowstone National Park, USA - YNP NP MetaG (SPAdes) (version 2) ...
GCGGTCGTGGGTGGCGAAGGGCCAGGGCGTCGCCTACTTGCGCAAGCCCTTTGACCAGCAGGCTTTGCTGCATGCCGTGGAAAAGGCTCTGGCAAGCGCCCGTAACCGGAAACAAATCCCGGCGAGGTAGCTGCAGAGGCGTGTGCGAGAATGCTCCCAGAGCTTCGCCGACCCTTTGACTTTCCGTATTGGACCAAAGTCCAATGATCTGACGTCCAAACAGTCGTTAAAGTGCTTTCAGGAAGACGTAAGCCAACGTGGTGATGGAAGAATCCCCCAAGATCTTTTGCGAAGGGTTTGGGAGCCGCCTTCTACGTTTAGAAAGGAGGCCATAGGGGTATGGTGACATCGGTTGTGGACGTGACGGAACAAAAACGTTTGAACGAGGCACGGGACGCGGGAGTTCCCTGGAAAAAATGGGGCCCTTACCTCAGCGAACGCCAATGGGGTACGGTTCGAGAGGACTACAGCGAAGACGGCAACGCCTGGAACTACTTCACGCACGACCAGTCGCGCTCACGAGCTTACCGCTGGGGTGAAGACGGCATGGGAGGAATCTGCGACGATTCGCAGAAGCTCTGCTTCGCCCTGGCCCTGTGGAACGAGCGCGATCCCATTTTGAAGGAACGGCTTTTCGGGCTCACCAACAGCGAAGGAAACCATGGCGAAGATGTCAAGGAATACTACTTTTATTTGGACAGTACCCCGACCCATTCGTACATGAAATACCTCTATAAATACCCCCAGAGGGAGTATCCTTACCGTGACCTGGTGGAAACAAACCGAAGAAGGTCGCGAAATGAGTTTGAATACGAACTCATGGACACGGGCGTTTTCGACGACGATCGCTACTTCGACGTCTTCGTGGAATACGCAAAAAACGATCCCGAAGACATCTTTATTCGGATCACCATTCACAACCGCGGCCCCGACGCGGCGCGGCTTCATGTTTTGCCGACCTTATGGTTTCGAAACACGTGGTCCTGGGGAAACGGCGAGCCCAAGCCCAGCCTAAGGCAAGCCGGACCGGGTCGGATTGAGGCACATCATGATGAACTGGGCCACTATTGGCTCCTGAGCGACGAAGCTCCGGAACTTCTCTTCACCGAAAACGAAACGAACACGGAGCGCCTCTGGGGGCAGCCCAATGCCTCCCCCTATGTGAAAGATGCCTTTCATCGCTACGTGGTCGAAGGAAAAACTGAAGCGGTCAACCCCGCCAAAACGGGGACCAAAGCGGCGGCCCACTACGTTGTGAACATTGCCGGCATGGGCAGTCGAATGCTCCGTTTGAGACTCGCCGCAAACCCTGTGGAGGACGCCTTTACGAATTTCGATGAGGTTTTTCTCAACCGAATCGCGGATGCGGACGAATTGTACGAACGGATCACGCCCACATCGCTCAACGAAGACCAGCGGCGGGTGCACCGTCAGGCTTTGGCGGGAATGCTGTGGACCAAACAGTATTACTATTTTGACTTGGAGCAGTGGCTCTTGGAACATAAAAGCCACCCGCTCCTCAACGCCAATCCGCGGAGCATGCGGAACATGGAATGGTTCCACATGCTCAACGCCGATATCATTTCCATGCCCGACAAATGGGAGTATCCCTGGTACGCTGCCTGGGACTTGGCCTTTCACACCGTCGTTTTGGCCTTGGTCGATTTCGACTTTGCCAAGGAACAGCTTCTGCTGATGCTGCGCAGCCTCTACTGCCACCCCAACGGCCAGATTCCGGCCTACGAGTGGAATTTCAGCGATGTCAACCCGCCGGTCCATGCCTGGGCCACCGTCTACCTTTTCAAGATGGAGCAAGCGTTGGGTCGGGAGGACTTGCGGTTCTTGGAACGGTCTTTTCACGGGCTCATGCTCAACTTCAACTGGTGGGTGAACCGCAAAGACCCCACCGGCCGCAACGTGTTCGCCGGGGGTTTTCTCGGGCTGGATAACATCGGGGTCTTCGATCGCAGCGCACAGCTGCCCACGGGCGGATCGCTGGAACAGGCGGACGGGACGGCGTGGATGGCATTTTACTGCCAGTGCATGCTGGAAATCGCCCTGATTCTCACTGAATACGATCCAGTCTATGAAGAATTTGCCTTTAAATTCATGCAGCATTTCATGTGGATTGCCTATGCCATGGACCGCATCGGCGAAAACCAGGACGAAATGTGGGATGAAGAAGACGGCTTTTTTTACGATCTGCTTCGGCTGCCGGACGGCCGAGCCATGCGGCTTAAGGTGCGATCCTTGGTGGGGCTGCTGCCCCTGTGTGCCTCCAGCGTCTTCACGGGCAAGGATTTATTCACCCGTTATCCGAAACTGATGGAAATGATCGCGCTGTTCCGCAAACGCCATCCGGAGGTCGTGGCCCATGTGGCTCCCACGGAAGCGGGGTACATCGGCTACAGAGACCGGCGGCTGCAGTCGATCCTTAACAAGAAAAAGCTGACCCGAGTCCTGGGGTATATGCTGGACGAAAACGAGTTTTTGGGCCCCTACGGAATTCGATCCCTCTCTCGAATCCATTTGGACCACCCCTTTTCGTTTCGTGTGGGCGATGAAGTTTACACCGTTCGTTATCTGCCCGGTGAGTCCGATTCGGGGATGTTCGGGGGCAATTCCAACTGGCGCGGCCCGGTGTGGATGCCCATCAATGCGCTGATTATTCGGGCTTTACTCAACCTCTATCAGTTTTACGGGGACGACTACACGGTGGAATGTCCCACAGGCTCCGGTCATGGGATGACCCTGTTCCAAGTGGCCCAGGAAATCGCGCGGCGACTCACCACCATTTTCCTTCGCAACGCCGAAGGTCAAAGGCCGGTCTACGGGGGAACAGCCAAGTTCCAACATGATCCTCACTGGCGCGACCTGATCCTGTTCTATGAGTATTTTCACGGCGACAACGGCGCAGGACTCGGCGCCAGCCACCAGACCGGCTGGACCGGTTTGGTCGCTCTTATCCTGGATCTTTTTGGGCGGTTGGACGCTAAAAAGGTGCTGGAAACCGAAAGGACCAAAACGATTCAACGGCTTTTTAGAGAGCAATTTGCCGGGGAACAGAAGCCGAGCCGGTGAAAAGACCTAGGACGCCCCCATGGCGTTCGGGGTCGCAAAGGCCTCGAAACGATGCGTATCCCTTGAGGAGACACCATGAGTCCTTGGCCGAAGAGTCCTCTTATTTATGAAATCAACACCTGGGTTTGGCTTTCCGAGTTGAGCCGAACATTGGGGCGCCCCGTCACTTTGGAGAGCGTTCCGGATGAGCATTGGAATGCCATCGCCTCCCTCGGCTTCGACGCCGTGTGGCTTATGGGAGTGTGGGAACGCAGCCCGGCGGGCATCAACATTTCCATGCGAAACCCAGGTCTTCTTGAGGATTTCCGCCGAGCTTTGCCGGACTTTTCGGCCGCCGACAACGTGGGATCCCCTTATTGTGTGCGGCGCTACGTGGTGGACAATCGTCTCGGAGGCCCTGCGGGGCTCGCCGCCGCCCGACAAAAGCTCGCCGAACGCAATCTGCATCTCCTTCTCGATTTTGTGCCCAACCACGTGGCTCCGGATCACCCGTGGGTCACGACCCATGCCGAGTATTTCATTCAAGGCACCCCCGAGGATCTGCGGCAGGACGGCGCTTCCTACATCGCCGTGGAAGGAAAAGTGCTGGCGTGCGGTCGGGATCCCTATTTCCCGGCGTGGCCCGACGTGGTGCAGCTCAACGCTTTCCACTCAGGGCTTCGAAAAGCCGCCGTGGAAACGGTGAGGGAAATCGCTCGTCAGTGTGACGGCGTCCGCTGCGACATGGCCATGCTCATGATGAACGATGTCTTTGCACGCACGTGGGGATCAAGGGCCGGGCAGCAGCCCGAGCAGGACTATTGGCCCGCTTTGATCCCCGAGGTACGCGCCCAGCATCCGGAATTCCTCTTCATCGCCGAAGCCTATTGGGATCTGGAATGGGCTTTGCTCCGACAGGGATTTGATTATTGCTACGACAAACGCCTTTACGACCGCCTCGAGCACGGCGCGGCGGAATCGGTTCGACGGCACCTTTGTGCGGACCTGCCTTACCAAGAAGGACTCCTTCGCTTCATCGAAAACCATGATGAACCTCGAGCCGCCGCCGTTTTTGCACCGGCAAAGCATCGGGCGGCCGCGCTGAGCGCTTTGACCCTTCCCGGGGCTCGCTTGGTCCATGAAGGGCAAATGGAGGGGCGGAAGGTGCGCGTGCCGGTTTTTTTGGCCAGACGCCCCGAGGAAACGCCGAATGACGATCTGAGGGCTTTTTATGACATGCTGCTGCGCGCCTTATCCGATGCGGATTTTTTGCACGGCACATGGAAACTCTGTGAGCGCACCGGCTGGCCGGACAACGCCAGCTACGAAAACCTGGTGGGCTGGTGCTGGCGTCACCATGAGTCGCGAGGGCTCATCGTGGTCAACCTTTCGCAGACGCCTTCCCAGGCCCTTGTGCAGATCCCCTGGGACGATCTCACGGGCAAAACCTGGCAACTGCACGACGCTTTGACTGCCAAGGACTATGAGCGGGACGGCGATGCCCTGACGCGTCAGGGCCTTTATGTGGATCTACCGGCGTATGGATTTCATTTTTTCACATGGTCGTGAGGAACAGGAAAGGATACCCATGAATCCAATGAAATGGACTGTTTGTGTCGTGCTTTGTGTAATGGGGGCCGTGACGGTCCTGGCCCCCTTTTCGGCTGCGGAGGACAAACCGCTTGAAGCCGCCGCGCTCAACCCGGCCATGGAAGCTCTCATGCGCACTGCCCACTTCCTGGCGCAGCTCAAGGATTTCCGTGTGCATATGCACATCGGCTATGACGTGGTGCAGGAGTCCGGCCAGAAGATCGAATTCGGGGAGCGCCGCACGTGGACCGTGGCACGCCCCGATCGGTTTCGAGCCGACGTGGAACGCAGTGACGGCGAAAAATCCACCATCGTCTTTGATGGAAAAGCCATTACCGTCTATCATCCCACTCTCAACATGTACGCCGTATCCGAAATTTCCGGGGATATCGATACGGCCGTGAAGCACTTGATCAAGGATCTCAACGTGCGCATGCCCCTGAGTTTGCTTTTGGTAACGAGCTTACCCAAAGAACTGGAAAAGCGCGTCGTTCGTGCGGATATTGTGGAAACCTCGGTTCTGGAAGGCACCCCGTGCGTTCACCTGGCGGTACGGGGAGACGCCGTGGATTTTCAAATGTGGGTGCCCACGGAAGGCGACCCTTTGCCCCGGCGAATCATTCTCACATATAAGCATGACGAAGGACAGCCTCAGTTTTGGGCTAATTTTTCTGACTGGAACCTGAAACCCGACCCGCCGGCGGAATTTTTCAGCCTGAACATTCCCAAGGACGCCAGCCGCATTCAATTCCTGGCACAAGTTCGACAGAGCATGACGCCGGCCAAGCCCGCCGTGAAAAAGGGAGGTGTCAAATGAAAGGCTCCATTCTTTACAAGTCGTTGGCGGTCGCGATGATTTTTCTCTTCGTCACGGCCCTGGCCATGGAGGCTCAAGCTCGAGGGGGTCGGGGCGGCGGCGGAGGTTCCAGGAATATTTCCAGAGGCGGAGGGGGAGGCGGTCGAAGCTTTTCGAGCGGAAGCTCGGGAGGGTTCTCCCGCTCAGGGCCGGCCGCCGGCGGAAGTTTTTCTTCCAGCAGGAGTTCCGCCAGTTTCAGCGGCTCCGGCTATGGGGCTGCCTCGGTGGGCACTCGGGCGTCAGGATCCTCCCAACGATCGGGCCAGATCGGTTCCAGCACCACAGCGCAAAATCGCCAGGCCGGCATGAGCGACCGCACGGCTTCTCGAACCACAGCGCAGACGGAGCGGCAGAGCGCCCGCACGGATCGGGCTTCGGTGCAGAGTGAAAGTCAGGCGGATCGCCAGCAAGGCCGAACGGAAAGAACGGAAGCGCGCCAGGAAGGTCGAACGGAGCGGACCCAAGGGCGTCAGGAGGTGCAGAAAGACCGGCAGCAGGAAGTCACCGACCGGCAGGCAAATCGGCAGGACGCCGCCCGTGATATCAGCGATGACTATCACGGCGACGATTGGGATGATTGGTGGGGTTACGCGGCGGCTGGTGCGGCGGTTGTGGCCGGCGCCTATGCGGTGGGAACCGTTATCTCGGCGACCACCTACGCATCCATGTCCTGCTCCAAGGTGGTCGTCAACGGCATCACCTACTCCCAATGCGGCTCCGCCTGGTATCAGCCCGTGTACTCCGGATCCGACGTCACCTACGTCGTGATCAATCCCCCGGCGGGCCACTAGGGCGAAAACAGAAAAGGACCTCCCAGGACGCCATGATGCTCATTTTTTTCTATATTTGTCTTGTTCTCCTTTACAGCCTGCTGTCCAAACGACTGGAGCGCACCATCGTCACGGCGCCGGCTCTGTTTACAGGCGCCGGCATCGCTTTGGCCCTCACGACGCCTTTGTTGGGCGAGCTCCAAGCCGATCGAAAAACCTTTTTGCTGATCGCCGAAATCGGTTTGGTGCTTACCCTTTTCACGGACGGGTGTCGCATCAACCTTCCGGTGCTTCGAAGCAATGAAAAGCTGCCCCTTCGATTGTTGGCTTTCGGTATGCTGCCGAGCATCGCCTTGGGGGCTTTGGGAGCCATTTGGCTTGTGCCGCAGCTTTCGGTCCTTGAAGCCTGCATGGTGGCCGCCATTTTGGTTCCCACAGATGCGGGTTTGGGCGAGGTGGTGGTGAACAGTCCCCAAGTGCCCACGCGCATTCGACAGGCACTCAGCGTGGAAGCCGGGTTGAACGACGGCATGGCGGTTCCCTTTCTCATGCTCTTTATCGCGCTTGCCGAAGCCGGATCCCAAGGGGCAGGCCGCGTGCTCACCCGGTTCCTCATCGAGCAGCTCGGTTACGGCGCCTTTATCGGGTTGCTCATCGGCGGCGCGGGAGGCTGGCTTTTGGGTTATGCCGAGCGCCGAGGCTGGATGGCCGAATCCTTACAGCAGCTGGGGCTTGTGACCCTGCCGCTGCTGTGCATTTTGGTGAGCGAGCATTTTGGCGCGAGCATGTTCATCGCCGCCTACGTGGCGGGGCTCGCCGTGCAGCCCGGGTTCAAGGATGCGGCGCAACACGGCGTGGAGTTCACCGAAAGCTGGGGGCGGCTGGTGAATTTTTTCGTCTTCTTCCTTTTTGGGGTCATGGTGACCACGGCATGGAAGGACTTCACTCCGGTCATTGTCCTCTACGCTGGGCTCAGCCTCACCGTGGTCCGTATGGTCCCCGTGGCTTTGGCCCTTCTGGGCACACGCCTCAGTCGGGTGACGGTCCTCTTCATGGGTTGGTTCGGGCCTCGAGGGCTTGCTTCCATTGTGCTCGGGCTCGTCTATCTGGAAAAGGCGTCTCATGCGCCGGGGGCAGCCACTATCCGCCTTATGGTCATGGCCACGGTGCTGCTGAGCATCTTCGCCCACGGGTTCAGCACACTGCCAGGCATCAGCCTTTACGCCCGCAAAGTCCGCTGCTTGGATTCCGGCGCGCCCGAGCTTTTGCCTTTGGAGGATCTTGGGGCATGCGGCTGAAACCGCTCAGAGCCTTTGGCGCCGGCGGCGGCTGAGGGCGCGCCTGCGCTCAGCCCTTATCCGGTATTTCGAGGCGTTTCACAGTGGCTTTGAAAAGCCACGAGCATTTCCCAAACGGCATCGTCTTCCAGGTCGCACCACTTTTCGTAGGCATCGGCCACGGCAAAGCGGCGAAGACGGCCGATGTGCGGGCACACCACCCGGTCCGCCAAGGCTTCCAGGCGCCGCACGGCTCCCATGGAAGCCGTCGGCACGGCGACGATGAGAGCCCCGGGCTTTTGGGCCCTCAGGGACGTCACGGCAGCTTCCATGGTTGAACCCGACGCCAAGCCGTCATCCACCACAATGACGGAAGCGTTTTCCAGGGGCGGCCGATGAGTCCAGCCAGCGCCGAACCGCTCCCGACGGAGGCGAAGACTTTCCAGTGCCTTCGCCTTTTGCCGCTCCACGACAGCTTGCGAGATTCTAAACACCTTAACGAGCTCCTGGTTGAGCACGACAAAGCCGTCGGCCGTAACCGCACCAAAGCCGGCCTCGGGGTTTTCGGGAAACGGAAGCTTTCGGACAAGTACGAGTCGAAGCGGGGCCCGCAGCGCTCGAGCGATGGGAATGGCCACGGCCACCCCGCCGTTGGGGATGGCGCACACGAAAGGATTCGGCAGACCCATCGGCAAAAGCTTTTCGGCGAGCACCCGTCCTGCATCGCTTCGGTCTCGGTAAGCATAATCGAACCCGTTGATCCCCATTGCGCTCAGCCTCTTGACAACTTTCATTTTCCCATGGCGCAGCCTTGGGAACGCCGATGGGCGCACAGAGCAAGAAGAAAAAAGGCACGCGCCTGCAGCGAAAGCACGAAGGGAAAGGCGAGGCCCGTGCGAAAAGGCTCTGCTCGACTCACTTCCATCGAGGGCATTTTAATCTTTTGCGACGATTACAGGCGCGCTATTTTTAGGCACCCTGGACTGCGCTTCAATTGCGATTGCATTGCCAAAAGGAGGAAGCTCACCGTCATGCTGCACTGGACATCGTGGATTGAAACAGCGCGTTTTCACAGTCCTCTTCGAAACGGCGCTCTGGAGGAACAGACCATCGAGGTGCGCCGCGACCCGCTCACAGGACACCAAAGCATTTATAACCCCGCTCTGGAAGGGAAAACATCCATCCTCTTTCCGCCGACGGACGAGGCCTACTTGGAAGAGCGGGCGGCGGCCTCGGCGGCCGCCTGCTTTTTGTGCGACGGCAAATGGCGGACCATGACCCCGACCTACCCGGAAGAACTCATTCCCGGCGGGCGGCTTATCAAAGGGGAATCGGTCCTGTTTCCGAACCTCTTTCCCCTGGGTGCCTATCACGCCGTGGTCATGGTGGGCTGCCGGCACCATCGGCGCCTGGACGATTTTCCCGAGGCTCTGCTTCAAGACGCCCTGAGTCTCGCCGTGGACTTTGTTCGTAGATGCCGCGCACAGACGCCCCAAGTCCGCTATTTCACCATCAACGCCAACTATCTCTTTCCGGCAGGAGCCAGTGTCACCCATCCGCATCTGCAGATTCTCGGCGGGGTCGAACCCGGGACGCACCATCGGCTTCTTTTGGACGCCTCCAAAGCCTACAAGGAACGCACCGGCACACGCTATTGGGACGATCTCACGGCCTCGGAACAGGCCACCGCCCAACGGTTTATCGCCGAAATCGACGGCACCCATTGGATGGCGGCCTATTCGCCCATGGGGGTCAACGAAATCCTGGCCGTCTATCCCCACGCGGCGGACTTTTTGGCCTGGACCGAGCGGGAAATCGCCGCCACGGCGGTCGGACTTCGAAACGTTTTGCGCGGCTACCACGCCCTGGGGTTTTCCACATTCAACTTCTCGTGCTACAGCGGCCCCCTGGGCGCCGACGATGGTTCCTTTGCGTGCGTCCTGCGCATGGTCAATCGACAAAACGTCACACCCCACTACCGAACGGACGACTATTACTTTCAGAAACTTCTCAAGAATGAAATCATGATCCTGCGCCCCGAAAAACTCGCCGAGCTCATGCGCGCCCATTTTATGTAAATCGAGCTCCTCGGCGGACGGCTCGTGCCGCCTTCGGCCGAGGAACCCCTCGAGCCCATCCGCCAAGGAAACCACGGCCATGCGAAGAAAACATTGTCAAGAGACGGACCCTGCGGTCATGGAGGCGCTGCTTCGTCAAGGCACCATCGGCAGACTGGGGACCACGGGCAGGGACGGCTACCCATATATCACGCCGGTCAATTATGTATTCTGGAAGGGCCGTATCTATTTCCACTCGGCTCCTCAAGGGGAAAAAATCGAGAACATTCAGCGCGACAACCGAGTGTGTTTTGAGGTGGATTTTCCTTTGGCCTACGTGGACTTGGGGTATCGTCCTCAGGGCGGACCGTGTCGGCTGCACCAGCTTTATCGGTGCGTCATCGTTCGAGGTCGGGCGCGTCTCGTGGAAGAGGCGGCCGAAAAGGCCGCCGCTCTGAGCGCCCTCGTTGCGGCGCACGAAAAAGAAAGCAGCCCGCCGCCGGTGGCGCCGGACCTTGCAGGCGTCACCGCCTGCGCCGTAATTGAAATCACCCCGGAACGAATTTCCGCCAAGAGCGATCTGTGGCAAAACAAATCCCCCGAAGAAAGGCAGGCTCTGGCGAGCTATCTTCTGCAGCGGAACCGCCCGGGGGACAAAGAAACAGCTCAAGCCCTAAGCCGGACCGACAGCAAGTTGCCCTGATTCCCGGTCCAGGCGAGAGCGCCATGGAACTTCGAGCTCTTCCCGTCACGGGGACTCCACGAGCGCCATGGCCTTCTCCGGGCACATTTCCTGGCAGCAAAAGCACGTGATGCACCGATCTGGATCCACCTGAGGAAGATCCTCCACCATCGCCAGAGCCGAGACGGGACAATGC
>Ga0209162_1004431_pt1 | contig 10487 bp, 7 predicted proteins | sample YNPNPMetaG_FD_187121 | JGI IMG/M metagenome (GOLD analysis project Ga0209162, IMG submission 187121) | Anoxygenic and chlorotrophic microbial mat microbial communities from Yellowstone National Park, USA - YNP NP MetaG (SPAdes) (version 2) ...
AATAAACATCATGGGGATAATTAAAAGACCCGAATAGGTGCCTAAATATTAGGTTTGCCCTAAAGAACAAACAATGGTAGAATACTAAATTAGAGAAACATTTTCATAGGTGGTAAAATAAGGATATGGGTAAAAAAGTAGCGGTAGCGATGTCAGGTGGGGTGGATTCGGGGGTGGCGGCTGCCCTCCTCGTAAGGCAGGAGTATGAAGTGACAGGGTTCCATTTGCGATTTTGGAAAGAAAAGGCAAAGGATTTTGAGAATAAATGTTGCGATGTTAGAAGTTTGGAGGCGGCAAGAAAGACCGCTTGGAAGCTGGGAATCCCCTTTTATGTTTTAGATTTTGCCGAAATCTTTAAGGAAAAAGTGGTTGATTATTTTTTGGAAGAGTATAAGGCAGGGCGAACTCCAAATCCCTGTGTAATGTGTAATCGCTATATTAAGTTTGGTAAGTTTCTAGATTATATCATAAGTTTAGGTTTTGATTACTTGGCGACAGGACACTACGCGCACATTTACGAAGAAATTCAAAATTCAAAGCACAAAATCCAAAATAAATTCAAAATTAAAAATTCAAATTTCAAAACTTACCATCTTTTGGAGGCGAAAGATAAAAGCAAGGACCAGAGTTATTTTCTTTATAATTTGACCCAGCAACAATTGGCCCATATTTTGTTTCCGGTAGGGGAATATACTAAAATTGAGGTTAGGGAAATGGCAAGAAAGTGGGGGTTGGCGGTGGCGGAAAGGCCGGAAAGCCAAGAGATTTGTTTTTTCCCTGAGTCTGATTATCGGCCATTTTTGCGTCGGCAAATTCCGGAAAAAATTGTCCCTGGAGAGGTGGTGGATACTTCCGGTCGGGTGATTGGTAAGCATTTTGGTCTACCCCTTTATACGATTGGCCAGCGCCACGGATTCGAAATAAATTTAAAATTTACCCGCCCGCCGGACGGGCAGGAAATTGAAAATTTAAAATTTAAAGTTATCCCTCCTTTTTATGTGATCGGGAAGGATGTTAAAAAGAATCGGCTGGTTGTGGGTTTTGGAAAAGAAACGGAGAAAAAAGAGTTTTTGGTGGAAAAAGTAAATTGGATAGAGCCAGGTTTCAGGTTTCAGGTTTCCTGCCTTTCCGGCAGGCAGGCAGGTTCCAGGCTTTTCGTGCGGATTAGACATCAGGGGGAATTGCTTAATTGCCGAATTGTCGAATTGTCAAATTGTCAAATTAAAGTGATTTTGAAAGAACCCTATCGGGGGATTGCCCCGGGCCAGGCAGCGGTATTTTATAAAAAATTCAAAATTCAAAGTTCGAAATCCAAAATTACGGATTTGGAGGTGGTGGGGGGAGGGATAATTTTATGAAAAGTAACGTTGTTTTTGTTTGCCAACAATGTGGAGCAAAGACATTGAAGTGGATGGGGAAATGTCCGAATTGTGGTGGCTGGAATACTATGGTTGAAAGCGAAGAAAAAAAAGAAGTCGGGCAAGAGGCAAGTTTTTTAGGCAAAAGCAAACCACAAAGACTTTCAGAAATAAAATTAAACCAAAAAATTCGCATTTCTTCGGGAATTAGTGAATTAGACAGGGTTTTGGGGGGAGGAATAGTTCCAGGTTCTATAGTTTTGCTTGCTGGAGAGCCTGGTATTGGTAAAAGCACTCTTCTTTTACAGCTGGGAGCAGAAGTTGAAAGTCTTTATGTAAGCGGTGAGGAATCGGCGGAACAAATTAAGATTAGGGCCGAAAGGTTGGGGATTAAAAAATCGGCTATTCTAATTTTAAACGAAACGAATGTTGATGCCATTGCCAGCGCTATTGTCCAATTGGTTGAGAAGTTTCCCCCTGAGGCTAAAAAGCGTTTTTTAGTAATTGTGGATTCTATCCAAACTCTTCGGGTTGGGGAGTCCTTAAGTGCGGCAGGTTCGGTTAGTCAAGTGCGTGAATGCACAAATCGTTTAGTTAGCCTCGCTAAAAAATATAATATTCCCATCTTTTTAATTGGCCATGTAACTAAAGAAGGGATTGTTGCTGGACCAAAAGTATTAGAGCATCTAGTAGATACAGTTTTATATTTGGAGGGCGAAAGATTTGGAACAACTCGTTTATTGCGGGCCATAAAAAATCGTTTTGGCCCAACAGATGAAGTGGGTGTGTTTCAAATTGGAGAGAAGGGAATGGAAGCAGTAAGCAATCCTTCTTCTTTGTTTTTAGCTGAAAAAGCAGGAAGCGTTCCCGGTTCGGTAGTAGTGGCGACACTTGAGGGTAAAAGGCCTCTCTTGGTAGAAGTTCAGTCTTTAGTTGTTTCTAGTCAATTAGCCGTGCCAAGGCGCGTTTCTCAGGGGGTAGATTACAATCGTTTGCAGATGATAGTTGCGGTTTTAAGCAAAATTTTGCGTTTACCATTGGGGGGGTTTGATATCTATGTTAATGTTACCGGGGGATTGAGAATTGAGGAGCCGGCAGTAGATTTGGGAGTAGCCCTAGCAATTTATTCCTCTTTTAAGAATATTTGTGTGCCGCCTAGAACTGTTTGCTGGGGGGAATTGGGTCTTTTGGGAGAGATAAGAGAAGTAGCCGGTTCGCGCCAGAGAGAGAAAGAAGCTAAGCGTTTGGGTTTTACTAACATTTTTTCTCCGGCTAAGTTTTCCTCGATTTTGTCCCTTGTTAAGAGTTTTCCACAATTATAATTTTTTGTTTAAAACTGACGAAAATGAGGCGAAAATTGCTCCTGTAATTACTATAGGACTACCCCCTTTTGGACTATTTTTTACTATAGGATTGACTTTTTATTAAAGATGTGGTATAAAATAAAAAGAAGAGCATTGCTATCGTTACCGCAGTTTAGGCCTGGTACGAATAGAAATGCTCTTCAGAATTCTAAAATAGCACAAATAATTTTCTTTGTCAATATTGCAGGGGGTGGTGTGTAGGGCAGGCGCACTACCCCCTTTTTAGTACTTGTGCTATTTCTTATTTTTTGTTAGAATTAAACAAATGGCCTTAACATCTGAAGAAAAGAAAAAGATTATTGCTGAGTTTGCCCAAACCAAAGGAGACACGGGGTCTCCCGAGGTGCAAATCGCCCTTTTAACCGCCCAAATTAAAAAATTAACAGAACACTTGAGGGTTCATAAAAAAGATGTTCATTCGCGGCGGGGGTTGTTAGCAATGGTTTCTAAAAGACGAAGGTTGCTAAATTATCTTCTTAAAAAAGACGAGCAAAGATATAAAACTGTTATTGATAAACTAAAATTAAGCAAGTGAAAAGGTTTTCTAAATCAGTTGAAATTGGGGGGAAAACTTTAACTTTGGAGGTTGGCCGTTTAGCTTCCCAAGCAAATGCGGCAGTATTAGCAAGATTGGGTGATACGGTAGTTTTAGCAACAGTTGTTTCTGCCAAAGCCAGGGAGGATTTAGATTATTTTCCCCTCGAAGTTGAATACATCGAGCGGCTTTATGCCGGTGGTCGAATAAAAGGCTCTCGCTGGGTTAAAAGAGAAGGCCGTCCTTCCGACGAGGCAATTTTAACCGCCAGACTGGTTGACCGTTCTATTCGGCCATTGTTCCCCGAGGGTTATAAAAACGAAGTGCAGGTGATGATTACTGTTTTGTCGGCTGATGCGGAAAACAGCCCTGATATTCCGGCAATTTGCGCTACCTCTGCGGCGCTGACTATTTCTGATATTCCTTGGAATGGCCCGGTGGGGGCAGTGAGGGTAGGTTTTGTTCCAAAAAACGGAGAGGGTTTTTTTGTTGCCAATCCTTCTAATCAAGACCTGGAGTTTTCTGATTTAGATTTGGTAGTTTCCACCACCGATAAAGTAGCTGTGATGCTTGAAGCAGGGGCAAAAGAAGTTCCCGAAGAGAAATTTTTGAAAGCGATAGAGATTGGTCAAAAAGAGGCCCAAAAAATTATTCAGCTAATTTTAGAACTTCAAAAAGAAGTTGGCCTAAAAAAACAAAAATATCTTGTAGAAAAACCGTCTTTGGAATTAATAAAAGAAGTAAAAAAAGAAGCGGGAGAAAAAATAAAAGAAATTATACAAGAAGCGGCCGCTCAAAAAGAGTCTTTAAATTTTTTGGCTGAAATAAAAGAAGCTTTGGCGGAAAAATATCCAAACGAAAAGAAAAATATTGTTTTTGCTGCCGTAGATCAACTTTTAAAGAAAACTATTAGGGAACAAATAGTGGAAAAGGGGATTCGGCCTGATGGAAGAAAACCTACCGAGATTAGGCCAATTGAGATTGAAGTGGGAATTTTACCGCGAACTCATGGTTCGGCAATGTTTAAAAGAGGAAATACCCAGGTTTTGACGGTGACTACTTTGGGTTCTCCTTCTTTGGAGCAATTAATTGAAAGTGTTGAAGGAGAAGAAACTAAACGCTATATCCATCATTATTATATGCCTCCTTATTCAGTAGGAGAAGTGGGAAAAGTTGGTTGGCCTTCAAGAAGAGAGGTAGGTCACGGAGCGTTGGCAGAAAGGGCGTTAGAACCAGTAATTCCTCCGGAGGAGAAGTTTCCCTATACTATTAGAGTAGTTTCTGAGGTGATGTCTTCCAATGGTTCAACTTCGATGGCTTCGGTTTGTGGTTCAACGTTGTCATTGATGGACGCGGGAGTACCAATCAAAGCTCCGGTTTCCGGGATTGCCATGGGGAAAGTTGGTCGGGTAATTCTTTCAGACATTGCCGGCCTGGAAGATTTTAATGGTGATATGGATTTTAAAGTTGCCGGAACGGCAAAAGGAATTACAGCAGTCCAACTTGACGTGAAAGCTTTGGATTTAACTTTAGATTTAATAGAAAAAACTCTTACTCAGGCTAAAGAGGGCAGGCTTTTTATTTTAGAAAAAATGCTGGCAGTTTTACCTGCGTCTCGGGTCCAAATTTCTCGGTTTGCTCCTAAAATAGAAGTCTTGCGGGTTCCGGTAGAAAAGGTTGGAGAAGTAATCGGTCCGGGAGGAAGAATGATTAGAAAAATTATTAATGAAACAGGAGCGACAGTAGATATAGAAGATGATGGAACAATCACTGTCTCTTCTCCTGATAAAGAAAGTGTTCAAAAAGCAGTTGCCTGGATAAAGGGGCTTACCAAAGAAGCAAAAGTAGGAGACATCTTTTTGGGAACAGTAAAAAGAATCCAACCTTTTGGAGCCTTTGTAGAAATTTTACCTGGAAAAGAAGGATTAGTTCATGTATCTCAGATGGGTAGAGGTTACATTAATAATCCTGCAACCTTACTAAAGGTTGGCCAAAAAGTAAGGGTAAAGGTAATCCAGATTGATGAATTAGGAAGAATTAACCTTTCCTTAATAAGTTCTTCTCCTTCTTGGCGGAGGTAGTTAATTATGCCAAATAAGCCTGCCGAACTTTTAAAGGAGATTTCAAAATTAAAAGAAAAAATAGTAAAAGCTTCTTTGCCTCCTGAGTTAAAGGAGAGGGCCGAAGAAATGATTCTTCGACTTTCTCGAATGGCAAGGCTGGGAGAATATTCTTTGGAATACGAAAAAACTGCTAGTTATATAGACTGGATTGTTTCTTTGCCCTGGGATAAAAGAAGTGAAGATATCTTAAACCTGAAAAAAGCAAGAGAAATTTTAGATAGGAATCATTATGGATTAGAAGAAGTAAAGGAAAGGATTTTAGAATATTTAGCGGTTTTAAAACTACAGAGGGAAAGATATCAAAAAGAAGAATTTAAAGTCGCCCGGGCGCCAATTTTGTGTTTTGTTGGTTTAGTAGGAACAGGAAAGACAACTTTGGCTTATTCAATTGCCGAAGCTTTAGGGAGAAAATTTGCCCGAATTCCTTTTGGTGGAATGGGGGATCCGTTAGATTTGCGGGGACAGTCACGTCTTCGTCCCGACGCCGAACCGGGTTTGATAATAAAAGCCCTGCGAAGGGCAGGAACAAAAAATCCTGTTATTCTTCTTGATGAAATTGATAGGGTGGCAGACGAGGGCAGGGCGGGTATAATGGGAGTTTTGGTTGAGCTTTTAGATCCAGAACAAAACTTTGCTTTCCGTGATCATTTTTTGGATTACCCTTTTGATCTATCAGAAGTTTTATTTATTGCTACTTGTAATAACACTACTAATATTTCTGTGGCGGTAATGGATAGGCTTGAGCCGATCCAGATGCCCTCTTATACTGATGAGGAAAAAATTACAATTGGAAGAGATTATGTTTTACCCAAAACAATGGAAGAAATGGGTTTGGAAAAAGATCAAATTAAGATTGACCCTGATGTTTGGCCAAAAATAGTAAGACCATTGGGTTATGATGCTGGTATTAGAACTTTAGAACGAACTATTAATGGCATTTGCCGTAAGGTAGCAAAAATGGTTGTTGAGGGTAAGGGAATAAGTTTTCATATTACCACCGAAAATATGAAAGAATTTTTACCAAGTTGGTAAATTTTAATTAATTAAAATCTTCTCTTTAATTATTTAAACAAATGGATTTAGCCGGAAAAAATAAGGAATTAGAAAAAATTGCTCACCAAGTATCTAAGTGTAAAAAGTGTTCACTTTATAAAAACACTACCAATCCAGTTCCGGGGGAGGGAAATCCTCAGGCGGAGGTAATGTTTATTGGTGAAGCTCCGGGATATTGGGAAGATCAACAGGGACGTCCTTTTGTTGGTCAGGCAGGAAAATTGCTTAATGAATTACTCCAATTAATTAAATTACCTAGAGAAAGTGTTTTTATTGCTAATGTTATTAAGCATCGACCGCCCGGCAACCGTGATCCTTTACCCGAGGAGATTGAAGCTTGCAAAGAATTTCTAGATGCCCAAATAAAAATTATTGACCCTAAAATAATTGTTACTTTAGGGAGATTTTCTTTAAACAAATTTTTACCAGGCGAATTTATTTCTAAAATTCATGGACAGGCAAGGTTTGTAGAATTTGCTGGTAGAAAAAGAATTGTAATTCCAATGTACCATCCTGCGGCTGCCTTAAGGAATGAAAGGATAATGGAGGAGTTAAAATTTGATTTTCAAAAAATTAAAAAGTTTTTAAAAAGCTCTCTTACGGATGAAGAAAATAAAGACGAGGAAAATAAACAATTAAGTTTTATATAATTTAATTAATTAAATTAATTTTTTAATTATTTAAAATGGCAGAAGACAGTCTAAAAATTATTTCTCTTGGAGGTTTTGGGGAAGTAACCAAGAATATGTTTGTTTATGAAACTCCTAATAGCATTTTGATTATAGACTGCGGCGTTGGGTTTCCAGAGGGGGGTGTAAGAGAGGGAAGCTTAATTGTGCCGGACATTTCTTATTTAAGAGAAAGGGTTAATAAAATTAAGGCAATTGTCCTTTCTCATGGACACGAGGATCATATTGGTGCGCTTCCCTATATTTTACCTCAATTACCAAAAAATTTACCAGTTTTTGGAGGGAAGTTGACTATAGGTTTATCTAAGTTAAAGCTTCGAGAATTTAAATTATCTGCCAATTTTAAAGAAATAAGCGAGAAAAGTAAAATTAATTTGGGAGATTTTTCTTTAGAGTTTATTCAGGTTACACACTCTATTCCTGATACTTATCATATTATTATTAAAACACCGTTGGGGATAATTTATCACGCGGCAGATTTTAAATTAGATTTAAAACCAGTGGTAGGTAAACCAGCACTTCAACAAAGGATAAGAGAATTAGGTAAAAGAGGAACTTTATGTCTCCTTTCTGATTGCTTAAGGGTAGAAAATCCAGGATTTACTCCACCAGAAAGAAGACTTGAAGAGATGTTTAATGAGGAAATTGGAAATTGTAGGGGTAAGTTTTTTGTTACCACAATGTCTTCAAATATTTCACGCTTGAAACAAGCAATTGATGTTTCTCTTCGCTGGGGAAGGAGAGTGGTTTTGCTTGGAAGGTCCATAAAAGAAAATATCAAGCTGGCGACAAGACTTGGTTATCTTAGTTTTCCTCGCGGAACATTTATCAGCGAAAAAGAAATTGGTAGGTATCGTCCAGATTCTCTAACTCTCTTAGTTAGTGGGAGTCAGGGTGAGGTGGGTTCTGCTTTGGATAGAATTGTGAGTGATAAAATGAAATCAGCTAAAATCAGCCCGGGCGACAAGGTAATTTTTTCTACCGATTATATACCGGGAAATGAAATCTTTATTTATCGTTTGATTGACAATATCTGCCGCCTGGGAGGGGAAGTTATTTATCAGGATATTCATAGCAATGTTCATGTTTCCGGTCACGGCTCTCAGGAAGATTTAAAAAAATTAATGAAAATGGTTAATCCCGACTTTATTATTCCTATAGGGGGGAATTTTCGTCATATGGTGGCTTATCAAAAGTTGGCAATTAGGGAGGGATTTAAACCCTTTCAGGTTCTTTTACCCGATGATGGTCAGGTTGTGGAATTTCTTTCGGGTAAAAGAGTAAAAATTTCTCAAAAAATTAAAATAGGAGAATACGTTGTTAAAAGAAGAATTGAGGTTTAGATTTGCTCTAGTTTATAATTAACTTATGAAGCGCGGAAGAAGAAAAAAATTGTTTAAATTAAAACTCAAAGAAGAAACCGTTTACACTTTTTCTTCGATTGGTTTTTTTGCTTTAGCGGGATTAATTATTATTTCCTTCTCTCGTCAGGGAAAATTTCTTTCTAAGCTTTGGCTTTTTTTAACCTCTTATTTCGGTTGGGGGATATTATTTTTTCCTTTTTTACTAATTTTAGCTGGCTTGATGCTTGTTCGTTTAAAATGGCGGATTACCAGGCCAAATGTTTTGTTGGGAGGAGTGATTTTACTAATTTCTTTAATTTCTTTAACCAAGGCTGGTTTAGTTGGTTTAGAAATTTGGCAGAATTTGGTTGTTTTTCTTACTAAACCAGGAGCAGCTCTTGTTCTTTTGGGTTTTTTCTTTGTTGGTTTAGTAATTACCTTTGAAACTTCTTTAGAAGAAATTTTTCTTTTTTTAGAAAAAATTTTTAATTTACTAAAATCAACAAAAGGAAGAATAAGGAAAATTAGAAAGCCGGTTATTATTACCAAAACCCCTCCGCTGCTAGAGGAAAAAAGAGTTGTTCCCGCTTCAGTTGTTTCTTCTAAATCATCTGCTAAGGAGGAGATTGAAGAAGTTCCTGTTCAACAAACAGCCTCAGCAAAAGGTCAGCTGTGGGAATATCCGCCACTAAGTCTTTTAGATGATGTTGTTTCCGGAAAAGCAGACCGAGGAGATGTTAATAAAAATGCAGAAAAAATAGAAAAGACCCTGGAATCTTTTGGAATTTCTGCCAGAGTAGTAGAAATTAATCCTGGTCCAGCAGTGACTCAATACGCTTTGGAGATTCCTTTAGGAACAAAACTCTCAAAAATTACTACCTTGGCTACTGATTTAGCCTTAGCATTAGCTGCTCCTACCGGGCAAATAAGAATTGAAGCACCAATTCCTGGACGTTCCTTAGTTGGGGTGGAGGTTCCTAATTATTCTATGGAAATAGTGACTCTTAAACAAATGCTTAGTTGCGAAAAAATGAAAAAAGCAAAATCGAAGCTTACTGTTGCTTTAGGATTGAATGTTTCCGGCGAGCCAGTAATTGCAGATATTTGTAAAATGCCTCATGTTTTGATTGCTGGGGCCACTGGAAGCGGAAAGTCTGTTTGTATTCATTCTTTTATTAATACTATCCTTTTCCGGGCTTCTCCTTGGGAAGTAAAATTTATTTTGGTTGATCCAAAGAGGGTTGAATTAACTCAATATGAGGGGATTCCTCATCTTTTAACTCCGGTAATTGTTGAACCCAATAAAGTTTTGGCCGCTTTAAAATGGGCAATTTCGGAAATGGATAGAAGATATAAGCTGTTTGCCGAAGTAGGAGTAAGAAACTTGGAAGCTTACAATGAACTTTCAGGTTTTGCTGCCCTACCTTATATTTTAATTATTATCGATGAGTTAGCGGATATTATTCTTTTTTCTCCGGCAGATATTGAAGATGCGATTTGCCGAATTGCCCAAATGGCTAGAGCAACCGGAATTCATTTAATCGTTTCTACCCAAAGACCCTCGGTTGATGTTTTGACTGGTTTAATCAAAGCCAATATTCCTTGCCGAATTGCTTTTAATGTTTCTTCTCAAATTGATTCGCGGGTGATTATTGATATGCCGGGAGCAGAAAAGCTTTTAGGAAGGGGAGATATGCTTTTTATTCCTCCTGACCAAGCAAAACCAACCAGAATTCAGGGCACTTTTGTTTCTGATGGAGAAATTCATCGGGTAATTGATTTTTTAAAAAAGCAGGGATTACCCCCTCAGTATAAAGAGGAAGTGACTACGACGACGACGGAAGTAAGAATAGGAGAAGGAGGAGAAGCGGAAGAAAAAGATGAACTATTTGATGGGGCGGTAAGAGTAATTCGCCAGTATGACCGGGCCTCTGCCTCTTTACTTCAAAGGCGATTAAAAATTGGTTATGCCCGAGCGGCAAGGATTATGGATCAGATGGAAAAAGCAGGAATTGTTGGTCC
>Ga0209162_1004432_pt1 | contig 10482 bp, 7 predicted proteins | sample YNPNPMetaG_FD_187121 | JGI IMG/M metagenome (GOLD analysis project Ga0209162, IMG submission 187121) | Anoxygenic and chlorotrophic microbial mat microbial communities from Yellowstone National Park, USA - YNP NP MetaG (SPAdes) (version 2) ...
TGGTATATCACGCCGCTTTCCGGTTTGTTGGAACGAATCCTGGCGTACCTGGGGCTCTCGTTGTCGCTCTATCAGCGCCTGGCAGAAAATTCGTCATAGACTCCTTCCAATTGCACGAAAGAAGAGAGATATTTAGGTAAATTGATTGTAATTGGAGGTAGCCCAGCGTTAACCTGTGCTATGCAGTTGTTGTATATATGTAACCAAACTATGACCTTCGCGTCAGAGGTAGCGTATAAAAGAAAGCGCCCAGATATAGTGCTGCCAGGTTCCATTTGCGGGATGTATAACGATTTTTCTACAAGAGGGGAATCTCCAAAAAGAGAAGGCAATATCCACAGTTCAGCTTCTTGTTCTTGTTCTGATTTACTGGGTTGCAACTCAATCCACAATTTTACATCCTTTATTGGCTGTTGACTGTTGTTGTAAATCGTGGCAAAAAACCAACGGGTTCCAAAAGGGGCGGTATAACGTGGACTGCTGACTCTTATCTTCAATTGTTGTAAAACCTCTTGGTGTTCTTCGCAATTCACGGGGACTATCTTTCCAGACTTTGCAGTATATAATGCCCCTTCGTAGAATTCCTGTAATACCCTGAACAAGAGCAAGTAGTAGAGAAGGAAGGCGCAAAAAGCGAGCGCCACAGCGGCAATCCAGCCTTGTTTGGTTCTAGGGACAGGTAGCCAGTCCATATTTCTATCGCTCTCCTATAGAGTTCTCCTCTGAACACGAGCCTTTCCCCCCCAGGGGACATATCCAAGTGATAGGAATTGTGCCTCGGTTCTCAGACCAATTAAATACAGCTGTGTGATAGTCACATTGTTCTCGCATAAATCTATACGTTTTTAGGTAATAAGTTTCCTGTAGATAAATGATTGCAGGCTGGAGAGCGGATAGTGGTTCTTCATCTTTAACAGATATCTTATAACAGTATGGGAAGGATTGTGACACCCGGGTTTCGGGCACAGGACAAGTCAGGTCACGGTGAGCATCATCTTTACCTCGCTCTGTCTGATACTTGGGGTCCTCATTGATCCGGCGGATTTCATCTGGGCTTTTGGAGCTGCAGAGAAACAGTTGGGCAGGGAAGCCAGGAAGATATTTTGCTGGAAATTTATATATTAGCTGCTCTTGGTTCCAGAGGGGGCCTGGTTTCACTTCTAACAATTCAACCCCTTCAATTTTTGGCTTAAACCTTACCTCTACTGAAACGGTGTCGGCCTTTGAGATCTCTCCTTGTTGATTCGCCAACAAAATAGTCCCTGTGACTAATCTTGGTTGATCAATTTCCTGCGGTTTCCACTTGTAGATAGTGCGCGACGATTCGTCAAATTTCCCGCTTCCTTCAATGACCTCTCCTTCAGCAGGATCAAATTTGACCCGATAACAAAATGCCCACTCAGGAGGAACGCCTGTCAGTTGTAGCTGAATCGTTACAGGCTCATTGTTAACAGAAATAGTGGGTGTGATTAGCAAAGAAGGTTGCGGGTATTCAATTTCAACAACATAGATTCCGGTGTTTTCTTCAGGAAGTTTAATTTGCTCGGTGAGGGAAGCGCAATCGCTGGATGGATGCAAGGGGATTTCTCCCGTTGTATACAAATTACCCCAAGAAGGATCCTGTTCAAGTAAATAATCACCCCCGGGAAATAGCCTATATTTGTATTGACCCTGAGGTGGCATTATCAATAACAGAGTGGCCTTAACCTGCTTTGCATCACCAGGAATATCGGGTAAAGAAATCTCTGTTGTACGGGTAAACCAGCCGCCTGTCTGAAGAGAGCTAGAGAGAGAAATTCCTGTTATTTTCTCGACGAAACCAGGCAGCCACTCCCAAAGGTTTCTAATGTTATAAGTCCGATTCACGCGATTTTGCCACCATCCTTGATCAAACGCATCATTTTGGTTGCATATAACTAAATATATTTTCTTCTCCTCCGCCGGTTTCAGACATGAGATTGCATCTGTAATCTCGGTTTTCTCGCTCTCCTCATTCCCCTTGCTAAAAGTGCCATCGGTAAGCAGGATAATCGCCTGTTCATCAAAGGTAAAGGTTTTCTCTATCTCGGTTGCATCGCTGAAGGTAAAGGTTTTCTCTATCTCGGTTGCATCGCTGATCGCTTGCGCATATTCATTACGCTCAGTTTGTATAATGTTAGGCAAAGCTTGGGGAAGGAGAAATTCGGATACCGTGATAGGCTCGATGACTATGGTACTTGTCATACCTTCCTCTGGGGGGAATACCTGCAAGCTGAAATACAAGTAGTTCTGTTGTACTGCCTGACTTCCCACAAACTGAAAGGCCTTTATCAAATTCCACAAGATCTCTCTTTGAGCCCCGCTACAATACCGGTCCATACTTAAAGACCGATCCATCGCAAAAGATACCAGTATCCTCTTTGAAGAGATAGAATTGGATGCGGGATAAGTTGTAGGGGGAAGGGAGGGTGTCTCAATATTTGCGGGCTCTGGGTATGACGGTACAATCGTTGGTGAAGGTGCGGGTTTACAGGCCTCCATCACCCCTATTATGATGAGCATCGCGAGGATTGGTACGAACAAGCACCGATGTGTCTTCATTAGCATCCTCGCAGTCCGAAATTGAATTAGCCGATTGTCGGTCTTTTTTCTCCTTGCTGGCGTCTCCGCTGCATTTCCCGAATCCCTGCCCTATATCGCTCGACTTGTTCTTGTTTATACACTTTACTGGCCACAAATACCAAAACGGAAACCGCAAACAACGAGGGGATCGCAGGCCCCAGCAGGCTGCCCAACGCATTATGCAACCACTTCATTATGGGTCCTATGAGCCATTCCATCAACGGGCCGCTGAGCCAGCCCACCAGGGTTTCCACCCATCCGGCCCCGGGGAAACGGGCCATAAGGGATTCTATCAGACCTGGAAGGACGGTTTGGATCAGCTGAGGCACAGTGACCGCCAGCAGTATTCCCAGCAGAAGAGCTCCCACCGCTTGGCCCAGCGAAATCACCATTCCAATCTTTGCCAGCCGAACGGCCAGTTGGATAGAGAAAACAGGACGAGTCGCATAGATCCACCGCTCCCGGAGATGCAAAGCGGACAACCTTCGGTCTATCCAATAGAATATATCAAATTCAGCCCGCCGTTCTATCCAGAGCGTGATCGTCCACAGCAACCACCATGCCAGCAGGCTGTAGGCCAGCAATCTCAGGGAACCCGTGAAGGGAATCGGTAAGTGAAGGCCGGAAATGGTGATCTCAAAATCCTTCTGAAGCAGAGACGGGCCCAGTCCCACAATGGGGGTATAAAACACCAGGAGCACGAGCAACAAATAGAGCCATGCCATCACTCACCTCGTTTCCGTTCTACGATTCCCCGGATGCACATTTCCTCCTGGCCCTGGAGAGTGAGAGCGGCTCGCCAATCTGGCTGCCAGTAAGGGCTCTCTCTCCCTGTGGGCCCAGAGAGCGCTTCCTCGGGTGCCATCACAATCGTGAACTCCGCTCCTGGGGATTCCACAATCCCCAGCGGATAAGCCCGTTGCCAGAGCCAGTTCCACCGCTTCCCACCCTTCAACGGGTCCACCTCCATCTCCGCGACAACCCCCGCCTTATATTGGTGGGGGTGGGGCGCGCATTCCCTCACCACGCGCGCGGAGGCGGATTCCAATTCCTCCAGCATCGCCTGACTGGGCAACGGCTGTTCCGGTAAAGGCCACACTCTGGCGACGATCCGGGCCGTGATGGCGCTCTCAAAGGGGCCTGATTCTCCTTTCCAATCGGGATACTGCTGGAGAGCCTCCACTGCTTCCCTTTTCCAGCGCTGGATTTCTCCTTTGTGCACCATGAGGTAAGTGCACCCGTTGACTTCCTGAGATCGGACCTTCCTCAATGAGCGGGATGGCTCCTTCGTGGCGGCATATCGCTGGAGGAAAGCCGCATACAAGTCTACCAGGACACATTCGGCCTCCCGCAACCGGCTCAACATCCAGTAGCGATAATCCTGAATCGCCCGCGCGGTCAGGGTCATCACTCTACTTGCCAGGGCGCGATGTGCGTTCCTTTGAACTGTCTTCAGGAGCGACCGGGCCTTCCAGAGCCACCAATATGCCAGTTCGGCAATCCCGATCAGCAATAGGGCGAGGCCCGTAACCAGGAAGGCTGGGGCCGGTTCCCAATGAACGAGGATCTGGATCAGGAAAGTCCCCAAAGGCCAGGCGGGGATCAGATATAGGAGCACTCCCCACGGCGAGGCAAGGGTACGGGCAAAATGGGCGTAACGCAAGAGGTTCTCACGCACAATTTGAGCATCGGTATCCCCGGCCACCCGCAGGTACGCATCGTCGTTCAGGGGGGCCGGCCGTACGGGTTCCCGAACTGGACCACGGGCGTCTTCCAGATCGTTTCCTTCACAAAGATGTTTCTGCAAGGCCAGCAAGGCTGTAATGGCGGCGGGGATGCCCGCAGGTAATGGGCGCTCTGTGAACCACCAGGAAGGCCGCTTTTCCGGCGAGATTTGTGCCACCAGCCCGCGATCCAGAAAAGAGCCCAGTAATACAGCAATATCCTGGTATTCTTCCCGGGCTCGGGGGGCAAGCCCTCTCCATTTCTCCCCAAGCCATTGCTCCAGTCTCTCGCTCAATTCCCTGTAGTTGTGATAAAGTGTCTCTCCGATAGTCTGGCCCGGGAAAAACGGCTCTGCCAGGGCCGAGATCAGGCTCAGGAGTTGCCGGGGCCAGTTTTTCCCATCGCGCCTGCTCAATGGTTCGGCCGTGATCCCTCCGCGATATGCCCCGAAGAGGGCCTCCAAAAGAGCCGCCTTTTGCAAGATACATTTCCGGATGCCAAGATGCTCAATCTCTACTCCCCAGCCGCTTTCTTTCAGCGCGGCCGACGCCTCCTCCAGCAGCGATTCCCGCACCTGGCGGGCTCGCTCCCCTATCGCCTTCTCTATTCGGTCTATCTCCGTCTCCGCCAGAGGGGCCACGAGGGGGGCTAATATCTCTCCCAGGACCGCTTCCCGCAGCCATCCCTCTATATGGGGATGCAACATCAGAGCAGATGCCCCGAGCACGATCCATTCTGTACTGCTTTCTTTGACGATAGAGCCCAGTATCCGGACAAAATCCGATCCCATCAGTGCGACCAGGAGGTGTTCGGCGGCAGCCAGTACCTGCAAGGGATTCACCGCAAAGCCGCCAGCAGCCACCGGTTCCATCCGGATGCGGGGCCAGTAAGCATTGAGGTTCTGTGGCGCGGGCTCGGGCTGACTGCCCAACCAGACCAATATCGGCGCCAGGCGGGCCCGTCGGGCCAGGAGTTTTTGCGCCTCCTGGATCACCTTCAGGGGCGGGCCTTCCGATTCCGCTCCCATTCGGTCTACAAGGAAGACGACCTGCAGGCTCACCGGGGAGCCCGTCCGGGGGAGGTCGGGTTGATACCCCCGCTCTACCAGCCGCCGCCAGAGGTCCAGGGAAAGCAGGGTCTCGCAAGCCCGAGCCAGCCCCTCAGGGGTTATTTCGTCCTCTGAGGAGAAAGGCCCTATCCATTCCAGTGCACCGGCCTCAGCGAGCGGCGCCAGACGACGCTGCACACCCTCACGCAGGCCCGCCATGGCCCTCTGGTCGTGGCTCCAGAGGACGACCAGGGTCGGGACCACGAAAAAAACCTTCTCTGAGGGCGCATCGGCAGAAGGCAGGGACTTTTTGGTGTCAGGGACCTTCCGAGAAGACAAAGGACACCTCCGCGCCAAGCACCTGAAGGGTACATCTGGATCCAGGCACGACTGCACCGGGCTCTACCCGCAGCCGATAGAAGTCCCGCATATAACCGAAGATCTCTTGAAACAGGGAGGCCACCTGGTCAAAATTTTCGGCTGGATAATAGCCGCATCCGGAGGCCACCAAACGCAGAGGTTCCTCCTCCAACTCCTTAGATGCAATACCAACCGTGCAAAGAGAGACCCCCTGTGCGGCTGCCTGCTGAGCAATCTCCCGAGCCCGGGTCGGGTTATCCCCCTTCAGTTTCCGGCTATCGTTGTCCCGACCGTCGGTCAGGAGAATCAGGTATCGGTTAGAATACGGACAATACTGGGCCGTTTCCAATCCGACCAGCGTGGCATCCCATAAAGCCGTGAAAGAGCCCGTTGCATCCACCTCATTGATTGGCAGGGGAATATCCGAGGGCTCGTATACTGAAATCTCATCGTGGCGAGCAAAGACCACCATTCCCAACTTGTCCTCGGGTTTCCGAGCATCGTTCAGTTTTTGGAGCGCCTCCCGAATCTGCTCCAGCCCGGGTCGCACAGACCCTGAATTGTCTACGATCGCGATCATGCAGACAGGGTCGTCGGACGAGCGGGCCTCAAACTGGAAAGAGAGCGGCTTCCCTCCGCCAAAAAGTCGGAAATCCTCCGCCTTTAAATTCTGAAGGGTTTGCCATCCCTGGAACACGCGCACATCTACAAATGCTTCCCGCTCTGTATGCCGGGTGCGGAGAACCTCCACCCGGATGACAGGAGTAGGGGACGCATAGGGCGTGGGGGTGGCACAGGCCTCGTTGAGCCGCATCTGGCGCTCCCGAACCAGTTGGGCCAGGTCTCCCTGCCCATACCGGTTGGAGACTTCCAGCGCTTCCTCCAGACAGGCGGAGTTTTCTCGGCAGGCCTGCTCCCGGCCCCGTTCCCAGGCAGGCAATGAGAGGGGATCGGTCTTCGCATAAAGGACCCATACCAACTCTGAGGCGCATTGCTGCTGGCAATCCTTTTCCACCTGGGTGGAGGGGGTCATCTCAAGGCAGTCCCGCGCCGCTTCTTCGGCTGCCTGGAGTTTCCCCGATTCACGAAGCGAGCGGGCAAATCGGGCCTGGTCACAGATCCGGGGCGGGCAATAAACGGACTGCAGGTGAGGTACGGTGCTGAGAAAGCCCCCGGCCACTGTGGCGACCAGCAAGATACCTGCCGCCAGGCCGAGAATAGAGCCCAGAACAGCCATCGCGCTGTCGTTTCGCGTGAGGGCTGCCCAGAGGAGCGCCAGCAGTGTGGCGCCCCCCGCAACCGCGTAGAGCACCGTATCCTGAAGACGGGGGCACTGAGCCTCTACGAAAAGCCAGGACTTCCCCACCCATACAGCACCGATGCCGGCGAGAAGGAGAAACAGAAACCACCCCTTCCGCCTGCGGATCCGGCGCATAAACTCATTCTCCTCCTCCGGTTCCCACTCCTCCATAGAGCCTCCGTTGTATCAATATGCGCTACAAAATCTCAAGCGCTACTGGGGCGTTAGCCTGTACCGGCTTAACGGCTGGCACTACATGGCCGCGGGTGGGCAGGTACGTTATTCGTAAAACTGGTAGAACTCTCCGATTTTCTCTATTTCCTCATCCGAGAGGCCCGCTTCCCGCAGAGCCCGGAGGTAGAGCGGCTCCCCACCGACCCCCGCTGAGACAATCCGCAGTTGGCCGGAAGGCTCGTTGGGAATCGGTCTCTCCCGCCACTCCGCCAGAGCCTCCCGGAGTTGCGGGACGAAGGGCCGGATCAAAAAGGCCAGCATGCTGACCGTATCTCCCGCTCGCTTTGTCAGAGAGACGCCCCCGAACGCCAGAACATAGAGGCCAATTCTTCCCATTTTGGTGAAAATGTACCGGAAACGTGTCGGCTGGCTCTCGGTGTACCTCTGGAAGACCGCCTGGAGTTCCGGGCTCAGCCAGGGCAGAATACGGTATTCATATTCCATCGTCGGCGTTGCCGAGGTGGCCGCCCACCAGGGTGCCTCATAGGGATTGCCGTCCGGATCGTACATTCGCCCCATCCGGGAGGCCATCTCCAGATGGGCATCGGCGATCGTGGCCTGGGGCCGCAACCCCAACACTTCCCGCAGACCGGCCTCCGTCAACCCGGTGGCCCCGCGCAGCACCTCTTTCCGAAATACCTCCCGATCCCCCCGCCGGGCGGCATCCCGCAACAACTGCAACCAGGTGGCCTTTGTCACCTGTTCCAGCGGATCGGAAAGGTCCGCGGCCCGAACCGCCTCGGCCATTCCACCGCCGCCCACCGCTTTCCGCGCCACCTCAAACTCCGAATCCGCCACCTCCAGAACCTCACGGGCCCCGCTCAATTCCCCTTCCAGCAACCGCCGTGCCTCATCTTCCAGCCGCAGCAACAGGTCCACCTGCGCCAGCAGCCCCACAAACTCGCTCAGCAGGCCCGCCGCATCCCGAGCCCGGGCCTCGCTCCCCTTCAGCGGGTTCACTCCGTGCAGGCTCGCGGAGATTCCCTGCGCCTTTTTCAGCAACCTCTCTATCAACCCGCCTCGCCGGGGTTCTCCTTTTTCCAGATCGCATCCCAGGAGATGCCACGCCCACGCCCGCGCCTCGTGGGCCTCGTTGATTCTCTGGAACCACTCCTCCTCGCCGAATTTCGTCTCTCCTATTCCTGCCACCCGCAGCGGCACCATCTCCCGTCGCTCTTCCCCCTCCTCCATACGCGCCCGTTCTACCAACCACTCCGCCTGGACTTCCTCCCAGTCTTCCCCCACCAGCCCGGCAATTGCCCGCTTCCACTCCTCTACCACTTCCCGAACCTCGTCCAGGTTCTGGGGATACCCGCGCAGCCGATACCGGGGGAACTGCCATCCTCCCTCCTTCCGCCGCAGCACCAGTCGGGCTTCTCCGGCACGTCCCATCCAGTCTTTCAGGTTCTTCCCAGCACGGAATTCCGGCCTCCTCCCTTCCGTCCCGATGTATTTCCGTTCATAATCCGGCTCCAGCAAGGCCCTCAACTTCTCCCGCAACTGCCGGAGTGTCTCGTAGTATTTCCGCTGCTCTCCGAAATCTTTCCCCCAGTACCCGGTTCGGGTCAGCACCATCGGGATTCCCCGGTTGTTCACCAGGAGTTTCTGAAGGTCATCCTGCAACTCCTCCAGCATCACCGCCTTCGCGGCCAACTCCACCAGTTGGGCCCGCACTGGAATGCTCCGTTCCCCCGTCCCCACATCCGGCAGGTCCACGTAAAACCACTGGGTCACCACGCTCGGGAAATCCTGGGGCATCTTCAGGGCAAAGGCGGCATCGGCCGCCACGCCGAAGAAGGTATTCAGGGCAGTTTGTCGGAGGTTGACGGTGCGATAGGTCAACTGCCCCACCCGGATAAAGTTGAGGGTCAGCGAGGTCCCGGCGTATCGCCTCCAGACGAAGTCGGCCAGGAAAGCGCCCACAAAACGGTGGATTCCTTCACCTGTGCCTCCGGCGGTGGAGGAGACGATCCAGGCCTCCACCGGGTTTTCCGGCCCGATGCTATGTTGGGTGGCGATTTCCCCCAGCGCTCTTTCCAGAGCATCCCGATTGAGGGGATGACGAATGGTTAGCCCTCCAATGGCAGGCGATTGCGCTAACCCTCGCTCTAAGGGAACGTTGGCAGGGGAGTGGTCTACCAGAAACAGGAAATGCCGGATGTCCGCTTCTTGAGACATGTCTTCCTGAAGATAGATGGTAGTCCCTGAAGGGGATACGCCTGGGCGAGAGCGCTTTTGGGTGGTCGCCGGGGAAGGCGATTTTGGACGGAGTCGCTTTTTCATTTCCTGGAAAAGAAATCCAGTAGTTCCGACGTTTCTGTCCAATTCTACAAATTGAGAGAATGGATCTGTGGCCCGCTGCTGGCGAATTCTGATTTCTTGGCTGGCATCAATCTGGAGTTCGGCGTTCACGCCCAGCACGTTGCGCTGGCCCAGCAGATTGACACCGCTGCCTCCGCAAACGATCAGGATTCTCATGGTCATTGGGAATCTCCTTTGTAATTGTGTGGTTGGTGAACAATGGCGGACTTTAAACACAAACGCCCCACCGCCAGGGGTGGGGCGTGATGCCATAAGCCATTACCTGCTTCCGGAAAGGATGCGAACCGGTCAATCCCGCCGCCCCTGGGCCATTTCCAGCGCGGTTTCCATAGGTTCCCGCAGGCTCTCCTTGTTGACGGTGGTGAAATACCTGCCCGCTTCGCGGGCATTCATTCCGGTGTCGTAGATAAGGGATTCCGGTTGTGCGGCACCCGGACCCAAAAGGGCGGCGGTTTCTCCGAGGGCCAGCCATCGGGGCGCGAAGGGGCATGCGACCATTGGGGTCGGGGTGCTGGCGGGGTTCTCGGAACGGCAGGTCGCCATGGCCGGCTGGCCCTCCCAGGAGTGGCGACGGAGGGATTTGAACCCCCAACCAAGGGCTTATGAGTCCCCTGCTCTGCCTTTGAGCTACGTCGCCCGTGCTATATTATAGCGAAAGAATTCCAGTTGTCAAGCCCGCCGCGTTCATGTGATTGTTCACCTGTTGGTAAGTTGACAACGGCATATTTTAAGATATAAAAAGAAAGAGATTGCGCGAAAAGGGCTATTGGATATGATTAAGGTATGGCTACCAAAAACCTTTCCCCAATCTATGACCCTTGTCGGTGGGGCATCCCCCTGGAGGCCATCGCATCGCTGCCGGAGGCTCTTCAAGCCTTCTGGCAGCGCTATA
>Ga0209162_1004437_pt1 | contig 10475 bp, 7 predicted proteins | sample YNPNPMetaG_FD_187121 | JGI IMG/M metagenome (GOLD analysis project Ga0209162, IMG submission 187121) | Anoxygenic and chlorotrophic microbial mat microbial communities from Yellowstone National Park, USA - YNP NP MetaG (SPAdes) (version 2) ...
CGCGTCCTCGGGTAGACTGCATGGCATGTCGGTCCCCACGCGTGGCTTGATCGAACGCCTGCTGGTCGTGCTGCCGAACTGGGTCGGCGATGTGGTGCTGGCCAGTCCGGTGCTGGCGGCGTTGCGCGCCCACTTCCGCAGCGCGACGATCGCCTACCTCCTGCGCCGCTACGTTGCGGAGACTTGGGCAGACCGGCGAGCTCGGACGGGCAAGGGCGCTTATGGGCTTCGGCCTTGCTCACGGCTGACCCCCGTTCCGTCCGTTCGCGGGGCGCACGGTTCGCGCGGCAAGCCATGCGTCCAAGTCCGCCAGCCGGTAGCGGACGGCCCGACCGACCTTCACCACAGGCAGCCTGTAGCGGCCGGTGCAGTGCCACACGGCCAAGGTCCCCGGGCGCACCCCCAGGTATTCGGCGGCCTCTCTGCGGGTCAGCAGACTCCTGCCAAACATGGGACATCCTCCCTGACAGCATCCTGTTGCGGCCGTGGCGCGGACGGCCCTCGTAGGAAACCGCCGGGGGATATGCCCAGTGAATCTGCGTTAAGAATGGGTGAGTTTACGGAGGTTTACGTGGGGCGAAGTGGACATGCCCAGTTTGAACTGGGCACAGAGTGGACACGCTACTCGTTGCCGTTCAAGATCATCGCGACAACCCGCCGGGCCTGTTCATCCGTGCATTCTTCGCACTGGAGTTTGCGCAGAAGCTCATCGGCGGCCCGCTGATTGTCGGCCTTCTCCTTGGCCGTTCTGCCCGAACGGGCCAGCCGGTTTATCCGGCGAATGGTCTCCTGCCGTTCCGCGGATTCCAACGCCTCATCGGCCGGGGCGTTGTCAGCCCCGGGGGCGGGCGTCGCGGATTTCCGCTCAAGTGCCATCTCATAGCCGATCTTGCCGGGCCTGGTCGTGTGCCGCGTCCCCCGCGACCGCCCACGCCGCAGCTCCAATCCCAGATCTTCGGCAATCGCCAGCCAGGCCGGCGACTTGCTCACCATCGACGGCGACTTGACCCCGAGCGCCCGGGCGATGGCGTTTCGACCGTAGACCTCGCGAGCCGCCTTCCGGGCCACCGGGCTGTTCTTCCTGAGTCCCTCGCGCAGGTCAGCATAGGTTGCCGCCCTGGCGGCCTTGTACTCGAGAATCGCCTTGTCCAAGTCCTCTTGGGTCCAGGACCGCAGGTTGCCGCGGCCCTTGCCCTTGCGGCCGGATGGGGCCGCTTCGCCCGGCAGGACGGCCGGCGGCCGGGTCAGGGCGAATAGGCCGGCGAACGCGGCGGCGAAGGCGTCGGCCCCCTCGGACCAGTTACCGACGTTCACCGTGCCCGTTACGGCGGCGTCAACCCTCACCTTCTCCATGCAAAGCAATTCGCCGCGTCCTCGAACCGGTTCGCGTTGACATGTCCGCCCGTCGGGCAGCAAACGGGGCCTGCCGTCGAAGAATCCCCGTTTCAAGACGAAATCGAAGACCACGTCCTGTCGGCCGCTCGCCAAGTCCTGCTTCGCCATGACTCCCTGATCGGTCAACCGCCACTCCGATGGTTCCAGCCGCTCGGTCTGAAAGGGCGAAACACCCCCCGCGCCGCCTTGCCTCCATTCGTCGTAAGCGCCCCGCCAGTCGGCCCACATGGCCGCGCCGACCTTCTCGAGGGCCTCGACTGCCCCGTATTCGCCCGTCGCCGTGAAGGTGAATTCAATCGCCACCGGGTGATTCACCAGGCGCGTTCGGCCCCGCTCCCTGCGCTCCACCATCCCGGCCGCCGTCAACAGAAAGAGCGCCTGGGCTTGCGTCTCGCTCAGATCGTCGGGCCGATACGCCTGCCAGGTGTCGGGAATCCTGCGCAACAGTTCCGCAACGGCCGCTTCCAGCATTTCGGCCGGCGCGGTAATCCGCCCCGGTATGTTGGACTTGGCCTTGTCGCTCATTTGCTGCAATCACTCCACAGATTCAACTCTGAGACGCAACGATGACGACACCATGGCGACCAGTTCGCCGGCATCTATTCCACCCGCCGCAACCTGTCCATTCCCGGTCTGCCGCCAACCCCGGAGACCAGCCAACCCGCCTATGGGAAGCCTTCGGAACCAGGCTACCGTCGTCCGTGGCCCAGCACAGGATTGTACTTCCCTTTTGCGCTCATGCCAGCGTCTTCCGCGGGCCAACCACTGCGGACCTTGACTTCTTCTCAACGTACTCCGCCTGCGGCGGCGTCTGACCCCGACCCGATGGTGGCAAGCGCGCACGACTGACGAACGCCACACACCGCCGTTAACGAGATGGAGAACACCCGGAGGCGGGCCCGGGGGCAACAGGGGTACCCGTCCCACCTGAACGACCGAACCCCGGCTTGCGCCGGGGTGGTCGCAGCGCCTGCCTGCCGAAGCCTCGGCGCAGACATGGAGAGATTGACCGACCTGCCTGCCGGCAGGCAGGTTTCGCGCTGGCCACGCCAGCGATCCGATCGGGCCATGCGCTGGCGGACAAGCCAAGGCGAATCTGCCGGGAAAATGCAGATTTTGCGATGCCACATGTTGCGATGGGGTAAAGACTTATGTCGCGTGGCGAAGATTTCGGGCAGATTGCTCCGCACCCGCCGCAAGGCCCCGGTGCACCCGGCGGCGCAGGGGCGCTGAGTCCGTCGGCCATGACGCTCCAGCAGGCCACCCGCGTCCTGGCGGCCGTGGGCGCTCGGGGCGCTAGGTCATGGATGGCGATATCAGCATCCTGGTGCGGCGGGCCCCCGCCGAGCATGTGGTCTGTGTTGTCCCGCCGCTTCGGTATTCGCCACGCCCGCTGCTCGGTCACGCCATGAGGCCGAGATTTGCTTGACATCTGGCCAGGGCCAAGGCCAAAATACTTTCGGTTGCCGCCTGCCGCCCGGCGGCAGGCAAAGCGAAGGGCCAAATATGGGTTTGGACAACGAAGTTCCCGTGCACCGGCACAGCGCCAACGGGGCGGAAAAGAATGCGATCCCGGATGCGCCCAAGTTCGGGGGCCTGCCGAAGAGGCGGTCGGTGAGCGTTCGCGCTGGTGCCGAGACGTGTTCATTCTCGGTCACTATCGAGGTGGTCACGCCGATACTCGGGGGCGCCAGCCGCACGCGGGAAGTCGACGATGTGGACATAATCCGGCCCGCGACCGTGCGCGGGCATCTTCGATTCTGGTGGCGCGCGCTTATTGATCTTCGTGTTGTGAATGTAACGAATCACAGCTTCAGTTCAGCCGCATGAAAGAACGATCGCAACAGTTGGGGACGCTCGCGTGTCTGCCTGATCGACATCTCGAGCTCGATTTCCAGGTCCACCAGGTCATCGGGCACGTAGTTAGCCAGGTCGGCGTGCTTTGTGTGGCCCCACATCTTGTCCACCGGGTTTAGGTCCGGGGCATAGGGCGGCAGCCACTCGATCCAGAATCGCTTGTCGCCGAACAGGCTCTGGGCCGCCTTGCGGTGGCCGGCCCAACGATCCATCACCACGATCAACTTGCGCCCCAGCGCCCGCTGGACCTGCCGCAGGAACGCCTCCGTGTCCTCGCCCGTGACGTTCCGTCCCTGCACGTCGAAGTACAGTCCGATCCGATGTCTCCGGGGCGAGAGGCTCAAGGCGGCACTTGCGCTGAGCCGATCCCTGCGGTCCCACGAATACATCACCGGAGTACAGCCTTGCGGAGCCCATGTCCGCCGCACCAGCGGCTGGAGCATCAGGCCCGTCTCATCCGGAAACACAATGCTTCGCCCGCTTTTTCGGGCGTTTTTTTATCCGCGGCCAGTCCTCCCGACGCCACCGCTCAACGGCCTGATCATCCCGTTCGCGGGCGCGGCGCTCGGGTTTCTGGTTGCTCCAACGCATCGACCGCAGCACGTGCCAGACGTGGCCGGGGTGGTACCGGACGCCGAAGTTCACCACGATCACCTCGGCCACCCGTTTCAGTGTCCACAGCTCGGTGCTGTAGCCGTGCTTGCCGGCGCCCCGGAGCAGCAACTTCACCAAGCGTCGCCGCTGGCCTGCGGTCAGCCGCGGCGGCCTGCCCGGGTGAGGCTTGGCCGCCAAAGCGGCCTGCCCGCCTCGTTGGTAGGCCTGCCACCACCGGGTTACCGAGGCCCGGGACGTCCCTACAGCCCGGGCGACCGCCGCCGCCTTCATGCCCTGCTCCAGCAGGCGGACGGCCAACCGCCGCCTTTGCTCCAATTCCGCCGCCGATCCTTTCGGTCTCATGGAAGTCCCTTTCCACATGCCGAAAGGATTATCGGCACAACCGCCTACGTTACGTTAGCAACACGAACGTCAATAGGATTCCGCGACCGCCCCTTCGATGGCCGGTCTTCACCTGCCCAGTCGTGGCCGGCTTTGCCCGCCCGATGACATGCGGACACGCTCACGTTCGTGACCAGGGCGAGCTATGACTCCCCGCGGGATGCATCCCGTAGCGCTAGAACCTGGCCTACTCCCCTTACTCCTTCTCAAACCCGTGGCTCTTGAACTTCAACGTCCGGCAGTTCTCGGTGACCGTCCTGACGATCTGATCGGGCACGCCCTCGGGGACTTCCGCGTGAATCTCAAGCGTCACCTCCACCCTGGCCCCGACCAATCCGGCGAGGTGCTGGACGACTTCCTCGGCTATCCGGCTTGCATCCCGGCCGACGCGCGTCGCGTCCAGAGCAGCGGTGCCGTGGAACCGCCGGGGAGGTTGCTCAGCAGGAGTGTGCATCTCGCCGCCCACTTCCGACCCCGTCGTCACGCCCGTGGGTTCCGCGGCCGTGCCGGTTCCTTCGCCCGCTGGCGGCTGCTTAACCCCGGCGGTCGGTCTGTCCGCCTGCATCTGCGCCGCGGCGACGTCCGGTTTGACGAGCACGCTCCGTTCGTCCATGAGGACGCGGACCTGCGGGCCCGTCTGAAGCCCGATGTACTTCTTCCTCTGCTCGTCCCATCCGTCGGCGTAAGCAAACGTGTCGGTCTGCCAGGTCAGCCGTGAAAGACCGTCGCGTATGGCGTCCAGGAGAACCGAGTCGTCGCACAGCCGGGGCAGGTAGAGGTACGTGGCGAAGTCCTCGGCCAGTTGCTTCACGCCCACGTGCTCGCCGCGCCACAGGGGCACCCTGTCCAGTTCGTGCCGCAGTCGCGGTCCGCCGAGCTGGGCGAGCAGCATCTCCTCGTTCCTGAGTTTCTTTGACGCGCGAACCGCCAGCGCCTCCTGGCCTTGTTGCCGCATCTCCTCCCAGGCCACCGGCCCCTTCGGATCAGGCTGACCCGGCACCAGCAGCCACTGATACGCCTCGGGGACGCGCGCGTCCACCGTCTCGTCGGCCGTCCTGCACTTGGTCTCGGCCTGGCGCGACTGGAACGCGTCCAGATTCAGCGTTTCCCTCTGTTCCCAGATGCTCTTCCACGCCAGGTACTGCCGTGTCGCGTGCTCCAGGTCCCTCAGCCGCGTCTGGTCGGCGGCCAGAAACACTAGCGTGTTCTTGTAAGTCCTGGGGGAAGTCCCGCGCGATTCGAGAATACGGGCCGCCTCCTGCCGTGCCGGGCTGCTCTGGTCGCGGGCGGCGTGCGGGTGTTCGGGCCCGAGGATGACCAGTCGAGCCTCACGCTCGTCGGTGACGTCCCCGCCGGAGGCACAGGCGTGAACGCGGGCGAAATCCCCCCGCGTGCGCCCCTGAAGGCGCAGGCGTCGGGCGATCTCCTCCAGCACGTCCTCCTCCCGCAATTGCGCGGCCCGGTCCTCGGCCAAGCGGGTCACCGTCGGCTGGGTCGAATACCAGTACCGGTTTCCGTCGACATAGAGGTACGTCGCCCGGTCCGTCAGCCGCCGCAGGGCGTCCCCGAAGACGGCCGCGCTCTCGCCCGGCTGGACGCACCCCAGCCGCACCTGTCTGTCGTCGATGCCGCGGTTGGCCGCCCGCTGGGTCGGGGCCGAGCCGAGGTAGATCGTCCGGGCCACGCGCCGGCAGGCCGAATACCGCCCCAGGTTCGGGTTCTCGCGGTCCAGCGCCAGCGGCAGCGAATGCGGCCCGTCCACGTCCTTCTCAATCACCGGCACCCACTGGTCTTCCAGATACCGGGTCAGTTCAAACTGCACGCGGGGGTCATCCACCGGAACGTTCGCCGGCGCGATGAGTAGGTTGCCGTCCTGGCGTTCCCAGAGGCAGTGGATAACCGCCGCCATCAGACGCAGCACGCCACGAGTCCGCTGGAATTTCTCGAGCGTCGACCAGTCGTTGTAGAGGCGGTCGAACAACTCCGGATGGATGGGATAGGCGGCCTTGATCCGCCGCTCGTAGCTCGCCTCGCGGCACTCGCCCGGGAAGTCCTGCGGCTGGTTGCCATACATCTCCACGAAAGCCCGGGCCACCTGGTCGCGCTCGACAAAGCGCTTCGGATCGGTGATCGGCTGGAAGAGGCGCCGGCGGACGATCTCGAACCCTTCGTCGGGGCTGGCCGGCCGCCAGGAGGCCTCCACGCGACCGATCGCGTTCTTGAGTCGCACGAGCGCCACCCGGCCCCGCTCGCCCCCCACTTCGATGTCGGCAATCCGCTCGCGCCCTTCCTGCGGACTGGGACTCTCGGAGGCGGGGATACTGACTACGAGCAGCGTCTTTTTTGCCGCCTTCGCGGCCTCGGTCAGCGCCTGAGCAAAGGTGAACTGCGTATCGAAGGTGCCTCCTGCCAAGCCGCCGTTATCGTGGAGCTGGCGGGCATAGGCGACCCATTCGTCAATCAGAATCAGGCAGGGCGCATAGCGGTTGAAGAGCTCCCGCAAGGCGTCGCCGGGACTTGTGGCCGTCTCGTCGGCCTCCTTGACAAGCTGGTAGCCTTCCTTGCCGCCCAATTGCCAGGCGATCTCCCCCCAGAGAGTACGGATGACGGTCCCATCGGGTTTCTTGTGTGCCTGCCCAGGGGAGATCTTGGTCCCGACAATCACCGCCCGTCGGACCCCTTGAGGCAGAGCGAGTCCGCTTTCCTTCAAGAGGTCTTCCACTCCCGGCAAGCTCGAAGCGGTCGCGCCGGAGAAGAGGTGGTACAGAGCGAGCATCGAGTGCGTCTTGCCCCCGCCGAAGTTGGTCTGAAGTTCGACCACGGGGTCGCCGCCGTTACTGGAAAGCCGCTCGACGGCCCTGGTGAGCAGCTGCTTGAGGCCTTCCGTCAGGAACGTCCTGCGGAAGAACTCGGTCGGGTCCCTGTACTCGTCCGACCCTTCGCCCATGTACACCTGCCAGAGGTCCGCCGCGAACTCCGCCTGCTGATACCGCCCCGAGGCCACGTCCGGGTGCGGCGTGACCACCTCGCGCCAGGGCTTGAGGTTCGCCGCGGGCCGGCCCTCCACGGGCGCGACGGCCGTCTTGCGGGCCTCCGCCCGCCGCTGTTCCTCGAAGCGCAGGCGCAGGAGTTCCATCTTCCGCTTCTCGACCTCCTCCGCCTCGGGGGCCGAGACCGCCGCCAGCAGCCGCCCCACGCTGTCCAGCGCCCGGTAGGCGTCGTCCGTGCTGAAGTTCTCCATGTGCGCCCACCGGTTGCGGACCTCCCGAAGTTCGCTCACCAGGCTCCTCTCGGCGTGGCCCAGCACGTTCTTGAACACGGCGTTCCACTGGTCCCACGTGACCGTCAGGACCGTCTGCGGGTCCGACCAGTTCACCTTCTTGTCGCCGAACGACTGCGCGGCCGCGACCTTCCACTTGTCCCCGTGGACGGCCTTCATCTCCCGCTCGATGAACGGATAGAGCCCCTTGTTCAGGAGTTCCAGCCCTTCGCCGACGCGGTCACGATTGGTTTTCGCCATGGCATCTCCAGTAGTCAGAAGTCAGGAGGGAGAAGACAGAATCGCGCGGCCGTATCCGCCGAGAAGCCGCCCGACTTCATCGGCCGCGATGCTTAACTCTTCCGTACCTGCATATCCCAGGTCTTGCGCCAGTATCAGGTAGTACCTGCATTCCTCAAGCGACCCTTCCGCCGTGTTCAGGAATCGCGCCTTGTCCGCCTTGCAGCGTTTGCGGAAGCCTTCGGCAATGTTCGCCGCCACCGACACCGCCGCCCGGCGGAGTTGGCTCGTCAGTCCGTACAACTCGTGCTTCGGGAATCTCTCCGTGAGGCGATAGACGGCCAGCACGAACCCGTGCGCCTTCTGCCAGACCACCAAGTCCTGAAACGACCGCGCCGGGGGCATCATCCGCGCTCCTCGAAGAGTTCCTTCTGCCTTCTGTCTTCTTGCTTCTGACTACTGGCGAGCCTCGCAATCTCCGGCCAGGCCACCGCCAGGGCGTTGTACGACACCGCCTCGGACGCCCAGCCCCGCCGTTCCGCGATCTTGTGAAGTCGGTAGCAGAGCTCCCGCGCCGTCTCGCCCCGCGCGCCGAGTTTCCTCAGGAGTTCCGCCGCACCGCTCTCCCCGCCTTCCTCAAGCGATTTGACCAAGTATTGCGTCGCGAGCCAGACGGAGCGAGAAGCGAGGAGCAGGGAGTCAGAATCCAGACCGCCCGTCCCCGGGTGTTGCCTTCCGTCTTCTGCCTTCTGCCTTCTTCCTCCTAACTCCTCCCTGCTGACCAGCCGCACCTTGCCGCCACGCGCCGAGACGATGCCCGCTTCCACCAGGCCGTTGACCGCCGTGTTCTTGGCCTTGCTCAAGGTCTCGGCGTCGCCGAAAGGCCCCTCTTCCATGCCGTGCTGCTCGAACCACGCCAGCGCCCAGCGAGTGTCGGCATCGAACTCCGCCTCCTGCTCCGCCAGTACCTCGTCCAGCGTCTGGTTGATGAGCGCCAGGGCCGTCCGCACGGTCATGGCCCGGCCGCTCGATTCCATCACCTTCGCGTAGCGCGAGAAGACCGCCATGCCGGGACCTATGGACGCCTGCGCCAGGTCCACCGGCGCGATGTTACCCTGCTGGAGGTGCTTCAGCGCCGTTGGCAGTTCCTTCTTGAGTTCCGCGATGAACTCCCTCCGGCTGCACTGCGGGGCGTCCGCCGGCCGGGCGCGGCAGGAAAGGACAATGCAAGACGCCAAGGCATTCGAGCCCATGGCGTTCATCCGCCATTTCTGTTCGCTTCGAATGGGCCAAGTTGCGGTTATCTGAAACCCACTCCTCAGCAGCGCCTCAAGTAGGGCTTCCCACCCGGTGGTGCGGTCCACGCCATTCCTGCTTCCCGCTTCCTGCTCCTCGCTTCCTTCTTCCCCCGCCTCCTCGTCCTGTTGCTTGAAGGCGTAATAGACCGTCAGTGGGAAACGCTCGTCCATCTTCTCCCGCAGGACGGTGAAGGCCTTGCGGAAGCCCGTCTCGAAGTGCTCCTTGGCCTTTTCCTTGTCGCCGTCGAAGCGCTCCGGCGCGGCGACGAGTTCCGGCGCCTTGGGCACGAGGACGGTCTGGAAGAGGTCCGGGTAGAGATCGCCGATGGTGCGGCGCAGCCACACGTAGAAAAAGTCGGAGAGGGCCGCGTAGCCGATGTTGTCGTAGTAGGGCGGGTCGGTCGAGACCAGGACGCCTTTCAGTTCGTCCCACGAACTCGCCGCGTCAATTTGGCGGGCGTGGCCTTTTTGGCCGGATATCATTTTCAAACAGGCCACCACGCGATCGACACAAACATCCCAGCCAGCTCTTGGTGAGCCAAGCGGGTTACCCTCTGCATAATCCCAGACCATGGGGATGGCTTGACGTGCGAAGAGGTGTTTTATTTCCTGCCTGATAGCTTCCCACCCGCAGAGCGAATTGTTGAAGTCCGCGCACCGGTCCAGGGCCAGGGCCAGAAAAGTCACCACCGTGGCGGCGTAGGCGTCGGCTTCTCGCTTGGTAAGCCCCGCGTCCGACGCATCCCGCACGACATCCGCCCGGACCGCCTTGACCAGGTCCGAAAGCGTCACCATCGCCGTGAGCTGCCGCGGGGTGAAGAGACACCGAAACTCTGTCAGGCCATACAGAACGCACCAAATATCACCGCGAGCGGTACGAGTGATCCGCTCTTCAAGGACGTCTGGGACATGTATTCGGGGAACCCGCTCGTGCACCGCGGTTGTTGGTAGGTATACGCGTCCACGTGGCGCTTCCGCTACAATCGCAACGATTTCATAGCCAAGGTTGTGGCCCATTCCTTGCTCCTTGATGTGTGCCTCAGGAATGGGCTGGTTCGTCAGGATGCACCGGAAGTTGCAGCCGCGTCCGAGTTTGGTTCCTTGCCTGACCAGATTCCGATCGGGTGGCTCGCCTGTTCTGACCTCGAAGTGCCATGTGTTGTTCCTGCGGTCCACCACTGGCTCCAGCCACGCCTCGCTCCCCTTCCTGCTGGAAAGCCAAAACTTGCTCATGAGCGGCACATGCGCGCCCTTGGCCGCCGGGTTGGGACTAGCCACCGTCCGTGCCCACAGCCAGGCGATAACGTTGGCCTCGCGGATATTGCGCTTGCCGGAACGGATTTCCTCTTCCGTCGCGTGCCGCCAGGAGCCGTCCTTCTCCTGGACGATGCGGACCTTGGGATACAGGTGGCCGATCTTCTTGCGTGCCC
>Ga0209162_1004440_pt1 | contig 10470 bp, 8 predicted proteins | sample YNPNPMetaG_FD_187121 | JGI IMG/M metagenome (GOLD analysis project Ga0209162, IMG submission 187121) | Anoxygenic and chlorotrophic microbial mat microbial communities from Yellowstone National Park, USA - YNP NP MetaG (SPAdes) (version 2) ...
GCGCGACGCATTGAGCGTCACCGATGATAACGCCCTCGAGTTTGCAAACGCTGCGGCTGAGATGTTTGGCATTCGGCAGCCGGAAGCGCCTGCCGAGTGGGACGCTGACCTGGCGCGGGAGGTCATGGCCCTGAACGAGCAACAGCGAAAGGAACTCCTTAGAGGGGGACCTGTGACGCGTGAACGGCTTGAGCAAGTCAGATCACGAGCGAGAAACGGCCGCCGACGAAGTGGCGGAACGAGAGGCCGTCGTGGTGAGGAATCGACTCAAGCACCGGATCAGGACGTCGAGGCATGACTCGCTATCTCTGCATCTCGGTCACGTTGCTGGACAACCTGTTCCACGGCAAGCGAGACGGCGACGAGCCGGAATGGCCGCCGTCGCCCATGCGTTTGTTCCAGGCACTGCTGGCTGGGTCGAAACTGGCCAGTGGAAATGGCAATTGGGCGAGCGAGAAGGCCGCTGCCTTTCGCTGGTTGGAACGCCTGGAGCCGCCCATGATCATCGCACCCTCATCTCGGCCGGCGACGGCCTACACGATCTACGTGCCGAACAATGACGCAGATCAGAAGTTCGAGCGACAGGACCGCCTGACGTCCAAGGTCGTGCATCCGCAGCGCATTCGCCGCGGCGCTGGCGCGGGCGATGAGCTGCCTCAATTGCATTATGTCTGGACCATCGACAATTGTCCGGAGGCAGAAGCCGAAAAGCATTGCGCCGTCTTGTCTCAAGAGGCGAGGCGACTGGTTGCCCTTGGCTGGGGGATTGACCAGGCGATCGCCAGCGGTCGAGTGCTCGGCGACGCCGATCTGGCCGTACTGCCGGGCGAGCGGTGGTATCCGCGTGAAGGGGTGCAGAAGGTTCAACACATGTTACGCGTTCCGAAGATAGGATCACTGGCAGACTGCGAACGGGCCTATAAGGCGTTCACGGAGCGCATACGCCGCGGCAGAGGCGTCCAGTTGGCATACGCCCCGCCGGACAGGCCGCGATGTTTCCGAATGGTGCCATACCTGCGCGCCACGACCATGCCGCCACGGCCCTATGCCGAGTTCGAGCTACCCGACGGCGTTGCGTTCAGGCAGGAAAGCGCGCGCGATGTGGCGGCGATGGTGCGGTCGCTTGCGTGCGGTGAAAAGCAGGACTTCCGCGAGCAGTTCCCGGACGATGATAGCGAGGTCTATCTGGCCGGGCACGTGAACGGAGCGCGTAGCAGTCCGCCGCGTTTCTCCTATCTGCCGCTGCCCACTATCGGCCACGAACACAGCGATGGGCTGATCCGGCGGGTGCTGATTGCTGAGCCGTTTGGCGGAGACGGGCGGCACGCGGCGTGGGCACAGCAGAGGCTGGTGAACCAGGCGTTGCTGGACACGGAGGGCAACGAGCGCGGCGTGCTGATGAGTCTGTGGCGCAGGACTTCGCGTAGCATTATCAAACGGTACGTGGGCGAGGGGCGGGAGTGGGCAACGGTGACGCCGGTGATTCTCCCGGGCTTCGACGACTTCCGTGGGGTATCGAAGGAGGAACAGCGGGCCGGTCGCGCGACCAAGGCGGAGCAGCTTTTCCTGAAGGCGGTAGTACAGGCAGGCCTGCCGTCCGAGGTCGTGGAGTCGTTCACGCTGCGCAAGGCGCCGTTCTGGCCGGGTTCGACACATCCCAGCCGTTACAAGCGACCCGATTACCTGGACACTCCCAAGAACCGGCGTTTCCCCGCGTGGCATGTTTACGTGCGATTCCGCGAGCGGGTGCCCGGGCCGATCGCGATCGGCGCTGGTCGGCACTGCGGGTTGGGACTGTTTGCAGCGCTCCCGGGCGGATCAATAGAGACGGGCTGTCGTTACCCAGGTGGGGAGCTGTGAGCCGATGCTGATCCTGGCCTCACTGTCCGGCATTCAAGACTTCCTCTTCGACATCCGCGAGGCCGGCGGAGGGCAGGCGCGGTCGTTGCGGCATCGGTCTTTTCGCATTCAGCTCATGGCCGAGGCCCTGGCCCTGCGCCTCCTCGAGGCGGCGGGCCTGCCCTACGACCGCCTCGTATTCTGCGCCGCCGCCAAGGTCTGCATCGACGCTGCCGACGTGGCCGCCTCGGCCGTCCATCGCCTGCGCCAGACCGCCGCCCACCTCGAACGGCAACTGCTCGAGCAGACCCATGGGCGCCTCCGGCTGGCTGTCGTTGTTCAGGAACCCGGCCGCGACCTGGCCGCTACCTTCGACTAGGCTCAACGCGCCTTGGCCTGCCGCAAGCTCCGGGCCTGGGCACCCGCCGGTCCCCTCGGTAGGGGCTCGGCGCCCGCGCCGGCCCCCGGTGCTTCCGGCGGGTCGTGGCCGGCCGGCGGCCTCGTGATCCGGCAGCGATGGGATCCGGACGCGGAGGCCGACCGCGACGCGGAGCTGGGCCGGCGGTTGGCCTCTGCACGGTGGCTGAGCATCCGGCGGGCCGACGGGGACGGCCCCGGGCCCATGGACGTGTTCGGTTTGCGGGTTCGCCTGGAACCGGACGAGCCGATGGACGGACCGGACCTGCTCTCGTGCAGCAACCTTCAGGAGCCCGATCGACCGCCGGCGGGCATCGGCCGCGACCGGTTTCACCCGCGTCGCCTGGCGCGGCACATCCCTCGCGACGAGCGGGGCGACCCGGTCGAGTTCGTCGATCTGGCCGCCCGGTCGCGCGGAGCGCCGATGCTCGGCGTGCTCAAGGCCGACGCCGACTCGCTAGGCCGCGCGGTCGCCGAGACGCTCAGTGGCGGCAACGGCGGCGCCGTCGCCCTGAGACGGCTCAGCCGGGCGCTCGACGGGTTCTTCGGCGAGAAGCTCCAGGCCCAGATGGACGCGCCCGCATCGTCCGGCCCGAGCGGGCCGTCGGGCCGCTGGGACGCGATCTACACGGTTTTTGCCGGCGGCGATGACATGCTGCTCGTCGGGCCCTGGGATCTCATGCTCGATTTTGCCGGCCACATGCGACAACTGTTCGACAGCGAGTTCGGCGGGGAGGCTCCACAGCGGGTCTGCCCGCATCCGCTGACCATCAGTGCCGGCGTGGCGATCGTCAAGCCGCGCTACCCGGTTCATCTGGCGGCGCACCAGGCCGAGGAGCTGCTGGAGCACGCGAAGACCGCGTCCGCCGGCCCCGGTGCCGAGCCGAAGGACCAGTGCGCCGCCCTGGGACAGGTATGGAAGTGGCGCGACCATGGCGCGATCATCGCGGCCGGCAGGCGACTGGCCGACTGGGTTCAGGACGGCATCGTGCAGCGGGGCTGGCTCCACACGCTGCTCGAACTGGCGTTGCTCCGGCGCGGGCAGGGGGGGCCGGAGTACGAAAGAGTCCCGCCGGCCGTCGCCACCTCGCGATTGGCGTATCACGTTGCCCGGAACTGGCCACCGGCCGGCGGCCGGGACGATGCGAAGTCGGCGGCCCGTCGCTGGATCGACGAGGTACTCGATCATTTCGATGAGGATGCCGGCACGGGGCCGGTCGCCGTGAGGTATCTTCCCGCGATTCTGCGTTACGCCATCCTGGCGACCCGGTCCGGTTCACAGGAGGATAGACCATGAGCAGTTTTCAGGGACAGCGCCCCGGCCCGCCTGGGGGGCGGGCGGGTCCTCCGCGCGGACGGCCGCGCGACGATCAAGGTTCCGATTCGGTGGCCGCGATCTGGCCCCACTATCTGGAAGGGGGCTACTTCGATGCACAGGGAAACCTGCGCATCGAGTACGTCTCGCGAGAGAAGGTCGAGCGGCTCGCGCGTGCGATGAGCGCGCTGACCACGCATCAGGTCCGCCGGTACTTCGGCCACTGCCGGGCGATCGAGACGCGTCTGAGGTCGGGCGGGGCGACGTGGGCGCGCGTCTGGCCGGAGATCAAGAAGCTGGACGTGGCCGCGGCCGACGGCGCGGCCAAACAGCCGCCCAAGATACCGACGATCTTCCAGGACTTCATCCAGCAGAACGTCGCGGCCATCCGCCAGGAGAAGGACTTCCGCGAGGGCTTCCTGCCGCACTTCGAGGCCCTCGTCGGGTTCGGGCAGGCGTATTTCAGGAAGGAGCGGAGCTGATTCCGCTGCGGGGCAAGCCATGAAAAAGGTGAATCACTACGTCATTCGCGGTCAGATCGAGCTTCTGTCGGGCATGCGGATCGGCGGATCCGACGACGTGCTCCAGATCGGAGGCACGGATCTGACCTGCATCAAAGACCCCATCACGGGCCGACCTTACATCCCGGGCTCGTCCATCAAGGGCAAGATGCGTTCGAGCCTGGAGAGGAGGCTGGGCAAGAGCAGTCGGGACGGCCGCGAGCCGTGCGGATGCGCCCAGCCTGATTGCCCGGTCTGCCGCGTTTTCGGTCCCCATAAGAAACCGGAGCACAAACTGGGGCCGACGCGGCTGATCGTCCGTGACGCGCCTCTTATCACTGATTTTGCGTTCGAGAACAAGACCGAATCAACGAACCGGCGCGACACCGGAGCGGCCGAGCATCCAAGAACGGTTGAGCGTGTCGCGCCAGGCGCGAAGTTCCAGCTCGAGATTGCCATTCAGGAGTTCGATATCGACGAGCAGTTCAAATACAAGGATTCCGAAGGTCAGGAGCTTGTGGGCAGGGACGCCCTCGTGGAAGTCGTCGACCACGCCCTTTGGGAGATGGAACACGTGGGCGTCGGCGCCGGCACCGGAAAGGGCTACGGCAGGATCAAGGTCCACTGGGATGGCACGGTAGAAGAATGCAGGCGGACGAGCCGCCCACACCCGGTCGAACCGGGTCCGGGCGGCCCGGAAGGAACCGGCCAATGACCAGGCTTCATCGTCTGCGGCTGCGGCCCCTCTCGCCGTGGCGCACGCCGTGGCAGGCCGACACGCTTACCGGGGCGCTGTGCACCATCGCGGCGCGGGTCGAAGGCTCCGACTTTCTCCGCCGGCGCCTGCTCGAGCCCATGCTTGCGGGTCGCCCGCCCTTCGTGCTGTCGGACGCCTTTCCGGGCAATCTCATGCCGGTCCCGGCGGTCCTTCGCCTGGCCGACCCACCTCCGGGTGCGGACCGCAAGACGCTGAAACGGGCCCGATGGCTGCGTTTCGAGTCGTTCCTGGCTGTCCGGGCCGGCCGATCCTGTGCGCCGGGCGATGCCGTCAGGGACTGCGACGTCTTCGTGGATGAGGTCACCCGTCACAATACCTTGGCTCGCGACTGCGACGCCTCGCTGGAGGAGGGCGGCTTGTTTTCTCGCCCGGACACGATGCTTCGCGCCCACGTGCGTCGGTCCGACGGCCTGGCGCCTCAGGCGTCCGGCAACGGCTCGTTCGTCCCGAACCCGATCCTGGATGGCGCCGAGTACCTGAGTCTGTACTTCCGGGCTGCGGACGGTCCTGCAATCGACCTGCTCCTGGAGTTGCTCTATGCGCTTTCTCAGGTCGGTTTCGGCGCGGATGTCGCCACGGGGCGCGGCCAGTTTGAAGTGGTGGGAGAGCCCGAACCCGTTCTCGAGCTGGATCAGCCGCCCCTCGGCAGCGACGGTGTGATCATCCCCTCGACCTTTCAGCCAGGCCCCCAGGATCCCACCGAGGGCCTCTGGGAGACCTTCCCGAAGTTCGGCAAGCTCGGCCCGGACCACGGCCTCCGCGACGTGCAGAAGCACACTCTCATCCTTCTGCGGCCGGGGGCGTGCTTCCGCGTTGATCGTCCGCGGCCGTTCCTGGGGCATGCGCTGACCATGGGCAGCATCCTTCCGTTGTCCGCGGCGGACGAGATGCGTCGGCGGAACGTCGAGGTGATTCACGCGGCCTTCGGTCTTACCGTACCCATGAGGCTGGGTCTTCCGGAGTATGCCTGGTCATGACGGACGCTTACCCCGATGATGGCGGACCTGTTCTCCTGATCTGCACAGTCGGCGGAACGCCCGAGGCCGTGACCCGGTCGTTGCTGCACTGGACGCCGGCACGCGTCCTGTTCCTTGCCACGGACCGCACGCGTCCCAAGGTGGATGCGGCCCTGATGGCCTATGATGAGCAAGGCGGCGTCCCGATCCCTCCGGGCGCGCGGGAAGTCTACCCGGTCAGCGACGAGGAGGACTTCTGCGCGTGTGTCCGTGAAATGCGGGAGTCCTTGGAGGGCGAGGTGACCCGCTGGCTCGGCCGGGGCAAGGGCTATCGCGTCGTGGTGGACATCACGGGCGGGACCAAGTGCATGTCGTCGGCCCTCGCGCTGGTGGCTCGCCGGTGGGCCTGTCAGTTCTCCTATGTCGGCGGGTCGTCGCGCACAAAGGGGGGTGTCGGCGTCGTGGAGAGCGGCGCCGAGCGGGTCCAGCATTCCGCCAATCCGTGGGATGCCCTCGGTTACCAGGTCGTGGAGGACGCGGTCCTGGTCTTCAACCACGGCGGCTTGACCGCCGCCGCGAGCCTGGTGGACGCGGCCCTGCGGAAAGCCGGCGACCCGGCCGTCCGGCGGGAGCTGGGCACGCTCAAGTGCCTCATGGAAGGCTACGCCGCTTGGGATCGCTTCGAGCACAAGAAGGCGCTGGACCGGTTGCGTGATGCCGCGAAGAACCGTGACGATTTCCGGGCGATCTTTCCGGCCTGCTGGGAGGGCGTCGTCCGTCGCCTCGATCGGCACTGCGAATGTCTGGAACGCTTGGCGGGCCTGAACGACGCGAGCGTCACCTGGATTGTCGATCTGTTGGAAAACGCCCGCCGCCGGGCCTCGGAAAGGCGTTATGACGATGCCGTCGCTCGGCTCTACCGTGTCCTGGAGGCGTTGGCCCAGGTGCAGTTGCGCGACCGCTACGGCTTGCCCCAGACTTCGGCCGTCCCGCTGGATCGCATCCCCGAGCCGCTGCGTACGCGTTGGGCCTCTCGGGCGGAGAACGGCGCGGTCGCGATCGGCTTGCAGGACGATTACGCCCTCCTGGAGGCGCTGGGTGACCCTCTCGGTCGGGCGTTCGCCGATGCCGGCCTGGCCGATCGGGAAAAGTCGCCCCTGGCGGCCCGCAACCAGTCGATTCTGGCCCACGGGTTTCAGCCCGTCTCCGAGGCGGTGTACGGTCAGTTGCACGAGCGCGTAACGGCGTTGGTCCGTGGCGAGGCGCCGGGTGTTTCCATCGCTGAGCCGGACGACTGGCACCTGCCCCTCAGCAGCGGGTCCGCGGGTTGTCCAGCGACGCTGTCAGAGGTAACGTACCCCGGCGTCCGTGGCCAACGGAGCGCCGGTCTTTGGGCAGTGTGGTGCGGGGAAACGTGTTCATCCCAAGAGGAGTCTCGGAATGAACGTGAGTTGGGGTGACCTGTTGCTCGCCTTCCTGCACGACCCGCCGGATAAGGCCCTTCTTGTCCGTGGGCGCGTGGCCCGGGCCCGCGAGAATGCCAGGATCGCGCTCGGCGGGGACGAGGTGAGCAGAAGACTCATCGAGGAGTGCGTGTCGGAGGCGGATCCGATGGCCGCGATGGTCGAGCGGTTGCCGATGCCGACCGCCAGCGAGCAAGGCGAACGGGCTGTCGGGCCGCAGGGCGGGCGCCTTCTTGTGGTCCATCCGCTTTCGGGTCATCGCGATTACGTTCAAGTGCCGGATCTGACTGATGGGATTATCCAAGGGCAGCTGCGTCGTGTTCTGGAGGGTTTGCCCGCAAATGAGCAGGCGCCCGAGCGGCGGCGGTTCTTGGCCATCTGGCGGTTGTGGCCGTGTCGCCTGGCCGCCGACTGCGCGCCCTGTTTTGCGCGGGTTCCGGCGGATACGCGCATTCCAGACCATACGATCTGGCATCACCTCGACATCACGGCAGCCTTTAAGGCAGCCGCGAGTGAAGGGGGCGGACCGGCATTGCTTGCGTTTGCGCTCGGTCCCGTTCAACGGTTCATCGAAGCGGCACGGTCGGTGCGCGACCTGTGGACCGGCAGTATGATCCTTTCCTGGCTTGCGTTCCGGGCTATGCTGCCGGTGATCGAGCATCTGGGACCGACGGCGGTGGTGTACCCGGCGCTCCGAGGGAACCCGCTGATGGACCTGTGGTTGCGCGACCGGCGCCTTCTAGGGGATCTAGTTCCGGCCCCGGACACCGATCGGAAGCTGACGCCCTGCCTTCCGCACCGCTTTCTTGCGGTCGTGCCGTGGGGTGATTCTGGGGCCCTGGGGCAAGCGCTGGCCGCGCAATGCCGGGAGGCCGTGGCCACGGCGTGGAAGGAATTGGCGGATGCAGTCAAGCGGAAACTAACCTATCGCTTGGATGCGGCGTTCCCCGGCTGGGACAGTCGCTGGGACGGTCAGATTGCTGCCTATTTTGGGGCTGCTACCGCCATCGTCCCGCTGGCCGGTGCTGGGGAAGACATCGACGAGCGGCTGGCTTGGCTCTTGGCCGGCAAGGGCTCGTTCGGGGAGGCCTTCGCGGATGCCGAGGCGGTTCGCGAGATGGCGCGCGCGATTCCCTCAGGCGAACGACCGGCATACTCGCAGGACCATGCTGGCCGCTGGCAGTATCAGGTCGAGCTGGTTCATCGGACGCTGGCAGCGTATCGCTCCATTCGCCACGTGCCAACGGCGTCCTCCAGTAGAGATCGCAACGAGCGCTGTCCGCAAAAATGTACGCTGCTGGGCAGCTTCGAGCAGATGGGCCCGGATGAGTTGGCGAAATCGAAGGAGTTTTGGGACGAGGCCGCTGGCTCGCCGAATGGCCTGAACATCGACGGCGTTCGCATCCGCAAGGGCGAAGCCCTTTGCGCCGTGGCGATGGTGAAGCGATTCGCGGGGCCGGCCTTTCTGGCGCAGGAACTGAACGTTCAACCGGCTCACTTGCGATTCCCGGACACTTGGACCGTCGCGGCCGGCGAATGGCTTGCTCGCGCTGAGAAGAACCACGGGGTCAAGCTTGGTCCGAACCACATTTGGCCATGGAACGGGCAGTGGCTGGATTGGCAGACCGAACAGGACGATCCCGATGAGCCTCACTGCCCGGCGGGGGTGCTCAAGGCGATCAAGGCGGCCCGTAATAGCCTGGGAAGTCCCCCCGTGTACTACGCCATTCTGAAGCTGGACGGGGACGACCTCGGCGGTTGGCTGCGCGGCGCGAAGTCGCCCAAGGTTCGTGAGGTCATGCACCCGGATCTGGTGATGTACTATGAGGGTCTGGGCAACGCGGCGAAGGCCGGGCTGGATGCCAAGCGGCCGGTCGGCCCAGCGCTGCACGCGACCATCAGTACGGCGCTGGCCAACTTTGCCCTGCGCGCTGTGCCCGACATCGTGGCCAGGCATCATGGGACCACGATTTACTCCGGTGGCGACGACACGCTCGTACTCCTTCCAGTCAGCACAGCGATGGCCTGCGCCCTGGAGCTGCGTCGGGCCTACACGACCGACTGGTGGCGCCCTGGCGGGGACGGGGCGGAGGAGAACAAGAAGCGTGAGTACATGATGATGGGCTCGCGGGCGACGATCTCCGGCGGGCTGGTCGTCGTCCACGCCAAGGACGACCTGCGGCTGGCGCTGCAGGACGCGCGCCGCGCGGAGAGGCAGGCCAAGGAAGGCGGCAAGGACGTCCTGGTCATCACGGTCCGCCGGCGGTCGGGCGAGCATACGTCGGCCCTGTGCCCGTGGCAGTTCACCGAGACCGTCGAAAACTGGCGGCGGCAGTTCGCCGCGGGCGCCTCCGATCGCTGGGCATACCACCTTTACGCCGAGCGGCACATACTGGAAGGACTGCCGGTCGAGGCAGTCGAGGCCGAAATGCGGCGGCAGCTCGGTCGAGCCGAAGCGCCCACGCCCAAGCTGCTTTCCCCTGATGAACTCGTGGCAGCGTTTGACCGCTTATGCGAGTCCCCAGTCGAAACTGACGGTGGCTCGAACAGACGCTTTGGGTCGTCGGGTGCGGCATTGCGCGCATTTCTGACCCTATGTCATACCGCGTCGTTCCTCGCGCGGGGGAGGGACTGATGACAACGACGATCGGCCTGTGCCTTGAGCCGCTCGACGTGCTGTTCTTCCGCGACGGCCGGCCGTTCAGTGGCGCTGCGCGGAGCGTCAGCGGTTTGCCCCTGCCGCAGACCGTGGCTGGCGCCCTTCGTACCGCCCTCTTGCGAGCCGCCGGCTGCGACTTTCGCAAGCTTGGCGAGGCGATGAGGAGCGGCGCATCGTTCCCGGCGGCCGTGCAGAAGGCGTGCGGCGCGGAATCTGAGTGGATCGGCGGCCTCGCCGTACGCGGCCCTTGGTTGGCCCGGCGCGGAGGCAGTAGCGACGACATCGAGCTGCTGGTCGCCGTGCCCGCCATACTGCACCGCGAGAAAGGCGATAAGAACAGGTTGCGCCGCTTGTCGCCGCTGCCGAACGGCCAATTGCCCGGCTGGAGCCCGCCGGCGGACCGGAAAGACCTACGGCCTCTCTGGCTGAGACGTTTACTGCCCACCGAGCCGGCTTCCGGCTACCTGACCGCGCGCGGCCTTGAACAGTTCCTTCAGGGAAACGAGGTTGCCGCGGCGAATGTCGTGCCGGCCGACGCCTTGT
>Ga0209162_1004443_pt1 | contig 10467 bp, 4 predicted proteins | sample YNPNPMetaG_FD_187121 | JGI IMG/M metagenome (GOLD analysis project Ga0209162, IMG submission 187121) | Anoxygenic and chlorotrophic microbial mat microbial communities from Yellowstone National Park, USA - YNP NP MetaG (SPAdes) (version 2) ...
CTCGTAAAATTTTCGAAGCCCTTCCCGACCCTGTCCTTCAAAAAGCTCCTCGATTTCCGGAGCGTAAAGTTTCGCCAGGACTTCACGGTGCACGCATCGATCGATCACATCCCGATACGTCCACAGGTAGGCTTCTTCCCCGGACGCCGACGATTTGCCGGAAGCCTTCAGGATCCTGGCCCATTGGGAATCCGCCTGCCGGCCCAGGGCTTCCAGAAGCAGACGATCGTAGTCTTCGGGATTCAAAAACATCGGCCGCCTGCTCGAAAGATCCACAAGGCTGCGGATTACGCGGGCGATGCGCTCGGCTTCCTCCGCCTCAAAGGCCACGGCGGGAAGCGCTTCCCCTTTCTTTTCTTCCTCTTCGAGCACGCACGTCCACGGGACGGCCGGTGTGCCGGATGAAAGACCCACGGTGTGGGATTGGACCGAGGAAGAGGTGTCCACGGCCGGCTGTGGCCTTTCATCCCCGTCGATTCCGTAGCGACGGAGCAGTCGCCCGGCACACGGCACCTCGGATAGGCCCGAAAGCATGGCCCGGGCTTTTTCCCGATCCTCCGCCGAGGTTCCGTAGTGGAGCAGCACGAGGGCACGGCGCCAATTGCCGCGGCCGCTTTCGGCTGCCAGTCGGGCCAGCCGCTTTTCCAGTTCGATGACCAACTGCTGGCGCAGGGCCGTCTCTCCATAGACCTCTTTCGGCGCCACGAATTCCACCTGGTTGTAATGGGCAAGAAGGCCCACGTAGTCCCGTTCCACAATCTGACGGCGGATCTGTTCCTTGAAGAAGCCGTCCGTATCCGCGTCCTGGGCTTTGAGGTGCTTCGGGACCCGCGTATGCCGTTCCAGAGCCCGCACCTGCAAAGCGGCCAATTCTTCGATCCAATCCCGAAGCGCCCCATCTTCCTCGAGCCACCGTTTCAGGGCTTCGCCTTCCCAAGGCTCCCATGGACTGAAAAGAAGATGGGTGGACAGGAGCAGCGCTTTCATTTCCGGTACGGTAATTTCCCGGCCGCCCAAACCGCCAACCAGCGTCCTTAAGACGGGCGACCCCGTTCGGGATCCATCGGTTCGCCGGCGCGCGCAGGCGTTGAAAATGCGGGAAGCAAGCGGCGGGATGGACCCGAAACTGTTGGATCGATCCAGCACCGCCAAGGCCCTGAGCCCGCCGACCCAGTGTTGCAACTCTTCTTCGGGAAAGGGATTCATGAGGCGCACGGAGACACAGCCCAGCCCCCGCCAGCCCTCTTCTTCCAGCTCCTGCAAGGCTTCCACGGCGTTGGGGAAAAGCGAACCTTGAAGGATCAGCAGGGTTTCGACGGAGGCAGCGCTTTCTGGAGCGGCTTCTTCCATGGCCGTGCCGGCCACCCGCACTTCCAGCGGGTTCAAGGCCACCCCGGTCAGACGGCGCACGGCTTCCACCGCATAGGGCCACACCCGGCACACCATGGCATGCGCTTTTTCCACTTCGCTTTGGGTTTCCTGGTAGGTGGCGGCGGTGCAGCTGGGACCGTGCACCACTCGGCGACCCGATTCATTGACGATCCGGTCTTCCACAAAATCGAATCCCTGCAACGTCTCCGAAAGCCAGCGGCGCACCACTACGTCGGGCGGCACCCGGGTGAGCCCGATCTTGTGCGTGTCCGTAATGCCGCCAATGGAAAGGATGACGGGCAGCTTGGCCAAGTGGGTAAGCAGCCGAGCGAGATACAGGCACGGGACGTATTCCTGAATGCTCTTGGGGGCCAGCATGATCCCGCCGTCGTCCCGAAACGTCATGAAATCGGTATGGCTCTCCTCGATGTTGAGGTTAGGCGCTGCTAGGGCCCTTTTGGCCAAAAGAAAGAGTCCTTCCAGGCGCGCGCCGACGAACTGTGGAATGATTTCGGTAAAAAGCCGCCAACCTTGGGATGCCGTGAACGTCACGGGAAGAAAGAGCCCCGTGCGGGCGATACCCAAGAGTTTTTCCGCCGCCACTTTTTCAGACGGGTTGAGTTCGTCCACCACGATATACGGATGCCCGTTGGCGAAAGCTTCCGCCATGGCATAAAAGGGATTGCCTGCGGGCGTGATGGGAAATCCCACGTAAAACAGAGGGTGTTCTGGCAGGGCGATCTGGGAAAGAACCACCCCTGCCAACGTGCCGCCCATGATCATGAGCGCATCGCCGGGATCGTCCGCGCATCCTCGGCTTTCCGGAGCGGAAAAGGTCGGCCAAGCTTTCGCGGACGGCGCCCCAGCATCGCCTTCCCCTGGACTGTTCCCGGCAACGGGGGACGGCCATTCGCGGCGTTCCGTTCGAGCCCTTTCCATGGCTTCCACGTAGAGGTCAAGAAGCTTGGGGTTTTTCAAAACCGCGTCGGGAAACCCTTGGATAAGCCCGTCTCTATCCTGAACCCAGTCAAAGGGAAGGCCGGCGGCGCTCAAGGCGTCCAGAATGGGAGAGACGGCCACAAGATTGGAGACCATCCCCGAACGGCCGGAAACCCGTTCCATGATGCCGTCCATGTCCACCGTGACCATCCGGCACGAAACCAAAGCCCGGCACAGGGCTCGAAGGCGATCGCTTTCCGGGGATCCGGCGCCAACCCCTACAACCTCCAAAGCCCGATCCAGTTCGCGTTCCAGCCGCTCCGGCGTCCAGTCCCCGTCCTCATAAGCCCGCTGGCGCACCGTGCTGACCACGGGCTGAATGTTTTCCGGGCAGAAACGCAGCACATCCCGCCAGAGCCGCTCCGGATCCTCCCAATGGTTGACGATGACGGTGCCGCCCACTCTCAAGGACCCGAAAAGCAAATCCGGGTCTCTTTTCATCTCTTCGAAGTTGGTCACCGCCACCACAAGCGTCGGAAAGGAGAACATGGCGTCTTTGCGTTCCAGCGGACGGCTGTCCACAAAGGTCGCCGACAGCACGGGAGTGCCTCTTTTGGAGGAGCCGAACTGCCAGGCCATGCCGGCCCAGCACCCCTTGGCGGTGAGAAACTGCGCGAAAACACGGTTTATGGCGATCCCTCGGTCGCCAGCCAAGCTCGCCACAGCAATGGAAAACGGCCCGAGTCGGGACACAGAGCGCCGAAGCGCTTCCCGTTCCCGGAGTTCGGCCTGCACATGGCGGACGCGAATGAGCCCACCGGTTTGGAGAAAATCCCTTCTGAGGCGCTGGGAAAGCCGGTACTGCTGGAGTTCCGTCCATGCGGCCAGGGTTTTTTCTTCCAAAATGCGATCAAGAATGCCGAAGAGCGGCCCCACGGACGTCTCGTCGGCAAGGGCGTCGGTACCGTTTTGGGGGCCGATCAGTTCTTTGCCGATGGGATCGGAGGCCCACAGGGCCATGACCGCATCCCGCAGCTTTCCGTAAGCTTTTTGCACCTGGTCCAGAGCCTCGCGGGCCTCCGTGCGCAGCCGAATGAGGCGTCCTTCATCCTCACCGAAGGGTTCCAACCCGGCTTCAAACGCTTCCAGCGTTTCCACAGCCCGAAGGACCGCTTGCCATCGCTTTTCGTCCTCGTCCTGAAAGGCATCGCGAAGTTCGGCATACCGCCCGCCCGCGTCCTGCCCCAAAAGCCGAAGGACCATCTCCCGTTCCAAGCTGTGCGAGAAGTGCGGCTTGAGCTCTCCCTCGTCGTCGAAAAGCACGGCGTAGGGGAACGCCGCCCTATCGTGCCGGGACGATTCCCATTGGGCCTTCAAGGTGGCGAGGAACTCTTTGACCCGTTTTTCCGCCTGGAGAATCAGGCGGGTTTCCAGGTCAATCTGCCAGTTCATCTGATCCCGGTAGGTTTCCAACTGCATGATGAGAAACCGGGCCACGGCGTTCCGCGGGGTCCATTCCCCGGTGGCCGGGTCCTTGACGAGCATGGCCTTGTAGCGCGGGTCTCTGGACACCCAATAGAGGACGGGCTTTGGGTCCCTGCGCCATTCGTCAAAGGGCTTCCCCCGGTCTTCCGGATGGTAGGGAGCGATCCTTTTGCGATACCGCCCGTAGAAGATCACCTGAGGCAGCATGCCCGCATGGGCCATGATGCGCGCGTAGTCGTCGGGATCCTGGCCGAAAAACTTGCCGGTTTCCGGGCACGGTGTGACATCCCATCGAATGGCCGACTGGGCCAACCGGTCGGCGAGCAGCCAGAATTCCTGAATGGACGCCCGATCGGCGCTGTGTCCCATCCCTACCAGAATACCGGGAAATTCGGCCGCCAAATTGATGAGGGCCCACTGAATCTTCTGGTTCCCCATGAGGAACTTGCCGATGGGCGTGGTAAGGGTCCCCATACCCAGAAGTGACGTGGCGGAACTTTCGCCACCCGTATTGGAATAGACCTGGGTGTCGGTAATGGTGATGAAGTGCAGCGCGTTGGCCCATCGCTGCCGAATGAGGAACGATTGCTGGCGTAGTGCGTTGAGCCACGCCGGAAGGCCGATCACGGCCCCGCCGTCGCCCCCTTGACTCACTACGTATCGACGGCCTTTTTTCAGCAATCCCATGCGCACCGCTCGGTCGAAGACCTGGGTCATGGCTTCGCCGAACGCAAACCCGCCTCCGAAAACCGTGCGCCCTCCGGGAACTTTCTGGGCCGTCTCGGTCATCTTGTTCAGGGTTTCGCTCATACATCCCGTTTCGCACGTGAAGGCCACCTGAGGCACCTCGCCTCGCGCCAGACTCATGGCTGTGGCCATGGCCACGGGAACGGCCAAAACCTGCGCTTCGGCACAAGACGGACACGCCGAATGCCCCCCGGCAAACGCCATGGGGCCGTAGCGGGCGTGCAGCAGCGCCGAGGATCGGGGAAGATCGTCGAGAAGCCTGCGGGCCGTCTCCGCTTCGGCCTGCAAGAGCTCGGGATGCCGAGGGAAAATATCCTGAAGGCGCCGCGCCATGTCGTTCACCAGCGGGCTCTTGGTCACGGGCTGCTTTTGGGGCACATGGGGGCTCAAAATGAGGGCTTCCCGGCCGATTTCGCGAAGCACCTCCCTTCGAACGCTTGCGGGCACATCGTCCGCTCGAGGGGCAAGGATGAGGTCTATGGCCTTTTCCCGCCACAACCGGGCTATGGACCGGCCATCCCACAGGGCATGTTTTTTGACAAACCGAGTAAACTCGTTTGCCGGAACCCCAATCTGAACGGTTTGTGCGGCGCCAACGCCCGCCCTCTCTTCGTCCCGGACGGGTCTTTCAAAAAGCCCGGTCACCCGAACCTCCAACCCCGCCGCAAGAGCCGCCTCGAAGATGTCCCGTTCCACTCGGCCGTCTTCTGTGGAACACAAGAGCCCGGCAACGGCTCGAGGCCGAATGAGGCAGCGAAGGCTGTCCTGCCGGGAAAAGAAGGTGGCAACCAGACCCCTTTCCGGAAGCGCACCGGAAAAGCCATCGGGTCGCTGAGGCGTCAAGACCTTTTGACGGATGACGAGGCCGGAAAGTCCGCCGTTAAGCCCATCCCCAGAAAAAAGAGAGTGCACGGCGTAAGGGCGGCCCGAAGAAGATTCCCCCTCCAGAGAGTCCAACCACTCGGCCCAGTCGGCGGCATGCGGTCCGTAAAGCTTCACCCCGGCGCCTTGTGCCAAAAGGGCTCGGCGGGCCGCATCCCTTCCCGCGGGTTCCGTGTGCGGCACCGAGACGAGATAGGGGCAGCGCATTCGGCACAATCCGCAATGGGTGCAGTGGTCTTCCGTCGGTCCGAGAAGCTCCACACCCGTGGGAGTGAGGGCGGTGCGCATTTCATGGCACAGTCCCACACAATGCAGACACTGGGTGCATTGCGCGTCGTCCACGCGCACCTTGCGGGATAAATGCCGCACCCGCTTGTCCGTGCTGTGCCGTTCCACCACGTTGTGGCCACCCAGGACCATGAAATCCCCGAAGTCGTCAAATCGTGCCGGATCCTGGGTTCTCAGGCCCGCGACCTGCGCGAAGGCGAGAAGATAAGGGAAAAAATCGGCGCCCCGAAGGGGGCTTTGAACCAGAGTGTAGTCGCCTTCGGGATCCTGCAGAAAGACCGCCGTGGCGAAAGCGGCGTCGGGTTCCCGGGGCGGATGGACGATCAGGGCGTAGAACCGGCCGTCCGTGAGGTGCTTTCGGCATAGGGATGCCGTTTCCGAGGGGATGTCTTCGTTGTGCAGGCTGTCCCGGGCAAAGCGCGCGCCAAGCAATCCCAAGCGCATGCCGACTGCCAGCCATTCTTCGGAAACGATTCGATATCGGCCTCGAGAGGACTCCAACCAGGCGCCGAAGCCGTCCCCGCCCATTCGCACGGGCCAGAACGCTTCGCCCGAGGGAAGGCGCCCGTTCGAGCCTTTCACGAGCATGGGAATATGGGGCATCCAAGGGAAAAGAGCGTCACCCATGACGTTGATCCTCCTTCATGTTCTTTCGGCCGCCGGGGCTGAACGGGGAAAAGGAGGAAGAGGAACCATCGCGGGAGAAAAGAAATCCGCTTCGCAGGGCGACTGCCCCCGCTTCGCGGGAAAGCCAAAGCACTGGCCTTCAGCGGCTCAGATCGATGAGGTCCTCAGGGAAAAATGCGGCGGGCCGTCCATCGAGGGTAGGCAATGGGGGACCGTCGCGACGCGGTATCGCTTAATACAAAACGCTGCTCCCCACCCGTCAAGAAAAAATTTTTCACATAGTCACTGACGTTCGGGCCGCGCGCGTTTTTCGATGCCGGAGGAGGCCTTCAGCCCACCGAGGCTTTGAATAGAGCGGCCTTTGAGGTGCCGGTTGTTATATCGGAAAATAGTATCCACCAGGGGCATGGGAAGCTTCCCAGCGGACCATTGTCGCACGCCCACTGCAGAAGGGACATGACAGAATCCCTCGGGTTCAAACATGCCGAAAAGCCACGCGGCCACCAAGAGGGCTTTAGAGAGAGCGACCGTAGCGGCCGGGCAAGGAACGCTGGAACGTGGATTCGAGAAAGCGCCGCACGGCAATCAGTTTTTCCAGATCGATTCCCGTGGGCACGCCCATGGCGTGAAAAAGGTGCACGAGGTCCTCCGAAGGAATGTTCCCCGGAGCCCCCGGAATAAAGGGGCATCCGCCCAGTCCGCCGCAGGCGCCGTCAAAGCGACTCACGCCCAGTTTCCACGCCGCATACACGTTGGCCAGCCCAAAGCCGAAGGTGTCGTGTAGGTGCAGTCCCAGGGGGAGCGACAAAGTCCGCAGTGCCTCTTCGACCATCCTTTCCATTTGTAAGGGGTTGGCCAAGCCGGAAGTGTCCGCAAGGCACAGTTCGTCCGCACCGGCCTCCGCAAGGGAGGCGGCCAGCGCAAACACTCGATCTTCGGGAATGCGGCCTTCGAAACGACAGCCGAAGGCGTTCATCACCCCGGCCTGCACCAAAATCCCAGCGGCTTTGGCCTTCTGCACCACGGCGCAGGCTCTGCGGAGGCCTTCCTCCACATCGCAGCCGCTGTTTTTTCGGCTATGGGTTTCCGAGGCGGAGACGAAAACGCCCACGTGAGTCACACCGCACCCTAGGGCCCGCTCCAGTCCCCTTTCGTTGAGGATGAGGGCTCGATAGGTCACGCCCGGCTCTCTGCGAAGGCGGCGCAGGACCTCTTCCGTATCGGCCATTTGGGGCACGGCCCGAGGATTCACGAACGAGCCCACCTGAATGCGGCGGAATCCGCAGGCGACAAGGTCCTCGATGAAGCGGATTTTTTCGGCGACGGTCAACAGGCGTGCTTCGTTTTGCAGGCCATCGCGCGGGGCCGTTTCTTCCAGGAGAATAGACATTGGGGCGTTCCTTCACGCTGAGCATCATCTAAAAATCGTAAAAGCCGGCAGTGATGGCCAAGCCGCCGTGGCGAAGCCTTTTGACCTTTCGGGGCCTCACCGACCCCGAAACCAAGAGGTCGCGCTCCGGAGCCAACACGATGGCCTTCCAGCCGGCGAAACACCGGCCCAGATGGTGCAGCAGCCGCTCATAAAGACTGCGGTCCGCGGGAAGCCGAACGCCGTAGGGCGGATTCAGGAAAACCAACCCCGGGGGGAGCCCCACGTTCCGAGGATCCAGTTTTTCAAAGGGCATGGTGTGCCATGCCACCCATGGCGCGACACCGGCTCGGACGGCGTTTTCCTGAGCCACGGCCACGGCCTTGGGGTCGCAATCCACCGCAATGAAGCGGGCCGGGGCCACGTTTTCAGCGCCTTCATCGGCTTTCCGCAAAAGATAGTCCCACGTCTTTTCCTGAAACGAGGGCCACCTTTGAAAGAGAAACCGCCGGCGCCTTCCCGGGGGAATTTTTCCCGCGAGAAGCGCCGCTTCAATGACGGCTGTGCCAGAGCCGCACATGCCGTCAAGGAAAGGTTCCGGGGGTTTCCAGCCCGACTGAAGCACCAGGGCCGCCGCCAAAGTTTCCCGAAGCGGCGCCCCGACATGCTTCACACGATACCCTCGATAATGAAGATGCGCTCCGGAGGTGTCCAAACTGATTTGGCATCGGTTATGTTCGATGCGCACCACAATGCGCTGCACCACAGCCTCTTCTTCCGCCACGGTGGCCCCATGCGAAGGCGCGCTGTCAACAAAAGAGATTCCGGCACCGGTCTCTTGGAAACGCTGTCGCATGGCATCTTGAAAAGCCTTTCGGGCCCATTCCGAGTGCGCCAATCGCGAGGCGCTCAAGTAAACATCCACGCGCACAGGAACTCGAGGATCGATCCACAATTCCCACGGAAAGCGCCTCGTTTTGGCAAAGAGCTCCTCCCTCGCGCCCACCTTCATCACCGGCAATCGGCAGAGCACCCGGGAGGCTGTGCGCAGCCATAAGTTCGCTCGGTAACACGCCTCGAGCTTTCCCCAGAATTCCACACCCGCTTCGGATTCTTCCAGAATGTGCAGGCTGAGCTGTTCCATTTCGCGGCGGCAGACGCTCAAGAGTTCGCGAGGCACCACGGCCGCGAAATGGTGTTCCTTGGCCCGAATCTGTGTCCGAATACGTCGTTCCGACATACGGGATTGCTCGTGCCCCCCGAGAGCAGGAGAGATCATTCAGCGAACGGGTGCCCCCCGCAGGGGCCGGATCGGCGGCCATCCCCATTTCGCCCGAGGCCGCTCCTTCGAACGCCCCACACCCATCGGTCTCTCATGGCCTTCCTTGGCGGTTTTCTTTCACCATCGACTTTCCTCGGACCTCTTTTTCGTTGCGCGGCGGTTGCCTTATCTCCGGACCAAACGTGCAAACCGTTGCCTTCGCCGGGCGGATGCGGTAGACGGGACAGTGTTCCGAAAAGGCCCTCGTCAGAGAGCCTCCTAGCGATCTTTTGGGTCGGCGTCAAGAAAGGCCGTCGTATGGACATTATCAAGGACGGACTACCCATTCAAAAGCCGAGAATCTATTCCGCCGTCTGGAAAGACCCGCCCCCGGCGTGGCGGGAACGCCTTGGGGAAACAGTGCAGCGCTTTCCCGGTCGAAACAAGGTGCGCGTGTTCTTCCGCGCCGACGATATCGGCGCGGGTGGACACGGCTTTCGTGCCTTGTGCGCCTTGTTTCGCCAGCACGGTATGCCGCTGGCTTTGGCTGTCGTTCCGGCCTGGCTGACGGAAACGCGTCTCGCCCAGCTTTTTGCCACGGCTCCTCTCGACGAAGAACTGTGGGGATGGCATCAGCACGGATGGCGCCATGTGAACTGGCAAAAAACCGGCAAGAAGTCCGAATTCGGCGATCAGCGCCCTCTGGAAAAGCAATGGAAAGACATTCGGCAAGGGCACATGCGCCTTATGGGCATCTTTCAGGAGCGGCTTCTGCCCGTCTTCACCCCGCCGTGGAACCGTTTGAGCCCCATGACCCTGCAGGTGCTCCATCAGATGGGGTTCAAGGCCGTCTCCACCACGGATCCCCTGCCCAAGACCGGGAAGAACGCCCATCGTCTCAAGAATTTCCGGATCGGGATCGATCTTCACACGCGGAAAAATCCCGACGGCGTCGCCGATTACGACCAATTGCTTCAGGAGCTTACCGCCGCCTTTTCAAAAGACGGCCCCTTGGGGATCATGATTCACCATCAGCGGATGACACCTTTCGCCTTCGCGTTCCTTGACGAACTGATCCGCGGGCTGCAATCGTGCGGCAGAGCCGAAATCGTATCCTTTGACGATCTCTTGCAAGGTTCTTAAAGAAGGAGCCGTGCCTGCGCCCGCTATGACCGCTTCACGCCCCCTTCTGCTTTATGCCGACGCCTTCGGCCGCATTCTGGAACACCCCTTTTTAGAAATGACGGGATCCAGCGCCGGGCACCTCACTCGGCCTTCCCCCAAAGAACTCATTCCGCTGCCCGAAGGAAGCGAACTCTTTCGCCTGCCGGGCCGCTATCCCATCGGATACGACCGCCACACAAAACGCTGCCAAGTCCTCACCCGCGACCCGTACAATCCCCATCGGCCGGTAGAAGCCGTGGCTGCCTTCATCGCCCCGGCCCACACTCAGCTCTACTCGGCCGCCTACAAGACGCGTCAGGACGCGCCTCTTTTG
>Ga0209162_1004444_pt1 | contig 10466 bp, 10 predicted proteins | sample YNPNPMetaG_FD_187121 | JGI IMG/M metagenome (GOLD analysis project Ga0209162, IMG submission 187121) | Anoxygenic and chlorotrophic microbial mat microbial communities from Yellowstone National Park, USA - YNP NP MetaG (SPAdes) (version 2) ...
GCGAAGGGCCGTTAGAGGACGGGTAGGTTCAGTAGAGGGAAAAAGTTGCTCAAAGCGGGTCTGCCAGGCCCACCCAGTCCGGCCTGAGCCGGGGGTCTGACTGGGTGACCCGCCGCTTCGCGCTCGGCGGTCACCCAGTCAGGCCTGGGCCTGGCAGACCGCCGAGGAGCACGAATTTCCATCTACTGAGGTTGGGGGGCGCGTCAATCCACTGGGCCAGCACCCGTTCCCCGGCCCTGGCCCCGGTCGCACCCTCTGGCACCACCACCAGCGCATTGGCCCGGGCCATAGAGGTGAGCACGCCGCTGTCCTGGCTGCCGCTGAATCGGGCGTGCCACTCCCCCTCACGCGCTTCTACCACCACGCGCACGTACTGGCGACGTTCGTCTGGCAGAGCCGGTACGTCCTCATCCAGGATGACCTCGACGGTGGGCGAATCCAGACCGGTCAGCCCGCGCATCTTGAGGATGGCCGGCCGGGCGAACTGCTGGAAGGCCACCATGGAAGAGGCCGGGTTGCCTGGCAGTCCCAGGTGCGGCACAGGCCCCAGATGCCCAAAAGCCAACGGCTTGCCCGGCTTCATGTTCACCCGCCAAAAGTCCATGCGTCCCTCGGCCTGAAGCACGTCTTTGACGACGTCGAAATCGCCCATGCTCACGCCGCCGGAGGTGATCAAGAGGTCCACCCTGGCCTCCAGCCCGCGCCGGAAGCAGGCCGTGAGGTCGCTCCTGGTGTCGCGGGCGATGCCCAGGAGCACCGGGATGCCCCCGGCCACCGTCACCTGCGCGGCCATGCTGTACGTGTTGGAGTTGTAGATCTGGCCCGGCTGTAGCGGCTCTCCCACCGGCACCAGCTCGTCGCCGGTGGCGAGCACGCCCACGCGGGGCCGGCGAATCACGCGCACTTCAGCCCGGCCCACGGATGCCAGCACGCCGATATGGGCCGGGCGCAGGAGCGTGCCCCTGACCACCACCACTTCGCCGGCGCGGATGTCCTGGCCGGCCGGGCGCACATAGTTGCCCGGCCGCACGGCCGCATAGATCGCCACCTGGCCGGGAGCGGCCTCGCCGGTGTCCTCGAAGCGAACCACGGCGTCGGTGCCGGGGGGTAAAGGCGCGCCGGTCATGATACGCACCGCCTGGCCCGGCCCCACCGGGTCACCAAAGGCATGGCCGGCCGCTGCCGTGCCGAGCACGGCCAGCAAGACCGGCGTGCCGGGGCCGGCACCAACCGTGTCGGCCGCCCGCACCGCGTAGCCGTCCATGCCCGAGTTAGCGGCCGGCGGCACGGTTACGCTACTCACCACGTCCTCGGCCAGTACGTGGTCTAACGCCTCCAGGAGCGGCCTGGTCTCCGCCTCTAAAGGAGACACAGCCGCCAGGATGCGGTCGCGGGCTTGTTCCACGGAGAGCAAGTCCGTCATCATATCCTCCTGGTCAGCCCCGGCAGGATTCTACCCCTCCACCTGAGCTTGAAAGTACGCTTCCAGGGCCTGCTCCCACGGGCGCAGGGTGAGGCCCAGGGCGGCCGCACAAGTGTTACGCAACGCCGTAAAGGGCGGCACTCTGGAAGGGCGTGGGTAATCGGCCAGGCCGATGCGGTCAACAGGCACGAGACCCCGGCCAGCCCGTTCCAGGATTCGGGTGGCGAAATCATGGCGTGAGCAATAACCCTCGTTCACCAGATGATAGATGCCATAGTGCCCGGTCTGAATGAGGCGGATGATGGCGTCGGCCAGGTCCGGCGCGTAGGTGGGGCAGGCCACTTCATCAGTCACGACGCGCAGCCGACCGTGCGTATCGGCAGCGCGGATGATCTTGGCCGGAAAGTTGTGCCCGCCAGGGGCGTAGAGCCACGAAGTGCGCACGATATAGAATCGCGTCAGCAGCGTCTCCACGACCCGTTCGGCGGCGGCTTTCGATTGGCCGTAAGGGTTGATGGGATGGCGTGGGTCCCATTCGCGGTACGGCTCGGTGGCCGTGCCGTCAAAGACCTCGTTGGTGCTCACGTGGAGCAGGGCAGCGTCGGCCCGCTGGCAGGCCAGGGCCACGTTTTGGGTGCCCCAGGCGTTGACACGAAAGGCCAGATCGGGGTCCCGGGCGCAGCCGTCCACGTCGGTATAGGCAGCGGTGTGGAGCACCACGTCGGGTCGGAAATCCACGATGAGAGGGATGATGGTGGAGGGGGTGGTGATGTCGGTCTCCGGCAGGTCAATGAGCAGGAGGTCTTGATCGGCCAGGCGGCGGTGCAACTCGCGGCCCAGTTGGCCCTTGTGGCCGGTGATGGCGATGCGCATGGGCGTCTCCGTGGAGCGTGTAGCGTTGAGCGTAAAGCGCGGGAATTATACTGCACGGCGGGCGGACTGGCAAGCGCGAAAAAGCCCCGCCGCGTGGGCTGTTCGCTCCGGCCGGGAGCAGGCGCACCAACAGCTCCAACTGCACGTCCAGGGCGGTCAACGTGTGGCCCACCGAAGCCGTTCAACGAGAACAGGCAGAAGTAGAGCGTAGCCTGGCCCCACAGCTCCTGGTGGACCGGCCCGTGGTATATGGCACGGGGGCTATCAGGCCAGCCCCAGCAGCAGGACGCCGGCGTAGAGCACGACGCGGCGCCGGACGCGGGGCCAGTCGAAGAGGTGTACGCGGCAAAAGGGATACCAGGCTTGCGAGCCGGGATTCAGTACGCGGTGCGTTCCTGCTCCAGCAATTGTCCTACGGCCGTCAGAAACGCCTCAAAGTCGTCCCGGCTTTCACGAGCATAGCGCAGCACTCGTGTCTGGTCTACCTGCCAATAGCGATGTACCAGCAGGTTGCGAAAGCGGGCCATCTGTACCAGGCGACCGGCCATCTGGTCGTCCAGAATGTCCAATCCTCGCAACTCTTCAAAGCACCCGGCATAGCTGGCCGGGACTCGACGAGCCAGCCGGGCCAGGATGTGCGTGCAGAGCGCTGCCGTCGCCTCGATCGCGATCAGCAGCAGGTGCATAACCGTGTACAGGTTGCGCTCGTCGGCCCAGAATTGGTCATCGGGCAGGGTAGCGTAGCGCTGTATCTTGTCCAGGCTGGCCCGGATCTCCTGCGCCCGGGCCTTGACCTGTTCTTCGTCCAGTTGACTCATGCTCGCAACACCTCTCGCAAATAGAGGCGCCCCAGGTAGGCAAACTCCATGTAGAGCTGGGCGACGTTCTCCAGGTAATCAGCCAACTCGTCCGCATCGCGAACCAGGAGCAGATCGCCCCGGACGGCCTGGTGCTGGAATCCCAGCGGCGCCTGGTTCAACACATGCACATCCACCGGGAAGCCTAGCGCCTGCGTCAGTTCGACTGACAGGCGCATCTCATAGTCGAAAGGGTCATGAGCAGCCGGGAGGGCCGGGTCAAGGTAAAGGGCCACGTCCAGATCGCGGTAGGGCAGCCCGGCCAATGCCGAGCCGTGCAGATAGGCAAAGCGGATCTCGGGGCGCGGTTCCAGGCACGCCCGGAGTTGCGTGCGCTGCCGGGCCAGCCGCCGGGCATTGCCGGCAGGCTCGACCTCGGACGCACGCACATGCGGGGTCGCCGACCGACCAGGGCGCTTGGGGTTTGGAACGGGCTTGCGCACGGTGGACATTGCCAATCTCTCGGTGCCAGACCGCCGGGCCAGGTTCGACCTTTCCGTCCGGTACACGACGGGTGCATTATACTCAGTAGATGGAAAAAGTTGCTCAAAGCGGGTCTGCCAGGCCCACCCAGTCCGGCCTGCCTGCCACCCAGTCCGGCCTGGGCCGGGGGTCGCAGACGTGGGGCCGGGGGCCTGACTGGGTGACCCGCCGCTTCGCGCTCGGCGGTCAGTGGGCCTGGCAGACCGCCGAGGAGCACGAATTTCCATCTACTGATACTACGGCCGCGCGACCTGCTGGATGACGGCCACGGCCGCCTCGAACCGTTGGGCACGGATAGCCGCCAGTGGACACCGATTTTTCGAGATCAGCCACGAAAATCCGCGCTGCGTAGCGTCCGCGCCTCGGCCTTTCCAGCGGCCGGGCCAGTGAGCTGCCGGACCAGGCGGCCCCAGAGCTGCACGGCCCGCTGCCGCAGGTCCGGCGGCGGGGTCTCGGACTGGGCAACCTCGGCGGCCAACGCACCCCGGGTCACAGCCTGAAAGTCGTGCCAGCGACCGCAGCGGAAACAACGCGGCTGCTCCTGCGTAGAGACAAGGCCACATCCCTGGCAGCGGTAGAGCACCTCGTCTGCCCGGGCGGCCTTCAGCCCGGCGCGCAGGCTCTCCGCCGCCAGCAGCCACTGCCCGGCTGTCTGATACTGATCGGCCAACAGCTCATGGGCCTCCACCAGGCCGGGTTCCACGGCGACGGCGCGGGCCAGGAACTCCTGGGCGCTCGCCGGGTCACCCCGACGCAGGGCCAGGCGGGCCAGTCCCAGGGGATACGCGCCGCGCTCCGGCCACCGGCTCATGGCCTGGTGGTAGGTCTCAACGATGAGGGGTTCCAGGGCCGGGTCCCCGGCGGCGGCCAGGACGCGCTCCTCCAGGACCGGGGCTGGCGCGGCCCACAGTCCGCGTAGCCAGGCTTCCAGGCCCTCCTGGGGCATCCCGGCGGCGTGATAGACATCGCCCAGGAGCGCGTAGTGCAGCGCCACGCCGGGGTCCAATTGCAAGGCCAGCAGGTAATCGTCGGCGGCCTCAGCCAGCTCTTGCGCCTCAAAATGAGCCTGGCCGTGGGCGGCCAGGAATGCGGCCAGGGCCGCCGGCTCCTCGCCCGCCTTGATGAGCCGCAGTTGCTCGGCAGCCTCGCGGGCCATCCCACTGCGCCGATAGACGGCATAGAGCTGATAGCGCGTCTCCAGGCGCGTCGGGTCTATGCCCAACGCGCCCTGGAGCTGAAAGATGGCCCGGCCCTGATCCCCCAGGCGGGAGTACAAGGCTCCCAGCCGGGTATGGGCCTCCACGTCGTTCGGTTGCAACTCGCAGACCCATTCCAGATGCCGGGTCGCACCTTCCAGGTCCCCCCAGGTCTCGCAGATGGTGCTGAGGGTCTGATAGGCCGCGATGTGATCGGTCAGGAGTTCCTGGCGGCCATCCCAGCCCAGGGCCGCAGTGAGCTTGCTGTGGGCTTCGGCCAGCCGGCCGGTCTGGTAGGCGGCCTGCCCGGCCAGGAACAGGGTCTTGGCCCGCCGGACGCGGAAGGTGAGGGCTGTGGCGACAGCCTGGGCGATGCTACCTCGCAGGCCGCTCATCTCAGCGGCCTCCGCGGCCGAGGGCCAGTGTAAGGCCCCGCGCAGACTATCGCCGGCCCGTCGGACATCCCGCACCCACAGGCGCGGCGATCCCCAGAGCCGGGCGATGAATCGGCGCACGAGCGGCACCAGCAAACCCACGGCCAGGCCCAGGGAAAAGGCCCCCAGCAAGGCCAAAAGCTGCATCAGGATGTTGATCTGGGTCTGGTCAGGCATAGCGTTGCTTCTCTCAGAACCGCCGGGTCACAGACCCGGCGGGAGCGCCGAGCCGGGGGTAGACAGTTACAGGATCAGTACCAATTTCCTATTGCTATCACTGTCGTGATCACTTATAATCCCCGCCTGGGGGACAAAACCGCTTAACGTTCCTGCCTTCCCCCATGTGGCCCCGGGTGTCAATAGCCCGGGGCTTTTTTTATAGATGTCACTTCCACCGCAGCACTGGCTCACGGGCTGCTTTCACCTCATCCAACCGGCCCACCGGCGTGTGGTGAGGGGCCTGATGAAGCAGGTGGGGCTGGGTCCGCGCCTCCTCCGCGATCTGCAACAGCGCGTCGGCAAAGGCGTCCAGCGTCTCCTTGCTCTCCGTCTCCGTCGGCTCGATCATCAGGGCCTCCGGCACGATCAGCGGAAAATAGTTCGTGGGGGGGTGGAAGGAGTAGTCCATGAGCCGCTTGCTGATGTCCAGGGCATGGACGTCCGGCGCGTCTGGCAGGCGGCCTTCCAGCACGAACTCGTGCATACAGGTGCGGTCATAGGGCAACCGATAAGTGCCCTTGAGCCGGGCCTGGAGGTAGTTGGCATTGAGGACGGCGTGCTCGCTGACGGCCCGCAGCCCGGCCGCGCCCAACATGCGGATATAGGTATAGGCCCTCACCAACACGCCAAAGTTGCCGTAGAAGGACTTGACCCGGCCGATGCTCTGGGCCGGCCAGTCAAAGTGGAAAAAGTATTCCGGTTCGCCGGGCACATAACCCTCGTCGCCTGGTTCGTGCGCGCAGTCCTGTTCGCCGCAGCAGCACTCGCTTTCCACCTCTTCTCTCACGACGATGGGGCCGGGCAGGAACGGGGCGAGCCGGGCCACCACGCCCACCGGCCCGCTGCCGGGGCCGCCGCCACCGTGGGGGGTGGAGAAGGTCTTGTGCAGGTTATAGTGCAACACATCAAAGCCCAGCTCGCCGGGCCGGGCGATGCCCAGGAGGGCGTTCATATTCGCGCCGTCGCCGTAGAGCAGGCCGCCGCAGCCGTGGACCAGGTCTGCGATCTCGGCCAGATGTTCGTCAAAGAGGCCCAGGGTGTTGGGGTTGGTGAGCATCAGGCCGACCACCGTGTCATCGCAGTGGGCGCGTAGTTCCTCCAGGTCCACGTTGCCACGGGCATCGCTTTTGATCTCTACCATTTGCAGCCCGCTCATGGTAGTGGAGGCCGGGTTGGTGCCGTGGGCCGAGTCGGGGATGAGCATCCTGGTGCGCTTTTCATCGCCCCGGGCCTGGTGGTAGGCGCGCATGATGAGGACGCCGGTCAGCTCGCCGTGAGCGCCGGCCGCTGGCTGGAGAGAGACCGCGTCGAATCCGCCGATGGTCTTGAGCAGCTCTTGCAGCTCGAACATGAGCTGGAGACAGCCCTGCGCCAGGTGCTCCGGCTGGTAGGGATGGACCCGGCTAAAGCCGGGCAGGCTGGCCGCCACCTCGTTCGTCTTGGGGTTATATTTCATGGTGCAACTGCCCAGGGGATAGAATCCCACGTCCACCCCCCAGTTCAGTTGGCTGAGGCGGACGTAATGGCGTACCAGGTCTACCTCGCTGACCTCTGGCAGGGGCAGGTCCGCACGCAGCATCTCGGTGGGCAAGGTTGCCTGTGGTACATCCAGGGCCGGGATGGTGGCAGCAGTGCGGCCGGGGACGCTGATCTCGTAAATCAATGGTTCGGTCATGGCAACACCTCCACACAGGCTCGCGCAGTGTATGCGCCCTTGCGCCCGGCGGCGGGTGGCACACCCGCCGCGAGCGGAGTGAGTTCGGTCATGGCAACACCTCCACACAGGCTCGCGCAGTGTATGCGCCCTTGCGCCCGGCGGCGGGTGGCACACCCGCCGCGAGCGGAGTGAGTTCGGTCATGGCAACACCTCCACACAGGCTCGCGCAGTGTATGCGCCCTTGCGCCCGGCGGCGGGTGGCACACCCGCCGCGAGCGGAGTGAGTTCGGTCATGGCAACACCTCCTCCAGGGCGTTCACCAGGTAGTCAATCTCGCTGCGGCTGTTCATCTCGGTGACGCAGAACAGCAGGCTGTCGTCCAGGATCGGGTAATCGCGGCCCAGTTCATAGCCGCCGATGATGCCGTATTCATCCCAGAGCCAGTCATTGATCTCGGCCGGGGGCCGGGGGCAGCGGATGACGAACTCTTTGAAGAACGGTGATTCGTCAGCCAGGGCAAAGCCGGGGATGGCGGCGATGCGGGCGGCGGCATAGTGGGCGCGATGATAGCACAGCCCGGCGATCTGGCGCAGGCCGGTGCGACCCAAAGCCGCCAGGTAGACGGCTGCGGCCAGGGCGTTCAGGGCCTCGTTGGAGCAGATGTTGGAGGTGGCCTTCTCGCGGCGGATATGTTGCTCGCGGGTGGAGAGCGTGAGCACGAACCCGCGCCGACCCTGACGGTCCTCCGTCTGGCCTACCAGGCGGCCGGCCATCCGGCGCACGTACTGCTCGCGGCAGGCAAAGAGGCCCAGGTATGGACCGCCATAGCTCAGGGGGTTGCCCAGGCACTGACCCTCCCCCACCACGATGTCCGCGCCATAATCTCCCGGTGGCCGGAACAGGCCCAGCGAGATGGGGTCGGCCACCACCACGAACAGGGCCTGGTGGGCATGAGCAGCATCGGCCAGGGCTTGCAGCTTGTTCAGGTTGAGCAGGCGGCCGAAAAAGTCTGGGTTCTGGACGATGACACAGGCGGTCTCATCGTCCACCAGGTGCCGCAGGTCGTCCAGGTCCACCCGGAGCGACTCGTCACCGGCGTAAGAGAGGCCCATGCCCTGGGTGTAGGTGCGCACCACGGCCCGGTATTCCGGGTGGACGGCCGGGGCCAGCACCACCTTGCGGCGTCTGCCCCGGGCCACGCTCAGGGCCATGATCACGGCTTCGGCTGTGGCCGTTGCGCCGTCGTAATGGCTGGCGTTGGCCACGTCCATGCCGGTGAGGGCGCAGACCATGCTCTGGTACTCAAAGATAGCCTGGAGCGTGCCCTGGCTGATCTCTGGCTGATAGGGGGTATAGGCCGTGTAGAACTCGGAGCGGCCGATGATGTGCCTGACCACAGAAGGAATAAAGTGGTCATAGGCCCCGGCGCCCAGGAAGCAGGGGTAATGGTCTACGTCAGCGTTGCTTTCACTCAGGGCCTGGAGTTCCCGCAGAATCTCCGGCTCTGAGAGCGGCGCTGGCAGTTCCAGGACCGGGAACCGCTTTGCTGCTGGCACATCCGGGAACAGATCGGCGATGCGTTCGATGCCGATGGTCTCCAGCATCGCCTGCCGGTCAGCGTCGGTATGTGGTAGGTAGGTCATGGTTTTCTCCATTCGAGGAAACAAGTAGACACGGAACAAGGGGACTCCGCTGCTCCCTGCTCCTCTGTCCCTCTGCTCATTCCGCTTCCGCGCAGAACTTTTCGTAGGCGGCCGGGCTGAGGAGTTCCCCGGCCTCGCTGGGGTCGCTGAGCTTGATGCGGGCGAACCAGCCGGCACCATAGGGGTCTTCGTTCACCAATTGGGGGGCGTTTTCCAGGGCCTCGTTGACTGCCAGGATCTGACCGCTCATCGGTATGTAACAGTCACCAGCGGCTTTGACGGATTCGACGGTAGCATAGACATCGCCTTGATCGAACGTGTCACCCACCTCTGGCAATTCCACGAACACGACGTCGGAGAGTTGGGCCTGGGCATAGTCCGTGATGCCCGTCACGCCCTCATCGCCTTCCAGACGGATCCATTCGTGAGACTCGGTATAAAGACAACGCTGGTCAATTTTCATGGGTTTCTCCTTTCTGTTGAGTGATATGATCGAGGGTGGTCACTCCCAACTGAACATAGTGATCACCTGATCGGGACAACTCAGGTGAATTATAACCCTGGAGAAGGTGTTAGTCAACTTGCAAAAAGCCCCGGCGCGTAGAGGCGACCCTGATATGGTCGCCCCACGACCGGGGCCAGTCCCGGCAGGAACAGGCCAGGCTCCTGTTTGCCCGCAGAAAGCCTGCAAGATTTTCGTGTTACGCTCTCCTCAGCAGGCTGGGCCGGGCGAGCCAGAGCGTCGCCAGGCCAGCCACCAGCAGGACCAGGGTGGCCGGCTCCGGGATCTCGGTGGACGGCAGGGTGTAGGTGATCACCAGACGCGGGGCATGGGTCGGGTCGCCCCCCGTGCGGCCCGGCCCGGCGCAGGCCCAGCCGTTGCCGATCAGGCTCTCTGGCGTGGGCGAACCGGCGAGCATCAGGCCGTGATTGGGTATCTTGCCCACGAACCAGGCCCTCACGTCGGTGGTCACGTCCCAGGAGTGCCAGCCGGCCGTGGACTGGACCGTCGCCGTCGCCAGGGGGGCAGGCTCCACCACTGGCCGCGTGCCCCAGTCGAAATTCTCATCCCAGGCGGCCAGCACCCGGTAGACCCCCATTTCTCCAGTCCCGGCGAACGGCCAATCGTCCACATAGACCTCCAGCGTGGCCGCGTCAATGACCGCGTCCGGGGGGATCGCCTCCAGGGGGAACCACAGGTAGGAGCGGCACTGATGGGTGAGGCCGGTCTGCGGCCCCACATAGTTGCCAAAGGCCAGCACAGCGGTACTATGGTCGCTGCCCCAGCCAATGGGCGTGGTCGAGAAGACGCACAGGTTGCGGCCGGTGGCGGTATCCAGTTGGATGGTGACCGTGCGACCGGCGGCCTGGGCCAGCCCGGCCCCGGCCAGGACCAGGCCGGCTAACAGTAGCCCGGCGGCGAACAGGGACCAGGATTTGCCATACATCTTTTCTGCTCCTTTCGCTCGCGCTCCGCGTGGGGCCAGGACCTTTGCTCGCGCCCGCGCTCCGCGTGGGGCCAGGACCTTTTGCTCGCGCCCACGCTCTGCGTGGGCGCGTGACGCTCTGCGCGGCCCTGCGTTCCCACGCAGAGCGTGGGAACGAGGTGCCTCCTCGCGTGTGACGCTCTGCGTGGCCCTGCGTTCCCACGCAGAGCGTGGGAACGAGGTGCCCCCCTCCT
>Ga0209162_1004448_pt1 | contig 10452 bp, 12 predicted proteins | sample YNPNPMetaG_FD_187121 | JGI IMG/M metagenome (GOLD analysis project Ga0209162, IMG submission 187121) | Anoxygenic and chlorotrophic microbial mat microbial communities from Yellowstone National Park, USA - YNP NP MetaG (SPAdes) (version 2) ...
AAACTTTCATTTTCCGATAGCGTGGCGTCGTTTTTCTTTTTGACCGATTCGATAACAGCAGGGACGTTCTGAAACAAGTAGGTTTACACGCTTGGGCTTGACCCCACTCATCCCCCTGCCCCCTGCTCTCCCCGCTTCGCGGGGAGAGCAGGGGGCGTGAGGGGTTTTGTGGCGGGCGGCGAAGCCGCCCGCCACAAAACCTCCTTTGACTCCCCCTCCCCGTTGCGTCGAGCGCAACGGGGAGGGGGCAGGGGGTGGGGCAAATATCTTTGGCAGCGCGTTCGCTTGTTTAAGGGCACGCCAGTTATGAAAGTTTGTGCCTGTGCTGAGTATAAAAACAAGGGCGCAGATCGAGTTGCGCCCTTGTGCACTCTATTCCTCTTCCTCTTCTTCTTCGCCCGCGCGTTCCTTTCTGGCTTTTTCGATGATTTGCTGCGCGATGTGATCGGGCACGCGATCATAGTGACTGAATTCCATCGTAAAGTAACCGCGCCCCTGCGTCATCGAACGCAAATCGGTGGCATAGCGTTGAATCTCGGCGAGCGGAGCCTGAGCAGTCACGATGCTCCAGTTGCCGCGCTGTTCCATTCCCAGCACGCGACCGCGCTTGGTGTTCATATCGCCCATCACATCGCCCATAAATTGCTCGGGGACGGTAATGGTCAGGTTCATAATCGGTTCCAGCAATATGGGACCTGCCTGAGGGATGCCGGCTTTGAAGGCTTTGTGCGCAGCGAGTTTGAACGCGATTTCGGATGAGTCAACCGGGTGATACGAACCGTCGTACAACACAGCGCGAAAATCGGTGGTGGGGTAGCCAGCAAGCACACCCTTTTGCATGATTTCGCGCATTCCCTTTTCCACTGCTGGAATGAAGGAACTGGGGACGGCACCACCAAAAATTTCTTCGGCGAATTCAAAACCCGCGCCGCGCGGCAATGGCTCAAAGCGAATCCACGTATCGCCGAATTGGCCGCGCCCGCCGGTCTGCTTTTTGTGCCGCCCCTGCACCTGCACTGTCTTGGTGATGGTTTCTTTGTACGGAATCTTGGGCTGGCTGATTAACAAATCCACACCAAACTTTTGTTTCAGACGACGCACCGCAATATCCACATGCGAATCGCCCATACCCGACATCACCGTTTCGCCAGTATCGGGTTCACGATAGACGCGCAAGGTGGGGTCTTCTTCCACGAGGCGCGCGAGCGCCACACTCATCTTGTCCAGATCGGTCTTGGTCTTGGGATTCAACGCGACCGAGTAGACCGGGCTGGGATATGTGATGGGTGGCAACAGCAAAGGATGACCTTTGTCGCACAGCGTATCGTTGGTCTGCGTTTCCTGCAACTTGGCGACGGCGCCGATGTCGCCCGCGTTGATGCGTTTGACCGCGATTTGTTCCTTGCCGCGCAACACGTACACCTCGCCGATGCGTTCCTCGTTGCCGGTGCGCGCGTTCGTGACACGCGACGAAGCTTCGAGCGCGCCCGAGTACACGCGAAAGTACGTCAACTTGCCAACGTACGGATCCGCCATCGTCTTGAAGACAAAGACGGCGAGCGGACCCACCTCACTCGCGGTCAGCGTCTCGTCCTGATTCGTCACCGGGTTTCTGGCAACAATCGGCGCGCCTTCCTGTGGCGAGGGAGCATAGTCAATCAAAAACTGCATCAGCGTTCGCACACCCAGGTTGGCTGTCGCCGCGCCGCACAGCACCGGAATCAGCGTGCCCTGCCGAATGCCGGCTCTGAGTCCCTTGCGAATCTCCTCTTCGGTCAGTTCTTCACCGCCCAGATACTTTTCGATGAGGGCATCATCAGATTCTGCCGCTGCTTCAATCAAGCGAGCACGTTCTTCTTCCACGCGCGCGGTCAAATCGCCGGGCACAGCCGTCTCTTTCGCCTCCTGCCCCACATAGGCTTGACGCGTGACCACGTTGACCACGCCGATAAAATTCGCTTCCTTGCCGATCGGAACTTGCAATGCCGCTACCGCCTTGCCAAAGCGTTCGCGCAGTTGCGCGAGCACGCGCTCGGCATCGGCGTTTTCACGATCCACCTTGTTGATGAAAAACAGTCGGGGAATTTTGAATTCGTCTGCGTATTGCCACACCAGTTCCGTACCCACCTCGATGCCACTCACCGCATCCACGACGACAATCGCCAGATCGGCGACGCGCAACGCGTTCTTGACTTCACCCACAAAGTCAATGTAACCCGGGGCATCGAGCACATTGATTTTGTGACCGTTGAACTCACAGGGAATCAGCGAAGTGTTGATAGAAATCTTGCGGCGTTGTTCTTCAGGGTCGTAATCCGAGATACTTGTGTTGTCATCCACGCGACCCAGGCGCGTGACCGCGCCGGTGTTGTACAGCAACGCTTCTGCCAGTGAGGTTTTACCCGAACTCGAATGACCAACCAGAGCTACGTTACGGATTTTCTCCGCTTTGTACTCATTCATAGGGCGTTTGTGCCTCCAGGGATTAGAAATTAGCGATTGTAAATCGTGCAACTCATTATAGCATAACATCGCGCTCACGCCAAAAAATTGATTTTGCGTGAGGAACGTGGTAAACTGTAAGTGTTCAGTATTTGGTGGACAGTGCTCAACAAGGAGGCGCAACGTGGCGCACTACACTTTTGAACCTTTCAAAATCAAAGCGGTCGAAGCGATTCCGTTGACGACGCGTGAAGAGCGCGAACGATTCATCCGCGCGGCGGGATACAACATTTTTCTCCTGCCCAGCGATGCGGTCACCTTCGACTTTCTCACCGATTCGGGCACCAGCGCGATGAGTGATCATCAATGGGCAGGGATGATGGAGGGCGACGAGTCGTATGCCGGCTCGCGCAATTACGCGCATCTGCGCGAGGTCGTCAAGGACATTTTCGGTTTCGAGATGTTCGTGCCGACGCATCAGGGGCGCGGCGCGGAGCAAGTGCTGTTCAGCATTGTTGCCGGTCCCGGCAAAACGATTCCGAACAACACGCACTTTGATACGACGCGCGCGAACATCGAAGCGCGCGGTAGCACCGCGCTCGACCTGGTGATTCCCGAAGGACTCGATCCGACGAATCGGCATCCGTTCAAGGGCAATATGAACCTTGCCGCGCTCGAAGCGTTGATTGAGCGCGTTGGCGTCGCGAACATTCCGCTCGCGATGATGACGATTACGAACAACGCCGTTGGGGGGCAACCCGTTTCGATGGCGAACATTCGCGCGACCAAGGAACTGCTCGCGCGCTACCACATTCCGTTTTACATTGACGCGTGTCGCTATGCGGAAAATTGTTATTTCATCCAGCAGCGCGAGGAAGGGTATCGTCACAAAACCATCAAAGAGATTGCGCGCGAACTCTTTTCGTACGCCGATGGGTTCACGATGAGCGCGAAGAAGGATGGGCTAGTCAACATCGGCGGCTTGCTGGCGACGCGCGATGCCGCGCTCTTTGAGCAGATTCAAAATCGTTTGATTCTTACCGAGGGGTTTATTTCGTACGGTGGACTGGCACGGCGCGATCTGGAGGCAATGGCGCGAGGGCTGGAAGAAGCGCTGGATGAACGCTACCTGACGTATCGCGTAGGACAGGTAGCATATCTGGCGGAACGTTTGCTGGAAAATGGCGTGCCGATTGTCGAGCCGCCGGGGGGGCACGCAGTTTTTCTGGACGCGCGCCGATTCCTGCCGCATATCCCGCCGTCTCAATTTCCCGGTCAGGCGTTGACGATTGCGTTGTATCGTGAAGGCGGCATTCGCGCGTGTGAAATCGGCAGCGTGATGTTCGCGAAAAAAGATGCCACGACCGGCGAGGTGCACTATCCTGCACTCGATTTAGTGCGGCTGGCGATCCCACGTCGCGTTTACACGCAATCGCATTTCGATTACGTGGCGGAAATCATCACCAAAGTATACGAAAAGCGCGCCAGCGTGCGTGGGGTAAGAATCGTGTACGAACAACCGCGCTTGCGACACTTTACCGCGCGGTTTGAGGAGGTGTGATCAGTTCCTATCGCCCCAGCCAACTTTCTACTTCATCGAGAACTTGAGACAAACTGGGCTGATCGGCTGGGGCAAGCCGCTCAGTAACGCCAATATGTTTATGATGAGGGTGAGTAACGATTTCTGGATGGTGTGGTGCGTTATCGTAGCGAAAGACAAGTTGCCCCCCACGAAAATACGAGTAGGCGTAATGCACGCGCACAGGATACCCCAACTCTGTCGAGACCACCTCGTAAACATCCAGGTATGACTCATCCCAAAAATAGATGCGATAACGCACAAGGCCGTTGTAATCGTCGGATGCCAGACAGGTAATTGGTGTCTCGATTTTCCCGATGCGAACATTTTGCCGCAGACCACGTTCCATCGCGGAGAAATAATCGTCAATGGTCATACGGATACCGATACGGCGCGTTGCATAAACTGACGCACGGGCAGAGATGTGAGATACAAATGATACAACCCTGCCCACAGCATCAGGTCATCATCGTCACCCAGTTCACCATTCTGAAATCGGCGATAAAATTCAATCGTCGAGTATCCATAGCGCTGCTCGTACTCTTTCAATCGCTCACTTAATTCATCAAAAGTCAATCGGCGCGGTTTGAACATATTGCCAACTCCTTATTGCACAACGTCCATATTTTAGCATTAAATCAGCAAGCGTCAAAGTTGTGAACAAGTTCAGGATACCTTAACATTTTGAGGTGTGACAGTGAAAACATCCCTGTATCTGCTTCCGCTTGTGGTCATCGTGGTCTTTTTTCTCGTTGCGGCTGAGATGCGTGGCAACATACGCGCGCGTTTCATCCTCAAGCCGCTTGCCACATTGCTCGTGATTGCGGTGGCGTGCCTCGCCTTTCTGGAGCCGACACAGAATCTCATCTACACAGTAGGCGTGTTGATTGGGCTGATCTTCTCCTTTGGCGGCGATGTGGCGTTGATGTTTGAGAATCGCCGCGCTTTCCTGCTGGGCCTGGCCTTGTTTCTCCTCGCGCACATCGCCTACACCATCACGTTCACCACGCTGACAGGTTTCTCGACGCTCGATCTCGTTTCGACGATTCTCCTTGTCATTCTCGGTGTGGGATTTTATCGTTTCATTGCGCCGAACCTGGGAACATTGCGCGTGCCGGTCATTGTGTACATCATCGTCATCTCTGTGATGGTGAACCGCGCCATCGCCACACTCGCCAGCCCGATGTTCAGTCACGCGCAAGCGGCGATGATTGCGCTCGGCGCGATTCTGTTCTACATCTCCGATATGATCCTCGCGGCAGCGCGTTTCTGGAGACCTTTCCGCTATCATCGTATCAGTCTGGCGTTTTACTACGCGGGGCAACTCTTGCTCGCGCTCGCCGCAAGTTATTTTGCCTAACAGGAGGACTTGTGACAACCAACCCAACCCTCGACTTGATTCACGCGCACGGTTCCGTGCGCGCCTACAAACCCGATCCCGTTCCTGACGCGCTGCTCGAAACGATTGTCGCTGCGGCACAGCGCGCCTCAACGTCATCGAACTTGCAAGCGTATTCGGTGATTGCAGTGACCGATGCTGCCAAGCGCGCGCGCCTCGCCGAACTGTGTGGCAAACAAGCGCACGTTGCGCAAGCGCCGCTCTTCCTCGCGTGGTGCGCCGACCTTGCGCGTTTGGATCGCGTCTGCGCGTTGCGCGGTTACACGCAGGTCACCGAGTACGTGGAAAACTTTTTGATCGCCGCGCTCGATGCGGTCATTGCGGCGCAGAACGCCGCGCTGGCTGCCGAATCGCTTGGACTCGGCATTTGCTACATCGGTTCGATTCGCAACAATCCGCGCGAGGTCATCGAACTGCTGGGCTTGCCGCGCCTCGTCTTCCCCGTCGTGGGAATGACGGTCGGTTATCCCCAACAGCCACCGCCGCTCCGCCCGCGTCTACCGCTCGAAGCGATCTTGCATCGCGAACGCTACAACACGAATCAAGACCGCGCGCTGCACGCGTACGATCGCGTGATGGCAGCCACGGGGATTTACAATCAACGTCAGGTGCCGGTGCCCGGCAAACCGGGGGAGATGGAAGACTATGGTTGGCTGGAGCATAGCGCGCGACGAGTCTCCCAGGTGACGCGCGCGTTCTTGCGCGAGGTGTTAAACGCGCAGGGGTTTGCTCTCAAGTAAAAAGACCTGAGGTATCTACTCAGCCCCTGTCATTGCGAGCGTTTTTTGCGAAGCAATCCCCGAATTGGCAGTGTGGAGATTGCTTCGTCGGCACAAAACGCCTCCTCGCAATGACCCAGGGTGAGTAGTTACGACCTGAGGGGAACTGCTGACCCCTCAGGTCTTTCAGTGTCAACGAACAAGCCCACCTTATTCGTTTCCATTCGTTGACGCGGTCTAACTCACACGGACGATGGAAGGGTATCTGCTAGATGAAAATAATCTGCGCGCCTTCGGTCATGTCCATAAAATCGCCGGCGGTCACAATGCCTTCGACACCTTCGATAAAGTCTTCTTGCTTCAAGCCGAACATATCTACGGACATTTTGCAGGCGTACAGTTTGGCGCCGCCATCCACCAACATCTGCAGATACTCGCGCACGGTGGGTACACCCAGGGCTTTCATCTTGCTCTTCATCAGGGCGGTAGCAAATGGGGTCATCCCCGGAATGATACCCGCGATCTGTGGAATGCCGATGTAGCCGGGGATACCCATCATATTCATCTTCATACTCGTGTTGGCGATGGGTGGAATTTCCAGATGATCCACGCGCGCCTTGTTGATCAAATCCAATCCCCAAAACGTGAAAAAGATGGTTACGTCAATGCCGTTGCCCAGCGCCGCCCATCCCATCACCAGCGCTGGGTACGCCATGTCCAGATTGCCCTTGGAACAAATAAACGCCATCTTGCGATTGGGTTCTGCCATTTTTGATTCTCCTTTCCCAAAATACGACCGCCGACGAGTGAACGCCGACCGCCGCGAACTTTACGGATGCGCTGTCGAGCGAATGGAACAAGCCCCTGCTTCGTTAGACGCACCCTTCCGGTTTACCCAGTCCCGAAATCCGCGCGACTTTTTTCGCGGGACCTTTCGGGAACAAAGCGAACATCTCTTTGGTCGAAATCCCTGTGCCCGTAGTGATCTGACGAAGCGTCGGGGCTTTACCACCGTTCGCGCCGAACTGACGACAATACTCGATGACCTTCCAGTGCGCGGGTGTGAGTTCAGCAATGCCTTCTTCTCTGGCAAGTTCAACAGCGATCTCCTTTGTCCATTCGGCGGGATTGGTCATAAACCCTTCGTCATTCACCTGCACGGTCTTGCCTGCGATTGTTTTGGTAGCCATTGGTCAACCTCCTAAAAATTTATTTACCTTTTTCGATGTACGCCGGGGAGGCAACACGTCCATCCCCGTCCACGTGCGCGCCAACGACGCTCAACACGCGCAACATCAGTGCAAACCCACGCCGTACCGATGGATCGTTCAACTGACGCAACAGTGCCAACAACGACGTGTCTAGCGGTTCGGTAGGCTTCGTCAATGTGGTAACAATCTTGTCGGTCATCTGCAGACCACTGTGCGCCATCGCAAAGTATCCTTTGCGCTCCAACTCTTCTAGCGTGTTCACCATCTTGCAAAAGATTTCATCGGTGATTGGCGAAACTGTCTCCAGCAGGTCCAGCAGGCTCTCCAGTTGATCCAGCATCTTTTCCAGATTGCGCCCGTTACGCAACAAGCGTTTGAACAGACGCAACAGATCGCGCAGGTCAATGTACTCTTGAATCTCTTCCAACTGCTGGACCGTCAAGCGGAACGCTTCGTTGGCAACCGGCGTGAGATCGCGCATCAATTCTTCGCGCTCAAGGCGACTCCGTTCTGCGCGGCGCGCTTGCTCCGTCAAATACCCTACCTGAGCAGTGAGAGCGTCAATCTTCTCGGCGAGACTGGCGATTGTTGGTTCCATCACGACTCCCTACCTGTTCCACTTGCCCGCCATACTCATTCGCGCCGGCAAGGGCAACTCTTGCCCTTTGAGCAAGATGTTCCAGTATATCCAGCGAAACATCATCTTACCCCAGTGATTCATCTCCGATTCTTGTAACAGGGAGAAGGGACCGATACCAGGTAAGGGATAATGACCGGGCAAAGGCTCGACATCGTAGTTGAAATCAATCAGCAGACCCTTGCCAAAACCGGACTCGATGAAACAGTTGGCGTGCCCATCGAAGGTCGGGAGCATGTCCAGACCATCAATGTAGCGCAAAAAGTTCTCCGCGAAGCAGTCCACAGCAAAATGTGCTACTGAACCGGCTTTAGATGTGGGAAGCGCGGCAGCATCGCCAAGCGCAAAAATGTTCGCATACTTGGGCGAAACAAAAGTGTGCTTGTCCACCGGCACATAGTTGAGTTCGTCCCCTAAGCCGGAACGCGCGATGACCGCGTCACCTTTGTTCAGCGGCACGGTAACGAGCAAGTCGTACTCGATTTCGCGTTCATCGTACGAGATAATCTTTTTCGCGTCCGGTTGCACCTCCATCAACATAAACTCAGGCTCAATCTTGATTCCTTTACGATCCAGAATATCGCCCAGATGTTTCGAGGCAATCGGTTTGGTGAACGCGCCGGGCAGTGGCGTGGCATAAATCAACTCGACACGGTCACGGATGCCGCGCTCGTGGAAGAACCAATCGGCAAGCATAATGAATTCCAACGGTGCCACGGGACACTTGATCGGATTCTCCACTATGTTGAGAACCAAACGTCCCCCTTGCCACGTGCGCAAATGTTTTGCCAGTGCGCACGCTCCCTCGATGGTGTAGAAATCGTAGATGGATTTGTACCACTCGTGCTCCTGCAAGCCGGGGGTTTCTTCAGGATGCGTGTGCGTGCCCGTCGCAATGACAAGAAAATCATAGTTCAGGTAACGCCCTGATTGTAACTTGACGCGATTGTGGTCTGGCTCAATCACCTCGATGGGCGACAGGATGAACTCGACCCCGGCGGGAATAAAATCCCGTTTGGGCTTAACCACATCGTTCTTGCTGTACATCCCAAAGGGAATGAACAAAAAACCCGGCTGGTAATAGTGGGTTTCGTTTTGATCCACAATGGTTATCTGCCATTCAGTCGAATCGAGCAAGCGCGCCATTCGATTCGCCACCATTGTGCCAGCAGTGCCCGCACCCAAAATCAACAGTTTCTTCATCGTCTCTCCTTTAATCTCATTTAACGGCTAGCCGCGCCAGATGCGCATTCCTTGTCAGGTTGTCGTTCAACACCTGACGCAACAGATCGAGCGCACGGATGATGCGCTTGTCACTTAAGGTATAAAGTACCGTCGTGCCGTGTCGCTCTGCCACAACCATTCCCCGCTCGCGCAAAATCTTCAGATGCCGCGAAATGGTCGGTTGAGGCAACTCGAGCGACTCGGCAACCTCCATCACACTTCGCGCCCCGTCTGCCAGCGTATACAAAATCGCGATACGCCGGGGATCGGACAAGCCACCACAAATTTCCGCGTGCAGCCGATTGATTTCTTGAATCAAATATTTGTCCATCTTAATTCTACATATACGATAATTACTATATATAAATCTTCACTCTAAAATATATACAAAATTCGTTCTTTTGGCAATATTCAATTTGGTCAAAATCAGGTCAAAATTTACACACCGTACAAAAAAATCGAGCCAGCGATACTGACTCGCTGGCTCGATCCGTTTTCTCCTCGACTAACCATCCGGGAAACGGAAGCGTCCGCCGGGAATGAGCGGCACGTAGCGAATGCCCAAACGCGCGCTATTGTCTGCCGCCGCGCCCAGTTCCACAGTCACCTTTAACGTCTGCGTGCCACGCGTGATGGACAGTTCCACCTTGTCGCCGGGTTTGTAGGTCTTGATCACATCCGCCAGCGACGTGTTGGCATCCAACTTGGTACTTCCGACAGCAGTGATGATATCGCCCACTTGTATGCCGGCTTTTTCAGCGGGACTATCTTTTTCCACTTCCTCGACGCGCGCGCCACCCAGCACATTCAGCGCGCGCGGTAAATTCGGCAAGACAGGCACGCGCTCGGTGCGCGGTGATGAGGGCGATGGCGTAACAGGAGGTGGATTCGTGGGCAGCGCGCGGCTAAGCGCACTCGTGCTCTGGCCCGCGAAAAAGCCCGCTACACCTCCCAGAGCGGCGCCCAGCACCAGGCCAAGCACCAGCATACCAACAGCAAGCAAGATCGTTCCACGCGTACTCATTGTATCCTCCACTTTCTAGATTCAACGATTGGGAATCAAGATTGAACGGATTCAGGAGAATCCATCCGCTATCCATTGTCACCCTGAAGATTAAACGCCAATGAAAACTACATTAGGCAGAGTTTACAGCACATCCTGGACGCGGTATAATGGGCGCGTATGGCGTATGGCTTATAGCGTATGGCGTATGGCTTATAGCGTATGGCGTATGGCTTAT
>Ga0209162_1004449_pt1 | contig 10447 bp, 10 predicted proteins | sample YNPNPMetaG_FD_187121 | JGI IMG/M metagenome (GOLD analysis project Ga0209162, IMG submission 187121) | Anoxygenic and chlorotrophic microbial mat microbial communities from Yellowstone National Park, USA - YNP NP MetaG (SPAdes) (version 2) ...
CTCAGCAATGATGTTTGTACCTGGTTAGTAGTAGCCACCTGACCAATGCCCGTCGCACATGGCAACACTAACCTCTACAGTAATGTGCGGAATGCAAGTTTCAGGCTGTTGGGGTGAATGTAAAGGCTTTCCGCGGTACGTTGCAAATTGCCGTTTTGAGATAAAAATGCCTCTAAAGTGGGTAGTAATTGCCCCTGATGCTGGTCGTCATAGGTGAGCAGTGGCCGGAGATACCGCTCCATGAACGCCACCAACCCCTGTTGATCTTCGCTCTGTAAGAGCAGCGGCATCACCCCCAATTCCTCAAAGGCGATCACCCGGTCCCGGCTCCCCATCGTGTGCACGGTCCTTCAGGCCAGGGCGGCATCCTGGTAAGAGCGCCGGAGATCGGTCGGGGAGGAGACCGGCCGGCCAATGCCGACAGAGATGGTCAAATCGGGTAAAGGGGAACGAAGCTCGTCGCGAGTCTGCTGGATTAAAGCGAGGGCATCGGCCAGGCCCTTGCGTTCCGGCAGCAGTACCAACACACTGTCGCCGCGCAATTCGACCAGCGATCCCGGCGCGTTTTTCTGCATCACATCGCTGACTGTTCGGAGCAACAATCGCTTGATTGTCAGCGCTTCCATGTCGCTCCAGTGATGTGCCTTGATCGCCTGGGCAAAGTCGTCAATGTCGAGGATCAGAATACGGTGCTCACGATGCAAATTGACATTGAGGCGAGCGGCGCGTTGATCCACGGCCGGGTCGGTTGCTTCCCGGCCAAAGAGGAGGTCACTCAGAAAATCGCCGGCCAGGTGTTGTGCAACCTCTTGCGCGGCCTCTTGTTTCAACAGTTCCAGGGCAAAGACGATGGCCGCCTGTTCTACTGCCAGTTGCTGCTGCTCGCTGAGGGTTTGACCGATCTCCAGCACCGAGACATAACCCAGCAGGGTCGTCCCGGCGATGATCGGGGCGATTAGCCGGGAATGGTAGAGGCGATGTTCCGGCCGGGGGGAATCTGCACGAGCCGCCGGGCATCGCGCAACGTCGTGAGCAGCTCCCGCAGCGCCGGTTCCTGCCAGAGGTCCAGCGATGATGTATGGAGGGAGCGCATCTCCCATTGATCCAGCCCCTCATACCCTTGCACTGACCAGCAGAGGACGCGAAAACGGCTGTCTTCAACCACAACCGGGCAGCGCACCAGTTCTGATAATGTGTTGGCAATGGCCTGCACGCCCTGGTTGCCCAGTACCAGCTTCACCAGTTGCTCATTGGTCGTCATGCTGGCACGGAGACGCTCGCGCTCCTCTGCCAGGGTGAGATTGAGCAAGCGCAACTGTTCGGCTGTGACCTTTTCCTCGGCGTAGAGGCGGGCGTTTTCGATGGCGATTGCCGCCTGCGTTCCCAGGGCAGAAAGCAGGTTCAGTGGCGAGTCATTGAAGGCTGCCTCCCGTCGGCTCGCCACGTAGAGAACGCCAGTCAGCCGGGTACGTGTGGACATCGGGACACAGATCACGGAGATGATCCCTTCTGTCGCCACAATCTCGGCAATGCCGGGGGGCTTGGGCCGGGAATCCTCGGGGTAGTTGGCGAGGAGCAGGGGTGTACGGGTGAGGGCAACGTACCCCCCTACCCCCTCACCGTATTTCAGTACCATCCGGCGCAGGGCATCACCGTAGGTCCCCTGCGTGACCCGCACCCGGATCACTTGGGCCGCGTCATTGGCCAGGGCGATGTAACTGATCTCCGCGTTGAGCAGCAGGCGAGCCTTTTCCGCGATGACTTCCAGCACCCGGTCCAGGTCCAGGAGTTGTGAGATCTCCTTGCCGATCTCGTAGAGGGCGTCGGCCTCGCGGCGATAACGGAGATTTTCTGCAGAGAGGAGCAAACTTGCCGTCGTCAGGCCAATGTTCTCGGCCAGGGTGTGCAAAATTAACTCGTCGTTCTCGTTAAAGAGACGTTCTGCAGCCGTTGCTGCTAACCATACCCCGGCCAGATCATGGTTGATAGAGATGGGGACGAGCAGGCCGCCACGCAGGCCCATCCCTCGCATGATCGCGGCCATTTCCGGGTCGGCAGATTGCTCGCAGTTGACCCAGGCAATCGAGCGACGGCCGGTGCGCAGCGCCTTGATCGAAAGATTCTCTGGGCTGAGCGCAAGCTCACCGGCTTCCAGGCCATGCCAGGCGGTGGCTCGCCATGCCTGACCTATCGCCAGGAAAACGATGCTGGCATCCCCATGCAACAGCAGTCGAGCCGCCCAGGTGGCCTCATTGAGAGCATGTTGCATCTGCTGGCTGGAAAGGACAGTCTCCAGCATGCTACCATCTGCCATAATTCCTCCACACCGATCGGTTTGTTCCCGGCGGACCGGTTGACAACCTGCTCGGCCCATGTTAATATGACACCATGAAACTGGCCATTAAAGGAAAACTGACCCTGGCTTTCCTTTTCGTTCTGATTCCCTTTTTGGTGCTCCAGGTGATCAACATCCGGGATCGCAGCGCCGCCGGCCAGCGCGCCGTGCTGCAAGCCCAGGTGGGGGGGGCGCAGGCGATGGCGTCGGCGATGGATGCCTTCCTGGCCGACGTGGTGCGCACGGAAGAGGTGGCCGGCCTGGCTGTTGCCAACAACCCTGACATCCCTCCCGATCAACTGAGCAATTACCTGAGCCTGGTACGCGCGCAACGCCCCTTTGTGCGTACTCTGGTATTGACGGCACCAGACGGCAAGGTGATCGCCGCCGACCCGGCCACCCTGGTTGGGTTGGACCTGAGCGACCGTCCGGACGTGCAGGCCGTGTTGCGCGGCAGTGACTGGAAGGCCAGCAACCTGGAGCCAGGCGGCCCCCTGGGGGGCAGCGAAACAACCCCCTATTTCAGTGTCAGCATTGGTATCCGTTTGGGCAGTCAATTGCTCAACGTGGTCTGCGCCGGCATCGAGGCGCGTTCTCTCTTGAACGTCATCCCCAAGTCCACCGACCCCCAGAGCGTAGTTGTGGTCACCGATGCGACCGGCAAGCTGGTGCTGGAAAGCCAACGCATCAATCTGGCCTGGGATAAGCGGGGCTGGATCAGCCTGCCGCCGGTGCAGGCGGCGTTGGCCGGGCAGATCAGCACTCATCCCGGCTTCCCTTCCCCGGTAGATGGCCGGCAGATCATGGGAGCGCAGGTGCCGGTCGCTTCGCTGGGCTGGAGCGCCGGCCTCTACCGGCCAGTGGCCGAGGCGATGGCCCCGGTGGAAGAGGCAACTCGCCGGGACATCCTCATCCTGGTAGGCATTTTTGCCCTCACCCTGGTTCTGATCCAGGTACTCAGCAGCCTGATCACCGGTCCGATTCGCGCCCTGACCGCTCACGCCGGCCACCTGTCACAAGGTCAACTGGATGAAGCCATCCGCCTCCGCACCGGCGACGAGCTGGAAACCCTGGCCGACGCCTTCAACCAGATGAGCGCCAGCCTGAACCAGAACATTGCTGCCCTGCGCGCCGCCCAGGAAGAAGTTTCACTCAAGTCGCAACAACTGCAACAGATCCTTCAACGTACGAACACGATCACCGAAGACGAACGCAAACGGATCGCCTTTGACATCCATGACGGCGTCATCCAATACGTGATCAGCGCCGGCTACGAGTTGCAATCGGCCAGACGACTCTTAAAAACGAAGCCGGACAAGAGCGCCGCCCACCTGGCGACGGCGCGGCAACTGATGGACCACACCGTCACCGAAATGCGCCGCATCGTCTTTGACCTCCATCCGACCGCCCTGGAGAGCCTGGGGCTTTACCCGGCCCTGGAAAAATACGCAGCCAATTTTCAGCAGACCTCCGGCATCCGCTGCACCGCCAGTCTGGCAGGCACGCCAGTGCCCTTGTCTTCAGAGAGCCAGGTGGCGATCTACCGCATTGTCCAGGAGGCGCTGACCAATGTACGTCGCCATGCACAAGCCACTGTTGCTACCATTACCGTGACTTTTATCAGCCCCCCTGCGCCGGAGCACCCCGGCCGCCTGATCGTCGTGATCGCGGATAACGGGGTGGGATTTACCCCGGCGGATCAGTCTCGCACCAACGGCCATCTGGGGTTGATCAGTATGGCCGAACGGGCGGAGAGCCTGGGGGGAACGTTACGGGTAGAGTCAACGCCGGGTCATGGCACCTGTCTTACCCTGGATGTACCGATCCCGTCGGTGGCGTGATTGATGAGACCGGGGGCAATATTATCACAGTCCAACGGCAAAGGCAAGCCGGCCCCGGGATAATTATGCGCCAGAGGGCCGGCTTTTCCCCTTCCTGTTTGATTCTCAGCGCAGATGCCCTTGAACAGACTCAGGGACAGACTCAGTGGCACTCGCCCAAAATCGTGACGCACACCCGAATAAGACAGGATAGTTGACAATTGGGGACAAAACTATTATAATATGGCGGCATGAAACCGAAAAAAGAACGCGTGACCCGTCTGGATTATTGCCAGTATCTGCTGGTCAGCCAAATCAACTTCACACTCACCCATTATGCTGACCATACCGAGAAGTTCAGCCACGACATGGCCAATCGCTACTGATCGGGGGATCAAATCCGTCCCCGGCTGGTTTGGGAGAACGTCCAACACCAAGTCGTGCCGACACCCTACGGCTTCCTGGTCTTTGATGACACCGTCATTGATAAGAACGATTTCCACAATATCGAATTGGTGAGGAGGCAACACAGTGGGAATGCGCATGGGGTGATCAAAGGAATAGGCGTCGTGACCTGTGTGTACGTCAACCCCCAGTTAGACCAGTTTTGGATTATCGACTACCGCATCTACGACCCCGATGGCGATGGCAAGACGAAGCCAGACCATCTCCAGGAGATGCTGAGCAACTGTAGGGACGGTGCGTGAAGGCACCGGCATCCTTGAGACAGGATATTAGGGACGATGAAGACGCCACTCTGGATTCCCTCGTTGGAACGCCAACAGAATGCCAATCTGACGCGATTCATGGAGGTCGTCAATCAACGGTTTGGCACCCAGATCGCCACCTATCCCGAATTGTATCGCTGGTCGGTTAGCGACATTCCAGCGTTTTGGGCAACGATGTGGGATTTTGCGGCGCTGCGTGCTTCGCAACCGTACACCCAAGTCGTGGATGATTTGACCAAATTTCCCGGCGCGCGCTGGTTCCTTGGTGCACGCTTGAACTTTGCGGAAAACCTGTTGCGTTATCGCGACGATCATTTGGCATTTGTGTTCAAAGGGGAGACCGTCAAATCGGCGACGATGACCTACCAGCAGTTGTACACCACCGTGGCACGTGTGGCACAGGCGTTGCGCCAGATCGGCGTGCAACCCGGCGATCGCGTGGTGGGCTATATGCCCAACTTGATCGAAACGGCGGTTGCGATGCTCGCGGCGACCAGCCTTGGCGCGGTGTGGTCATCGTGCGCCACCGACCTTGGGCCCCAAGCCGCCTTGGATCGCTTGGGACAGGTGGAACCCAAAGTACTGTTCACGGTGGATGGTTATTATCACAAAGGTCAACGCTATGATACGCGCGCGAATGCGGCGGCATTGGCAAAGCAAATTCCTTCGCTGGTGCAAACCGTCGTCATCCCGTACGCGAGCGAGGCGCCAGATATTGCAATGATTCCGCGCGCGATCCGTTATGAGGATTTCCTTCCCCGCGCGGCGACCGAAATGGTATTTGAGCAATTGCCGTTCGATCATCCGCTCTACATCATGTTCTCGTCGGGGACCACCGGCAAACCCAAGTGTATGGTGCAAGGGTATGGCGTGCTGATCAATCATCTGAAAGAGTTGCTCTTGCACACGGATTTGAAACGCGCGGACACGATTCTGTACATTACCACGTGTAGTTGGATGATGTGGAACTGGCTCTTGAGTTCGCTCGCGGTGGGCGCCACGATTGTGCTGTACGATGGGAATCCCAATTATCCGGACTGGCGCGCGATGTGGCGCTTGATTCAGGAGGAAAAAATTTCGGTCTTTGGTTGCAGTGCCACCTACCTCAACTATCTCAAATCGTTGGGCGCGGCGCCGGGCAAAGAATTCGATTTGGCTTCGCTCAAAGAAATCTCGCAAACCGGCTCGGCGCTGTCGGCGGAAGGGTTTGAGTACGTTTACCGCGCGATCAAAAGCGATTTGCATTTCAATTCGATTTCGGGCGGCACGGACATTAACGGTTGTTTTGCGGCGGGCAATCCGCTGAGCCCGGTCTATGCCGGCGAACTACAGGGTCCCGCCCTCGCAATGAAAATCAATGCGTTCAATGAAGCCGGCCAACCGGTCTTGGATCAGCAAGGTGAACTGGTGTGCGAAGCGCCCTCTCCCTCCATGCCGCTCTATTTTTGGAACGACCCCGATGGACAGAAATATCGAAACGCGTACTTTAACTATTATTCCCACAAGCAGGTGTGGCGCCACGGCGATTACATCGTCATCCATTCGGACACGGGCGGCCTCACGTTCTACGGTCGTTCCGACGCGGTGCTCAAGCCGGCCGGCGTGCGCATTGGCACCGCCGAGATTTACAACATTGTGGAGAAAATTCCCGGCATCGCCGATAGTTTGGCCATTGGACAGAATTGGCAAGGGGATCAGCGAGTCATCTTGTTCGTCAAATTATCGAACGAGCAAGCGTTGACAGAGGAACTCAAGGCGACGATCAGGCAAGCATTGCGCGAAAAAGCCTCGCCGCGCCACGTGCCGGCATTGATTGTCCAAGTGCCCGATATTCCATACACGTTCAATATGAAAAAAGTCGAAAGCGCGGTGACGAACATTGTCAATGATCGTCCGGTGTCCAACCGCGAGGCGTTGGTGAACCCGGGGTGCTTGGAATTCTATGAACGCATTCTGCCGGAATTGAGAAAAGCGTAGTACTCTGTCAAGGCTCATTTGATGGGTAGACACACTCAAAACTGCACGATGTGTCGCTATATTTTGTTCAGCCGCACCCATCAAATCATGGTTGACAGACTAGTAGTATGAACGAGATCATGGAGGCCTGCCAACGGGGAATGGTGGATTACACCTTCCTGGGCTGTGCCCAGATTGACATGGATGGCAACATCAACACCTCTTTGATCGGCACGGAGTATCAGCGGCCAAAGGCGCGGTTGCCGGGGAGCGGTGGTGCCAACGACCTGGCTTCCCTCTGCTGGAAAACGCTGGTGATCACGCCCCACGACAGGCGACGGTTTTCGCCCAAATTAGACTTCTTGACCACCCCCGGCTATCTGACTGGCCCCGGGGCGCGGGAGAAAGCCGGCCTGCCAGCGGACACCGGCCCGTATAAGGTGATCACGACGTTGGCGGTCTTGGGGTTCGATCCGGCCACCAAACGGATGCGGGTTGAGAGCCTGCACCCCGGCATCACGAAGGAGGACGTCGTTGCCAATACCGGCTTTGAGCTTCTCTTCGTTGACCCGTTGCCCGTCACGGCCGAACCAACCGATCAGGAGCTAAAAATTTTGAGAGAGGAGGTGGATCCGCAGGGGTTTGTGATCGGTAAGCGTGGCTGAGCCGTGAGCGCGGTTAAGCCGATTGGGGATTACGCATTAAGGATTGTGGATCACTCGCCCGGACAGGTGATTCGCCGGGCGTTGTGATCCGTAGCACTCAGCGAGGAAAAAAGGAGAATGAAGGTATGTTACAGCGTCTTGCCACTGCTATGACCCGCTGGAGCACGCGGTGGGTACCAGATGCCTGGATCATCGCGGTAATCCTGACCATTCTGGCCTATTTTCTGGCATTCTTCCTGTCACCAGGGGCCAAACCGTCCGGCCTGCCTGAACTAAAACCCGCACTCGATCTGGAACGGGCCGCCACTCTGGTCTTCTACTGGGGCAAAGGGTTCTGGGTGCTGCTCACCTTTGCCATGCAGATGGCGTTGATCATCCTGACCGGCTACATTGTGGCGGTATCGCCGCCCTTCCGCCGGTTGCTGAACTGGCTGGCCGGCCTGCCCAAGAGTCCACGTGGGGCCGTTGCCCTGATGGCGATTGTCTCAATGGTGCTCTCGTTCTTCAACTGGGGGCTTTCGATCGTCGGCGCGGCAGTCTTCTCCCGCTTCATGGTCAAGAAGCAGCGGGGAGTGGACTACCGGCTCCTCATCGCGGCAGCCTATCTGGGCCTGGGCACGACCTGGCACTCCGGCCTGTCGGCCTCGGCGCCTCTCCTGGTGGCAACTCCCGGTCACTTTATGGAGAAACAGATGGGGGTGGTGGACATCACCCAGACCATCTTCCATCCCTTCAACCTGATCCTGGTGTTGATCGTCATTGTCTTCCTCACAGTCTTCGTGCCCATGCTCCACCCCAAGAAGGAAGACGTGGTTGAGGCCGATCCGGCGCTGGTGGGCGAGGAGGAATTCATTGCCCCGACGTTGCCCAAGGATGCCACCCCGGCCGAGCGGCTGGAGCACTCACCGGTGATCAATGTTATCATCTCGGTGATCTTCGGCTTGTTCTTTCTCTATCAGTACTTCACCATGCCACCTGCAAAAGGCAACATTACCCTGCAGATCGCCCTCAGTCGCATCAACCTGGACACGGTCAACTTCATCTTCCTGACACTGGGGGTATTGCTACACTGGACGCCGGCTTCGCTCCTGAAAGCGGCGAAGGAGGCCGGCGGATTTATCTGGGGCGTTGTCCTGCAGTTCCCCTTCTACGCCGGCATCTTCGGCATCATCCAGTACTCCGGCCTGCAAGATGTCATCGCCAGCTGGTTCGTCGCCATCGCTGACCGGAACACCTACCCGGCGATCATCTACTGGTACTCTGGCATCCTGAACTACTTCGTGCCGTCGGGAGGCTCAAAGTGGGCGATTGAAGCGCCTTATGTGATCGCCGCCGGGTTGAAACTGAATGTGCCCAACGCCCTCACTGTACTCACCTATGCCTGGGGTGATATGATGTCTGACATCATCCAGCCTTTCTGGGCGATCCCACTCCTGGGTGTCGCCAGGCTGAACTTCCGCGACATCATGGGCTACTGCCTGGTCATTTTCATCCCATACGTGATCCTGGTCACCATCGCGTTCTTCCTGGCGCCAATGTTCTTCTAATCGCCGCAGGTGACTCGCCAGCAAGCAACAGGTAAGGCCCTCCGGGTGCGCCCGGAGGGCCTTTTTGATGCTGGCGGTGTCATCCTTACCGATACTGGATGACCAGCTTCGGTCGCTGTCCAACCGTCGGATAGCGACTGGAAGCGAAGGTGTACTGGGTAGCGCTGTCGCCATACCCCTTGAGCACCAGTCCCTGGTTGCTGGCCGGGTTGGCGACCCAGGCCCGGGCCGCACCCGTCACGTTGAAGCGATACCAGGTGGCAACCCGGTTGACCATCTGGTTGGCGGCGGGAGTGGGAAACCGGTCGGTGATCGGACAATTCACGCCGGGCTGTCCCCAGGCCACCGCTGCGGTTGCCTGATTCCAGGTCGTCTCTCCCCTGTCCCAGGGGCGGATCAGTGGATAAACGCTGACAGTCAGAGCTGCTGTGCCCGTCCGCTTCACACTGTACAACTCCAGGGTGGCGGTGATGATGCGCGCCTCGGCGGGCAGGGAGGCCAGGTCAAAGCGGAGAAGCGAGTCCATGGTATCATTGCCGCGCACCACCAGGTCATGGGCGGTGCCAAAGTTACGGGTGGGCGCGACTGACGAGATGTAGCTGTCGCTAAAGCCGGTGTAGCGGTTTACGCCGGGCTGGAGGGTGAGCGTCTTCAGCGCGGGTGGAGTAAAGCGGAAGGTGAAGGGGATGGTCAAGGTATAGCCATCGCCGTTCAGGATCACTTTGCCGGTGTAGTGACCGGCCGGGGCATCCGCCGGAATGTTGAGGCTGATCGTCAGGACGTTGGTCACGCCGGGCAGGACCGTCAGTTCGTTACTGCTCAGGGCGGCGTAGGGGACGGGGGCGGTGTCGGTCAGCGGCTTCCAGGTTGTGCCGATGTTCGCCCACAGGATCGTCGTTACCGAGGCGGTGGTGGTGATGGTCGCTGTCGTGAGGTTGGTCAGGGTCAGGCGAGCCGAGGCTTTAATCCCGATGTTGCCGAAACCGAGACTGCCCGGAACTGCCAGCAGGGGCGTTGTGGCCGCCTGGTCTACCTGCAGTCGCCCGGCCCCCTGCTGATACAGGTCCAATCCCAGGTCTTTGGCGGTGTTCATCAGGCTGGCCTTGATCATCGCCGCTGTCCAGTCGGGATGGAGCTGTTTGATCAGCGCGGCGGCGCCAGCCACGTGCGGCGCGGCGGCGCTGGTGCCACTGCCATAGCTGCGTCTGCCGTTCAAGCTGGTTGAGCCGATCCAGACGCCTGGCGCAGTGATGTCTGGCTTGGGCAGCTCACCGACATCCGACTTGTATTCCGCACTTCTTGAATAGGGTTTGAGTCAGTGGTAAAATGGGGGCACACATTTCGCTGTGGAGGTGTCCCCATGATCGAACAACTGCGGGAGGTGGAATTCGAAACC
>Ga0209162_1004455_pt1 | contig 10442 bp, 8 predicted proteins | sample YNPNPMetaG_FD_187121 | JGI IMG/M metagenome (GOLD analysis project Ga0209162, IMG submission 187121) | Anoxygenic and chlorotrophic microbial mat microbial communities from Yellowstone National Park, USA - YNP NP MetaG (SPAdes) (version 2) ...
ACTGCGCCGATACCCAGCACATCGCTGATCTCCTGCGCCGTCATTTCGCCGTGGCGGCGGATGAGGTGCAGAATGTTGTGGCGCGTTGACCCCTGCTCTTTGCGTTCGGCCATGGTTGCAGTTTTATTACCTTGTTGTATTGAAAGCATTGTGAGTATAACACGCATTTTTTTCGAGTGTCAAGCCGCGCGGTATGACGGGCAGGGCTCTTGCAAAGTCACCTCCGGTGGGGGTGCGGGGGCGGCTCCGCCGCCCCCGCGATACTCTTTTTGGGTGTGCGCGGCGGCAAAGCCGCCGCGCACACCCAAAAACTGGGGTTTGGGGCAACGCCCCAAGGACTTTGCACTAGCCCTGGTATGACGGGGTGACATACTGGGAGGGCTGCGTCCTCGCAGACCCTCCCGCGGGTGGGGGTGTGGGGAAACCCGGTTTCCCCACACCCCGCTCCAGGGGACGATGTTGAGCGGATTACTACTCAATAATCATGAGCCGCCGGGCGCCGCGGCGCCGGGCGACAGCCCGGCCAGCATCCGCCCCGCGGCGCGCAGGTCGGTGAGCAGGGCGCTGCCCAGGGCCACGGCGGCGGCCCCGGCGTCGAGGAGGGCGCGGGCATCGGCGGCGCGCATCACTCCGCCGCCGCCGATCAGCGGCACGTCCACCCTCCCAGCCAGGTGGGCCACGGCCCGCAGCCCCAGGGGCCGCAGGGCGGGCCCGCAGAGGCGCCCCTCGAAGCGCCGTCCGGCCACGCTGGCGGCGCCGGGCAGGCCATCGCTGAGATTGAGCGCGTCGGCGCCGGCAGCGGCGGCGGCCGCGGCCAGTTCCGCCAGGCCCTCCGCGTAGACGGGCAGTTTCACAAGCAGCGGCAGGGGCGTGGCCGCGCGGGCCGCCGCGACCAGGCGCGCCGCCGCCGCCGCTTCGGTGGCCCCGAAGGTTGAGAGCGGCAGTTCGACGCCCCGCACGCCCTCGACCAGTTCCAGTTCCGCCAGCAGCGCGGCGAGTTCGGTCGCATCGGCGGCGGCGAGGCTGAGGATCACCGGCGTCTCCCAGGCGGCCCAGATGGGCGCGAAGCGCCGGCGCACGGCGCCCAGGCCAGGGTTCGGGGCGCCGCCGGCGTAGAGCAGGCCAGCCGGGGTTTCGATCAGCGCGGGGGGCGGGTGGGCGCGCCGGGGGCGCAGGCTGGTGCTGCGGGTGATCAGCGCGCCCAGGCCATGGCCGCCGTCGCGCTGCGCGAGCCGGAGTTGCCGCGCCACCTCGACGCCATAGCCCAGGCTCCCCGCCGCGGCCAGCAGCGGGGTTGCCAGTTCGAGGGCGTAGGGATTGCGCGGGGCCAGGTCAATCATAGCTCGATCTGCCGCCACTTCCCCGAGTTGAACCGCCACAGGACCATGATCGCCTGCAGGGTGAAGTCGGTGCACATCGCCAGCCACACGCCGGGCAAGCCGCCGCCGAGCCAGCCCACCACCACGACGGTAAGGGGCAGGCGCACCACCCAGGTGGTGAGCAGGCGACTGTAGAGGGGCCAGCGGGTATCGCCCGCGCCCCGCAGCGCGCCGAGCAAGATGAAGCTCACCGCCAGCGCCGGCTGCACCAGACCGGCGGCGCGCAGCGGGGGGGTGGCCGCGGCAACGATCAAGGGGTCGTTGGTGAACAACGCCACCAGTTGCGTGGGGAAGAGTACCATGAATCCGCCCAGCACGCTCATCAGCAAACCGCCCTGGAACAGGCCCTCGTAGGCGCTGCGCCCGGCCTCATCGGGCCGGCGCGCGCCCAGGGCCTGCCCCACCAGCGCCCCGGTGGCGGCGGCATAGCCCAGACCGGGGAGAAACGAGAGCGACTCGATCGTGATCGTGATGTTGTGGGCGGCGTAGGCAGTGGACCCCAGATCGGTCACGAAGCGCACGAAGATCAACAGCGCCGCCTGAAAGACGAACTGCTCGCCCGCGGTCGGCAAGCCGACCCGCACCAGGCGCCCGAGCATCTCCGGATCGGGCCGCCAGTCGAGGACCAGGCGCAGGCCGGCGTGGCCCCGCAGCATCAGCGCCACGGCGGCAAGCCCACCCAGCCCGCGGGCCAGGGTCGTGCCAAGCGCCGCGCCCGTCACGCCCAGGGCGGGCAGGCCCAGTTGCCCGTTCACCAGCAGCCAGGTGACGGCGACATTGACCGTATTCACCACCAGCATCAGCAGCAGGGGCACGCGGGTGTCGCCTGCGCCACGCAGGCAGGCGGTGATTGCCAGGAGCAAGGCGGTGGGCAGGAAGGTCAGCGCAGTAATGCGGATGTAGGCCGCGCCGATCGCGTGGGTCTCCTGGGGAGCATTGAGCAGGGCCAGAAACGGCCCGGCGCCCAGCAAGCCCAGGGCGGTGGCCGTTACGCCGACCACGGTGCCCAGCAGCGCAACCTGGCGCACGATGCGCCCCAGGCTGGCCGCGTCGCGGGCACCCACGGCGCGGGCCACCAGGGCCGTGGCACCGATGCCGACAGCCATGAACAGCACCATCATAATCCAGGAAAACTGGTTGCCCAGACCCACCGCCGTCAGCGCGGCGGCGCTGTCATAGCCGAGCGCCCGCGAGGTCGCCAGGGCCAGATTACCCACCAGAAACACATCAGCCAGGCCGACCATGGTGTTAAGCAGTTGCTCGCCGACGGCGGGAAGGGCCAGGCTGAACATGCGCCGGCGAGTGGAGCCGCCTGGCCGACTGCGGGCGCGCTTCGGGGCGCTGACTGCGCGCATTGTTGTGGTTCCTGAGGTGACCATCGTTCGCAGGGTTCTGCCCCCCTCCCAGCCTCCCCCCGCTGGGGGGAGGCGCCAGGTTCCCTCCTCCAGCGAGGGGAGGGTCAGGGCGGGGGCCGGCGCCGTGCCCGCGGAGCCGTGGCGCGGGCGGGACGCCCACGCTCCCAGGCCATGTTCATCGTGGCGTTGTGCGCCATGCACATGACCGTCTCGCGGGTAGGGGGGAGAGAGCCCGGTTTGCCCGGAGCACCCTCAAGCGCCGGCGGCAGGCGCTGTAATGGTCTTTGCATACATCATCCGCTCTAGCCCGCGCAGGCGGGCTTCGCATCCAGTAGCCGAGGGCTTCAGCCCCACGGCCAGCCCGGCATAGCGGATGAATTTCTCAATCACCATTATATCCCAGGGCTTGCAGGGCGCACCGGGCTTCGGCGGCTTCGTCCCAGGGGCGGGTGTGATCGGCGTAGATGATGCTACCCTCGTGGCCCTTACCGAGCAACAGCACGAGATCGCCGGGGCGGGCGGCCGCTATGGCCGCTGCAATGGCCGCGCTTCGGTCGGGGATAATCTGATAATCCTGCCCGGCGCGACGGCCGGCCCGTTCGGCGCCGGCGGCGATCTGGGCAATGATGGCCAGGGGGTCCTCGCCGCGGGGATCCTCATCGGTCAGCACCAGCAGATCGCAGTAGCGTCCGGCGATCTCGCCCTGGATGGCGCGCTTGGCCACATCGCGTTCGCCGGCGCTGCCGAAGACGGCGATGATCCGTCCTCGGGCCAGGGGCCGCAGCATGCTCAACACCTGTTCAAACGACTCGGGGTTGTGGGCATAGTCCACAATCACCTCGAACGGCTGCCCCATGAGCACCGGCTCCATCCTGCCGCGTGGCCCGCGGGCGGCGCCGAGGGCGGCGACGGCCCCCTCGAGGGGCGCGCCCTGGCTGAGGGCCACGCTGAGGGCCGCCAGGGCATTGGAGACATTGAAGGCTCCGGGCAGGCCCAGGCGCAGGCGCGCGCTGCCCCAGGGCGTATCAAGCGTAAGTTCCGCGCCGGATGGGCTGGCTACCACCTCACGGGCGCGCACATCGGCGTTGGGACCCATGCCGAAGCGCAACTGCCGGGCCGCCGCCGGCGCCGCGCGGAGGAAGGCCTGATGGTGCGGATCGTCGGCGTTGACAATCGCCCAGGCTTCGCCCTTGCGCCGCCCCGTGGGCGTGCGTTCACCCAGCATTTCGAAGAGACGCGCCTTATCGGCTCGATACTGCTCCAGGGTGCCGTGATAATCGAGATGCTCGTGACCAAGGTTGAGGAACACCGCCACATCGAAGAGACAACCGCCGAGCCGGTTCCAGCGCGCCGAGAGGGCGTGCGAGGTCGCTTCGATCACCGCGACGTCGCAGCCATCGGCGACCATCGCCGCCAGGAGGGCCTGCACCTCGGGGGCCTCGGGGGTGCTCTGGCGGGTAGCGTTGGCCCAGCGCTGCGGGCCCACCTTGAAATCCACGGTGCTGATCAACCCGGTGCGATGGCCGCAGGCATCGAGGACCTGACTGATCAGATCGGTTGTGGTGCTTTTGCCCTTTGTACCGGTCACGCCGATGGCGCGCAGGCGCAGCGCCGGATAGTCATAGAAGGCGGCGGCAAGGGGCGCCAGGGCGACCCGGCTATCAATAGCCACCACCAGGGTCGCCGCTTCGGGCGCCGGGGCATGGCCCCACTGCCGCGCGTCGACGAGCACTGCGCGCGCGCCCCGCGCGACGGCCTGCTCCACGTAGGCATGCCCGTCGGTATGCTGGCCCTTGATCGCCACGAACAGCGCGCCGGGTTCGACGACGCGCGAGTCGTAGACCACCCCGGTGATGGGGATATCGAGGGGCCCATCGGCCCGCAGCACGGCTACGCCGGCCAGCAGAGCGCGCAGGGTTGGCATTGGTTTGTCCATAGGTTGCCTGTGCGGCAAAGCCGCGCGCCGCTAGAAGACAGCGTTATCTGATACCATTGTTGATTGTAGATTTTGGATTTTAGATTGCCGTTTATGGCGTCCCAATCGGACCTTGCAGAGGCGCGCATGCGCGATGTTCAAGATGAACATACTTTTTGGGAGGGCTGCGCCCGCCCGGACCCTCCCGCCGGGCGGGGGAACCCGGGGCCGGCGGCGTAGGGGCGGGGTTTCCCCGCCCCTACCCCGGCCCGCCTCCAGGCAGGGGTCGCGCCCTCCCAGACCCTCCCGCGGGCGGGGGAATGGGGGAACCTGGTTCCCTCATGTTCACGGTAGACGGTCATGCGCACGGCGCGCACCCCGCCCGCTGCACACGGCCCGGGAGCGCGGGCGTCCCGCCCGCGCCACGGCTCCGCGGGCAAGATGCCCGCGCTCCCAGCCTATGTTCACCTCAGGAGGGGTGCGCCCCGGGAACCTCCGGGCGGGAGACGCCGGGGCCGGCGGCGTAGGGGCGGGGTTTCCCCGCCCCTACCCCGGCCCGCCTCCAGGCAGGGGTTGCGCCCCCCCAGACCCTCCCACCGGGTGGGGGCATGGGGAAACCGGGTTTCCCCATGCCCCTGCGGGGCGGGGGCGTGGGGAAACCCGGTTTCCCCACACCCCTCTTCGAGAGCCTATGTTCACGTTAGGAGGGGTGCGCCCCGGGAACCTCCGGGCGGGAGACGCCGGGGCCAGCGGGGTAGGGGCGGGGTTTCCCCGCCCCTACCCCGGCCCGCCTCCAGGCAGGGGCTGCGCCCTCCCAAACCTTCCCACCGGGTGGGGGAATGGGGAAACCCGGTTTCCCCATTCCCCTGCGCAAGGGCTGCGCCCTCACCTTCCCGCGGGCGGGGGATGGGGAAACCGGGTTCCCCGATTTTCACGTTAGATGCGCTTGCGCGCCAGGCGATAGAGCGGGGGCAAGAGCACCCGGTCATAAGCCGGCAGGTAGCGCACAATCTGGCCGCCAAAGCCCTTTTTGAAGCGGTAGACCCCGATCAGCGGGTCGTGCCGGGCGGCGTCTTCCAGGGCCGCGCGAGCCTCGGCATCAGGGGCGGCGGCGGCGCGGCCCAGGGCGTCGGGGATGCCCCACAGGTCATAGCGCGCGCAGCCCTGAGCGCGGGCCCAGCCCATGGCGCGCCACGTCAGCAGATGGTTGGCGCCCGAGCGCAGGCCGGCTTCGTCGGCGCCACTGTAGAGGTACAGGCCCGCCCGGGCATCGGCGAAGACGAGGTGCGCCGCCGCCGCCCGCCCTTCCACCTCGGCGAGCAACAGGCAACTGCGCGGCTGGAAGAGGCGCCAGGCCGCCCGGTAGTACGCCTCGCTGTGCACCCCGAAGCGCGCCCGTTTGCCGGTTCCCTGCATCAAGACGAAAAAAATGGGCAGGTCGGTCACATCGCCCTGGCGCACAACAACCCCATTGCGCTCGGCGCGCCGAATGTCGGCGCGGTGCCCCTTGGAACAGGCCGCGAGCAGGCGCTCTTCAGGCTGCCGCAGGTCAACATGGATCGAACTGCGCGGCTGAATGGTCGGAACGGGTTGCAGTCCCTGCAGGAGCAACCAGGTATGCAGAGCGTCAGCGGCGGGATCGTCTTCAAGCAGGTTCGGTTCCAGGCGCAGCAGCACCGCGCGGGCGCGGCGCGCCACGCGTTCCAGCCCCGCCAGCAACAACCGGTCAACCACCGGGTCGCCGGAAAAGAGTGGGCCACGGGGAGTATAGGCCACGCTCAAGCCATAGTGCGCGCGGATCAACAGCAGCGCTCCGGCGACCGGCGCCCCGGCGGGGCCGAGGACCGCGATGCGGCGAGCGCGCCATCCAAAGCCCGCTTTCAACTCCCCCCAGGCGCCGTGCTGCAAGAGACTGCCCTGGGGATGGGCGGCAACGAAGGCGTCCCATGTCGCGGCATCAGGCTCGCCGAGCGCCAGGGGGCCGATCCGTTCGCCGTCGGCCTGAACCTGACCTGTGATGGGCTGATCCATCAATCACCCCTGGTCGGCGACACAACCCGCAGACGTGCCTGGCATAGCGTGTGGTCCTCCCTGTGCGGATGGGTGATGCGGGGGTGTGGAGGAGTGGAAGTATGGGGGTGCTCCCTGTTGCCCCTCATATTCGTTCCAATACCTTGGAGGGCGCATCCCTCCCAAACCCTCTCACCGGGTGGGGGAGGGGGAAACCTGGTTTCCCCCTCCCCCTGCTTGAGGGCCAGGCCCTCCCGCCAGCGGGGGCGTGGGGAAACCTGGTTTCCCCACGCCGCCTGCTCGAGGGCTTTGCCCTCCCAGACCCTCCCGCCGGCGGGGGTGTGGGGAAACCAGGTTTCCCCGGCCCCATGCTCGAGGGCTTCGCCCTCCCAGACCCTCGCGGGTGGGGAAATGGGGAAACCCGGTTTCCCCATTTCCCTGCGGGGCGGGGGCGTGGGGAAACCTGGTTTCCCCACACCCCTCTTCGAGAGCCTATGTTCACGTTAGAACCGGCAGGTCAGCGGAACATCCAGATGCGCTCGCCGTAGGCGCCGGCGTCGGGGGACACCCGGGCCGCGTAGTCGCGCACGGCCTGGGCCATGGCCGCGGCGCCGCCAAAGAGCGCGTCGAGCTGGCTGGCGTAGGCTTCAATCGCCCCGATCTTCCGGGTAAGGGTAGCGTCAATACTGGTGACGAGGGGCAGGAAGCGGTCAGGGCCTCCCAGTTCGGTCAGACGCCGGTCGAGGGCAGATTCGCCTCGCGCGTAGGGGAAATCCTCGTAGAAGGCCACGCTGGCGCCGCCGCGGCTGAGCGCCTGAGCGGCGGTGAAGGTTGACAGATGATCGACGTGGCTCCCGACGCCCAGCGGCGCGTAGATCACCGCGTCGGGGAAGAGGTTGATCAAAGGCTCGAGGCGCGCCTGCACATCGCGCGCAAGCGGGTCACCTTCGGCCACCTGGTCGAAGAGCCGGTCATCATCGGTATACGCTTCGGGCAGGCGGTAGATGGCGTCGAGCAGGTCAAGGTGAAACGCATCGGCGCGCAGGATCTCGAGGGCTTCGGCGTCCTCGCGGAGCCGGCGGGCCACAGCCTCATCGGCAGACAGGTTCCAGCGGCGATGCATCAAACTGGCGAAGGGGCTGAGGGGCACCCCGGCGGGTGGGGCGCCGGTGCAGATGTTGACCACCAGCACGGGGGTGCCCGCGGTGGTATGCTGGGCGATCGTGCCGCCGCAGGAGAGGGCGGCGTCGTCCAGGTGCGGAGAGAGGTAAATGTACCGGTACTGAGCGCTCAGTTGGTCCAGCCGGGTATAATGAACAGGCATAGACGCTTCCGTATGAACGGCGATGCGCCGGGAGACAGGCGTGGCTCACAATTCATCGAGGGAGAGTTCGGCGAGAGCCTCGTCGGCGGCCTGGCGCCGCGAAAGATCCCTCGAGCGGGCCAGGCGTTCGAGCACGCGCCGGGCGCTTGACCCACCCACCTGCCCAAGGGCCCAGATCGCGGCCAGAGCGATCTCGACGTCATCATCGTCAACCAGCGGCAGCAGGGCGGGCAGCAGCGGGCGCCCCTCTTCGGCCAGTTCGCCGACGGCGCGGGCGGCCTCGTAGCGCAGGGCCGGCGAGGGGCTCTTCAACTCGCGTTCGATGTAGGGGAACCAGGTAGGGCGCATCGAGCGTCCCATTGCCAGCAGGGCGCTCTCGCGCATGGCCAGGTCGCTATGGGCATAGGCCCGGCCAATCTCCGTCTGGGCTTCCCTGGAAGCAGCGAAGTAGCCCAGGGCCTCCACGGCGCGCCGGCGAACTTCGAGCGGCTGTTCAGGATCGGTCGCCACGCGCAGCAGCACCGCCAGCAAGCGGGTGCCCTCGGCCGCCGACAGGTCGCCGATCTGGCAGAGATAGGCAAAGCGCGCGAGGGCCAGGGTAGCCGCCGCGCGCGCCACCCCGGCCTCATCGTCGAGCATGGCGATCAAGCGATTCATCGTCGCCAGGCTCTCGTCCTCCCACAACCCATTGATGGCCGCGGCGCGCACCTCGGCATCGGGATCGCTCAAACAGGCCCGGAAGACGGCGCGGAAATCGAGATCCACATTGTCTTCGGCCAGCTCATCCAGCTCGCGGACGATTGCGAGACGGCGTTCGGCGGGAAACTCGCGCCATGCCGCCCAGAACGCCTTCAGCAGTTCGGGGCCAAGGTCCGAGAGGGCCTTGAGTTCCGCGTGGGCGAGGGGACGTTCCAGGTCGCCCAGCCGGGCCAGATGTTCCTCAAACGTCATGCCGGACCTCACTCGTCCTCATCGTAGCGTCCGTAGCGCTGGCGCAGCGGCGGGCGCTCCTCCAGCGCCTCGTCTTCTTCCTCCTCGACCTCACCGGCGCTGGCGCGGGGGGCGGGGGCATAGTAGTAGAGACCGGGGGTCGACTCATCGGCGCTGAAATCCTCGCCGCGTTCCAGCAGCGCCTTGAGATACGCGCGCGACCCGGGCCGCAGCACGTTAAAGGCGACGTAGAGATCATCGAGGGTAACGGCGTAGCGCGGCGCTGCCGGCGTGCCCACCTGGTCGCCGATGGTCTCGCTCACGTGTTCAAGCATGAGTTCCGCCTTACGGCGCTCGCCCATCGGGAAGGCCTTGAGGCGGTTCAGCCGCCCATAGCGGCTCTGGGTGGGCAATTGTTCTTCATCCACCACGCAGTAGAACGAGACATTGGCGAAGGCGAAGCGGTTCTTCTTCTCATCGAAGGTAAGCAGGCGCTCGGTCTGCTCGGGGCCTTCCTCGTAGACAATATGGAAGACATTCGGTTCCCCGGTGCGGGTGATGGTGATCAGGGCGCCGGGGGCCACATGCTCGCGGAAGAACTCCTCCAACCCCTGGAGCCAGCCGCCGCGATTGCCGGCGGGGAAGCGCACCTCCACCAGATAGGTGGTGTAATGCTGCGGCGACTCGAAGCGCAGCACCGCGGTGCGCTGGTCGGGCAACAGGGGGGGCGGCAGCAGCGCGGCGAGACCGGCATCGAGGGGCAAGACGCCGTACTCCCACTCGAAGAAGGTGAGCAGCCGGGTAACACTGCCGCTCTGCCTGACAGCCTCGACACTCTGCAGTTCCGAGCTATCGTCGTAGCCCTCGACCAGGTAAGAGGTGATCTGCCCCATCTCGGCGGCCTTGACGCGCTTGCCACTGGTGATCGTCAACCCCCTGGTGGCCCAGAGGTAGGCCCCCTCCACGCCGACGAACTCAAAGTCCTTCTCACGGTGCAGGCGATAGTTCAACGAGAAGCGGAAGCCCTCGTAGTCGGCCTGGCGCGGGTTATGGTAGTAGAGATCGGCGATAATCTCGGTGTCAAGCAACGGCTCATTCCGCTCGAGAATATAGTCGCGGATCTTGCGCAGATCATTCTTGCCGAAGCTCGCCAGATTGGCCTCGGGGTAATACTTGCGCCCAAAGCTCACGATGCGCTGCAGCGGGTCGCGCTCCAGGCGTTCCGCGAGCACCCGGGCCAGCAGATCGCCATACTCGGCCATGATCTCATCAACTGGCCGGCGGAGATCGATCGCCGTGCCATCGCTGAGGGTGAACACGGTGCTGCGGGGCGGCTGCGCCGGTCGCGGGGCGGGCGCCACAACCGGCGCAGGGGCCTCGACGACGGGGGCCGGAGCAGGGATTTCCAGCGCCGCGGGGGCAGGTTCGGGGGCCGCTGCCTCGACCGGGGCCGGGGCGGGCACTTCCAGCGCCGCGGGGGCAGGTTCGGGGGCCGCTGCCTCGACCGGGGCCGGGGCCGCTTCCGGCGT
>Ga0209162_1004458_pt1 | contig 10440 bp, 10 predicted proteins | sample YNPNPMetaG_FD_187121 | JGI IMG/M metagenome (GOLD analysis project Ga0209162, IMG submission 187121) | Anoxygenic and chlorotrophic microbial mat microbial communities from Yellowstone National Park, USA - YNP NP MetaG (SPAdes) (version 2) ...
TCAACGGGGCCGAGGATTCTTGGTCACACTCCTGAGGCGAAGGGAAAACATTCTTCAGCCGGAGAAATGGCCTCTTGCTATGCTCCATACCTCCGGAAGAGCCTGTGCTTGATCCTGTGGGAAATCTCGACCGTGCCGTCCGCGAGGTGGTTTTCGACCGCCTCCCGTGAGGTGGTCGAGTAAACCGGCACGAGCCCGCTGGACAGGGCGAAATTGACCATGAGATAGCAAGCGCCGAAGTCCCCCTGAATGAGGACGTAATCCCCGGGTGAGGCCGAGTCTTGCAGCCAGGCCCGCAGGGGTTGCAGAAAGGGGCCGATCGAGGGCAGATCTGCAGGGATTTGTCTCCAGAGGGCGGCCAGCGCCGCCGGCATCTCGACGATACGATACACGCCAAGGGAGCTGCGGGCATCGGCCACTTGGGTCTCGGTGATCCTGTGGTTCATGATGAGAAACAGGGCGGGCATGGGAAATTGCAGGCCTCGTTCATCCCACTAGGATTCTGTGATCTTCAGGATCCCGTATTCCTTGCCTCCGATGTGCTCGACCTCGACATGCGCCTTTGCGAAACCCTTTTTCTTCAACCTCCCCAGGAGGGCTTCTGAAAGCAAGCTCTTATCCTTTGAAGACCCACGTTTCCCTTCGAAAGTACAGGAAACTTCTTTCCTGCCCGGATCCCAGGACAGATTGACGTCTTGCCATTTTTCCGTTCGGCCAGCGGAGGATTCGGCCGCCTGGCCCAAGCTAGACTCGGTTGAGGTACCTTGAATTGTGCCCTCTTCCTTTTCTTCGTCCTCTGTTGTAATGCCTGCGTCCGCAGACCGCGTGGGTGGTGCCATCGCGCCGTATCCAACGGCTGTCTTGGCGCCGAAGCCGAGCCAATGGCATGCACGTTCGAACGCTTTATCCAATAAAGCTTGCCAGTCTTCGATGTGATCCTGTAGCTTTTCCAAGCCGCGTCTGCGGAGGAGCGACGCTCGGAAGGTGAATCGGGCTCCGGGCTTGAGTACCAAGAAAAAAGACAATTGGGACAGCTTATCCGCATCGTGAGGGGATTCGTCCCCCTGGTAGTAGGACCAGTGATGTGGGTTGAGGATGTCCACACCCAACTCGGCCCCGGGCTGGGGAAAGGCATCATGGAAGCAAAGGAGTCCCTGCCAATGGACTCTTTCCCGAGTCCTCTTAGACTCCTGCAGTGACCGCAAGAATTCGGGCGCCCCGATGGAGTTGTCCAAGTCGAGCGCGGAAATCCAAGCATCCAGTAGCGCCTTATCCTTGGGATCAAGAGCCGCAGCAAGCTTTTTCTCATAAGCCTCAGCGAAGGGGTTTTTTGCCTCCCTCGCAGAATCCTGTTGGAAGAGAGCGGAAGTGGCGTCGAAACCGAAGAGAACCCAAACAAGGAAAAAATTCCATGATGCTGAATCCTCGTGCCAAAGCGCGAGTTCTTCCGCGGCACGTCTAAGAACGCCTTTGATTCCTGAGGCCGCCAGATAGGGGATGCCGTAAGGAGTTAGAAATGCGAACCCGTTTTCAACTGGATGAGGGTTACCCGATCCCGTAAGAAGGGGTGCGGTGAGCTTTGCCGTCCGCACCCAAGCTTGTGGGTCAGACAAGCATTCTTGGCGCTTGTTGAGAGCATCCAAGACTTTGTCTGCAGCATGTCCCATCCCGGCCGCAGCCCTTAAAGCCTGGCTTTTCTTGCTCTTGAGAGGTGCCCACGGACGGTTCAGCGTAGCCTTTTTTTGTTTAAGAAGATCGTAGAAAAATTCCCAGTTCGAATCTTCGCTGGCTTTCTGAAAACGCTGCCTGTCTTCTCTTGATTCGTAGCTGGCTTCTCCTGTGCTGGCAAGAGCGTGTAAGTAGATGAGGAAACGATGACCAGGCGGTATCTCTGCAGGCCATTTGTCTCGTGCATTGTAGTGGTCGCCGAGGACTTTGTGGAGATAGCCCGGGACAACTCTCCTTGGAAACTCAAATGCTACAACGCTGCGCATGAATATTACTCCCTGCTATAAGAGCCCGGAAACTCTGTCCAAAATCCTAGCGCTGTGGCCTTGTGCTGCCGCAGCGATTTTCGAGCGTCTTTAGTCGCCGACAGTCTGGGCCAGGTAGCGAATCCACTTCAAAGCGGCGAGGGCCTCTTCAGTGGCCCGCTGGTACTCCTGGGAGTCCATGTGGTTCGTCATGAAAGACATGGCCTTTTCGAAATCTTTTTCTTGCAAGATGCTCACCGCTGGGTCGGCCAGCCATGCGAGGATGTCTTCCATGAGCCTTTTGTGTTCACCTTTCCCCTTTCCCTCCAGGAATGCCAAGGTCTGCATGAGCCCGTTGGTCATTACCATAGCGGGCAAGCTCTTTGCCAGATTCCGGTATTTCTCGTCGGGCTTTGGGGACGTGACCCTTTTCCAGGCATATCCTGCGCGGATCTGATCAAGCGTTTTCATTGGCACCTCCAAGGAAAGAAACGAAGACCTGGCCACGCCCAGTGGTGGCATCGCCGCCGATTTGGAGCGGCTTGCCGCCGAACTCTTCGGCTAGCCGTAATGCGATCTTGTCTGCTTTAAGGTAATCAGGAGGCTTGGTGGACCCTTTCTTGAGGCGTTCGTCGGATGCCATAAGAAGGCTGACTAGGAGTGATTCGGGGGGGAGGTTTTCGGTGAAGAATAGCCCTGTGTCTTCTGCCGTTCCGGAGATGTCGTTTATCCTCACATGAGGCTCGACGGTTGTGGCGTTTCGCGCAAAGTAGGTGAACTGGTTGTCGGAAAGAAGAACAAGATGTTCTCTCAACTTGTTATGGAAATATTCAAAACCAGGAGCCATCGGAAGCGCCTTGTCTGCGATCCAGTCTGCTATTTTTCTTAGATCTTCTTGCCCTGAGTTTTGAGCCTCGAACATGAAGGCCTCGAGTACAAGCTGTTTGGTAGTATTTCTTTTGACTAAAAGATCGTCATGGAGTACGATCGCTTGCGAATCGGCCACTGCTGGCAAAGGATCGGCTGGAAAGTCCACTTGGGCTATAGCGGCGAGGCGTGCCAGGCGTTTTAGGGCCAAGGGAGAGGTGGCGTAAACGTAAACGCCTCTTAAACTCCGAACGGGGAAGAGCACGAGTTGAGCGTCGGTGAAACTGATCGCACCGGCATGCTCCGATGCGTCCCTCTCGGGTCCGAAGATGCGGTCTATCAGGTTGGGTTCGTTCATTTTAGCGTGCGGGGCATGCCGGAAAGCCCCTTTAATGCCTGAACCCGCAAAGCACGGATGTTCTGTGTGCCGTTCTCGCTGAATAGGATTGTCGATTACGCCCAAAGCTTGGCCAGCCCCCATGTGAACAGGCGTCAGGGAGTAAAAGAATGTCAACCGTTTGTAGAGAAACATGATTGCCTCCTCTAAAAGTTCCAGATGCCAAACCAGACTCGGTTCCATCCTTCGTGGCGACGTGTTGCAAATGAAAGACGAGGGTCTATGAAGGACCAGAGCCCTTTCTCCCACAAAGGGGTGAGGGCCTGTGTGTCCCCCTTGATGACTCGGAACCAGTAGCAGCTTCCAGCGGGAGCAAGTCGTCTTGCGGGTTTCGGCGAGTGGGCGGCAATGTCCCAGCCGGAGACCACCGCTGCTCTCGGCACTGCCGCTGCGACAAGTTCAGCCTCCAGTCCGTCGAGGAACATGCGGTTCGTGTCATCCACTACAGGAGGGCGCCACCCATCCTGGAAAAGCCCAGGCGTCGCAAGGATCAAACGAAATCCTTTCCATCCGCTTTCGGGGCGGCCGATGTCTCTGCAACTTTGGAGGGTGTTTTCGTCGGTCGGTAAGACCTCTGCGGCGCGGCCGTCACCGCCAAGCCGGATCAGACCCGATTGTGGCAGGTTATCCCCAGTAAAGTCTGCGCAGAGGCACACTCCTGGCCGTAGGGCTACTGCGTCTGTGGTGTAGATGGCTCCTTCCTCTGCCGTGCGGGCATCCGTGTACAGGGCGATCCCGAGGCGGGGGTCATTTTCCCAAAGTTGCTGGGAGGGAAGCAGCGATTTTTCATCAGGAAGTTTTCCTGAGAAATGAGCAGCCAGTCCTTCAACGCTGATCCACATGCCCGTCAGAGGTTTGCGGCGGTCAGAGGGTTCCATTCTCACGGAATACGGAAGAAGCCCGCTACACAGGACAGGTTTGGGGATCGGCGAGGGCTTCATTCGCCTTAGAGCGAAAGTTCCTTGTTCGCTCTGAACTGCAGCCAAGTCAGCTGGAAGCGGGAACCAAAGGATCCTGTCCTTCTGGAGAGCGAGAAAGCGGAGTGAGAAGTCTGGCCCCAGGCAGTTTTGCACCACTTGCAGTGCTTTGTCCGGTTCCCTAGTCACGTCGCACAAAAGTCCCTTGTCAGCCAAGACGCGGGAAACAATCGCTCCGGTGACAACCGAGGGCCACGGCGGCATATAAGACAGGCCGTGCACGCCTCCTCCGAAAAGCCGATTGCCACGAAGCATTAAGACATCCAAAGGTCGAATCGTAAGCAGGGTCACGAATCTCCTCCTTTTTCGGCCTTGTTTGAAATGCGGCCTTCCCGGGCAAGGAAATCGGCTGTCAGCAATAAACTTCGCAGCCACAAATTTTGCGTCTCCTCCTTTGTCCCAGCAGGAGACTGCGGTTCCTTGTGGACTATTTTGGGATGCTTTCCTTGCACCTCTTGTGCGGCCTGGGCCAGCCGGTTGCAAAGCTCGTCGATCTCTAAAGACTCTTCCGACTTGGCTTGCCTTCTGAATTGGTAGCGAAGGACGGACTCCAGGACCTCAGCCTGGGGCGGAAGCGCGGCAATAAGGTCTGTGAGTATGTAAGCCGACCTGCGCGAGACGTCCCTGGCGATAAGGTTGCGGACGTCTATAAGGAGAGCCATATGGCTGCCTGACCAGCCTCGGTCCAAAGCCCATTTTCCCACCAAATGCTCTGTACCCCCGGAGCGTTTCATCACCGTCAGGCAAAAAGCGTCTCTGCCCCCCAGCGTCTTAGCACGGTTCTCTGCCTCCCTTAGGCTGGTTAGGACCCTTCCCAAAGGCGCCTGATGATGGGCTATGACAGCTCCAATGGAAGCTGTTGCGTGGTCGCCCATGAGGCGGTAGAGCTCTTTTCTGCCGGCCTTATGGACCAAAGCGTGACCTTTCAGCAGTTCTACACGGCCGGGCTCCGTCCCGAGGTTTTTCCAGAAAACCTGGTTGTCCAGGAGGACGGGAAGCACCCCGGAATATGAACAGCGGAGCGCGAACATCAGGCCCGGAAGGTCATGAACTGCGACCATTGCAAGGAGATCGTCGCCACCCGCGTAAATAAGTTTCCCCATAAAAAGTTCCTCTGTCACCAACCGAGCCAATTTGTTGGAAAAACAGTTCAGGGCAGAGGAAATGGCCTGATGATAGGCCGGCGAAACGGGGCGGCGAGCAGCGAGGTAAGGTTGAAGACCAGGCAGGGAACGGATGTTCTCTAGAGTTGTGTCGTGGAAGCGATCTTGGACTCTGATTGGCGCTCTGTCTCCGGCCAACCATGCACCCATTTGATCGCCATCGAGGAGAATCAAGCCATAATAAGTTTCTGGCCGGGCTCCGAAATAGTCTTGCAGATTTTGGCGGATCTCATCTCGCTCGGAATCGCTTTGTGCTGCGTCCATGAGCGCAGGTATTCTTTTGCAGAAGTCCAGCATGTCATCTGACGCAAATGTGATGCGCAGTTTGCCGTACAGCCGTTTAGGAAGCGCGGCCCCTCTAAGACCCGAGACGCTCTCCATTTTTTCTTGCAGGTAGTTGAGTGCTTTACCTTTTTTTGACGTGATTTCTGGGAGATCCTGCCTGTCGCCATCCTCGTGGGTCATGTACTGCCAAATGGAAGTGGAAATCGCGACTGCGTGCGTTGAGAGTACGAAGCGGTCGAGGCGGCCTAGTTCCGGGAAGGCCTTTGTACATTCTTTTACGAAAAGCCGGGGCCAGCAACGCTTGAGCGCGCATAATGTGCAAAGGTGCTCGCCTTCCTTGGCGAGTGCTTGAGCCTTTTTTGAAACCAAGGACCACAGAGTTTCTCCCCGCTGCTGGGGTGGAGCGAATATGCCGGTTCGTTCGATGGGGTCCCCTCTGTCAATGGCCAGCCATTCTCGTTCACCGCAGAGCGTGCACCGGTAACCTTCCTCCGTGACTCCGGAAAAAGGTCGCAGCATTTTGGCCGAACCGTGTGTAGCTTCGAGAGCTTGATAAAGCCCAGGGAAGGCGACGCCGGGATTAGGTGCATAGAATTCGACACCCTCGACAAGGATCCGCCCCCGAAGAAGGTCATCTAGAGCCTCACCCAAGTATTGGGTCTCTGTGCCGAATGTCCTGAGGATCTCTCTCAACTGATCGTCGTCGAGATGATCTCGTCCGGCTACCTCGTAGGGTATGATGGTCCAATGAACTTCCGGGAAATCCCTGATCTGTTTCTTTATCTGGTTTTGAGAATCCCCTCGCTCGGACAATCCGGCTACTTGTAGCAATTCCTCTAGTGCCGCCTCCGACTGAGTTCGAACCCATCTGCGGACCTCTGTCTGGATCCTTGCAGCGAGAGCCTGAGCATGGCTTTTCGGAACGAGCGCCAGGAATCGATTGGGAAAGGCGGCTGCAAAGAGTGGATTGCTGTCCGTTGAATCTGTCATCCAGGATGGTTTTACGTCGGTTGGCCACACGTTTCTGCCGAGGTGTTCGAGCAACCAAAGATCCGTAAGTGCAATGCCCCTGAGTTGTGGAAAAAGGATGGCATCCGGGCCATAATCCTCGCATACAAGGCGCATCCCTTCCCATGCGATTCTCGATAGTAAATGAGAGCCAGCCCAGAGGTCAGAGACACTTCGGGCTTGGGCGATAAAATCCTGCACCGGTCCGAAGCTTATGAGCATCAGGGCCGGTATTCCTTCTGGATCTCCCGCCATCGCACCCGCAAAGGCGGATGTGAGGGAGAGGTGCTCCCAAATCGTGTGGTCAGGAGTGCGTGTGTCGGCAGGGAGTTGGCTCCAGAGGGAGCCGAGACCCTTGGCCGGAGTTTCCGGCCCGAACCGCCAGAAAGCCAAAAAGGTTTTTCTCCAGTCAACTTCTCCGTTGTGTAATATCACAAGTTGGCGGAAGTGGTGGAGGCTGAGAGCCTCGATGGCCTCAACGGGTGCGTCGTCCACAAGTGGCCGGAGGGAGAATTTTTCTCCTGTGAGAGGATGAATGATCTGGGGCTCGGCGGCGAACGCCACTTGCCCGCCTCGCCCTTTGGGCAGGGATACCCGGTCAGCAGCAGCCGCCCACCAGTCCGCCCTTTTCACCACTTGTTCGAGTGCTACGAGCCTGCTGCGTATTTGCGAGAGTTCCTGACCGAAAAGTTCTTTCAAAGCAGACACCGTGCCTGCTTCGTGGGCAGCTCCTCTGAGAAGAATGAGCGCCTTTTCCGCAGGATCGTGGATGTACGCGAGAAGTTTGGATTGCCAGATTTCAGTTTGGGGCATTTGCGCACCTCTTACGGAAGCCTGATGAGGCCATGCCGGTCAAGAGTCTGGTGAACCTTGGACCACACTTCAAGTTCACGTTCTCTCAAGGTGCTCTTGGTCGATGGGTCCAGTTTGTCCTTGAGTGGCTTCGGCAGGCCATGGGGCATGTGGACCACCAGGCCCCGGTGCCGATCTTTTCCGTCAGGTAGAACTTTGAATAGGATTTGGTTTGCGAGGCGACTCTCCTGTCCCCATGAATCGAGAATGTGGTTGGTCACCGGGTATGCCAAGAACTGCCTGTCGCAGAGCTTTTGATGGCGAACTCCCCCTTGAAAATGAAACTGCGTGCGGAAGGCGATCTTCGCTTTTTCTAGTTCTCCCAAAACATCTTCCCATTTCCCCTTTGCCTCGGTGCACCATAGAAGGAGCCCCTTTTCATCCGTTCCGATGCTGTGGCACCAGTCCTCCCCTAAGGCGGACCTGTAATCTTTGGAAAACCTCCGAATCCACTCCCTAGCCTGAGTGGTCTCGTGGCTGAAAAAGCCAGTGGCGGGTGGCCACTCTTGCCTTGCCGGTTCCTCTGGCACCAGGCTTAGCGAACCCCATCCATTACGTGAACGGCTTCCGAGGGTTCCGAAGAGGGCGATGAGTTTCAATACGTCCTGGAAGCACTTCTCCTCAGCCGGCGGGAAACGAAGTCTCAGGGTTTGCTTTTCGCCAGGGGCAACTGCCCGGGCTCGTTTCAAGGCTGCGGAACCTTTTTCGAACGTGACGGGTCCGTACCCCAGGTAGAGAGACGCGGCTATTCGTCTTGGTGTCCCTTGACGATCTTTGACCTCAGGATGCTCGATCTCTGGGAATCGAATCTTGTTGAAATCTTGGTCAGTTTGGCTGCCCTGCTTCCAGGATTCCAGACGCAGCAGGACCTGGCTCTTCTTGGCTTTCTTTTCCGTATCCGCCGCCCAGCCGAACAAATCTCCTTCGGCTTTCCGCAGAGCTTGAAGGGTAGGGTCTTTCACCGTGTGCCACCACACCACTCGCCACCAGTGGCGGAGCAGGGCTTTGAAAGGGGGCGACCGCCACTCGCCGCTCTGATCGGCGCCGCCCACAAAGCCAGGCGTCACGAACTGCACATCGTATTTTCGCTCAATCAGCATCGGGAAACTCCTTTGACATACTCAGGTATTGTACCCCAGGCTTACCGTTTCTCGGCCTTTTGGCAGTGCGACAACCTCCACCCTGCCCAGCCCCATGCAGGCGCCTTTGCCGACGTGGACAAGGCTTGCCGCCCGCCACCACTCGAGAAGCCAGGGCTCGGTAGCGGGGCCCAGATCGACTTCCCCGACGAGGCCGCCCATGGGCACCTTGGTCTTCTGACGGTTCGAATATCGGTGGTAGTCGTGCCAGCGCATCCTGGCCTCGAAGCCGTTTGCGCGACCAAGGTGCTCGAGGAGCGCCATCCAGGTCTCTTTGCCCAGGGGGTTTCCGTCTGCGTGGACGCGCGAGATGGCCTCGAGTCTTCGCGCCAGGGACTCGAAGAAGAAGGGCCAGTCCATGGCCGTAAGATAAGCGCCTTGTCTGCGGAGCCGCACCGGGGTGAGAATACGCACGCCCTGCCGGCCTGCTCCATGGCCCCCTTCCGTGGAGAGCCACCGGCGCAGAGGGTAGCCGGCTCTAGGCTGCGCCAGGGACCGGGCGACAAGCGGGATCGGCTCCGAGAGGCCGCCCGGGAGAATTTCCTCAATGGACAAGACACGGTAGCGCGATCGGTCCGCACCGAGGCCGATCTTCTGTCCCTTGAGGAGCGCTGCCACCATAGCGGGCAAGTAGCGGGTGCACCTGCCGAGGAGAGTCAAATAAAGTTCCCGCTCTCGGCTCTCGTTGCCTGGCGGGGGATACAGGATATAGCCCCTGGGCACTTCGGAGAGGCCGGGAAGGGAAGAGCTGCCCTCGAAAAGCTGGAAGTAAGGGCAGCGCGCCTGGGCGCGGCATCGGGCGCAGGAGGTTTTCCCCTCCGTCGGGCAGCAGAGCCGCTTGAGCTCAGTTCCGGCAAGACCTCGCCAGGCAGAGCCGAAAAAGGCAGGCCCGTCACCCCGGGTTTCCATCAGGATCCGCAGGCGGACCTTGAGCACGCTAAGGCCCCCGAAGAGGCTCGACGGTGTTGGATCGAGCACGGGCGTTCTAGGGTCTTCTGCCATGGGTGCATGGGCCTCGCGAGCTTGCAGAAGGTCTTTATTAAAGGACAAAAAATCTGTCAAGTCTTTTTTCCCTTGTCACTGGAGGAGCCCGAAGTATCGTCTTTTTTGCTTGGCTTTTCCGGGGGCTTCTCTTCTCCTGTCAGGTACTTGGGGTCGAGTATGCCGAAGACAACCATGGCGAGGATGTCGTCGAGGGGATCGCCGTTTCCGTTCATGAAGGATTCCTTTCGGGTTAGGATCTTGCTCCCTGAACTAGAGACGCGGGGAGGGCCGTTTATTTGACACAGCCCCGGCCGTTTGGGTGGATTCTACAGGAGGGGTGTGACAGATGTGGTCACAGGGGGAAGGAAAAAATCGCGGCCAAGGAAAAAATCGGCAAAGGAGGGCCAAAAGGCAACGCAGGGTTCAACGTTGGACCCGCCAGCGCTAGGCGGACGCGACGGAGCGCGTCCCTCCAGGGAAAAGCCCGTGGAGGGCCACGGTCCCTCGTGGCCGGGGTGAGTCGCGCAATCCCCTGGAGGGCCACGGTCCCTCGTGGCCGCTTGAAATGGAGGGCCATGCTCTGTCATGGCCGCAAAAACACGGACGCGACGGAGCGCGTCCCTCCAGGGGTGTAGGCGAGGGCGCACGCGATGGAGCCCGTCCCTCCGTTTGTTGTCGCTCTGGGGCCTGGCGAATCAGAGCCGAACAGACTTCTTCAGCGCCTCGTAGAACTCCGTCAAGTCGGACCGGCCGAGCGCTTCCGCCAGTTCGTGAACAATGGGGTCCATGTAGACG
>Ga0209162_1004460_pt1 | contig 10438 bp, 9 predicted proteins | sample YNPNPMetaG_FD_187121 | JGI IMG/M metagenome (GOLD analysis project Ga0209162, IMG submission 187121) | Anoxygenic and chlorotrophic microbial mat microbial communities from Yellowstone National Park, USA - YNP NP MetaG (SPAdes) (version 2) ...
GCGGAAGAGCGGGGCGAGGCGGATCCCTGGGATGTTGTTGGGGGAGGTGTATGCGTTGCGCGACCTCAAAGTGAACGCGATCGAGTAAGGGGAAAAGCAAGAGGTCGGAGCAAGGGGGTAGGGAGATTTCCAGGAATCAGAGATTGAGCAGGCCGAAAGACTGGCGATGGAGTTCGGCGATGGGGGATTGTTGTTGTGTAACGTCGTTGCTCGTGTCGGCAACGTGGTGGTTGGGGCTAAATCGGGAGTTTCAGGGGCGTTGAACGGGGCTGGAGACGCTTTGCTGGATCAAATCTGAGGTTTCCGAGGGTTGTTTGGTGTGGTTGGGGGCTGTTTCGTGCCGGCGGAGCAAATAGAGGGACAGACACGATATGTGGCCCGGCTGATCGGCGCCGGGGGCGACCGAGTCAAATAGAGGGACAGACACGATATTCTGGACCTACAACGGGTTCACCTTCGGAATCCCCCCGGCAGATCAGGCGACTTGGCCGGATGCACGGGAGGTTGTCGTTCGAGTTGAAGGGCCAAGAAAACACGCGCGGCGTCAGGTCTGGTGCGGGGCGACAGAGCGTTACATGCGTAATGAGGCGCATTTCTGGGCGACTATGAATTACGTCCACAACAATCCGGTTCACCACGGCTACGTCGAGCGATGGCAGGATTGGCCGTTCTCCAGTGCTCAAGAGTACCTCGCCGAGATGGGCCGGGAATTCGCGGAGCGGACATGGAAGGAATTCCCTATTCTGGGTTATGGGAAAGGATGGGATGATGCGGACCTTTGAAGTGGAAAGGTAGGTGGTGGGTGTTGGGGTTCTAGGTTGTGCCCAGGACACGCTAAAGCGTGGACACCAAACGCGGGACGTGCCATGCGAGGGCCAATCCGCGCCACTAACGAGCGCGCGTCGCGGGCGCGGCGTTGGTCCAAAGGCGCTCGAGCCGCGGCTCACAGAGAGAAACTGGGGCCTGCCATGTCTGCTACGTGAGGATCGGGATGCTACTTTGGTGCTTGTCGGCGTACCCACGATCCCCTAGAATTGGAGAAATCCAGGCGTTCGCTGAAACTGACATGTCACATGAGGCGCAAGCGAAAGAACACTCACACGCCAGAAGCACACAATACATCGGCACCTTACGCCCCTGCACCGGTGGTGCATCTGGAGAAAACCCCCACCCACATCCGCGGTCTGGATGAAATCCTCGAAGGCGGCCTGCCCCGCAGCCGAACCACCGTAGTCAACGGTGCCTCCGGCTCCGGCAAGACGTTACTGGGACTCGAGTTCCTCTACCGGGGCGCGCTCCACGGTGAGCCGGGCATTTTCATCGGCTTCGAAGAACCTCCCGGGCAAATCCGCCAGAACGCTGCCACGCTCGGCTGGGACCTGCCCGCCCTCGAAGAGCAAAACCGCCTCTTCCTGCTCGATGCGCGCCTCAAACCCGAGACCCTCCGCAGCGGCAACTTCAGTCTCAAGGGCCTGCTCGCAATTGCAGCCGGCAAGTGCCGCACCATGGGCGCCAGGCGCATCGTCATTGACGCCCTCGAAGTGGCCCTGCGCCTGTTCGACACGCCCCGGCAGGTCCGCAACGAACTCCACGCTCTCAACGACTGGCTGCAAGCCGCCGGCCTGACAACAATCCTCACTTTCCGCCCTTCACTGCGCGGCGAGGCCTCGATCTACGAGGATTTCTTCGAGTCCATGGGCGATTGCATCATCGCCATGGACGCCCGTGTCACCGAGCAGATTTCCACACGACGGTTGCGCGTGGTCAAATACCGCGGCTCCGGTTTTGGGCGCAACGAATACCCCTACGTGATCAGCCACACAGGCCTGCGCATGGCCGCCATCACCTCGGTCGGCCTGCGACACAAACCGCTCGGCGAAAAAATCTCGACCGGCAACGCGCGCATGGACGAAATCCTCGACGGCGGCTACCGCCGGGGTTCCTGCATTCTGCTGGCCGGACTGCCCGGGGCGGGCAAAACAACGCTCGCGGCCACGTTTGTCGCCTCTGCCTGCGCACGCGGCGAACGGGTGCTGTACATCAGCTTTGAGGAATCGGACGCGGCCATGGTCAACAACATGTTGAGCACGGGCGTCGTTTTGCAGCCGCACATTGAAGCGGGCCGGCTGGCTTTCTTGACCCGTTACCCCGAGTCCCTGGGCGCTGAAGAGCACTACTTTGCCGCCCTCGAGCGCATCGAGGCGTTCAGCCCTGCCCACGTAGTGGTGGATGCCATCTCGGCCTGTCATCGTATGGGCGGCAAGCAGGCGGCCTTCGAGTATCTGATGCGCCTGCTCAACGCCTGCAAGGAGCGGGGCATCACCATCATGCTGCTCAACCAGATCACCGGCGCCACCAGTTACATGGAAATCTCCGGCAACGAAATCTCCTCAATGGTGGACACTGCAATCTTTCTCCACTACGAGTTCAGCCTCGGCGAAACCAACCGCGTTTTCCAGGTCTTAAAATCCCGCGGCTCGCGGCACTCGAACCAGAAACGCGAATTCCGCCTCACCGACAATGGCTTTGAAGTGGTGGACGTTTACCTCGGCGAAGGCGACGTGCTCACCGGCACGGCCCGCCAGCGACAGGAAGAAAGAGACCTGCTCGAATCCCAACGGCTGGCGTACGAAATCGAGATGAAGGAGCTCGAATTGAAACGCCTCCGCCTCATCCAAGAGCAGATGCACAAGGCCAGAGCCCGGCGCGCTGCAATGGCCCATCCAGAAAAACCCTCTCTGTTTGACGCACCACCTTCACCCGAAAACCCGCGCTCATGAAAACCCACAACATTTCCTCACGCGACGATCGGCCCGGTGGCGACCATGCGGTATATCGCTTCCGGCTCTTTGTTGCGGGCGACGAGCCGAACTCACGCAAGGCCCGCGCCACACTGGATCGCCTTCTCGCCACCCACCTGCACGGACGTTTCGAACTCGAGGTGGTGGACGTCTTCGTTGACTACCAAGCTGCCATCGAGCACCGAATCATCGTCGTGCCCACCCTGCTCATCGAGTCGCCGCCCCCGCCCCGGACCATTGTCGGCTCACTGGACGATCCCGCTCCCTTGCTGACCACACTCGGCCTGAGCAATGGAGGACAACATTCATGAGCCAGACCAATCACCTCACTGAAGCCGAGCTGCGCCAGCGCCTCGCCGAAGTTGAGGCGATCCTCGCCGCACTGCGTTCCAGCAAGGCCGACACACTCATCGGCAACAACGGGCCGCTGCTCTTCCAACCCAAATCCGCCGTCGAAGAACGGGAACGCCAGCAGCGACAGGCCGAACGAATCGCGCGAGAATGGGCAACCACATTCGACGCCGTGCAGGACGCCATCTGGATTCTGGACCTAGACCAGCGCGTGGTGCGCGCCAATGCGGCCGCGGAGAAGGCATTTGGTTGCCCACTGGCCGAGATGATCGGACGGCGTTGTTTTGAGACCGCCCACCGCAGCGACCGACCGATTGACGGTTGTCCGTTCTGTCGGATGCGTGCCAGTCGGCGGCGCGAGACCTTCGAGATGCAGCTTGGTGAACGCTGGTTCGAGGTCACGACGGACCCGCTCCTGGATGCGAATGACAACCTTGTCGGGGCCGTGCACATCGCCGCCGACATCACCGAGCGCAAGCGGGCGGAGGAGGAGTTGCGGCGCCACGCCGAGGAACTCCGTATCCGGAACGAGGCCCTGACCCGGTTCAACGCCGTCGCGGTCGGCAGGGAATTGCGCATGATCGAGTTGAAACGCGAGGTGAACGAGCTGTGCCTCAAGATTGGCGAGCCTCCCCGCTACAAAATCGTGACAGTCCCGCAAACTTCGGATACTCCCCCGGAGGGTCGGAAATGAACTAGCCTGTCAAACCAGGATTCGCCCCGGAAGAGGTCTATCGCACCTATTTGAGAGGCCTGCTGGCACACGACCACCAGACATGCCGCGCGAGTTTTTTGCAATGGCTCGAGGCCGATGCCGGACTGCGCTCGACCTATGAAGACCTGGTGCGCCGATCGCTCTACGAAGTCGGCGATCTCTGGGAACGGGGACGGATTTCCGTGGCCACGGAGCACCTGGCCACGGCCATCAGCGAAAGCCTGTTGAACCTGACGTATCCCCGGCTCTTTGCGCAGCCGCGCAACGGCAAGTCGGCGGTGGTCACCTGCGTGCCCAACGAGTATCACCAGATCGGCGGCAAGATGGTGGCCGATCTGTTCGAGTTGAACGGCTGGCGCGGCTATTTCCTCGGCGCCAACTGTCCGGTGGGCGATGTCATCAAGCTGGTCGCCGAGAAACGGCCGGAGGTGGTGGCGCTTTCCGCAGCCACCTCGTTCAACCTGGCCAAAGTCGTCAGCGCCGCGACGGAAATCCGCGCGGCGTTTCCCGATGTCGCGATTCTGGTCGGCGGGCAGGCTTTCCGCTGGGGCGGACGGGAACGGGTTGAGCGCCTGCCCGGCGTGCGCTGCCTGACCTCCCTGGGCGAGCTCGAAGCGTGGATCACGGAGCATGGGAAGCATGTTTGACCGTCCGGACATCGCCAAGGCCCTGCAAACGTATGTGCTGGATACCGCGCCGGTGATGGCGCTGCTCCTTGACGCCGAGGATCGGGTGGTGGACGCCAACGACCACGCCCGCCGGGTGCTGGGTGCCGGGGCGGTGGGCCGCCCGTTGGCGGAACAGATCGTGGATTTCCACCACACCCTCGACGTGCCGGCGATTATTCGCCAGGGCGATACCGTGCATCAGCTCACGCTGAACACTGCGGCGGGCCGGCCGGAGACCTTCGGTTTCCGGTTCTTCTCTGTGTCCGTTGGCACCCTCGCGCTCGCCAGTCTGGATTTTCAGGAACAGGTGGAGCTTCGCGAACAGGTGCTGGCGTTGAATCGGGAATTGAACAACCTGACCCGGCAGCTCTACCAAGCGAACGCGGAATTGCGTGAGTTGAATCAGCTCAAAAACCAGTTTCTCGGGATGGCGGCGCATGACCTGCGCAAACCCATCGGCTTGATCATGACCTACGGCGGATTCGTGCTTGACGAGGCCGGGGCGCAACTCTCCGGGGAGCATCGGGAGTATCTGCAAACCTGCCTGAGAGCCGCCAGGGGCATGAAGCAGCTCATTGATGACTTCCTCGACCTGGCGGTGATCGAGTCGGGCCAACTGCGGCTCAATCTGGCCTCGGCCACTGCGCGTGAGATCATAGCCGGCGCCGAGCCGGTGGCGCGGCTGGTGGCGGCAAAGAAAGGAATCACCCTGCTGGTGGAGGAAGTTGACGACACGCGCCGTTTGCGGGTGGACGCGTCCAAGCTGCAGCAGGTTCTACTGAATCTGGTGGGAAACGCCGTGGAGCACTCGGTCTCCGGACAGCGCGTCTGGCTCACGTCCCGCTGGGAGGGCCAGAACCTGGTCTTCGCCGTGCGCGATGAAGGCCCCGGCATCACCCCAGAAGACCAGTCGCGGCTGTTCACGGCCTTCGGGCGGACGGGCCAGCGCAAGTCCGCCGGTGAACGCAGCACGGGCCTCGGCCTGGCCATCGCGCGGCTGGTTGTCGAAGCGCATGGTGGACGCATTTGGGTCGAGAGCCGTCCTGGTCACGGCGCCACGTTCTTATTCAGCTTGCCAACAAAAGAAGAAGAGAAGCCATGAACCTGAACTACCTGATCGAAACCGCCAGAAAACTCCGTCAGCCGTCCGCCGAAGCGGCTGCCGAATTCGAGGCCGCGCGCGATGGCCTGGCCGAGGAGCTCAACCGCCGCATGGTGGCCCGGCCAGACCTGGAGAAACTGATCGGCCCCGGAAACCGGGCGATGATGGAAGACAACAGCCGCAATTTCTGCCGGTTCATGGGCTCGATGTTCTTGGCCTATGAGCCGGAGGTGCTGGTGCAGACCGCGCTGTGGGTCTTCCGGGCCTACCGTTCGCACGGGTTCCAGACGACCTACTGGCCGGCGAATCTGGATACCTTTGTCGAGATCGCCCGTGAAAAGCTGTCTCCCGCCGTCTTCGCGGAGACGTATCCGTTTTTCCACTGGCTCATCGTCAACATCCCAAGCTTCGTGAAGATCAGCGACGAGCAACTGGCGGAGCCATTGTCGCCGGTCCCGCGGCATGATACAAAGGCGCAGCCATTAACGACCCCGTGAGAATCTTGGTCGTGGATGACGATGCCGACGTGCGGACCGGCACCGCCCTCCTGCTGGAGAAGGCAGGCTACATCGTGGACCAAGTGGCGGACGGCGAGGCCGCGCTGCAGGCGATCCGGCAACAGCGGCCGGATATGGTCCTGCTGGATCGCGACCTGGCGGGCTTGGATGGACTGGAGGTCTGCCGCCGGATCAAACAGGACCCCGCCTACGCGGAAATAGCCGTCATTATGGTGTCAGCGGTCTATGCCGAAAGCAGCCACCAGGCGGAAAGTCTCGAGTCCGGCGCCGATGGTTATATTGCCAGACCGATAGAAAACCGCGAACTGCTGGCCCGCGTCCAGGCCTACGTCCGGATTCTCTCCCTGACCCGCGCCCTGCAATCCAAGGTCAAGGAATTGGAGGTGGCGAACGCCGCCGCGAGTCAGAGCGCACTGGCCGCTCTCAACTTGCTCGAAGATGCCGTGGCGGCGCGGGATCAGGCGAACGCCGCCAATCAACAGTTGCAGCAGGAAATCGAAGTGCGGAAGCAGGCGGAAGCGCGCACGGAACACCTCAACCGGGTGCTGCGCGCCATCCGCGATGTCAACCAACTCATCACCCACGAGCAGGACCGCGAGGCGCTGCTGCGTCGAGCCTGCGAGATTCTGACTTCCACGCGCGGCTACCGCAGCGCCTGGGCAGCCCTGCGCGGCGCGGACGGCGCGGCGCAAACGGTGGCGGAAAGCGGCATCGGCGATGACTTTGCACCCGTGCGCGAGGCCCTGGCGCGCGGCGAGTGGCCCGCCTGTTACCGGCAGGCGCAGGAGCGGTCGGACGGCATCGCGCCGGTCTACGACACCATGCAGAACTGCAAAACCTGCTGCCTCGCCCACACCTACCGCGACACCGCAGCCCTGGCTGGGGTCTTGCGCCATGGCGAGCGCGACTATGGCGCGCTGGTCGTCGCCCTGCCTGTGGGTCTGGCCGATGACCCGGAGGAGCAGTCGCTCTTCCGCGAACTGGTCGGCGACGTGGCCTACGCGCTGCATTCCATGGAGCTGGCCCAGGCGCGCAAGCGGGCCGAGGAGGCGCTGCGGGAGAGCGAGGCGCGGTTCCGCCGGATTTTCGAGGAATCGCCCATCGCCTATCAATCCCTCGACCCCGAAGGGCGGTTGCTGGACGTCAACCCGACTTGGCTGGCCCTGCTCGGTTACACGCGTGAGGAAGTCATCGGTCGGCGGATCGAGGAGTTTTTCACCCCGGCCAGCCAGGCGGCCTTTGCCGAAGGGTTCCCCGGGTTCCGCGAGCGCGGAATCACACACGGCAGCGAATTCGAGGTGAGGCGCAAGGATGGCGAGGTGCTGACGGTCGCCTTCGACGGCGTCTTCGTTCGTGACGCGCAGGGGCGCCCGGCCTACACGCATTGCGTGCTGCACAACATCACCGAGCGCAAACGAGCCGAGGCGGCGCTGCGCATTGCATACACCCAGCAGAAGATCATCAGCGATGTCCTCCAGGTGTCGCTGGAGAACACGCCGCTCGAACTGAAGCTGGGGAAAGTTCTGGACCTGCTGCTTACCTTGCCGGAACTGAGCCTGGAAAGGAAAGGGGCGATCTTCCTGATGGAGGCGGACACCTTGGAGATGAAGGCCCAGCGCAACATGTCGGGAAACGTTTTGGCCACTTGCGCCCGCGTCCCACTCGGCAAATGCCTTTGCGGGCGGGCGGCTGCCTCCGGCCAAGTTGAGTTCAGTGATGGCCTGGATGAACGCCATGAGATTCGCTACGACGGCATCCAAGCGCATGGCCATTACTGCGTGCCGATTCGCTCCGGGGACAAGACCATCGGGGTGATCAACCTCTATCTGGCGCACGGGCGCCAGCGTGATGAGAGGGCAGAGCTGCTCCTGACAGTGACCGCCGACGTTCTTTCCCAGGTCATCGAGCGCAAGCAGGCCGAGGCGGCGCTGCGGGAGAGCGAGGCGCGGTTCCGTCGTCTGTTCGAAAACTCCCTGGTGGGCATCTACCGCACGACGCCCGACGGGCGCATCCTGCTGGCCAATCCCACGCTGGTGAAGATGCTCCGTTACCCCTCATTCGAGGCCCTGGCCCAAGTGAACCTCGAGGAGCAGGGATTCCATCCGCACTATCCACGCCGCATGTTCAAGGAAGCCATCGAGCGCGACGGCGTGGTGCGCGGCTTGGAAAGCGCATGGACGTGCGCCGACAGCACCACGATTTACGTGCGGGAAAGTGCCCAGGCGGTCCGCAGTCCGGACGGGCGGATCGAGTATTACGAGGGCGTGGTGGAAGACATCTCCGAGCAGCGGCGGCTGGAAGAGCAGGTGCACCATGCCATGAAGATGGAGGCCATCGGCCAGTTGGCCGGCGGCGTGGCGCACGATTTCAACAACATCCTCGCTGCAATCATCATGCAGACGGAATTGACGGCGATGGAGCAGGGGCTTTCCAAGACAGTCCAGGATGGGCTGAACCAGATTCGCGTTTCGGCCGAGCGCGCGGCCAACCTGACCCGGCAGTTGCTCATGTTCAGCCGCCGCCAGGTCATGCTGCCACGCGACCTCGACCTGAACGAGACCGTGACGAACCTGGCCAAGATGTTGCAACGGATCATCGGCGAGGACGTGCGGCTGGAGTTGCGCCTCTATCCCGCGCCCCTGCGGACGCGCGCAGACCCGGGGATGCTGGATCAGGTGTTGATGAACCTGGCTGTCAACGCGCGCGACGCCATGCCCAAAGGCGGTCGATTGGTCATCGAAACAACCATGCGCGAATTCACCGACGAGACAGCAGCGGCTGTCCCAGACGCCAAGCCGGGGCGCTATGTCGGTTTGCGCGTCAGCGACACGGGGTGCGGCATCGCGCCAGAAATCTTGCCGCACATCTTCGAGCCGTTCTTCACTACCAAGGAGCCGGGCAAGGGCACGGGCCTCGGTCTTGCCACGGTGTTCGGCATTGTCAAACAACACGGCGGTTGTCTCCACGTGGAGAGTGTGCCGGGCCGGGGAGCGACTTTTGAGGTCTATCTCCCAGCCCTGCCAGAGACCGCGGCAGCCGCAGCAGCCGGCGCGGAAGCGCGCCCCGCGCCGCGCGGCGGCACGGAGACAATCCTTTTGGTCGAGGACGACCCTGCTGTGCGGTGGATCACGCGATCTACACTTGAGCGATACGGTTATCGCGTGTTGGAGGCGGGCGACGGCGCCGCGGCGCTGGAGGTTTGGGCGAAACATCGCGAGGCTGTGGCGCTGTTGGTGACGGATATGGTCATGCCCGGTGGATGCAGCGGTCAGGACCTGGTGCAGCGGTTGCGGGCGGACCGGGCGCAGCTCAAGGCGATTTACACCACCGGCTACAGCGCGGAACTGGCTGGGCGGAATCTGCGCCGTACTGCGAACGATGTGTTTCTGCAGAAACCGTATAGGGCGGAGAATCTGCTCGAAGCAGTGCGCAAGTGTCTGGATGCGCCTCCTGACACGCAACAGGACTGAGTGGTTCGCAGCGGGACCAGAGATTCCCAGTGCCAGGAAAGTGCCTTGCCCGCACGGGAGCTTGTATGGAACCGTTTCTGGCGATCGATTGCGATCGCGAGGGAGATGGTGGCTAATAAGCCGGCGTTTGGCGATCTGTGGCCGGCGTTGTGCGCGCACATCTTGATCCACACTGGGCCGCACCTGGCCTGACGGGTCCAGGAGACAACGCAAAAAGTCGTCGTCTCGGAAACCGTAAACCTGGCGCAACAGCGTCTTGATCTTCCGGTTGATCCCCTCCATCCGACCATTGCTCATCTTCGCCACAGCATAGCTCAACAATCCCTCGGCGTGCTCCGCCAAACACTTCGGCACATACTCTCCTGCAAAATCTGCGCAAAAATCGCAGATTAGCGGATCGTTCGAGACCTTTGGCTTCAAACCGTTCACCCGCCAATGCCAACATCATCTCGCCCCTTTCAGCGCGCCGCGGCAGAGTACCAGGCCCTAAACGAACGCCTTTACCTCGCCTCGATCATTGGGTTGCGGCTGCGCCGCCCTGAGCTGATCAACTGCTTGATCCCGCTGGCAATCGCTTTCTCACACCACCCACAGAAAAAATCAGCCATCGCCTCCCGGCTCGGCTGCTCCCACCCCAGCCCCAGCTCCTCCCTCAACCACACCGCCTTCAACCCAATGGGCACCGTCCGCACACTCCGCCCCCTCTTCCCGTGCCCTCCGAACTCCCGACTTTGACAGTGCGGACAACACTCCGGCTCAACCTCCGGCCGCACCGCAAACCAAACCGCCCCCTCCCGCTACTCGGTGTGCACA
>Ga0209162_1004469_pt1 | contig 10415 bp, 7 predicted proteins | sample YNPNPMetaG_FD_187121 | JGI IMG/M metagenome (GOLD analysis project Ga0209162, IMG submission 187121) | Anoxygenic and chlorotrophic microbial mat microbial communities from Yellowstone National Park, USA - YNP NP MetaG (SPAdes) (version 2) ...
ACCGTGCTGGGGGCAGGCTTTCACCTGCATGGCTATATCATGCACGGAGACGAACCAGCGGTCATCGTCCAGGCCGTCTATGACCCGGGTTTCTGGCCGGTCGTCGCCGGGGCCGCTCTGGGGACGGTGGGAGCAGCGTTGGCCCTGTGGGCCAGGCCCTGGCGGACGGCCGATGAGGAGGGGACCGATGACAGGACTTGAGACCTCGCTGCTGGGCGTTGGGTTCGCCGGCCTGGTGGTGGCAGCAGGGCTACGCTGGCTATACCTTCTCCGGGGGGATGTGAGGGACCGGCAGGTGGGCACCGGGACGGCCTGGGTGGGCCTGTTGGCGTGGATAGCCGGCTGGCTGGGGCGCGGGCTGGTCGCCGGGGCCTGGCCCCTTGCTACCACCTACGAGTTCGCCCTGGCCTGGACGGCGGTGGCCGCCGGAACGGCGCTCCTGTTCGAGCGCGTCAGTGGGGAATCGGCGGTGGGAGCCGGGGCCTTGCCCATCGCGGCTGGCCTGGCCGGTTACGCCCTGTTCGGGGGGGCGCCGGGGGCCGGGCCGCCACAGCCTCTGCCACCGGCCCTGGATAGCCCGTGGTTGCTGGTCCATGTGGCCGCCGAGGCCATGGGCTATGGGGGGGCGGCGGTGGCCGCCGGGGCCGGAGCACTGGCCCTGATCGCGCGGGCCGGCGCGAACCGCCTGCTCCTGCCAGCGCCTCCCCGATCCGACTGGCTGACTCGCCGCGCCGTGGCCTGGGCTTATCCCTGGTTGTGCCTGGGCCTTTTAGCCGGGGCCATCTGGGCGCAGGTGGCCTGGGGCCGCTACTGGAACTGGGACCTCAAGGAGACCTGGGCGTTGATCACGTGGTTGATCTACACCCTGGCCCTGCACGTGGCAGGTGTGCCGCGCTGGCGAGGCTGGCCGGTGGCTATGTTGACCCTCCTCGGCCTGGGGGTGATGCTATTCACCTTCCTGGGCCTGGGGTCGTTGGCCCGGCTGCTGGGACTGACCAGCCTGCATGTCTACTGACTTTGCCCGTCGGTTGGAAGGTGACCAGGGCAGGGTTCCGTTTCACCAGGCCAGACCAGACCTCCACCACCCGACCGTCCCATTGGCGGTCCCGGCCAGCGTACATGATCTCCAGGGCCTTTGAGACGGACAGGCTCTGGCGATAGGCGCGCGTCGAGATCATGGCCTCAAAACCGTCGGCCACGGTGAGGATACGAGCCAAAAAGGGGATGTCTCGCCCGGCCAGTCCATCCGGGTAGCCGCTGCCATCATAGTACTCGTGGTGGTGCCGGATGATGGGCGCGATGTCACGCAAGGAGGCCAGACCGGCCACGATCTCGGCGCCGACCACGGGATGCAGCTTCATAGACTCCCACTCCTCGTCTGTCAGCGGACCGGGCTTGTTCAGGATCAGATCACTGACCCGCACCTTACCGATGTCGTGCAGCAACCCGGCGATGCGCAGGCGTTCCACCTCCGATTCCGGCAACCCCATCTCGGTAGCGATGGCGGTAGCAAAGACCGCGACCCGTTCCGAGTGCCCCCGCGTATACGGGTCCCGGGCCTCCAACGCCGTGGACAGGCTGGCGATAACCTGCAGGTTGAACTCCTTCAGGTTCTCATAAGCTGTGGCATTCTGCAAGGCGATGGCGACGGTGCTGGCCAGGGTGGACAGGACCCACAGACTCTCCTCATCAAAGGCCGACTCGACGTTGCTGGCACAGGTCAGGGTACCAAATACCTGATTTCCTCGCAGCAAAGGGGCGGACAGGAATGCCGCCAGGGGTCTCTCTGAGGCGTCACCCTCCGCTCCTGTATCGCTCTCCAGCACCTGCATACGCAGGCGGACCGGCTCTGGCTGGCGCAGGACGAACAACCCGGCCTGGTTCATCAGCCGGTGCCGCAAGCTGGTCATGTTCGTCTCCGACGGGGGCCGGGCAGCCTTGACATAGGCCACAAGCTGGTCTTCGGCCTCATCCCACAGGCACAAAGTCGCCACATCTGACCGCAATATATTTTGGACTACCTCCAGGGCAGTGCGAATGACCTGCTGCCGATCCAGGATGGCTGTCAACCGCCAGCCGGTCCGTTCCAGATCGCGCAGATTCTGGTATAACAGGGCGTTCTGGATAGCGATGGTGGCCTGCATGGCAAAGACGGATAGCAATTGCAGATCTTCCTGCCGGTATGGGGGGCGGTCTGTGCGCCGGGCCACGTTGAGCACCCCTAACGTGCGGTTGCGATAGCTCAGGGGGACACACAACGCTGAGCCAATATTGGAGCGATGGGCATAGGGGACAAAACGCGAGGGTAGCGCATCCTTGAGCAGCAACACTGATTCCTGCTGTTGCATCACCTGACCGGCGATGGTGTTCGCTACCGGGTACGCGCCTCCGAGCCGCACGTCGGTGGGCAGACCGTATTGGGCGGTCAGGATCAGCCGGCCGGTGTGGTCCAGCAACATGATGGAGGCATAGTCTGGCGCGAAGGTCTGGGTGACCTGGGCCATGATCTGGTCATAGAGACTGGCCGGGTCCAGGTTACTGGTCAGCTTGTGACCCAGCTCCAAAAGAGAAACCAGGGCGGACAGGCGTTCCTTCTCCAGCCGCAACTGGCGTGCTTCCAGGCAGTTCCGCACCGTCATCACCAATTCGTCCATGTTGAACGGCTTGGTGAGGTAACTATAGGCCCCTTCCTTCATCGCCTGGACCGCGGTCTCTACGGAGGCATGGCCGGTTATCACCAGAACATCGGTTTGGGGGCAAGTCAGGCGTATTCGGCGCAACAACTCGATCCCGTCCATGCCGGGCATCAACAGATCGGTTAGCACCAGGTCATAAGAGACCTCTTCCAGGCGAGTGAGGGCCTCGCGCCCGCTGCCGACACAGGTAACCTGATACCCCTGCTGGGAAAGTACATTCTCCAGCAGGTAACGGATCATCTCCTCGTCGTCTACCACCAGGATCTGCCCCTTTCCTGGCTGCTCATCGCTGGTCACGCCGTCCCTGCTCCCTGTTGTTGCATCATATTCTGCACGTCACGGATGTTGTTCAACGTGTTGGCATCTTGCGGATCGAGCTGGCGTGCGATCTCGAGCTGGTTCAGGGCATCAGTGAAGCGGCCTTGCTCGGCCAGGGCCAGCCCCAGGAGATTGCGGACGAGAGGATCGCTGGGGCGAAGGGCCACGGCCTCGGTCCAGGCGGCAATAGCCTCATCCAATTGGCGGCGTTTGTAGTAGAGGAGGCCCTGGTTGTAATAGAGATCGGCATCTCGCGGCGTGGCGGCTATGCGTTGAGCCAGTTCACCCTCCTCATATTCGCTCGCTGCCAGCAAGGTCAGGGCGATAACACCGGTGGACATCAGGATGCGGACCAGGGCCATAGGGGCATAGTAGCCATTGACCAGATCGATCAGGGCAAAGAGCAGCAGCAGGCCGGGCAGGAGCAGGTTGGCGAAAAAGGCCCACTTGAGGCGCGTGATCGTGCCGCTGATCACGAACAGGCCCACCAGGATCAGGGTGGCCGGGGCGAATTGGTTCAGGGGGTGAGGCAAGAGGACGGCCGGCAAAGGGGCAGCGAAGGCCTGGATGGCCCGGCCCAGGCCATAAAGCCCGGCCGGCAATCGGGTGGGATCGAGGCCAAAAGCCAATCCGCCGGCCCCGGCCAGGCTGATCAGGAGCCAGAAGGTGATCACCGGCCAGAACAGGAAGATCAACCGGGGTCGCCAACGCCGGCGGGGCGCGGGGGTCGCCGGGGGACTGGCCTGGGTTTCGGCCTGCGGCCCGGTCAACGATGCCGGCGCCGGGGCTGGTTGGTCCGGTGGGAGGTCTTCTTCAAGCGGGATCATGATCTGGTGACAGGCGGGGCAAAAACGCCGGCCCAGGTCCGTCAAGGTCTGGCAGGCCGGGCAGACCTGGAACAACTGGCGTTGGCAATGGGGGCAGGCGGGCGTTTTACTGGTGATCTCGCCCTGGCAGTAGGGGCAGAGCATGAAAAAGGCTTCGGCCTGGGCCTCGGTCCCGGCGGGGAGCCAGCCGGCCTGGAGGAGCCGACGTCGGGCCTCGGCATGGTTGGGGTCCAGTTGCAGCACCCGTTCCCAGGCCGTCCGGGCCCCGGGGGCATCACCCAGAGCCTCGCGCAATACCCCCAGGCTAGACAGGGCGTCCAGGTAGTCTGGCTGTAACCGGACGGCGGTCTCCAGCTCACGGACTGCCTCGGCCAAACGACCCTGTTGATAGTAGGCCACAGCCAGGTTGGCGTGCAACTCGGCCGCGTCGGGGAATTCGCGGACGGCGGCTTCCCATTCCCAGGCGGCTGCATCTATCTGTCCGCTGTCCAGGAAACGAAGGCCCCGTTGCAGGTAGCCCTGGATCTGGTTCTGGGCCTGAGCTTCGGCCCGCAAGCGTTCCTGGTAGAGCCAGGTGAGGCCGGCGCGAGCGCGCTCGTTGGCCGGGTTGACGACCAGGGCACGGGACAGGTAAACCAGGGCCTGATCAGGTGAATCGGTCAGGCTGGCCAACCAGAGCCAGCCCTCATCGTCCCGGGGGTGATCACGCAACCAGGCTTCCAGCAAGGTCCAGGCCTGGGTGCGGTTGCCGGCCTGGGCGGCGGCCAGGGCTTGTTGCCGGCGGGTATCCGGGATAGACACGGGGCCCTTATCCTCCACGCAATCGTTCCAGGTGTAGCTGGGCCTCGCGCTGCACCTCGACCGGGGGGCGATGTTTGAGGCACTCCTCAAAGGCCCGCTGAGCCAGGGGGCGTTTGTTCTGGGCCAGATAGATCAGGCCCAGTTCCAGGTAGGCTTCGGCATAGTCGGGGTCCAGGCGCACTGCCCGCTGGAACGATTCGATGGCCTGGGCGATCTGGCGTTGTTCCACAAACAACAGGCCCAGGTAAAAATGCGGCACAGCATACGTGGGGTCAATGGCGCTGGCCTCCTGCCACTCGCGCAGGGCATCGGCCACCCGGCCATCCTCCAGATGGGCCAGGCCCAGGCGAGTGTGGACCTCAGCCTCCTGACGGGGGCCTTCGGTGCTGGTAGTCAGCCCTTTGAGGGTGTAGCCGCACGCCGGGCAGAGGCGACTGTCCGCAGATACGTATTCTTTGCACCGGGGGCAGATGGTGAACAACTCATAGTCGCAGTGAGGGCAGGTGGACACAGCGGTGAGGATCGTGCCCCCGCAATTGGGGCAGCGAATCGCCTTTTCGGTGGGCGGCCCGGCCGTGGTGGAGGCGCGGGTAACCTGCTCCAACTCGCGTTGGGCCTCGGCGTGGTCCGGGTTGAGCCGCAAGGTCTGGCGCCAGGCCTGGATGGCCTCCTCGCGGCGACCCACCTCGTTCAGGATCACGCCCAGGGTATACCAGGCGTCCTCGTGCTCGGGTTGATACTGCACGGCGATCTTGAGTTCGGCGATGGCCTCATGGAGGTGCTTGCGGACATAGTGGATCATCGCCAGGTTGGCATGAGCATCGGCATGATGGGGGTCCAGTTGCAAGACCTGGCGAAAGGCAGTTTCGGCCTCATCCACCCGGCCGGACTCCAGAGCTTCCTGACCCCGGCTCATCAATTCGGCTACGGTCGCGGTGGGCCGGACGGGCTTTTCGGGCGCGGCCGCAGGCTCGCCACGTAGCTGGCGCAGTCGCTCGGCCAGGGAAGTCGGTGGTGGGGGCGCGGCGCTGACCGGCGGCGTCTCTGAGACGCGCAAGGGGGGTTCCAGCCGGCCTGACCGGCGGGATAAATCGAGGACTGCTTCCGGTTCAGTCGGCGGCGGGGCCGCCCAGGTCCCCAGGCGGTCCACCAGAGAGGGGGGCGGGCCAAGAGGCTCCTCGGCTTCCTCAGTCGCTGGGACTGCCGGGGCCGGGGGTTGGGCCGCTGGTTCCCGGGCCGGTGGCGCGGGGCGGGGCGGGGCCGGGGGTGGGGCCGCCGGTTCCCGGGCCGGAGGCGAGGGACGGGGCGGGGCCGGGGGTGCGCTCCACGCGCTCAGTCGCTCGGCCAGGGAGGGTGGCGGCTCCAGCGGCAGTGCCTCTTCTTCCTCTCCCCTGACTTCTCGTGGGGGGGCCACTTGCTCGCCGGGGACTGGCGTCGGCCGGGCAGGTTCTTCGGCTGGGCGAGGCGGCCAGGCCGGGGCGACCGGCCCGGTGACGGGGGCGCGCTGGTCTGTCACCGGAGTTGGAGGAGGTTCTGGCTGGCCCGCCGTGCCGGGAAGACGGGCCAGGTCCGATTCGGTAAAGAGCCGGGTGGGGGCATAGGGGGAGGCGTGACGCAGGACAGTTGGGGGCGGGGTCTCGGTTCCCAACCGGCGCAATAGCCCGGATTGGGCTGGCGCGGGCGGGGCTGTGGGGGTGGGCGATGGGGGTGGCGGGGCTGCGCGTCGGGCCTGGGCGCGCGCCCATTCCAGGCCAGCCCTGGCCCGGCGACTGGAAGGGTTGATGAGCAAGGCCCGCTCCAGGCAGGCCTCGGCTTCCTCCGGCGTCTCGACCACCGCCGCCAGCCAGAGCCAACCGACCTCACTGTCCGGGTTTTGTTCCACATAATCCATGAGCAAGGCCCTGGCGCGTACCCGGTCCCCGGCCCTGGCTGCGGCCAGTCCCTCTTGTAACTCGTTCATGGCCCCCTCCCCGGGAAGAGTGCGTAATTACCTACCCGGCTGCCTGCCGCCGTGTGCCGATTGGAAATCGGCCTTTCTGGGCGCCTGTGGCGCCGGGCGTCGGCCTGCGCCGACCGCTGGCCGAAGGCCCAAAGCGGACGACTTCAGTCGGCAACGGCAGGTAGTTACCGCGGTGATAACGAGTGGCGGCCCCCGGTATTATAAACAACACCACAGAGGATGTCAATTGTCCGATTTACCTGGCGGTCAGGCTACCCGCCTGACCAGTCGCGTCTCACTGCTCCCATCCTCGTAGGTGAGGAAATGCACTTCATCCATGAGCCGCTGCATCAGGTAGATGCCCAGGCCGCCCACGCGCCGGTGTTCCAGGTCTGAGGTCAGGTCCGGCGGCGGAATCTGCCGCAGGTCTGGCGGCGTGCCGCAGTGCCGGATGGAGATTACAACCCGGTCCCCTTCGCGCCACACGTGGACGGCGAACGTCCCTTCATCTGACTCCCCATAGGCGTGTTTGATCACGTTGGTGACGGCCTCGTCCAGGGCGGTGAGGATTTCGTAGCGCAGTGAGACCGGCACATCCAGATCGGTCAATGCCTGCTGGGCAAAAACGATAACCTGGGGCAGGTAGCCGATTTGGGAGGCAACCCTCAGGCTATACGCCGATGAGGGGATGGGCGGTGGCGTGATCAACGTCATGGGGCCTGCTCTACGGCACGCACAACCATCAGGGTCAGGTCATCGGCCAGCGGTGTGCCATCCATGAAACGCGCAACTTCCGCCAATACCGCGTCCAGGAGCGTCTGGGCCGACCAGGATCGCCCCTCTTGCAGACAGGCCCGTAATTGTCCGCTCCCCAACTGCTGCCGGGCCTTGTTGGTGGCTTCGGTGACCCCGTCGGTGTAAAGCAGGAGGGTATCGCCCGGGTGCAGGATCAGTTCGTGTTGCTGCCAGGGGCTGTCTTTCAGGACGCCCAGAGCCGGGCCGCCGGCCGGTAGCATGGTGAAAGCCTGGTCAGTGTATAGCAGGGGTGGATTGTGGCCGGCATTCACGTAAGTGAAGGTGCGTCGGGTCGGGTCCAGCACCCCATAGACCAGGGTGACGAACATATTGCTGGAGGGGGTATTATCCAGGATAAACTGGTTGGTCTGGCTCAGAGTTTCCAGGGGCGTGGATTGTCTACCCAGGGCATAGACGCGCAACAGGCTACGGGTCAGGGCCATGAACAGGGCGGCCGGCGCGCCCTTGTCGGAGACGTCGGCCACCACCAGGCCCCAGCAGCCATTCGACAGGGGGATGAAATCGTAGAAATCGCCCCCCACCTGGCGGGCGGGGACGGTGACGGCGGCCAGGTCGTAGCCGGGGACCTGGGGCACCACCTCGGGCAGGAAGCACCGCTGGATGGCGCGGGCCGTATCCAGCTCGCGTTGCACAGCAGCATAGAGCCGGGCGTTCTCCACGGCCAGAGAGGCCAGGTTGCTGATGGCGACCAGGCGGTTCATCTCATGCGCGGTAAACCGGCGCGGCGTGCGTGTGGCCAGGCCCAACACCCCCCGCACCTCATCGCGCGCCACCAGGGGCACGGCCAGGAGCGACAGGCCGGCCGGTGGCTCATCGTGGGTTACGGTGACGGGGGCACAGGTCCGGACCACGCGCGCGGCCAACTCTTTCAGATGACCCTGCGTTTCCTCATCCTGGCGCAAGACCCGGACGAGGCGGAGATGCAGGTCGCCGGCATGGTCCGCCAGATAGACAAAGCTGGCCTCCGTGCCCAACAACCCGCAGACGCCATCGGTCACGTGATCCAGCACCGCATCCAGCTCGATGGACGAGGAGAAGAGCTTGGCCAGTTCGTGGAGGAAGTATAGATCGGTGAGGCTTTCCGAGGGGGTGAAATCAGTCATGCCTCGCTACTCCTCCCCAAACAAGGGCACAAACTCGAACCGGGTCACGTCCACCAGTCCTCTGTCCGTGAGCTTGAGGGCCGGGATGACCGGCAGGGCCAGGAACGCCATGGCCATCATGGGGTCGCGCAGGCGACAGCCCAGGTCCCCCGCGGCCCGGGCCAGGGCCTCGTTACCCGCCCGTACCTTTTCCAGCGGCTCCTCGCTCATGAGGCCGGCGATGGGCAAAGGCAGCCGGGCCAGTACCTCATCGTCGGCCACCACCGCCTGACCACCGCGCATCCGCACCACCTCGATGCAGGCGGTCATCATGTCCCTGTCGTTCGCGCCGATGATAACGATGTTATGGGAATCGTGGGCCACAGAGGAGGCCATAGCCCCCCGCTTCAGGCCCACGCCCTGCACGAATCCCAGGCCGACATTGCCGGAGGCCATGTGCCGTTCCACCACCGCCATCTTGAGGATGTCATGGTCCACATCAGCCACGGCCAGGCCATCCTGGATGCGGGCTGGCAGCACCAGCTTCTGAGTGACGATCTGGTCCGGGATCACGCCGATAACCTTGATCCGCTCCCCCTGGGCCGGGATGCGAAAGTCAAGCCCCAGCCAGTCCACGTTCATCGAGCTGCGGATGGGGATGCGCCGGGCAGCAGCTATGGCAGTGGGGAGGAGTACGCCGTTTTCGGCCACCAGCCGGCCGGCCTTGTAGACCTGGCGGGCCACCGGCGCTTGCAGGTCGTCAAACACCACCAGGTCAGCGACGAAATCCGGGGCCACGGCCCCGTGGTGGTGCAGGCCAAAGTATTCGGCCGGGTTGAGGGTGGCCATCTGGATGGCAGTGATGGGGGGGCAGCCCAGGCGGATGGCCTGGCGGATGATGGAATCTATGTGCCCTTCGTTTAGCAGGTCGGCCGGGTGACGGTCATCGGTGCAAAAGGCGCAGCGGCGCGCGTTGAGTGGCGTTACCAGGGGCAAGAGCGGTTCCAGGTCCCGGGCGGTGGTTCCCTCGCGGATAAAGATGCGCATCCCCAGGCCCAGTTTCTCCTGGGCCTCGGCCACGGTGGTGCATTCGTGATCGGAGCCGATGCCGGCCACCACGTAGGCGTTCAGGTCCTGGCCGGATAAGAGCGGGGCGTGGCCGTCAATGGGCCGGTTGCCGGCGACGACGATCTTTTCCATGACCAGCGGGTCACGGAACAGGACGCCGGGGTAGTTCATCATCTCGGCGATACCCAGGACCCGGTCGTCGTGCAGGAGCAAGGCCAGGTCACTGGCAGAGAGGACCGCGCCGGCGGTCTCCAGGTCCGTGGCCGGCACGCAGGAAGGGGCCATAATGTAGACGTCCAGGGGGAGGCCGGCGCTGGACTCCATGATGTAACGGATGCCATACAGCCCAAACACGTTGGCGATCTCGTGGGGATCGGCGACGACGGCCGTGGTCCCCTGGGGCACCACGGCCCGGGCGAACTCGGCCGGGTGCACCATGCTGCTCTCCAGATGCACGTGGGCATCCATGAAGCCAGGGCAGACGTAGGAACCGTCCAGGTCCACCACCTGCCGGGCCTGGTAGTTCTCCCCCGGTCTGGCAAGCCCCACCACCCGGCCGTCATAGACCGCCACATCTGCGGCTATGACTTCGCCAGCCAGGGTGTTGACCACACGCCCGCCACGTAACAGTAGATCGGCCGGCGCCTCGCCCCGGGCCACGGCGATGGTGTCTTCCAGCATGGCTTTGTCTCCTTGTAACTACCAGCCCCCCTGCCGCAGGTTGCCTGGAACGGTGTTTTTCCAGCAACGCGGTTCAGCCGAGACGCGAAGCGTATCCAAACCTGCAGTAGGGTGATTTGTGTCCTTGTATATTTAGAGTAGCACAAGTAGCACATTAACAACCTGAATTGCCAGAAACTCAAACAGG
>Ga0209162_1004471_pt1 | contig 10413 bp, 10 predicted proteins | sample YNPNPMetaG_FD_187121 | JGI IMG/M metagenome (GOLD analysis project Ga0209162, IMG submission 187121) | Anoxygenic and chlorotrophic microbial mat microbial communities from Yellowstone National Park, USA - YNP NP MetaG (SPAdes) (version 2) ...
TCCTGGCCATCATCGGCGAGGAGCTGGGCTTGGCGGGGTCGCTCTTTGTCTTGGCCCTCTATGGGTTATGGACCTGGCGCGGGCTGCGCATCGCCCTCCAGGCCCCGGATACTTATGGGATGCTCCTGGCGGTGGGCATCGTCTGTTGGATCACTTTCCAGGCCATCCTGCACGTGGCGGTGATCACGGCCTCGACGCCCTTTACGGGCAACGTGTTGCCCTTTATCAGCGCCGGCGGCTCCTCTTTGATCAGTTGCCTGGCCGGCGCGGGCATTCTGCTCAACATCTCGCGCCAGGCAAAATTCCGGCCACAGGAGGGCGCCCAATGAGGCTCCTGGTGACGGGCGGCGGCACGGGAGGACATGTCTATCCCGCCTTGGCGGTGGTGGAGGCCTTGTGCCGCGATGCGCGCTGGAACACCCGTTGGCAGGATATCGCCTGGGTGGGCAGCGCGGCCAGCATCGAGGAGCGCATTTTGGCCCAAGAGGGGCTGGCGTTTTACGCCATCTCCACCGGCGCCGTGCTGGGGCGGAACCCCGTGGCGGCGTTGCGCAGCCTGCGGCAGATCGTCCGGGGCTATGCCGAGGCCCGTCAACTCTTGGCCCATTGGCGACCGGAGGTGATCCTGGCCACCGGCGGCTATGTCTCGGTGCCCCTGGTGCTGGCGGCCAGTCGCGCCAGGGTGCCGGTGCTGATCTATTTGCCCGATATGCGGCCGGGCCTCGCGGTGCGTTTCTTGTCCCGCTATGCCGACCGCGTGGCGGTCTCTTTTGCTTCCGTGGCGCGCTTTTTCCCGGCCAAGAAGGTGCTGGTGAGCGGCTACCCAGTGCGGGCGGCGCTGTTTGCGCAGGACAAGGCCCGGGCGAGGGAGGCCCTGGGGCTGAGCATGGCGCGCCCCGTGCTCTTGGTCTTTGGCGGCAGCCGCGGGGCCCACGCCTTGAACGAGGCGGTGCGCCAGCATCTTGTGCCCTTGCTGGAAACAGCCCAGGTGGTGCACATCAGCGGCGCGCAAGATTATCCCGCGTTGGAGGATCTGCGCCAGGGCCTGCCCGAGGCCCTGCGCCAAGAGTATCACCTGTTCTCTTTTCTCTATGGGCCCATGGTGGATGCCCTGGCCGCGGCGGATCTGGCCGTGGCCCGGGCGGGCGCGGGGACTTTGGGCGAGTTCCCGGCGGTGGGGCTGCCGGCGGTGTTGGTGCCCTATCCCTACGCCGGCCAACACCAGCAGCTGAACGCGGATTACCTGGCCTCCCGTGGCGCGGCGGTGATCATCCCCGACCGGGAGCTGGGCGAGCGCTTTTGGCCCACGGTGCGCGAGCTTCTGGGCGACCCAACCCGCTTGCAAGCGATGTCGGCGGCCGCGCGCGCCCTGGCCGTGCCCGAGGCGGCCGGCCGCATCGCCGCCGCATTGGCGGCTTTGGCTCGGCAGAGTTGAGGAAAACCGTGGAAAACATCCTGACCTGGACCATCAATCAGTATGTGCTGCTGGGCATCGTGCTGGCCATCTTTGCTTTCCTGGGGCTCAAGCGCGGCGTGAACCGGGAGCTGCTCTCCATGATCGGCGTGGGCCTGGGCATCCTCCTGGCCGAGGGGCTGGCCCATGCCCTCCAGGGCTGGATCAACCGCTTTTACAAGCTGGGGCGTTTTGCCCTGGCCGGCGGCCTGGTGGCGGATGACCCCACCCAGGCCTGGCAAGGGGTGGAAAAACTCCCCGCCCTGGTGAGCACGCCGGAGGATCTGCGCTTCCTGGGAATTGTGATCTTTATCATTTTGGTCCTGGTGGTCTATTTGCTCGGCCAACGTTTTATCGCCGCGCCCAAAACGGTCATGGCCCGCTTTTTGGGCCTTTTGGCCGGAGGGATCAACGGCTTTTTGGTGGCCTATTATCTTTTCCCCTTGGTGCTGGCGCCCTCCAAGGCAGTGATCAACCTGCCCTCCGGCGAGGTCAAGGCCACCCTGGGTAGCAGCCGCACCATCGCCATGGTGGTGGTCCTGGTGATCGTGGTCTTGATCGCCTTTGGCTTGCACAGCACCCCTTCGGGGAAAAGACGCTGAGGCGGGATAAGGAGGAGGCCGTGGCTCCCATCGAGGTTTTCTTTGGCACCATTGTCTTTATCTTTGCCTTGATCGGCCTGGTCCGTGGCTTCCTGAAAGAACTGGGCGTCACCATGGTGATGATGTTCTTGCTCTTTTTCCTCAGCACCTTCGAGCCTTACTTGAGCAAGAGCCTGGTCAAAGTGGTGGCCGCCAGTGCCCGCTATCTGCCCACCCAAGACCAGAACCTTGTGCAATGCGTGCTGTTCACCGTGATCATCATCGCGACGGCCTTTATCTCGTACCAAGGCGAGACACTGGCCTTCGGCGGCCAGCCCCCCAAGGGAGGACAAGGGATCCTTTTGGGCAGCATGACCGGCCTGTTGAACGGCTATCTCATCGCCGGTTCGCTGTGGTTTTACATGGATAAATTCGGCTATCCCTTCAAATTTCTCGGCTTTGCGCCCGACAAATTCTCTCCTTTGGCCAAAGAGATTATCGCTTTCCTGCCTATTCGCTTTTTGGGCCAGCCGATTTTCTTGAATCAGAGCCTGCTACTCTATCTCAGCGTGTTACTGATCATTGCCCGAGTGATCCGATAAAACCGAGACAGACCTGACAGGTTTCTAAAAACCTGTCAGGTCTAGACCAGGACAAGACCGATGAACGGGGCATCGAGGAATCTGCCACAGCGCATCCATCTGGTGGGCATCGGGGGGATCGGCCTCTCGGCCATCGCCCGGGTGTTGGCCGAGTGGGGCCATGAGGTCTCGGGCTCGGACCTGCGCCCTTCGCCCTTGCTGGAGGAGCTGCGGCGGGAGGGGATCACCGTGTACGTGGGCCACGCCGCCGAGCATGTGCAAGGCGCCCAATGGGTAGTGGTCTCTTCGGCGGTGCCCGAGCACAACCCAGAGGTGCAGGCGGCCCTCCGCGCCGGGATCCCCGTGTTCAAAAGGGAACATCTGCTGGGCGCCATGATGGATGGCCGTTGCGGCCTCGCTGTCGCCGGCACCCACGGCAAGACCACCACCACGGCGATGATCGCCGTGATCTTGGAGCGCCTCCGGCGCGAGCCGACCTTCATCGTGGGGGGCATCATCGCCGAGCTGGGCACCAACGCCCGGGCCGGCCGGGGGCCGCACTTCGTCATCGAGGCCGACGAGTACGACCGTACCTTTTACGGCCTGCGCCCCCAGGCGGCCGTGGTGACCAACATCGAGATGGACCATCCCGATTGCTACCGCGACCTGGCCGACCTGCGCGCAGCCTTTGGCACCTTTCTCTCCGGCGTGGCGCCGGAGGGGGCGATCGTGGCCTGCGCCGATAGTCCCGAGGTGCAGCGCCTCTTGGCCGAAGAAACGGCCAGCCGTCCTCGCGTGCTGACCTACGGCCGCTCCGCCAGGGCCGATTACCAGGTGGCCGATGTGCGGCCCAACGCCCGTGGCGGGATCGATTTCACCGTACAGGCCCAGGGGCGCATCTGGGGGCGCTTCTCGTTGGCTCTGGCCGGCGCCCACAACGCCCTCAACGCCACGGCGGCCCTCTTGGTGGCCGCATGGGTTGGGGTGCCAAAGGAGGAGGCCGCGCAAGTCTTGGCCGATTTCCGCGGGGTGTTGCGGCGCTTTGAGTTCAAGGGGGAACGCCGGGGCGTGGTGGTGGTGGATGATTACGCCCACCATCCCACCCAGGTGCGGGCCACCTTGGCGGCGGCGCGGGGGCGCTATCCGGAGCGGCGCATCTGGGCCATCTTTCAGCCCCACACCTATAGCCGCACCCAGACCCTTTTGGACGAGTTCGCCACCTGTTTCGCCGCCGCCGATCGGGTGATCGTCACCGATATTTATGCTGCCAGGGCCAAGGAGGTGCCCACCATCAGCGCCCAAGACTTGGTAGCCGCCATGCAGCACCCACAGGTGCAACACATCGGCCGGCTCGATGATGTGGTGGCCCATCTTTTGGCCCAGGTGGCCCCCGGCGATTTGGTGCTCACCCTGGGGGCGGGCGATGGCTACCTGATCGGCGAGCGGTTGCTGGCCGGTTTGGCGGAGCAAGAGCGATGAACGGCATCCAGCGGCTGCAACAAGCATTGGTGGAACGGGGTTATGGCCCCCGTTTGCGCCTGAACGAGCCCTTGGCCCGGCACACTTCCTTTGCCATCGGCGGGCCGGCCGACCTTCTGCTGGTGGCCCAAACCCTGGAGGAGCTGCAAGAATGGGTGCAGCTCGCCTGGGAGCTGGCGGTGCCGGTGGTGGTGTTGGGAGAGGGCACCAACGTGTTGGTGGCCGATGCCGGCGTGCGCGGTTTGGTGGTGTTGAACGCCTGCACCCACTTTGGCCTGGAGGATGACGGCCTGGTGGTGGCCCAATCGGGGGTGCTCCTCAGGCGGTTGGCCCGTTGGGCGGTGGAACAGGGCTGGGAGGGGCTGGAGTGGGCCGTGGGCGTGCCCGGCACCGTGGGCGGGGCCGTGGTGGGTAACGCGGGGGCCTATGGCGGCTCCATGGCCGATAACCTCGCCTGGGTCACCTTGCTGCGCCCCAAGGGCAAGGTGGAAAAGGTGCCGGTGGAGGCGTTGGCCTATGGTTACCGCACCAGCGCCCTGAAGCAGGAGACGGGCCGTCGCTCCGTGGTGTTGGAGACGGCCTTGCAGCTCAAACCGGGGGATCCCGCCGAGTTGGCCCGCCGGGCGGAGCAATTCACCGTCCAGCGGCGCGAGCGCACCCCCGCAGGCTGTTGCGCCGGCAGCGTGTTCAAGCGGACGCTGCAATACCCGGCCGGCTTTCTCATCGAGCAAGCCGGCCTCAAGGGGCGGCGGTTGGGCGGGGCTGAGGTCTCGCCACAACACGCCAACTTTATCATGAACACCGGCGGCGCCTCGGCCGCCGAGGTGCGGGCGCTGATCCGCATCATTCAGGATAAGGTGTGGGCTACCTTCGGCCAGCATTTGGAGCCCGAGATCGAGTTCATCGGCGATTGGTCCCAAACGTTACATTCCGGCACCGGCGAGGACAAGAGGGAACATGACACCACGTAAACTGCGCGTGGCCGTGATCTTTGGCGGTAAATCCGGCGAGCACGAGGTCTCGCTGGTCTCGGCCCGATCCGTCATGGCGGCGCTGGATAAGGACAAGTACGAGATCTATCCCATCGGCATCAGCAAGACGGGCCGCTGGCTGACGGAGGGCGACCCCATGGCCCTCTTGACCGCCGGCCTGCCGGAGGAGCGGGAGCCAGCTCCCTCCCTCGCCCCTGGCCGCCGGGAGCTCATCCCCGGCGCGGGCGTCGCGGGCTTTCCGGAGGTGGATGTGGTCTTTCCCGTGCTCCACGGCCCCTATGGTGAGGACGGCACGGTGCAAGGGCTGTTGGAGCTGGCCGACCTCCCTTACGTGGGGGCGGGGGTCTTGGGCTCCGCCGTGGGGATGGACAAGGTGGTGATGAAGGCCGTCTTTGTGGCCAACGGGCTGCCGGTAGCGGATTATCTCGTCGTCTTGCGCCACCATTGGCGCCAAAACCCGGAGGAGATCATCGCCCAGGTGGAAGGGCGGCTTGCCTATCCCGTGTTCGTCAAGCCGGCCAACTTGGGCTCCAGCGTGGGCGTCTCCAAGGCCCACGATCGCGCCGAGTTGCGGCGTGGCCTGGACCTGGCAGCGCGCTTTGACCGGAAACTCTTGGTGGAGCAGGGCATCAACGCCCGGGAGATCGAGTGCAGCGTCTTGGGCAACGACGAGCCCATGGCCTCGGTGCCGGGGGAGGTGGTGCCCTCCAACGAGTTCTATGACTATCGCGCCAAGTACATTGATAACGCCTCCAAGCTGCATATTCCGGCGGAGCTGCCCGCCAAGACGGTGCAACAGATCCAAGACCTCGCCGTGCGGGCCTTTCTGGCCATCGATTGTGCCGGCATGGCCCGGGCCGATTTCTTTCTCTGCCGCGACACGGGCCAGGTCTATCTGAACGAGCTGAACACCATCCCTGGGTTCACCCAGATCAGCATGTATCCCAAGTTGTGGGAGGCCAGCGGCCTGCCCTACCCGGCGCTCTTGGATCGCCTGATCGCCTTGGCCCTCGAGCGTTACCAGGATAAGCGGGCGACTGAGACATCGTATCGTTTCGACCATTAACGGAGGCGGGGCATGTTGGCCTCGACATTGCGGCGTGGCGCCCACCGGCGCCGCTCCAGGGCACAACAGGCGCTCTCGGAGGCCGACGATCGCGCGGATCGCCGGCAGGCTCTGCGCGCCTTTCCCTGGAGCAAGCTGCTGGCCCTGTTCCTGCTGGGGGGCAGCCTGTGGCTTTTGCTCTCCCTCCTGGTGGATGCCCGCTTTCGGGTGGAGGAGGTGCGCGTCGAGGGGGCCAAGCTCCTTTCGCCGGCCGAGGTGCAACAGGTGGTGAACGGCGTGGGGCGGAGCCTGCTTCTGCTGCGCACCCAAGAGATCGAGGCGCGGTTGTTGGCCGAGTTCGGCTGCCTGCAAAGCGTCGCTGTGCGCGCCAAGCTGCCCAACCGGGTGACGGTGCTCTTGCAGGAGCGGGAGGCGCTGTGGATCTGGGAGAGCGGCGGCCGTTACTGGTGGGTGGGCCGGGGGGGCAAGGTCTTGGGCCAAGCCCAAGATCCGGGGGAGTTGCCCATCATCCATGACGTCAAGGGCACGCTCCCAGAGCCGCAGGGCCAGCTCGCGGGCGTGCCGTGGCAATTGGCGGAGGAGCTGATCGTCGCCCTTCCCGCCGCCAAAGCGTATGCCTATACACCCGAACAGGGTCTGGTGCTCCAGGTGACGGCAGCTGGCTGGCCGGTCTATCTGGGGCATAGCGGCGACGCCGCCACCAAAGTGGCCATCGCCCAGGCCCTGGTGGACCGGTTATTGGCACAAAAGGTGAATGTGGAATATATTGATCTGCGGAACGAACGGCGGCCCATTTACAAGACGCGCTAGCGGCTGAGGGAGGACACCCTTGGAACGAACAATCGTCGGCATTGACGTGGGCACAACCAAGATCTGCACCCTCGTCGGCCAGGTGGACGAGAACGACGTGTTGCGCGTGGTGGGCGTGGGAGTGGTGCCCTCTCGCGGCCTCAGCAAAGGCGTCATCACCGATGTGGAGGAGGCGGCCAAATCCATCGGCGAATCGGTGCGCAAGGCGGAGCGCATCTCTGGGTATATTGTGGAAGAGGCCTACGTGGGCGTGGCGGGGAGCCACATCTCTTCCCAGAACAGCCGCGGCGTCATCGCCATCGGCAGAGGCGATCGGCCGGTGGATCGTGATGACATCGAGCGCGCCATGGAGGCCGCCCAGGCCATCGCCATCCCCCACAACCGCCGCATCGTCCATGCCATCCCCCGCGGATTCACCATTGACGACCAAGGCGGGATCAAAAACCCTCTGGGCTTGATGGGCTTCCGCCTGGAGGTGGAGGCCCACATCATCACCGGCGCGGTGACGGCCATCCAGAACCTGGTGCGCTGCGTGGAGATGAACCAGATCGCCATCGCCGACCTGATCCTCCAGCCCCTGGCCTCGGCCGAGGCCGTCTTGACGCCCGAGGAAAAGAATATGGGCGTGGCCGTGGTGGATATCGGCGGGGGCACCACGGATATCGCCATTTATGTCGAGGGGAGCATCTGGGAGACCCAGGTCCTGGCGGTGGGCGGCAATCACATGACCAACGACATCGCCGTGGGGCTGCGGGCGCCCTTTGCCGCCGCCGAGGAGGCCAAGATCCGTTACGCCCACGCCTTCCCCGCCACAGTGGACGAGGAAGAAAAGATCGAGATCGCCACCTTTGGCGAACACGCCGTGGGCACGGTCTCGCGCCGGGAGCTGTGCCACATCGTGGCCATCCGCAGCGAAGAGATTTTGGAGCTCGTCGCCCGGGAGATCAAGCGTTCCGGCTTTGACGGGTTGCTTCCGGCGGGCGTGGTGCTCACCGGCGGCACGGCCAACTTGCCGGGCCTGCGCGACCTGGCGGCCCAGGTGTTGCGCCTGCCGGTGCGCATCGGCATGCCGCGCCGTTTGCACGGCCTGATGGAGACCATCAGCAGCCCCGCGTATGCCACCAGCGTGGGCCTGCTCCTCTGGGGCATGCGCGCGGAGGCCGAGACGGAAACCGGTGGACCGGTGGCTCCGTCCGGAGGCCCTTGGTATCAACGGCTCAAAGAACTGTTCAAGGCGTTTCTGCCTCGGGTTTAGTTCAATTGGAAGGGGGCACAAAAAATGGACGAAGTGCGGTGTAGCGCCCAAATCAAGGTGGTGGGCGTGGGTGGGGGCGGTTCCAACGCCGTGGATCGGATGATCGCGGTGGGGGTGCAAGGGGTCGAGTTCATCGCTTTGAACACCGATGCCCAGGCCCTGAGCAATTCCAGCGCGCCGGTGCGCATGCGCATCGGCGACAAGATCACCCGTGGGCTGGGCTGCGGCGGGGACCCGGTCTTGGGGGAGAAGGCAGCGCAGGAATCGGCGGAGGAGATCGCCGAGCTCTTGCGCGGGGCCGACATGGTCTTTGTCACCGCCGGCATGGGCGGCGGCACGGGCACCGGCGGCGCCCCCAAGGTGGCCGAGATCGCCCGCAAGTTGGGCGCGCTGACGGTGGGGATCGTCACCAAGCCCTTCAGTTTCGAGGGGGCGCGCCGCGGCCGTTTGGCCCAAGAGGGGATCGCCAGGCTGCGGGAACATGTGGATACCCTCATCGTGGTGCCCAACGACCGCCTGCTCCAGGTGGTGGACCGCAAAGCGTCCATGCGCGATGCCTTCCTGGCCGCGGACGACCTGCTGCGCCAAGGGATCCAGGGCATCTCGGAATTGATCACCGGCACCGGCCTGGTCAACGTGGATTTTAACGATGTCCGCTCCATCATGGGCAACGGGGGCTCGGCGTTGATGGCCATCGGCACAGGCAAAGGCCAGAACCGGGCCGTGGACGCGGCCACCCAGGCGGTGAACAGCCATCTCTTGGACGTGAGCATTGACGGCGCCAGGGGCGTGCTGTTCAACATCAAGGGGGGCGAGGACCTCACCCTCTTTGAGGTGAACGACGCCGCCGAGATCATCCGCCAGATGGTGGATCCTGATGCCAACATCATCTTTGGCGCCATGCTGGACGAAGCCATGGCCGATACGGTGCAGATCACCGTCATCGCCACCGGTTTTGATGCAGATGGCCGCGCCGCGCCCGCGCCCACGCCGCGCGCGACGACAGCCCCCCAGGCATCTGCGCAGCGTGGGAGCAAACCCATGGGGTTCGCGCTGAAGCATTTCGACAAGGACGATCTGGACGTGCCCTCTTTCTTGCGCCATTGATGCGGCAACGGACAGCCTGCCGGGCCATCGCCAGAAGGGAGAGAAGGCCATGAAATGTCCCTTTTGCGGAGCTGCCGAATCGCGGGTGGTGGATACGCGGGAGATCGGCGAGGGCATTCGTCGCCGCCGGGAGTGCCAAGCCTGCCATCAGCGGTTCACCACGTATGAGCAGATCGCCAAGGTCAACCTGTTGGTGGTCAAGCGCGACGGCCGAAGGGAGGTGTTCGACCGCCAGAAGCTCTTTGAGGGGATCTGGAAGGCGTGCGCCAAGCGGCCCATCCCCAGCGAAGAGATCGAACAGCTGGTAGCCGATATCGAATCCTCACTCTACAGTTTGGGCCAAGCGGAGGTGCCCAGCCGGTTGATCGGCGAGATGGTCATGGAGCGGCTGCGCAAGCTGGACGGCGTGGCCTATGTCCGTTTCGCCTCGGTCTATCGCTCCTTTGCCGACCTGGAGACCCTCAAACGCGAGGTGGACGACATGTTGAACCGGGGCGCCAACCCGCCGGAGGAAGAAGCGGAAGGCGGAGACCCGGCAAGAGATGACTAGCCGGCGCCTCAACGGGCGAGGATTTTGACAATACTTGTACAGCAATGCGAAAGGGTGGCGAGGCACGCCCATAGGGTCTTTTGGAGCGTATCTTGCGGCGCGCGCCACAACCCATCGTGGCCCAGGGGGTATGGGGCCACTACAGGCGGAGGGGGTGGGATTCGAACCCACGGTGGCGACAAGCACCACAACGGTTTTCGAGACCGCCCCGATCAACCGCTCCGGCACCCCTCCGCGAATGCTAATCCTCACGCAAGGCGGCGAAAAAGCGCTGTAACAGCGCCTGTGCCTCCTCTGCCAACACGCCGCCGATCACCTGCAGCCGATGGTTGAGCCACGGCGAGCGCACCAGATCGTACACCGAGCCGGCGGCGCCGGCTTTCGGGTCGCGCACGGCATAGACCAACGTCGCGACACGGGCGTTCACCAACGCCCCGGCGCACATGCAACAGGGTTCCAACGTGCAATAGAGCGTAGCTCCCGCAAGCCGCCAACCGCCCAGCGCCTGGGCCGCCGCCCGCAGGGCCAGGATCTCGGCG
>Ga0209162_1004473_pt1 | contig 10413 bp, 4 predicted proteins | sample YNPNPMetaG_FD_187121 | JGI IMG/M metagenome (GOLD analysis project Ga0209162, IMG submission 187121) | Anoxygenic and chlorotrophic microbial mat microbial communities from Yellowstone National Park, USA - YNP NP MetaG (SPAdes) (version 2) ...
GACGCAGGAGGCGGTGGCGATTCGTCGGCGGCTGGCGGAGGCCAACCCTGCGGCCTTCCTGCCCGACCTGGCCAGGAGTCTGGGGGCGCACGGGACGGTGTTGCGCGGGCTGGGTCGGCCCGGCGAGGCGGCGCAGGCCTTCGCCGAGGGGTTGCGCGCCATCCTGCCCTTCGTCCGGGCCCTCCCCGCCGCGTTCGGCGGGCTGGCCGGGGCGCTGTTGGCGGAGTATCTCCAGGCCTGCGAGGAGGCAAAGCGCGAGCCGGAGCGAGGGCTGGTGGAGGAGGTGCGGCGGGCGCCGGGGTGAGCGGTTGGCGACAGACCGGCCAAAGCCGGCCTGCGGACGATGCCGGCCGTGGCCGGGGATCAGTTGAGGTGAGCAAGGACCATCGCGGCCATGTCGGGCGCCTCGTGGGCGCCCGACATGGCACGACGATCACGCCACCGCTTCGAGGGCCGTCCGATACAGGCGCATCGGCGAGGCGGCGTCGGCCGAAAACGGCTTCAGCCGCACGCTGAAGGTCGTCTCTTCCGGCTGGAGCAGGTATTGCGGCAGCGGACCAGGGCCGCAGCTATTGCTGCCCAGGCCGCACTGCGCATGGTCGAGATGCCAGATCGTCTCATCGCGGCGCACCAGCTCGAAGGTGTGGTTCGCCGCGGTGAAATCCTCCGGCGTGTAATGGTGCACGCTGACGTTCAGCAGCGGCATGGCCACCGCCATTAGCCCCATGCCGCGGATGTCGGTTACGGCCGCCCAACGCACATCCGACTTGTTGCCGTTCTCCTGCGGGAAGACATACGGCACGTACTGCTCCTGCACCGTGCCGGAGTACACGCCGACCGCCGCGCTCTCCTTGCGATCCACGTAGTTCTCGTGCGGCCCGCGGCCGTACCACGCGAAACGATCGAACCGCCCCGGCAGGCGCAACTGCAAGCCCAACCGCGGCAGCACCGGCAATGCGCCGATGGGCACGACATGGGTGCGGATCACCACGTCGCCCGAGCCGTAGATCGTGTAGAGATACGTCACATCGAACGCCGGCCGCAGGAACTTGGGCGCCAGCGTGGTCGCAACCTCCAACTGCACGACCCGCTCGTCTCGGCGCACCAGCGCCACGCGCGCGACCCGCGGCTCCAGGCGATCCAGGCCCGCCTTCCGCCATTCCCTGGCGATGTGCACATCGTTATCGGTCGGCGCGCGCCAGACGTTGAGCCGCGGCCCGGCCGTGAGGAGCGCCATCCCCTGATACTCCCACGCGGTGAGCAGGCCGTAATACGTGTCGAAGCTCAGCCGGAAATCCTCGCCCGTCACCGTCAACGCCCGTTCCTCCGTCTCGACCGCCAACCGGGGCATGTCGGCGATCTTGATGACCGGCGGCGCTGCGACCGCCACCGGCAGCTCGAACTGCGCCCAGGCGAGCGGATAGCCGCGCGGGGCCCACGGCATGTCCTCGGCCAGGGTGAAGCTCAGCTCCAGCCAATACGTGGCGCCCGGCGCGCCGGCCGGCAGCCGGTAGTACAGGTTGAGCGGCGCTTCCCCGCCCGGCGGCACGTCCAGCGTCGGGATGCGGCCCTGTTGGATCACCTCGCCGTCCTGCGTGATGCGCCACGCGGCCTCCAGGTGGCGCAGCGAACGAAACGCGTAGCGGTTGGCGATCTTGAGGACCCCCGCCTTGAGATCCACCGCCTCGACGTGCACCGGTTCCAGGATCTTCTTGTACTCGATCAGCCCCGGATAGGGCGTGCGATCGGGCCAGTTCAGGCCGTCCACGCAGAAGTTGCCGTCGTTCGGCTCGTCGCCGAAGTCGCCGCCGTAGGCCCACCACTCCTGGCCATCGGCCGTGCGCTGGCGGACGGAATGATCCACCCACTCCCACACGCAGCCGCCCATCAGCCGGGGATAGGCCCGAATGACATCCCAGTACTCCTTCAGGTTGCCGGGGCCGTTGCCCATCGCGTGCGCGTACTCGCACATGAAGAAGGGCAACGGATTGTCGCTCTGTTGGCCCTCGTTGATGAGCCGCTCGACGGTCGGATACATCACGCTGAAGACGTCCACCACGCCGGCGTAGGGCTTGGCGCCGTTCCGATTGCCCCACCCCGTCGCGCCCTCGTAGTGCACCGGCCGGGTCGGGTCGGCGTGATGGATCCAATCGGCCATCGCCACGTGGTTGCGGCCATAGCCCGACTCGTTGCCCAGCGACCACATGATCACGCACGGATGGTTCTTGTCGCGCTCCACCATGCGCACCGCGCGGTCCAGGTACGCGGCTTCCCAGGCCGGATCCTCGCTGAGCTGATCCTGCGCGCCGACCGTGCCGAAGCCGTGGCACTCCAGGTCGGCCTCATCTATCACGTAGAGGCCGTAGCGATCGCACAGGTCGAGCCAGCGCGGGTCGTTGGGATAGTGCGACGTGCGCACCGCGTTGATGTTATGGCGCTTCATCGAGATCACGTCCTGGATCATGGACTCCAGGGAAACGGCATGGCCCAGATCGGGATGCGTGTCGTGGCGGTTGACCCCTTGCAGCTTGATCGGCACGCCGTTGAAGTAGAAGACCCCTTTCTTGATCTCGACCTTGCGGAAGCCGACGTTGATCCGCTCGACCTCGGCCACTCCGCCGTCGGGGCCGGTCAACGTGAGGAGCAACGTGTAGAGATTGGGCTCTTCGGCCGACCATTTGGCCGGCGCCTTCACCGCGCAGGTGGCCTCCAGCGTCACCTCTTCTCCCGCCTCCAGGTCGGCCGGCGCGGCGATCTCCTGCGCCAGCACGACCGCGCCGGCCGCATCGAGCAGTTGCGCCGAGACCCGATAGCCCGCCGCGGGGGCCGCGGCGTAATTGCGCAGCGCCAGCCAGATGTTCAGGGTCGCGTCCGTATACGTCTCGTCCAGGTCGGTGCGCACGCGCACATCGCGCATGTGGACCGGCGGCGTGGCGAAGAGATAGACATCGCGGAAGATCCCGTTGAGCCGCCACATGTCCTGGTCTTCCAGATACGCGCCGTCGGACCACTGGAAGACCTGGACGGCGATCAGGTTTTCGCCCGGATGGACGTAGGGAGTGACGCGGAATTCCGCGGGCAGGTGCGCGGCCTGGCTATAGCCGACCATCTGGCCGTTGACCCAGACGTAGAACGCGGAGTTGACCCCCTCGAACGCCAGGAAGATCTCGCGGCCGGCCCACCCTTCGGGCAGGACGAAGGTGCGGCGATAGAGGCCGCACGGGTTGTCCTGGGGCACGCGCGGCGGATCGACCGGATACGGATAGCGGACGTTGGTGTAGTTCGGCACGCCATAGCCGAGCATCTGCCAGTTGCTGGGAACGGGAATCCTGTCCCAGCCCGCCGGGTCGAAGCCGGGCGTCTCGAATCCTTCCGGCGCGTCGGCCGGCGTCACCACATACCAGAACTGCCAGTGGCCGTTGAGCAGCTTGAAGTAGGGGGACGCGCCGCGTTCGCCCGTCAGCGCGCCCGCGACGTCGGCGTAGGGCAACAATGTCGCATGCGCCGGTTCACGGTTGCGATGGAGGATGCTCGGATCCTCCCAGTCGTGTTGCGGTTGATAGAGGATCATGTGGTACAGGGCTCCTTCATCAAAGGGTTTGGTCTCGGCAGCGAATCGCCGCGGCCCGGTCGAAGATCTCCTCCCGGCTTTGGAGTTCATCTTTACATCCGCCCCTTCAAGAACGGATCCAAAGCGTCGCGCAGGCCGTCCCCCACGAAGTTGAACGCCAGCACCGTGACCAGGATCGCCAGGCCGGGGAAGATCGAGGCCCAGGGCGCAGAGAAAAGATACTCCTGTCCCTCGTTGACCATCAGCCCCCAGCTCGGCGTGGGCGGCTGCGCGCCGACCCCCAGGAAGCTGAGCCCGGCCTCGGCCATGATCGCGCCGGGGATGCCCAGGGTGAGGAGGATCAGGATCGGCGCCAGGCAATTGGGCAGGATGTGGCGGAACATGATGCCGGCCCGGCCCACCCCCACCGCCCGCGACGCGGTCACGAAGTCGCGCTGCTTGAGGGAGAGGGTCTGCGAGCGCACCACGCGCGCCGCGCCGGCCCAGCCCACCACGCTCAGCGCGATGAACAGGGTGAAAAGAGACGCGCCCAGCGTGTAGGTGACCACCATCGCCAGGATCAGCGACGGGAACGCCATCACCACATCGCCCAGGCGCATCAGCAACGTGTCCACCCAGCCGCCCTGAAAGCCGCTCAACACGCCGATGGCCGTGCCGAAGAGCATCGCCATCAGCGTCGGCACCAGGCCGATGACCAGCGAGATGCGCGCGCCGTAGATCACCCGGCTGAGGATGTCGCGGCCGTAGAAGTCGGTGCCGAAGGGATGCGCGGCCGAGGGCGGCTCGAACTGGGCGTTCAACTGCACCAGGGTGGGACTATAGGGCGCGATCAACGGCGCAAACAGGGCCACCACCACGAGCAAACCCACCAGCCCGGCGCCGAACACCGCCAGCCGGTTGCGCCGAAAGCGGCGCCACACGTCCTGGCCGAAGGTGATCTGCCGGACGGGAACTTCCAGGATCGTGCCCGCGGGCAGGGATGCGGGAGGATTACTCATAGCGAATGCGCGGATCAAGATAAGCGTAGCTGAGGTCGGCGATCAGGTTGCCGACCACCACGAGCACCACGGTCAAGATCACCGAGCCCATCAGCAGCGGGAAATCGCGGCGCTGGATCGCGCCCACCGAGACCCGGCCGATGCCCGGGATGCCGAACACGCTCTCGGTGATCACCGCGCCCGAGAGCAGGTCGGCCACCTGGATCGCCATCACCGTCACCACCGGCAGGAGCGAGTTCTTGAGCGCGTGGCGCAACAGGACGATGCGATCGCGCAGCCCTTTGGCGCGCGCGGTGCGGATGTAGTCGGCGTTCAGCACCTCCAGCAGGCTCGAACGCGTCAAGCGGGCGATCACGGCCGCCGAGCCGAGGCCCAGGCAGATCGCCGGCATCACCAGATACTCGACCCCTTTGAAGCCGGAGATGGGGAGCAGGTTGAGCTTGTAGCCGAACACGAGCTGGAAGATCAGGCCGAGCCAGAAGATCGGGATCGAGACGCCGAGCAGCGCGAAAGTGGTGAGCGTGTGATCGGCCGGCGTGTAGGGCCGGGTGGCGGCGATGATGCCGGCCGGGATGCCCACTCCCCACGCCACCAGCAACGACGCCGCGGTGAGCGCCAGCGTGGCCGGGAACGCGGTCGCCAGCATGTCGGCCACCTGGCGTCGCGTCTTGTACGATTCGCCGAAGTCGCCGTGCGCGACATCCCACATGTAACGCACGTAGCGCTGAAGCCACGGATCGTCGAGGTGCATCTCCTGGCGCACGCGCTCGACCACGTCGGGCGAGATGTGCTCCTTCATCATCAGCGCAATCGGATCGCCCGGCACAACCTGGAGCAACACGAAGGTGAGGAAGGTCGTGCCGATGATGACCGGGATGAATTGCAGGATGCGGTTGAAGACGTATTTGAGCATCGTACTGGCCTGAAGAATCGTCGTCCACGCGCCAGGCACCTGGAAGGGTGCCTGGCACGTGGACGGCGCGTGGGCGCTTTCACCCGTCGCGGCGACACGGAGAGGCGTCAGTCCGCGATCTCGATCCCGTAGTACGGCATGTTGCTCCAGCCGTTCCACGAGGGCTTGAAGTTCTTCACCTTCGGATGCACGACGAACAGGTGCTCCAGGTGGAACAGGGGCACGAACGCGAAGTCCTTGTACACGATCGTGTACTCGATCTCCTGATACAGCTTGTAGCGCGCGGCCATATCGGTCATCGTGCGGGCCTTCTCGAGCTGATCCTGCACCGCCTTGTTCTGGTAGTTCCAGGACCGCGCGACGGAGTTACGCGGCGCGAAGAAGGTGTAAATGAAGTTGTCGGGATCGTTGTAGTCGGCCGACCAGCTGCTGGTGTAGCTGCCCAGCTTGCCTTCCTTGCGCGTGCCCGACCAGGCCGCCGAGTCCATCTGCTTGATCTCGGCCTTGATGCCCACCTGCGCCAGCATCGCCTGCACCGCCTCGTTCATCTTCAGGGTGGTGGGCGAATCGGTCGTCTGGTTGAGGGTCATCTCGAAGCCATCGGGATAACCGGCTTCCTTCAGCAAGGCTTTGGCCTTCTCGGGATCGTACTTGAAGCCGGGCAGATCGGGGTTGTAGCCGGCCAAACCGGGCGCCAGGATCCCCTTGGCCGGGATGCCGGTGCCGTAGTAGAGCTTGTCGATCAGCGTCTGGCGATCAATGGCGTACATGATCGCCTCGCGCACCTTCGGGTTGTCGAACGGCTTGATCGCCTGGTTGATGCTCATGTAGTAGGTGCCGACGCGCGGGCCGCTGACGATGCGATCCTTCCACTGCGGATCCTTCTTGAACTCCGGGATCTGCGAACGGGCGAAATCCAGGTCGAAGACGTCCAGATCGCCCTTCTTGAACATCAGGGCCATGGTCTGCGGCTCGGGCACGATCTTCATGATCAGCTTGTCGAACTTGGGCCGGCCGCGGAAATAATCGTCGAAGGCCGAGAGGACCAGCTCGCTGTCGGGGGTCCAGCTATCCAGCTTGAACGGCCCGGTGCCGACCGGCTTCGTGCCGAAGTCCTTGCCGGCCTTGGTGGTGGCCGCTTTGGAGTAGATCGAGCCGGCCGGGGTGGCCAGGTTGGCCAGGAACGGAGCGAACGGCGCGGCCAGGGTGATCTCGACGGTATAGTCGTCTATCTTCTTCAGGCCGCTGACGCTGGTCGCCTTGCCGTCCATGCGTTCTTTGGCGCCGGCGATCATGTCGAGGAAGTCGGTGTTCAGGGCCTTGGTGGCGGGGTCGAGCATGCGGTCGAAGGTGAAGATCACGTCGTCGGCGGTGAGCACGTCGCCGCTGTGGAACTTCACGCCTTTGCGCAGGTAGAAGGTGTACTTCAGGCCATCGGCCGAGACGTCCCACTTCTCGGCCAGGCCCGGCTGCAGCTCCGATTTGAGCGGCCCGGTGGTGACGGCTTCCACCAGGCGGTCGTAGAGGTTGAGGGGCAGGAAGTACTCCTCGGTCGTCAACTGCACGTCGGCCGTGCCCGGGTCGGTATCCTGGGCCACGGTGAGGGTCTTGGCGCCGGCCTTGGGGGCCGGCGCGGGCGCCTGGGTGGCCGCGGGCGCGGCCGGCGCCTGAGTTGCCGCCGCGGGCGCGGCCGGCGCGGGTGCGGGCGGAGGCGTACAACTGCTCAACGCCAGCAAGATGACGGCCAGCAAGGCCATCAGACGGAAGAGAGAAGAACGCGTGACCATGGTATGCTCCTCCTGATCGGTTGAGTGAGGCCGCGCAGGCACGCCCTGTCACGGCACGACGCGAGATGGCTCCGGAGCTGCATCGTCGCAGGGACCGCGGGACCCTATCGCCTGAAGAGGACGCTGACGACCGTTCCCGTGCCCGGTCGTGGCCATCAGCGAGGTTACGAGACGGGGCATATTATACCAGGGGGTGACCGTTCTGCCAAGTCGTATGGAAGCGCGGGGATTTGCCGTCCACGAATCAACCGCGAATGCACGAATCGCGGCCAGGCCATTCGTGCATTCGCGCCGCATTCGTGGACGGCTCTGTCTGCTTAACGCAGGATCAACGGCAAGAACACGTCGGTGATGTTGCCGGTGAACGGCTGGCCCGCGGTCACCGTCACCTGGACGGTGTCGGTGGCGACCCCGCCCTGGCCGTCATCCGCGCGCACGGTGATCGTGTGCACGCCGACGCTTAGGCTCGCCACGCTGAGCTGTGCGCCCGTCCCCAGCGCGCCGTCCAGATTCGAGGTCCACGTCACCTGCGCGCCGTCCAGCGCGCCCGTATCCACATCGTAGGCGCTCGCCTCCAGGTTCACCGTCGTACTGATCGGCACCGAGAGCGGCCCGGCCGGCTGGAGGATCTCCACCGTCGGCGTGCGGTTGGGCACGACGAACGTCCCGTTCGAGGTGTCGCTGGCGGTGTGGATGCCGTCGCTGACCCACACGCGGAACAGGCCCTGCGCGCCGCTGACGATGTTCCCCGCGTCGAGTTCTACGCTGTTGCCGGTCAGATTCTGCGCGACGGTCTCCCACGTGGCGCCGTTGTCCGGGCTGTACTGCACGTTGAAGCTCAGCGGATCGCCGTCGGGATCGCTCGCCGTCCAGGAGACCGTGATGGTGGGGCCGGCCAGCGTCTCGCCGCCGTTGGGCGAAACGACCGTCACGCTCGGCGGATTGGCGCCGGCGCTGACCGTCTTGAGCGCCCCGCCCGGCCCCTCGATCACCACCTGGGTCGTGCCGGCCACATAGGGGACCAGCTCGCTGATCGCCAGGTAGTCCTCGTCGCGCTCCTGATCCGGCGCGGGGCCGCCGTGCACCTCTTTCGGCGTGAAGGGATAGCGCGCCAGCTCGGCGCCGCCCGCGCCCCGCAGGACGATCGCGTACTCCTCGCCCGGCACGCGCGGCTCGACCTCGCCGGCGTTCGGGATCACGAAGAGCGGCTGGAGGGTCACCGTCATCGTGGGGGTGTAGATGTTGCCGACCACCAGCAGGCGGTCGGTCTGATTCACCGCTCGCAGATCCAGCGCCGCGGCGGCAGTCGTCGGGCCGGTCTGGAAGCGCGACATCAACGCCTCATAGGTGAAGTCGCTGACCCACTGATTGGCGCAGTACGTCATCACGTCGCTCCAGTTCGGCCCGTAGATGGCGCGATTGCCGATGTCGAAGCCGTAGATGGCCGTGTTGCCCGTGAGCGCGGGGCTGATGCGGCCGTTGGGATAGGGGTAAAACCCGCCGCCCACCGCGCCGCAGAAGTTGGCGTGCCCGCGGCCGTAGGAGTGCGCCAGCTCGTGGCCGCCGTACCAGTCGCCGTAGGAGCCGTCGAAGTCCCAGCCCCAGGAGCCGGTGCCGGTCGGGCCGGCGGCCGTCCAGCCGGGCACGGGCGCGCAGCCGCGCATGAAGCCGCCGCCGTCGCTCACCATGCCGTAGTAGTGCGCGCCGAAGGGAATGCCGTTCCAGAAGAAGACCCAATCCCACACCCGTTTGCTGAACAGGAAATCGTTGATCTGGCCACACGTCGGGTTGGTCAGGTTGCCTTCGGCGTTGCGCGAGGCGTTGCCCCACCACTCGGTGCGCGTCCAGGTGTTCAGGGTGCGCAGCGGATAGGCCCGGCGCAGCCAATCGGCCAGTTGGCTCGCGTGCGAGGCCGGCGCCCAGTAGTCAGTCCCCGACAGGCGATAGCCGAAGCGGTAGATCACCAGGTTCACCGCCGGCACCGCCTCGAAGGAGACGGTGGTCGAGATGTCGTTGTCGGCGTAGGTCTGTTCGACGGGGTTGCGATTGCGCCACGCCGTATCGGGATTCAGGTAGGCCGTGATCGTCACCGTGCCCTCCCGATAGCCGGCGGGCAGCTCGAACAGGAACGCGTGGTTGAGGTTCCCCCGGTCGGGCGAAGAGCGCACGCCGATGTAGCCGATCGGCGTCCCGTTGATCGGGCCGAGATAGGTGACGTTGCTCCCGCGCTGTACGCGCAACTGCGCGTAGGTGGTGTGCGTGCCGCCGTTCGAATGGACGTGGAAGCGCACGAACGTGCGCTTGTCGCGCACCAGCCGCACGCTGTTGTTCAGGTCCTGGATCGCCTGCGTCACCTCGATCCTGTCGGCGATCAGGTTGATGCTGGGGGTCGGCGTGCGGGTCGGGGTGCGCGTGGGCGTCCTGGTCGGGGTGCGCGTCGGGGTGCGCGTGGGCGTCAAGGTGGGCGTGCGGGTCGGCGTGATCATGGGCGTGGATGTCGGCTTCGGCGTGGAGGTATGCGTCGGCGTGGACGTGGGCGTGTTCGTCATCTTCGGCGTCGGCGTCGGCGTGTTCGTCACCCTCGGCATCAGCGTGGACGTCGGCGTGTTCGTCACCCTCGGCGTCGGCGTCGCCGTCGGCGTGTTCGTCACCCTCGGCATCAGCGTGGACGTCGGCGTAGCCGTAGCCGTCGCCGTGGGGGTCGGGGTGGCGACGGGCTGATACGGCGCGAAGGTCAAGTCGTCAATGGACTCGGAGAGGGTCGTCTCGCCGTAGTCCAGCGTCACCGTGGCAATGCGGCCGTCCGGGTCCCAGAACCCGATGAACGCAATGTGCGGCTCGGGAACCTCGCCCCAGCTCGCCTGGCAGATGAGGTTGCCCTTTGCATCATAGCCGTTCAGCGTTGCGAACGGAAACTGGTTTTCGCCGTTGCCGATCCACATGCCCACATGGGTCTTGGGCGTGTCGAACCAGATGACCATCGGCACGCCTTCGCTGGTGTTCGGGGAGACGGCGTCGTTAATGGCGACATTAATTCCAAATGGACCGAGCGCGTTTCCGGCGCGCTGTGCGTCCGGCGGGGCCGCCCGGCGATCAATCGCCGGGCTACCAAGCAGCGCCCCGTGAACGGGGCTGGATCGGCGC
>Ga0209162_1004474_pt1 | contig 10412 bp, 10 predicted proteins | sample YNPNPMetaG_FD_187121 | JGI IMG/M metagenome (GOLD analysis project Ga0209162, IMG submission 187121) | Anoxygenic and chlorotrophic microbial mat microbial communities from Yellowstone National Park, USA - YNP NP MetaG (SPAdes) (version 2) ...
AACCACCCGGGAAGACCGCAACCGTTCGCCGAAATTCATTTCGGCAGGCGTCCGGTGAGCTACCCGGCACGACCGAAATCAATTTCGGTCAACACACAGGCTCACACGCATCCGGTGAACCACCCGGCGCGACCGAAACAATTTCGGTCAACGAACAAGCGAGCCCGGACGCTGTGAGCCACGCCGGGGGGACTGAAAAGAATTTTGGTCACCGCTCGCCCCTCGGAATGCAGCAACAGCAGGGACAGGAGGAAGGTCTGCCATGTCCGATCTCACCCATCTGACAATCGCCGAAGCCGCCGATCTGCTGGCGCGGCGTGAGATCGCCGCAGTCGAACTGACTGAAGCGCACCTGCGTCGGATCGACGCCCACGACACCCACCTCAACAGTTTCATCACCGTCACTTCTGATCACGCGCTGACTCAGGCGCGCGCCGCCGATGCTGAGTTGACGCGCGGCGTCCGGCGTGGTCCGTTACACGGCATCCCGCTTGCGCTGAAAGACCTGTACGATACTGCTGGCATTCGCACCACCGCTGGCTCGACATTCTTCGCCGACCGCATCCCCGACACCGATGCCCGTGCTGTGACGCTGCTCTACCAGGCAGGCGCAGTGCTCCTCGGTAAACTGAACATGCACGAGTGGGCGCTGGGAGTGACCAACATCAATCCGCACTATGGTCCTTCGCGCAACCCCTGGGACCCATCACGCATCACCGGCGGTTCGTCCGGCGGCGCCGCTGCCGCACTGGCAGCCGGTCTCTGCATGGGCGCGCTGGGCAGCGATACCGGCGGCAGCATCCGTATTCCATCGTCCCTCTGCGGCATCGTTGGTCTCAAGCCAACCTTTGGGCGGGTAAGCCTGCAAGGGGTTATTCCGCTGAGCTGGAACCTCGACCACGCCGGTCCGATGGCGCGCACCGTGACCGACGCCGCATTGCTGCTCCAGGCAATCGCCGGATATGATCCGGACGATCCGGTGAGCGTTGCACTGCCGGTCGATAATCTGCTCGCAACGCTCGATGCAGGCGTGACCGGATGGCGTATCGCCCTGGCAACCGATGCACATTTCGGTGAAGCCGATCCGGAGGTGATCTCCGCCGTCCGTCGCGCGGCGACCGTTTTTGAGGAACTGGGTGCGCGCGTGGAAGCGGTTGATCTCAGCCAGGGGCGAGAAGCAGCGCAGATGAACGCACTGATGACAACCAGCGATGCAGCCGCATTCCACCGCGACCGTCTGCGCGATCACCCGCACCAGTTCGGCGCCGATGTACTGGCGCGTATGGAACGTGGCGCACAGTTCACGTCGACCGAGTATATCCTGGCGCGTCGCTTTCAGAGCGAATGGCGCCGACGTCTGGAACGCCTCTTCGAGCAGTTCGATCTGTTGCTGACGCCTGCCACACCGATCACTGCGCCGGTCATCGAAGGGCTGGACGCAATTGAGGCGGCACGTCAACTGACTCGCTGCACCGCGCCGTTCAATCTCGCCGGTCTCCCTGCGCTCTCGCTGCCGTGCGGTCTGAGCGCCGCAGGATTGCCAATCGGGTTGCAGATCGTTGCCGCGCCCTGGAACGAAGCGCGGGTGCTGCGCGCAGGCAGGGCTTTCGAGAATGCAACGCAATGGCATCGCCAGACTCCGCCGGGATGGTGAGGCATGACGTCCGTCAGCGACCAACCGCGGTTCTATCTCGGCTGTGCAGTCTGGGCGCACCCATCCTGGAGCGGTGTTCTCTTTCCCCGCAATGCGCGCAGCGCTGACTATCTGCGCCTCTACAGCCGACGCCTGACAACTGTTGAAGGCAATACCACCTTTTACGCCACGCCGTCTGCCGAAACGGTACGGCGATGGGCGGACGAAACACCGCCATCGTTCCGGTTCTGCTTCAAACTCCCACGCGATGTCAGTCACCAGGGACCGCTGATGGCACGGATGCGCGAGACGGAGACGTTTGTCCAACGCATGGCGCCGCTCGGCGAGCGACTGGGACCGTTCTTCCTGCAACTTCCGCCAGGCTATGCACCGCGCCAGATCGACGATCTCGCCGCATGGTTGCAGGCATGGTCTCCCGCGATCCCGCTGGCTGTCGAAGTGCGCCACAGCGACTGGTATACCCCGCAGGAGGAAGCGGTGCTCATGGCGTTGCTGGAACATCACGGCGTCGGACGGGTGCTGATGGATGTGCGCCCGCTCGATCTGGGACCATTGCCCGGCGCGGATGACGATCTGCGCCGCGCACGTGACAACAAGCCTGATGTGCCGCTTCACCCGCTCCGAAGCGCATCGTTCACACTGATACGCTACATCGGACATCCCGATGTGGCACGGAACGATCCGCTGCTCGATGAATGGGCAGCGCGATTGCGTGTGTGGATCGCAGAAGGCACGACCGTCTTCTTTTTCATGCACTGTCCCGTGGAACGCGAGTCGCCGCTCCTCTGTCGCGCGCTGCAACGCCGTCTTGAAGGCGCACCCGGCGTACCGCCGCTACCGTGGGACAGCGCAACCGATGACGGCGAGCAACTGTCCCTGTTTTGAACCCTCACTTGCACGCCTGATGAAGATATGCTATTATCCAGGCGTCTTCGTCAAGTGAATACCATCGCGGTGACCCGCAGGCCCGGATGCCAGGGCATAAAGGTGGAAGCTGGTGCAAGTCCAGCGCTGTGCCGCAACTGTAACCGGTGACAATCACCGGAAGCCAGGACGCCTGCCGCGATGTTGAATGTGTTCGACCCTTCTCGAGCCAGGGAGGAGAACATGTCCAGTGCCCCTTTCTTTGCACAGTGGGCAGGTCATGTCGCCCCGGTTCTCGGAAGAGACCGGGGCGGTTCGTTGACGGGCAGTGGAACGATGCCGGTGCGGAACGCCGTCTGCATCGCGCAAGCGGAGGTTTCATACGCCTGTGAGTGATAACGACGACGATGACCTGCACCGCGAACTCGCACACTGCCAGGAACGTCTGCTGCGCATCGAACAAGACCTGGCGCTGCCCGGATGGCTGCCCACATCGTATGCCTGGACGCTGATAGAACAGTTGCACCACGAGCATACCAGATGTGCATGGCTCTGGCGACTGATCGGCGTATCAGATCGCAACGCCTCACGAGATGAGCGCCGGAGTCGCAGATGAGCGCGTTCCCGGACACTGCCTGCGTCTTCTGTACCCATTGGCGGACGGTAGAACCGGTTTGCTGAAACCCGTGTGGAGGAAGCACATGCAACGAGTATCCCGCTGGATAACCCTCGTACTGCTGGCAACGATGCTGATCGCGTGCGGCGGTCAACAAGCCGCAGCGCCAACACCAACAAATGCACTGCAGGCGCCGACGAGCGCGCCAACCATCGCACCAACCGCTGCACCACCGGCTGAACCCACAGCAGCGCCAACCGTTGCGGCGCCATCAGCGCCAGCTGCAAATCTGACCGAAGGATGCGTCACCGACTACGATCCAGAAATTGACTACTTCCCCGAAAAAGTCACCCTGAGCGACTCAGCTGGCTGGACAATCGAGTACTTCAACAACTACAAAGTCATTACCGTGCTCAACCCCTGGCGCGACGCCGATGTGCAGTTCCGCTACGTCCTGGTGCAATGCGGCACACCCCCGCCGACGGAGACGGGTGATGCGCTGGTGATCGAAGTTCCGGTGAACAGCATCATCGCCATGTCCACCACGCAGTTGCCGCATCTCAGCGAACTTGGCGTGCTCGATACACTGGTCGGCGTTGATAGTTTCCTGTACATCAACAATCCCGATGTGCGCAAGAAGATCGAAGCCGGCGAACTCGTCGAGATCGGCAGCGGCGGGCAGGTCAACGTCGAACAGGCGCTTGACCTTCAACCAGACCTGATCATGACCTACGGCGTCGGCAACCCGGAGTATGACGCCCACCCCAAATTGCTCGAAGCCAACCTGAAGGTTGTGCTGAACAGCGAGTATATGGAAACGTCGCCTCTGGGACGCGCCGAGTGGATCAAGTTCACGGCAGCCTTCTTCAACCGCGAAGCGCAGGCAACCAGGGTCTACAGCACGATTGCCGGTCGTTACAAAGAAATGGCGGCAAAAGCGCGCAACGTTGCAACCAGACCAACGGTGTTCGGCAATGCGCCGTTCCAGGGGACGTGGTATATGCCGGGGGGCAGAAGCTACGTCGCCCAACTGCTGGCTGACGCCGGCGCCGACTACCTCTGGGCGGATGACACCTCAACCGGGAGCCAGCCGCTGAGTTTTGAAGAGGTGTTCGAGCGTGCCCGCAATGCCGATTTCTGGCTGAATCCGGGTTCATGGAAGAGTCTGTCCGAAATCAAGGCGGCAGATGAGCGCCTCACCGGGTTCGCCGCCTTCCAGAACGGCAACGTCTTCAACAACAACAAGCGCCTCAACGAGAACGGCGGCAACGACTACTGGGAAACCGGCGTGACGAACCCGCACCTGGTGCTGGCGGACCTGATCAAGATTTTCCATCCGGAACTGTTGCCGGACCACGAATTGTATTTCTACCAGCAACTAACACCATAGAGGATCGCATGCAGAAGCCCCATATGAATCGGTATGCGCGTCACATCTTCATCTGTACCGGACGCTACTGCGATCCGCAGGGGCAGGCAATCCATCTGTACGCCCATCTGGCGCGCCTGCTCGGTCCGCTGGGGCGCTATGAGAATCCGTGTCGGGTCAAACGGGGCACGACACCCTGCCTGGGTGTCTGCTCCGGTGGTCCAATCGCCGTTGTTTACCCCGATGGCATCTGGTACCACCACGTCGATGAAGCGGCGCTTGAACGGATTGTGCATGAGCATCTGGAACAGAACAGACCCGTCGAGGAGTATATCTTTCACCGATTGTGCACCGGCGAGACGGAGTCGTGCTGAGGCAGACATTGAAGATGGCACAGAAACGCAGGATAACAGACACGTTCCGGGAAGCGTCCACACCGACGCCGATTGCGTCCTGGCCCCGTCTGGGATTGCGTCCGCTGGCGCTGGCGACGATGTTCGGCGTTATGATCCTGGCATTCCTGCTCAGCCTGAGTTTCGGGTCGGTACGCATCCCTCTGGAACAGGTGCTGACGATCCTGCTCGGCGGGGAGGCTGAGCGCGCCAGCTGGACAACCATCATCTACGATTTTCGCTTACCGAAAGCGTTGACCGCAGCACTGGCCGGCGCAGCGCTCGGCGTCAGCGGGTTGCAGATGCAGACCCTGTTCCGCAACCCGCTGGCAGATCCATTCGTGCTCGGCGTCAGTTCCGGCGCCAGCCTGGGAGTCGCGCTGGTGGTATTGAGCTTCGGCGTCGCCAACACCACCCTGCTCGCGGTCACCGGTCTGATCGGCAATCTGAGTCTGGCAGCCGCCGCAAGCATCGGCGCCGGTGCGGTGATGGCGCTGGTGCTGGCGCTGGCTCGACGGGTGCAGAACAGCGTGACGCTGCTTATTCTGGGATTGATGATTGGCTACATCACCGGCGCGATTGTCAGCCTGTTGCTCTACTTCAGCATTGCGGAACGCATCCAGGCGTACATCGCGTGGAGTTTCGGCAGTTTTGGCGGGGTCACCTGGAGTCGGATGCACGTGCTTGCGCCCGCCGTGGGCATCGGGCTGTTGCTGGCGCTTATCCTGACGAAATCGCTCAATGCGCTCCTGCTTGGCGAAGCATACGCCCGCAGCCTGGGGGTGGACATCCGACGGGCGCGGACCGGCATTGTTGCCAGCAGCGCCCTGCTCGCCGGGGCAGTCACAGCATTCTGCGGACCGATCGCCTTCCTCGGCATCGCCATTCCGCACCTCTGTCGGGCGCTGCTGCGCAGCGCCGATCACCGGGTGCTGATCCCTGCCTGCATCCTGGTCGGTGCGACCACTGCGCTGCTTGCAGACCTGTTCGCGCAGGCGCCAGGGATGAGTGTTGTGCTGCCGCTGAATGCGATCACTGCACTCATCGGCGCGCCGACGGTCATCTGGATCTTGCTGCGACGCGGTGTCGAAAGAGGAACATTTGGCGTATGAGCAGAGCGATTCTTGCAACCGAACACCTGAGCATCGGCTATGCCCCCCGCCGTGGTCCACGACGGATCGTTGCCAGCAACCTGAACCTGACCCTCCATGCGGGTGAAGTCGTCTGCCTGTTGGGACCCAACGGCGTGGGAAAGTCAACCCTGCTGCGCACGCTGGTGGGGATGCAACCGCCACTGGATGGACGGGTATGGCTCGATGGCGTCGATCTCTCCACGCTGAGCGCCCGTGAGATTGCCCGCCGTGTGAGCGTGGTGCTGACCGAGCGCGTCGAGGTCGGGCAACTGACTGTCTACGCGCTGGTTGCCCTGGGGCGTCACCCGCATACCGACTGGACTGGACGCCTGACACCACACGATGAAGAGGTCGTGCATCAGGCGCTCGCGGCGGTCGATGCGGTCAACCTGGCGGGACGACTGGTGCACGAACTGAGCGACGGCGAACGGCAACGGGTGATGGTGGCGCGCGCCCTGGCGCAGGAACCGCTGGTCATGGCGCTCGATGAGCCGACCGCCTTCCTCGACCTGCCGCGACGAGTCGAGATCATGCGCCTGCTGCGTCGCCTGGCGCACGAAACACAGCGGGCGATGATCCTTTCGACCCACGACCTCGACCTGGCGCTGCGCAGCGCCGATCTCCTCTGGCTCATGGCGCCTGGCGGCGTCGTGCATGCCGGCGCCCCGGAAGACCTGGTGCTCGGCGGAGCATTTGAGGCGACCTTCGCCACCGAAGGAATCAGTTTCGACCGCCATCAGGGGCACTTTCGCATCCATCCGCCAACCCAGCGTCGCATCGCGCTGATGGGTGACGGGGTGGCGCGCGAGTGGACCGCCCGCGCCCTCGAACGTGCTGGCTATGCAGCAGTCACTCCTGACGAGCCAGTCGGATTACGCATCACAGTCACCGGCGACGAGCATCAACCATGTTGGGAAGTGCGGACGAACGGCGACGCACCGCAGCACGTTCAGACGCTACACGATCTGGTCGCGCTGGTGCGTCGGATCGACTTATGAGAGAAGAAAGGATTTCCACATGCAACAACGACCATTCGCTCTTTTTGCGCTCATCCTTCTGCTGCTGGCAGCGGCATGCAGCAGTCCATCTGCAACCCAGGCTCCGGCAGATCCAAATGCAACCGCGCCTTCCCAGGAAGTTACATTGCGCTGGTCGGTATGGGGCAGCCCCGAAGAACTGGCAAGTCATCAGGCGGTTGCTGACGCATTTATGCAGGCACACCCTTCGATCAAGATCGTCATCGAACATACACCCTGGGATGGCTATCATACCAAGCTCAAAACGATTGTAGCCAGCGGTGATCTTTCAGCGCTGCCGGACGTTATGTTCTTAGGGCAAGACTTCAATCAGTATGCCAGCGAGGGAGTTCTAGAAAACTTAACGCCCTGGATTGAGCGGAGCGGCTATAATCTCAATGACTACTGGCCTACTCTGATCGAACGCGCGACGATCAACGGCGGAGTTTATGGGTTGCAGCGCGACCTCGATCTGCGCCTGCTCTACTATAATAAGGACTTCTTCGATGAAGCGGGCATCCCTTACCCAGACGAGACATGGACGTGGAACGACTGGGCTGAGGCGGCGAAAAAGCTCTCGATCATTGAAGCAAGCGGACGCATCGTTCGATACGGTATCGGTATGGAGACAGGCAAGTGGGGAATGCTGCTGGCACAGAGCGGTGGCGCCTATCTTGACGACCCACGTAACCCTTCACGATGTACACTTGACACTCCTGAGTCACTGCGCGCTCTCAATTTCTACGCTGATTTGCTCAATGCCAATGCAGCGATGCGTCCGGCAGCTCTCCAGCAAATTGGCGGAGATGCTGGCGCCTTTACACAAAAGCAAGTAGCCATGATCGTCCAGAATGCTTCGCGTGCGCCGACCTTCAGTGCAGCCGGGATGAACTTCGATGTAGCGCCGATCCCAATTCCCGAAGGAGGTCGCCGGGTGAACAATTCGGGTGGAGCGCGATGGGTAATGAGTAGCGCAAGCAAACATAAAGAAGAGGCCTGGACATTTCTTAAGTGGCTGCAAAGCGCCAATGGTGGCATAGATATTTACACGAAACGCGGAGAAATATTCCCGGCGCTTCAATCGGTGGCACAATCGCCGAGTTTTCTCCAGGTCGATGCAGCACCACGTAATCGTCAGGCATTCGTCGTTGAAGCACGTAATGTAAGTCTTTTCACATTCGGCGACTTTCCTGAATTCAGCGAGTTGAATGACCTGATCATCGATCCAAATCTTCAGTTGATCTGGAGTGGTCAGGAAACTGTGGAACAGAAAGTTCCTGAAATATGTCAGCGAGTCAACGAGTTTCTGAAGCAAAACGGCTATCCACGCTCGTAAGACGGGTATTCTGGTGACACAGAAATTGTCAAAACACACACGATCAGCATCTACAGCGGTGCGCCAGCGGACATTTTTCCGCTGGCGACCTGATCAACAGTGGGAAGGATATCTTTTCGTGATTCCCAGTCTGGCTGGGCTGGTTGTCTTTACCGCATTTCCGGTTATCTTCTCACTTGTAATCAGTCTCTTTGATTGGAACATGATCGCAGCGCCACGTTTTGTTGGATTCGATAACTATACCTCCTTGTTTACACGAGATCGTATCTTCCAAGAGGTCTCCTGGAATACTCTGGTTTTTCTTGTTAGTATTGTCCCCATCCAAATGACATTCAGCATTATGCTTGCTTTGGCACTCAACCTGAGACTGCCCGGAACTGCCGTTTTTCGCGTGATCTACTACATTCCGGTTATTACTACGATTGTAGCTGCAGCTCTTATTTTTCAGTTTATATTCGACCGAAATTACGGTATCTTGAGCGCCGTGATCTGGAATTTGATTGAACGGTGGAGTATACCCATAACCCCACCAGATTGGTTAAATCATCCTGGATGGTCAAAAGTAGCGGTTGTTATCCTAACACTCTGGAAAAACTTCGGCTTCAGCACCATTATTTTTCTAGCCGCTCTTCAATCCATTCCTCAAGAACTGTACGAGGCTGCTGCTATCGATGGTGCAAATGTCTGGCAACAATTTTGGAAGATTACATTACCAATGATTAGTTCGACAACATTTTTCATTTTCATCATCCTTTGCATCGGCGCTTTTCAACTATTCGGAGAATCGTTCATTCTCACACGTGGCGGTCCTGGCTATGCAACAATGACCATCGTTCAATACATCTACCAGAACGCATTTGAGTTCTTTCGTATGGGTCGTGCGTCAGCAGTCGCCTGGGTGCTGTTTGCCGCAATTTTTGTTTTTACGATCATTCAGTGGCATGTTCAGCGCTACTGGGTGTACTATGAAACAGGTGAACGCTAATGCTATCATCATTTTCCAAACCAAAACTTTCCCCACCGCTATGGCAATTGGTTGTTTGGATGCTCCTGGCAGTGGGAAGTATCTTTATGATGATGCCTTTTGCCTGGACGCTGAGCACCTCGCTCAAATCGCCAGGACAGATATTCACGTATCCTATCGTCTGGATACCCGATCCACCTGTATGGGAAAACTACCGTCAGGTTATCAGCATTGTTCCCTTTGGACGCTTCTATGCAAATAGTCTTTTCGTTGCCATCTGCGCAACAACACTCGAAGTGGTGATAGCATCACTCGCAGCATTTGCTTTTGCGAGAATGCGTTTCTGGGGACGTGATCAACTGTTCATGCTCTATCTGGCAACTTTGATGATACCAGGACAGGTTACCCTTATACCGTCATTTCTCATTATCCGAGCATTTGGCTGGTATGATACGTATCAGGCACTTATCGTCCCTGGCGCCTTCTCTGCATTTGGAACATTCTTGCTACGCCAGCATTTCCGCACTATTCCCATCGAACTTGATGAAGCCGCCCAACTCGATGGTGCTTCCTCAATCTGGATCTGGTGGCGTATCATAATGCCCTTAAGTACGCCAGGGCTGGTGACTTTCGCTATCTTTAGTTTCCTTGGGCAGTGGAACAGTTTCCTATGGCCTCTGATTGTGACGAGTTCAATGGAAATGCGCACTCTACCGCTGGGGTTGAGCATGTTTCAGAGCCAGTACAGTGTGCAATGGAATCTGCTTATGGCAGGCACAGTTATCGCTATTGCACCATTGCTTCTCATCTTCATCATCGGCCAACGCTGGATTATTCGCGGGACTGCTTCAGGCATTCCCGCAACACGCCTGTAAGGAGGGGGGCATGACTGCTGCGCTTGAGCCGCGGATCGTCGAAGAACCCGGCAACGGAACACTCGAAATCTTTCCGCTGGAACCGAAAGAAGAGACCCTGGTCGCGCTGATGACCGAATTCTTCCGCGATCACTGGGACAAGATCCACTTCGGTCCGCTCATCCAGGGATCGGTGTTCGAGATCAAAGCCACA
>Ga0209162_1004478_pt1 | contig 10401 bp, 7 predicted proteins | sample YNPNPMetaG_FD_187121 | JGI IMG/M metagenome (GOLD analysis project Ga0209162, IMG submission 187121) | Anoxygenic and chlorotrophic microbial mat microbial communities from Yellowstone National Park, USA - YNP NP MetaG (SPAdes) (version 2) ...
AGTCCTGGCGGACCACGTCGAGCATGCTGGTCCGGGAGTACATCGCCAGTCCCGCCATCGAGAAGACCGACATGCAGGTGACGGGCAGGAAGGCGTGCCAGGCGTAGTCCGCGAGATAGCGGAGGAGGCCGAGGTCCTGGGCGTTCTCCGCGTGGAGGCCGACCATCGGGAAGATCCGGAAGGGTTTCCCGTAGCAGAGGAAGGTGAGAAAGAGCATGCAGGCCAGGACGACGGGGATGGAATAGAGGAGGAAGAGTCCCAGGGAGATCAGGCGGTCGGGCCAGCGGCCCCGCCGAACGGCGCACACCACCCCGCAGGGGACGGCGACGAGGTAGACCAAGAGTTCCGACAGGAGCATCAGGGGGGCGGAGACCTTCACCGCCTCCCAGATCTTGGGGCCCACCGGGTCGTGCGGGGGCAGCATGGATTTTCCGAAGCGGAAGGTCACCAGGCGGGCCAGGGAGTTGGCGTACTGGGTGTCGGCGAAGAGGCGGCCGATCCGGGCCGGCAGGGACGGGGCGTAGTCCGGCCGGCGGGTCTCGAAGAACGCCCGCCAGTTGGCCGCCACGCGGTCCACCTCCTCGGGGGGGTCCGTGCTCTTCACGTCCACCTTGAGGGGGCGGCCGACCCACGAGCGGAGGGCCAGGGAGGCCACGTATTTCTCCTTGAGCCCGGTGGGGCCCAGGATCTGTTCCATGAGCCAGGGGGCATCCGTGCGGGCGAAATCGCCCATCCCTTCGAGGATCCGGCTCCGGGAGGGCTCCCGCACGAGGGCGCCGAACCGTTCCGCGACGCGGCGGACCCGGTCCGGAGGGAGGGGCGGGAAGGAGCCCTTCTCCCGGTCCCACCAGATCTTCCACGTGGAGACGACGGCCTCGGTTTCTTCCGGGCGGGGATCCTTCGAGTAGGTGTAGACGAAGGGATCGCCCAGCATCGTGGCGGCCAGGCAGCGGATGGCCCCGATCCTCAGCCGGAGATCCTCCTGCGGCCGGAGCAGGTCGATGAAGAAGCGGACGCCGTGTTCGGCCAGCGTCTCGACCCGGATCTGGACGCCGACCTTGACGGGATTCGAGAGTCCCTCCCGCAGGGCGGGGTCCCGGAGGCGGGATTCGAACCTCTCGATTCCCAGGCTGCCCAGGAAGCGGAGGAGGTCCCGGTCCGCGGGCGTGGGGCGGGCGGCAAGGCGGTCGATCTCGGCCGCGAGCTCCTCGTCCGTCATCCCCCGGAGGCGGGCGCAGTACCGGGCCTCCCGGGAGTAGTCGCGGAACCAGCGGGTGTTGAGGAGCACCGGCTTGTCGAGCTTCCACTGCCGGCGCTGGAGGAGATAGGCCTCGCGGGTCACGGAGGACTCGCCCTGGGCGCCGGTCTGGGAGAGCTGGTTGCGGAGAGGGTCGCCGGGGGCCAGCTTGAGGATCAGGAACGTGACGACGGTGATCCCGAACAGGGTGGGGATCATCAGGAGGAGCCGGCGGAGGACGTAGGCGCGCATCGGGACCGGGGGCCCTCCTCAATCCGTTCCCGCCGCCCGGTCCCGGCGGAGGACTAGCGGCGGGCTTCCTCGGGCAGCGCAAACCATTCGCGGTGGTCCAGGCAGGGACGGATCCTGTAGAACTTCACGTTCCGGAGACGGGCGTGGAGCCCGCCCGTGGCCTTGTCGCAGAAGAGGAAGGCGTAGGGCTGGTCCTCGTAGAGGATCCGGTGGATCCGGTGGTAGAGCGCCCTCTGCCGGTCGTGGTCGAAGGTGACGCGGAGGGACTCGATCAGCCGGTCCAGCTCCGGGTTCCGATAGCCGATGTAGTTCGAGCTGCTGGGCACGTCCGCCTGGCTGCCGTGGAAGATCTGGAAGGGATCCTGCTTCCAGCTCATCGCCCATCCCAGCAGGCACGCGTCGAATTCCTTGCGATCCAGCTTCTCCAGCATGAGGGCCCACTTGAGGGGGGAGATCTGGACATCGACGCCGATCTGGCGGAACTCCTCCTTGATCACCTCCGCGATGGTCTTGTACATGGGGCTGTCGGCATAGATCATCAGGTCGAAGCGGAACTCGATGAGTTTTCCGCCGATCGTCTTGTCCCGAATCCCGTTCCCGTTCGAATCCCTCCAGCCGGCCTCCTCGAGCAGGCGGACGGCCCGGGCCGGGTCGTAGGGGAGCGGGAGCAGGGAGTCGTCGCAGGCCGTGCTGCCGGGAAGGAAGGGGCCGGTGATCCGGCTGGCGAGGCCGTAGAGAATCTTGTCGATGATCTGGTCCACGGGCACGGCGAGGGCCAGGGCCGTGCGGACGGACCGGTCCCGGAAGATCTCCCGCTTCTGGTTCCATCCCAGGTAGCGGTAGCCGGGGTAATCGTACTCGACGAGCCGGACCCGGCCGGCCCGCACCGCGTCCTCCTGCCGGGTCTGGACGTACAGCATCTTCTCGGCGATGCCCGCGGAGTCGAGCTCCCGGTTCAGGAGCATCTGGAGCGAGGTGTTGGGGTTGGGGATGTTCCGGAAGACCACCCGGCTGAAATAGAAGGGAGATCCCCAGTAGGACGGGTTGCGCGCGAGTTCGAGCCGTTCGTTCTTCTTCCACAGGACGAACCTCAAGGGGCCCGTGCCGCAGAGCAGGGAGTTGTGCCAGTGGTTGTTGAATCCCCGGGCGAACTCCTCGCTGAGGAAGTCCAGGGAGATGGGTTCCCCCTTCTCGTCGACCGAATAGACGTGGCGGGGGATGACGGGAATGCCCAGGGTGAAGAGGTCCGAGAGGAAATAGGGCTTGGTCCACTTGACCCGGAGGGTGTACGGATCCAGGACCGAGACCCGGATCTTGATCCGTTCGGATTCCTCGCGGGCCTCAGGGTCTTCGTAATAGCTGCGCAGAGCGGCGGCGTCGACGTGGCGGTTCAGGATGCAGTCGAAGGTGAATTTGACGTCGGCGGCGGTGCATTCGCGGGGCGGTATGGGCGTCCCGTCGGGGAATTTCGTAGGATGCCAGGAAACTCCCTTGCGGAGGCGGATCGTGTACTCGAGGTTTTTCTCGTCGAACTCCCACCGTTCCGCCAGGGCCGGCTCGAGCTCGTCGGGATTGGAGAACTTGGGATCCGCCAGGGGCTCCACGACCCACCGCATGAAGGCTTCGCTGACCGTGTCGCTGGCGGTGACGGGGTTGATGGTGTTGGGATCGTTCGGATAGGCGAGCATCAGGGTGTCTTCGCCGGGCTTGACCCCCCCGCGGGTGAGCGGTTCCTGGGGGAAGACCGGCGCGGGGACCGCCAGGAGCGCCCCCAGGATCCCGGCCCGCACCGGGGCCCGGCACACGGGACACCTCATGAGGGTCCCATCCTATGCCCGCCCCGCGGGCAGTCAACACTTATCGGCCTCCGGGGGCGTCCTTGACGCTCTCCCGCCGAAATGATTGAATGCCCCCGTCGGTCTTTGGGCGGGATTCGGCTTTGGCGAAGATCGTCGTTCGTCAGGGGGGACAGGTCCGGGAAATCCTCCTGTCCAAGGATACCTACAACATCGGGCGCACGCCGGACAACGATCTGGAGGTCCGGGATTCCCTCATCTCCCGCCGTCATTCCTCCATCGCCCGTCGGGGCGACCGGTACGTCGTTTACGACCTCGGCAGCTCCAACGGAACCTTCGTCAACGGGCAGCGCGTCGAGATGAAGACGCTGGACTCCGGGGACGTGATCCGCATCGGCGACACGGAGATCCAGTTCCTGGAGGAGGCTCTGCCGGTCCGCCCGGTCCCCCGGCCGATCTACGAGCCCGCCGGGCCCCACCAGATCGTCCAGCCCGTCGACGAGGTGGGGCAGGATTACAGCCTGGACATCACGGAGGCCCTCAACCGGGGTCTCTCCCTCCGGGAGATCCGGAAGGACGTCGCGGGGGAGAAGGCGGCCAAGGACTCCAAGATGTTCTTCATCCTGTTCCAGGTCGGCAAGGCCCTCTCCAACGCCGCCACCCTGGACGACATGCTCCTGATCGCCACCCGCCTGATCTTCGAGGTCATCAACGCCGAGCGCGGCGTCATCCTCCTGCGGAACTCGAAGGACGGGGAGTGCGGTCCCCGCATGGCCTACCACCGGTCCCGCGGGGTCGTGGACGGCAAGGACATCCCCATCTCCCGGACCATCACCTCCCGGGTGGTCGGCGACAAGGTCTCGATCATCACCTCCGACGCCCTCCAGGACCCGCGTTTCATGCAGGGCCTCTCCATCGTCCAGTACAACATCCGCTCGGCCCTCTGCGTCCCCCTCTGGGAGGAACGGCAGGTCTACGGGGCCATCTACCTGGACAATCTCGCCAAGACCTACGCCTTCACCAAGGACGACCTGGAGCTCCTGACCGCCATCGCCAATCTCATCGCCATCCGGATCCGGCAGGACGAGACGCAGGCGCGCCTGCGCCAGGAGGAGATGACCCGCACCAACCTCATGAAGTTCCACTCGCCCGACGTGGTCAACGCGATCATGGCCCGCGGGGGGGAGGTGGGACTCGAGGTCATCGACCGCGAGGTGAGCGTCGTCTTCATCGACATCGAGGGCTTCACCAAGCTCTCCGAGACGCGACCCCCCAAGGAGGTGGCCGGCCTCCTCAACGAGTTCTTCCTCATGGCCACCAACGCGGTCTTCGCCCAGAAGGGGAACCTCAACAAGTTCATCGGGGACGAGGTGATGGCCATCTACAACGCCCCCCTCGACCTGCCGGACCACGCCGCCGCCGCCGTCCGGACCTGCATCCAGATGCTCCGGGACCTGGAGAAGTTCAACCAGGCCAATCCCTCCCGCCGCTTCAACGTCCGCTGCGCCGTCAACACCGGCCCGGCCGTCGTGGGCTACGTGGGCACCCCCGCGCGCATGGAATACACCGCCCTCGGCGACACCGTCAACACCGCCGCGCGCCTCTCGAAATTCCCCCAGGTCAACCGCATCGTCATCGGCGAGCGCACGCAGGCGATGGTCCGGGATGTCTTCAGGACTCGGGACCTGGGCTCCCTGGTGCTCAAGGGCAAGGAGAAGCCCTTTCACGCCTACGAGATCGAGGCCTGAGGAGGGGGGGCGGCCGCATGGCGCGCGTGGCGGTCCTCGGATCCACGGGGTCGGTGGGGCGCCGCGCCCTGGAGGTGGCCGCCCATCTGGGATGCCCCGTCTCCGGCCTGGCGGCGCGGGCGGACTGGCGGGGCCTCCGGGAGCAGGTGCAGCGGTTCCATCCCCGCCGCGTGGCGCTGGCCGAGCCCTCCGCCGCGGAGGCGCTCCAGGAGGCCCTGGACGGCACCGGCCCCGCCGTCCTGGGAGGACCCGAGGGGATCCGGGCCCTCGCGGCCGGGGACGACTGCGATCTGGTCCTCTGCGCCATCAGCGGCGCGGCCGGTCTGGCCCCGGCGCTGGAGGCGGCCTCCCGGGGGAAGACCCTGGCCCTGGCGAACAAGGAATCGCTGGTCATGGCGGGGCCGATTCTCCTCGAAACCGCGCGCCGCAGCGGGGCGGCCGTGCTCCCCGTGGACAGCGAGCACAGCGCCATCTTCCAGGCCCTCCAGGGGAGCCGCCGCCGGGAGGTCCGCCGCGTCTTCCTCACGGCCTCCGGAGGGCCCTTCGCCGGGATCCCCCGCGGGGAATTCGACCGGATCACCCCCGAGGAGGCCCTCCGGCATCCCACCTGGTCGATGGGGGACAAGATCACCGTCGACTCCGCCACCATGTTCAACAAGGCCCTCGAGATCGTCGAGGCCAAGTGGCTCTTCGACCTGGCCCCCTCCCAGATCGAGGTCGTCCTCCATCCCCAGTCGATCGTCCACTCCCTGGTGGAGTTCGTGGACGGATCGGTGATCGCCCAGATGGGGGTCCCCGACATGCGCCTCCCCATCCAGTACGCCCTCACCTACCCCGAGCGGGTCCCCGGCCCCGTGCGGAGCCTCGACCTGACGGCGGTGAAGACCCTCACCTTCGAGGCCCCCGACCTGGAGAAGTTCCCCTCGATTCGCCTGGGCTACCGTGCCGCCGAGACCGGGGGTACCATGGGGGCCGTCCTCAACGCGGCCAACGAGGTCGCCGTGGGACTCTTCCTGGAGCGGAAGATCCCGTTCCCGCGCATCTTCGACATCGTCCGGGACGTGATGGACCGCCATGACGTCGTCCCCCATCCCGCCCTGGAGGACATCTTCCGGGCGGACGCGTGGGCCCGCCGGGAGGCCCGCTCATGCTAGAGGCCGTCCGGGTCCTCGAGTCCGTGGTGGGCCTGGGACTTCTCATCTTCCTGCACGAGCTGGGCCATTTCCTGATGGCCAAGAAGAACCGCGTCCGCGTGGAGATCTTTTCGCTGGGGTTCGGGAAGGCCCTGTTTTCCTGGAGGCGGGGAGAAACCGAGTACCGCATCTCCCTCGTCCCCCTGGGGGGATACGTCAAGATGGCCGGCGAGGCCCCCCTCGAGGGGCGCCGCGGGGCCCCCGACGAGCTCTCCTCCAAGAGCGCCTGGCAGCGCTTCCAGATCTTCGCCGCCGGCGCGGCGATGAACCTGGCCGTCGGCATCCCCCTGGGAATCCTGGCCTACCTGGCGGGAAAGTTCGAGTTCTCCAACGAGGTCGGCGCCCCCGGCGTCCCGGAAACCCGCGCCGGGATGAAGCCCGGCGACGAGATCGTGCGGGTGGGAGGCCGGACGATCGAGAGCATGGACAAGTACCGCATCGAGATGGTGCGGCGCCTCCACGGGACCGTGGTGCCCGTCACCGTTCGCCGGGACGGCCGCGAGATCGTCCTGGAAGTCGAGGCCCGGGGGGCGGTCTGGCACGGCTTCACGAAGCCCCGCAGCACCATGATCGGGTACGTCCGTCCGGGGTCCCTCGCCGCGGCGGCCGGCCTGCGCGAGCTCGACGAGGTGATCCAAGCCGACGGGCAGCCCATGTTTTCCTGGAGGCAGCTCGAGGAGGTCCTGTCCGGAAGCCCCGGGCGGCCCGTCCTGCTCACCGTCCGCCGCCGGGACGCGCGGTGGACGGCCCGTCTCGAGGAGGTCACCCTGGTGCCGCCCCCCCGGGAGTTCTACGGCCTGCCCCGGGACGACCGGCTTTTGGAGGCCCTCGTGGGAGGAGTCAGCGAGGGGATGCCCGCCTGGGGGCGGCTGAGGCCGGGGGACCGCATCCTGCGCATCGACGACCGGGAGATCCGTTGCTGGCAGGACCTGCGGGACGCCGTGGAGGGCGCCGTGGGACGGCCCCTGCGGTTCTGGGTGCGACGGGAGGAGCGGGTCCTGGAGGAGCCCCTCGAGATCATCCCCGCCTACGGCGACCGCGGGAAGGGCCAGATCGGCGTGATCCAGGGCCACGGGCGGGTGTTCGCCCTCGTGGAACCCGATTCCCCCTTCGGGAGGGCGGGCCTCCGGTCCGGGGATGAACTCTACAGCCTTCCCCGGAAGGACCCGAAGGGGAACTGGCAGGAGGACGTCACGGGCACGGGCGACCGGGATCTTCCGGTGAGCTCCCTGTTCGGCTTCCGGGAGAAGGAGCCCCGCACGATCCGGATCCAGGTCAAGCGCGGGGGGGAGAAGGTCCGGATCGAAATCCCCCTTGAGCGCCGTGTTGAGGGGAACCTGGATGCCCTGGGACTGGTGACCCCCAAGGGCGAGCTGGGGCTGGACCTGGTGCGGGCCTTCCGGCGACGGCCGCCGGGAGAGGCCGTGGCGGCCGGACTCTACGAGCCGGTGGACGTGGCGGTCATGACCTTCGAGATCATCGCCAAGCTCCTCTCCGCCCAGGAATCCGTCAAGGGGCTCACCGGCCCCGTGGGGATCTTCAGCACCTCCATGAGGTACGTGGAGCTCTCCTTCGGAAACTTCCTGTGGCTGCTGTGCCTCATCACCGTGAACCTGGGGATCTTCAACCTGCTGCCGATCCCGATCCTGGACGGAGGGCAGGTGGTGCTCCTGGCGGTCGAGAAGATCCGCGGTCGCCCCCCTTCCGAGCGCTTTCTGGCCGCCTTCCAGTACGCCGGTCTCCTCTTCATCCTGGGGCTCGTGGTCCTGGTCACCTACAACGACATTTCGCGGCTGATCGGCGGTGGATGACACCTCCTGGAACCGGTTCCTCGGACGGGTCGTCGTGGTCGACACGGACTCGCAGTTCGTGATCCTGGGGACCCTGGCGCGCGTGGAGGAGCAGTTCCTGGTGCTCACCGGGGCGGACGTCCACGACCGCCGGGAGAGTCCCTCCACGAAGGAACAGTACGTGATGGACGCCAGGCGCTTCGGCATCAAGCCGAACCGGAAGGAGGTCTCCATCCGCAAGGCCCTCGTCGTGGGCGTGTCCCTCCTGGACGACGTGATCCTTTACTAGGCCGATGGGCGCGATCGCGGTCCTGAAGCTCTTCCGGATCCCCCTGGTCTTCACCGCGGTGGCCGACAGCGCGGCCGGATACCTGATCGCCCGCCAGGGGAGGGCGGACCCGCTCGGCCTCGGCCTTCTGGCGGCGGCCTCGGGCGGCCTCTACTGCTTCGGCATGGCGATGAACGACATCGCCGACCTGGAACGCGACCGGACCCTCCACCCGGGGCGCGTCCTCCCCACGGGCCGCCTCTCGAGGCGCGGCGCCACGGCCGCCGCGCTGGCGGTGCTGGCGGTCTCGGCCGCCGCTCTCGCCGCCGTGCCCGGGGCCCCTCCGGTCCGGCTGGGGATCTGGGGGGCGATCGTCTTCTTCATCCTCGTGTACGATTTCTTTCTGAAATGGCCGGTCCTGATGGGACTCATCCGGGCCTTCAACTTTCTCCTGGGAGTCTCGTGCGCGGGGATCCTCCGGAGGGGGGAAGGGCCGTCCGGGAACCTGGCGCTCCTCTTCGCCGGCGCGGTGTTCCTCTACGTCCTGATGCTGACGTTCGTTTCCCTCTTCGAGGAGGTCCGGGACCGGAGGGCCCCGTTCGTCGCCGGGGTGGCCGCGGGGACCGTCCTGATGGCCGCGGCGGCGCTGGCGCCGTCCTTCGCAGGAGCGGTGGGGGGCGGTGGGGCGGGCGTGCGCCCGGAGGCCCTGGCGGCCGGCGGACTCCTGGCGGCGTGGACCGCCTTCCGGGGCCTCCAGAGCCTGAGGCGGACCGACGCGGTCCGGCTCCTGGTCCGGGACGGTGTGGCCGGGATCATCGTGCTGGACGCCTCGATGCTGCTCTCGTGCGGCCTCCTCGTCCCGGGCCTCGCCGTGGGCGCCCTCCTCGTGCCGGCCGCGCTCGGCGTGTGGGGATTCAAGAAACTTGCCTGACCTCCGGCTGCGGATCTGCGGCGTAACCTTCCGGGTTTCCTTCGGCGACGGAGCCCTCCGGCGCGCGGCCCGGCGGAGATACGCCGCCTTCCGGGGGTCCGGACCGGCCGACGTGCATCTCGACCTGGAAGAGGGGGCGGGCCTCTACCGGCTGGATTCCGCCCTCCGGGTCGCCGTGAGCTGGGAACTCTCCCGGCGCGGCGGGTTCCTGTGCCATGCGGCCGCGGCGGACGGCTGGCTCTTTCCGGGGCCCACCGGGGCGGGGAAATCCACGCTCGGACGGTCGGTCCCTTCCCGCCGACTCCTGGGAGACGAGCTCGTGGGGGTGGTCGGAGGGTGGATTTACGGAACGCCGTTCCGGGGGAATTTCAGGGTCGGCCGGAACGGTGCCCGCCGTCCCCTCGAGGCGGTCTTCTTCCTCGACCGGGCGGCCCCCCGCGGGGTCCGCGCGGTTCCCAAGGCCGAGGCGCTGGCCCGGCTTTTGAGGTGCGTTCTCTTTTTCGGGGAGGACGCCGCCTCGGGCGGGAGGATCCTGCGGGCGGCGCGGGCCTGCGTGGAGCGGGTCCCCACGTTCGTCCTGAGCTACGATGCCGGCGAAACCTCCTTCCGCTCCCTGGAACGGATGATCCGGGAGGCCCTCCGGTGAACCCCATCTTCTGCGAGTTCCGCCGGGCCGGAAGGATCGAGGCCGTCCATCGCGTCTCGGCGGCCGCGGCGGAAGGGGACCGCGTCCTCCTCTCCTGCGGGGATACGGATATTCCGGTCTTCCTGCGTTCCTGCGCCAAGCCCTTCCAGGCGCTGGCGGTCGTGGAGAGCGGGGCGGCGGAGGCCTTCGGCCTGACCGGGCCGGAACGGGCCGTGGTTTGCGGATCGCACAGCGGGGAGCGGATCCACGTGGAGGCGGTCCGGTCGATCCTCCGGAAGGCGGGGCTGACGCCGGCGGCCCTTCGCTGCGGGGTCCATCCGCCGATCTCGAACCGGGGGATGGAGGAGCTGTACGGGGCGGGGGGAAGACCGTCGGCCCTCCACAACAACTGCTCCGGGAAGCACGCGGGGATGCTGGCGGCGGCCCGGCACCCGGGGCTGGCGGTGCGGGCCTATCTCGACCCGGGGCATCCGGTCCAGCGGCTGAACCTGGCCAACGTGGCGCGGTTCTCGGGGATCCCGGAGCGGCGGATTCCCGTCG
>Ga0209162_1004481_pt1 | contig 10400 bp, 8 predicted proteins | sample YNPNPMetaG_FD_187121 | JGI IMG/M metagenome (GOLD analysis project Ga0209162, IMG submission 187121) | Anoxygenic and chlorotrophic microbial mat microbial communities from Yellowstone National Park, USA - YNP NP MetaG (SPAdes) (version 2) ...
GCGGATGTAATCCTCTATCTTGCTCACGTCGCGTTTGGAGTCCCCGAAACGGCTGTCGTTGAGCCTCGTGAGGGTGTCGTACTGGTAGAGGGCGTCGACGAGCTTCATGCTCGACTTGACGTTGAGCACGATCAACCTCATCCCAAGGGCCTCGGCTATGGCATGGGCCAGCATGGTCTTTCCCGTGCCTGGTTCCCCCTTGACCAGCAAAGGAAGCTCCAGCGCCATCGAGATGTTGACGATCTTGGCCAGCTCCTCATCCAGCACGTATTTGGAAGCACCGGTGAATTTCCTCAGATCATTCAGTTGCCCCATCTCAGAATCTCCTAGAAGTGATGCGCGGCCCAAGGATTCGCCGCAACACTTATCGATCATAAACGATCATCCCCCACGCCGGCAACTCCTCCAACCCCACCGCCCCGTCTCGTAATTGATCACAGGGTGGCGGCCTTTGCCCGAGCGGCTTGCCTGCCTGCCGCGCCCCCCGCTTGGCGCAGGCAGGGCGGAGGCGCTTCGATCTTCCACGATTCGGGCCCGGGGGAAGACCTCTCGGCCGAAGCTGAGCCGAGGCCGACCGAGGGGGGCAAGGCCCTGCCTGTGCGTCGCACGCAGTCAGGTCCCTTGGAGGTCAAATCCCTCGGAGATGGGGCATGGACGAAAGAGACGAGACAGACCAATGTCGCCCCGTTTCCTCAAAGGCGCTCAATGCGCCTCGGCCCAGTCCTTGCCCCAGCCGATATCCACCTTGAGCGGGACGCTCATCCTTTCCACCCCCTCCATCTCCTCTCTCACCAGGGATTCCACGGCCTGACGCTCGCCCTCGGGGACCTCGAAGAGGAGCTCGTCATGGACCTGAAGGAGCATTCGGGTGGCAAGGCACTCTGCCTCCAGCCGTCCCTGTATGGAGATCATCGCCTTCTTGACGATGTCCGCCGCCGTCCCCTGGATCGGGGTGTTGATGGCCGTGCGCTCTGCGAATTTGCGTACGGACCTGCTCGGACTCGAGATCTCGGGCAGATAGCGCCTTCGCCCCATCAGCGTCTCTACATAACCCCTCTGTCTGGCCACTTCCAGGATCCGATCCAAGAACTCCCGCACCCCTTTGTATCGCTGAAAGTATCCCTCGATGTAAGCCTGCGCCACCTTTGGCTCCACATCGAGTTCCCTTGCCAGACCGAAGGAGCTCATGCCGTAGATGATGCCGAAGACTATGGTCTTGGCCTGCCTTCGCATCTGAGCCGTGACCCTCTCGGGCGAGACCCCGAAGATTTCGGCTGCTGTGCGCGCGTGGACGTCCTGTCCCGAGCGGAAGGCCTCCATGAGGATCGGGTCCTGGGAAAGGTGGGCGAGGACTCGGAGCTCCACCTGGCTGTAATCCGCGCACAGAAACCACCAACCGTCTTGCGGCACGAATGCCTTTCGGATGCGCTGTCCCATCTCCCCGCGCACCGGGATGTTCTGGAGGTTGGGCTCGGAGGAGCTCAGCCGGCCCGTAGCGGTGACGGCTTGGTTGAAGGAGGTATGGATCCGTCCTGTCTCGGGATTCAGCATCAGAGGCAAGGCATCCACATAGGTGGACTTGAGCTTGGAGAGGGTCCGGTACTCCAACACCTTGGCGGGCAGCTCGTGACCTTTGGCCAGCTCTTGGAGGACCTCTACGTCCGTGGAGTAGCCGCTCTTGGTCTTCTTGACCACTGGCAGCTTGAGCCGATCGAAAAGCACATGTCCGAGCTGCAGCGGGGAGTTGATGTTGAAGGGCCCTCCGCCCAATTCGTGGATCTCCCCCTCCAGGCGCCTGAGCGCCCCTTCCATCTCCTCGCTGAGCTCCCTCAGGAGGCCCAGGTTCACCTTCACGCCGTGCATCTCCATTCGAGCCAGGACAGGGATCAGCGGCATCTCCAGCTCCCTGAAGAGTCGCTCCGTCCCGTCGGCCGCGATCCTGGGCAGAAGCACTTCGCACAGACGCAAGGCCGCGTCGGCCATCTGGCAGGCCAACAGAGAGGCCTGCCTCACCGGGACCTCTTCCAGGGACAGCGTCCCCTTTCCTGCTCTCGAGGGGCCTTGGGGGTGGGAGATCTTCTCGTCGAGATACTCCAGGCAGAGATCCCCTAGGGCATGGGAGCGACGAGACGGGTTCAAGACGTACGAGGCCACCATGACATCGGCGCGTAGCCCCCGCAAGGTGACCGCGTTGCGCTCGAGGAGGACCATGGCCGCCTTTAGGTCGTGCCCCACCTTTCCCACCTTGGACTCCTCCAGCAAAGGGCGCAAGCCCTCCAAGACCTGAGCCGGGGCAAGGTGCGATCCTCCCTGCCCGGCCAAATGCCCAAGGGGTACGTAATAGGCCACATTGGGTCTCGCACAGAAGGCGACTCCCACCAGCTTCCCCCTCATGGGGGCGGGCGGCTCTGCCGCAACGTAAATGGCCAACTCCGCCGCCTCCGAGAGCTCCCTGACCATATCTTGCATGGCGCTCCAGTCGGTGACCGTCCGGTAATCCTTTTGAGAGACGCCCTCCTCCTCAGTCCAATCGAGCAACAGGGTGTGAAACTCCAACTCCTTGAAGATCCCCCTCAAGCGATGGCGGTCCGGTGAACGAGGGCGCAGATCCTCCAGTTCCACATGCAGGGGCACCTGGCAGTCGATGGTGGCGAGACGCCTGCTCAGTCGGGCCTGATCCGCATGCCTCTTCAGGGCATCGCGAAGCTTCGCTTGGGGTACCTCTTCCACGCGGGACAGCAAATCCTCCAATCCCCCGAATCCCCGTATCAGATCCCGAGCACGTTTCTCCCCGATACCGGGGACACCCGGGATGTTGTCGGAGTCGTCACCCATCAATCCGAAGAGATCAGGTAGCAAAGATGGCGGGATGCCGTACCTTTCTAACACCTTCTGCTCGTCGTAAGATCTGTCGTTCATGGTGTCCAGGGCGGTCACTCGCGCAGAGACTAGCTGAAGCAAGTCCTTGTCCCCGGAGACTATGACCACACCGTGCCCTTGGCTCTCCAGGATGCGAGCGAGGGTCCCTATGACGTCGTCGGCCTCATAACCCTCTTTCTCCAGCAGAAGGATCCCCATCGCCTCGATGATCTGCTTGATCCAGGGCAGCTGGGCCTGGAGGGCCTCTGGCATCTCGGGTCTGTTGGCTTTGTAATGCTCGAAGAGCAGATGCCGGAAGGTCGGACCTTTGGCATCAAGGACCACCGAGAGATAAGGCGGACGGAACTCCCGCAGGAGCTTCGTGAGCATGGTGGTGAAGCCGTATATCGCGTTGCTGGGTAACCCGCGGGATGTCTTCAGGTCCCGGATGGCGAAGAAGGCCCTGTAGATGTACGAGCTCCCGTCCACCAGGTAGACCTTCGCAAAGTCGTTCATCGGGGTCCCCCCGGATCGGGCGAAGCACGCGGCCCGCAGCGCGACCGAACGAAAAAAAGAAAGGCCATTGCCGGTCTGCGAGAGGATTCCTTGGTGACGAAGCGGATGTCCTCCAGTTCCCATCCTTGGGAGACGAGTCCATTGATGAGCCTCTCGAGCTCATCATCGGTAACCGTGCTGGTCTCCACCACCCGATATTCGAGGGGCAGCCGTTCAGAGCTCAAAGTCCACCCGGATCTTGAACACACGATTCGATGGGAGGCTCACGATCTCGTCAACCCCGGTTCGGGCTGCGATATCCTTGAGCCAGCGATCCACGTCTTGCTGCGACTCACCGATGAAGGTGAACCAGATGTTGTAGTCATGGTCACGCATGTAGTTGTGGGTGATACCGGGATAAGCGTTGATCACCTCGTTGAACAACTCCACCTTCTCTTGAGGGACCTTGGCCGCACAGAGGGTGCTGAAAAAACCGAGTTTCCTGGAATCGAAGCTCCCCCCGATCCGTCTGATGACCCCGGAGGCCTTCATCTCCCTCACCCTCCGGATCACCTCCCGCTCCTCTATGCCGAGCCGCTCGCCCACCTCGAGAAAGGGTCGGGACACGATGGGAAAGTCGCTCTGTATGATGTTGAGGATCTCGCGATCCAGCTTATCCACCGCTCTCTCCCCAACAGAGCCGAGGAGGGCGGCCCGTTTCCGCCAGAAGGGGATCACTTCCCTGGACAACGCACACCGAGGTCCTCTCCGGACAGAAGGCCATGCCCTCTCGAGCGATCAGAAGAAACACCCTTGGGCTCGTAGGAACACAGAGGCTCCTCCTCCAGGTAGTCGCCCGTCATCTCATATGCCCTTGCCCTGCACCCTCCGCATACCGCACGGAACTCGCACCTGCCACACCTTCCCTTGTAACGGCGGAAGTCGCGTAGCTCCTTGAACAATCCCGCCCCTTCCCAGATGGAGGGCAGGGGCTCCCGCCGGATATTGCCGCATGTCAGCTCCAGATATCCGCACGGCTGGACATCTCCCACGTGAGACACGAAGCAAAAGGCGGTCCCAGCGAGGCACCCCCTGGTGGTCCTCTCGAACACTTGGCGGTGCTGGCCAAACCCCTTTCTCTCCCCTGGTCCACACTGCCTCAAGATCCTTTGATAATGGGGAGCACAGGTGGCCTTCAGATGGATAGGAGAGCGCAACTGCTGTTCGCGATACCAGTGAAGGGTCCTCTCGTATTCCTCCGCGGAGATCGCCTCGGCCCTCATCTCCTTGCCGCGACCGGTGGGCACGAGCATGAACATGTGATGCGCCTCCGCCCCGAGCCGCTGTGCCAACTCCACTATGCGGGGAAGCTCCTGGAGATTCCTCCTTGTGACCGTCGTGTTGATCTGGAAGGGAAGCCCTGCCTCCTTGGCGCAGCGTATCCCCCCAAGGGCCCCTTCGAAGGCCCCCGGGACCCCCCTGAAGGCATCGTGGGTGCCCCTCCGGGCCCCGTCCAGGCTTATGCTGATGCGCTGGATCCCCGCCTCCCGAAGTTCTCTTGCCAGCTCAGTGGTGAGCAGGGTCCCGTTCGGGGCCATGACCATGCGCAACCCCAGGGCGCTGCCCCGTTCGGCTATCTGGAGTATGTCAGGACGCAAGAGGGGCTCCCCTCCTGTGAGGATGACCACCGGCGCGGCGAATGAGGCCACTTCCTCTATGAAGGCCAAGGCCTCTTCCGTGGAGAGCTCCCCGGGGTACGGCCCATCCTGAGCCGAGGCTCGGCAGTGAAGGCAACTCAGATTGCACCTGCGGGTTACCTCCCATGCCAGCATTCGCAGCTCAGCCCTTTTCATCCGCCCCCCCGAGAGCGACGACCTGCCGCTGATGCAGAGAATCCCTTCCCACGGTTCCGGCAAATGCCGCAATGCATCGGCCTCAAAGGATCAGACGAGCAAGCATCTTGAGCATGCCATTCATCCGTGCCCCAGCACACGCGCCGCCGCAACGGCGAAATAGGTGATTATCAGGTCGGCGCCGGCCCTCTTGATCCCCGTCAAGGTCTCGATCATGGCCCTCTCAGCATCCACCCAGTTGAGACGCCCCGCAGCCTGGATCATGGCATACTCCCCACTGACCTGATAGGCCGCCACCGGCAAGTCGAATGCCTCCCTCACCCTGCATATGACGTCCAGATACGGCAGGGCCGGCTTCACCATGACCATGTCGGCCCCTTCCTGTATGTCCAGCTCCACCTCCCGCAGGGCCTCCCTCCAGTTGGGGGGATCCATCTGATAGCCCCTGCGGTCCCCGAAGCGCGGGGCCGACTCCGCGGCCTCCCTGAAAGGCCCGTAGAACGAGGAGCAGTACTTGGCCGCGTAGGAAAGGATGGCGATCTGTCCGAAGCCCTCGCGATCCAAGGCATGGCGTATGGCCCCGACCCGGCCGTCCATCATGTCCGAAGGGGCGACCACGTCCGCTCCTGCCCGCGCGTGCGAAACGGCTATGCGGGAGAGAAGCTCCAAGGTGGCGTCATTGTCCACCTCGCCGCGCTCTATCTTTCCGCAGTGGCCATGATCGGTGTATTCGCAGAGGCAAACGTCAGTGATCACCACAAGCTCAGGGACAGCATCCTTGATCTCCCGCACCGCCCTCTGGACGATCCCGTCGGCGGCGTATGCCTCCGAGCCCAGCGGGTCCTTGTGTTGCGGGACCCCGAAGAGGAGAACAGCCGGTATGCCGAGCTCCTTTATGATCCTGGCCTCCTGGGCCAAACGATCCACCGAGAAGCGGTACTGGCCGGGCATGGAAGAGATCTCCTCACGGACAGAACTCCCGGGGACCACGAACAACGGGTAGACGAGATCGTCGACGCTCAAGAAGGTCTCACGGACCATGCGCCTCAGGTTCTCGTTTCTTCTCATCCGTCTGGGCCTGTAATCCGGGAACCCCATGGACCCTCCTTCCCAAACCCCTTGCACTCATCCGCAAGACACCTCGGCCACGGCAGCGCCTTCACTCCCCCTGCGCCCTGCCGGCCGGCAGCCCCTCCCCGGAGATCTCCTCCTCAGTCAGGTAACAGGCCGGGTCCGGGGCCCACACATCCCCCGTGACCGCCTCCGCCCGTACCCTGAGGTTGCCACCGCATATATCGAGCCAGCGACACCTAGCACATCTACCCTTCAGGTGAGGCCTCTTGTCCTTGAGGGCGAGCAGCAGGGGGTCCGAGGGATCCGTCCAGATCTGGCTGAAGGGGCGCTCCCTCACGTTTCCAAAGCTTCGGTGCCTCCAGAACTGATCCGCGTGGACCTCCCCATCCCAACTGACGCACCCGATTCCGTGCCCGGAACTGTTGCCCTGGTTCATGCGCAGGAGCTCCAAGACCTCTGCCGCCCTCCTGGGATCTTCCCTCATGAGTCGCAAGTAGAGATATGGGCCATCTGCATGGTTGTCCACGGTCAGGACCTCCAGTTGGCACCCCCGTGAATGGGCCTCCTTGGTCTTGTCCATTATGAGATCCAGGATCGCGCGTGTCTCTTGGTGGGTCAGGTCTTCTTGCATGAGAGCGGTCCCTCTGCCCGAGTAAACCAAGTGATAGAAACAGACCCTCGGGATCCCCTCCTGTTTCACCAGATCGAAGATCTCCGGGACCTCGCAGGCGTTCCCCTTGTGGATGGTGAAGCGGAGCCCTACCTTGAGCCCGACGTCCCTGCACTGTCTCAGACCCGCCATGGCCGCATCGAAGGCCCCCCTCACGCCCCGGAAGCGGTCATGGCGATCCCTCAGGCCATCCAGGCTGATGCCCACGTAAGACACCCCGAGCTCTCGGAGCTGTGCCGCGACGTCGCGGCTCAAGAGGGTACCGTTGGTGGAAAGAACGACGCGCAGGCCCAAGCGCCTTGCATGCTCGCACAGCTCCATCGTATCTGGCCTGGCCAGCGGCTCGCCACCGGAAAGCAACAGGACCGGGCAACCCATCCGGGCCAAGTCTTCTATCAGGGCCTTGCCTTCGGCGTTGCTCAATTCCCTATTCGCGTAGGCGTCGCTCGAGCGAGAGTAACAGTGGGCGCAACGCAGATTGCACCTGCGCGTCACATTCCAGACCACCACCGGCCTCTTGTCCACGGAGAACTGCAGGAGGTGGGACGGGAGCCTCCGGGAGAGGCGCCCGTAGCGCAACGGATCCGAGGCCTCCACGGTGCCGCAGTAAAGCTTGGATATACCTATCACGGGCCTTTCATCCCCGAGAGTTTCAAGATACCACCGGATCGGTCTCCCGGCGCCCCATGAAATGATCCATCAGGGCCTGCACCAGCCCATCTATAGTATACTCCCTCGCCACTATGTCGGCGTGAATGCCGAACCCTTCCGCGGTCCTGGCGGTTATGGGCCCGATGCACGCCACGGCGACCCCCTTCAGGAGCCCGTGCAGCCCCGCCTTCCCGACGATCTCGACGAAATTCCTCACCGTTGAGGAGCTCGTAAAGGTGATGGCATCCACCCTGCCCTCGGAGAAGAGCGCCTTGACCCCCTCCGGTCCCGCATCGGGGATGACGGTTTCGTATGCCACCACCACATCCACCCCAGCCCCGAGTTCACGGAGCCTCTCGGGCAGGACCTCCCTGGCCTCCTTGGCCCTGGGGAGGAGGATCCTCTTGCCCATGACCCCAACGTCGGCCAAAACATCAACAAGCCCTTCGGCTGTGTATCGATCCGGCGTGAGGTCCACCCTGATGGAGAGCGACTCCAGCGACCGGGCGGTCCCAGGCCCTATGGCCCCCAGGCGGACTCCTTTGAGATCGCGCACATCCCTGCCCCTGGCCCGGAGCCGGTCTAGGAAGAATCGTACGGCGTTGCTGCTGGTGAAGATGATCCACTCGTACCTTTCGATCTCATCCACGGCTCGGTCAAGGGCCTCCCATGAATCGGGCTCGCGCACGGCTATGGTGGGCAACTCCACGGGCTCCGCACCCAAGGACCTGAGACGATCGGCCAGCTCACTGGCCTGTCGCCTGGTCCTCGTGACGACGATCCGCCTCCCGAAGAGCGGCGACGCTTCGTACCAGGCGAGACGATCCCGCAGCCCCACGACCTTCCCCACCACCAGGACCGCCGGGGCGGTCAGCCCCTCCCTGCTCACCACGCCTGCGATCTCCCTGAGGGGGGCCTTGACGGTGCGTTGCCTGGGGGTAGTCCCCCATTCTATGACCGCCGCCGGCATTTCGCCATCCATACCATGGGCCGTCAGGGCTCCCACTATCCCCTGGATGTTCCTCATTCCCATGAGAAAGACCAAGGTATCCACCCCGCGGGCGAGATGTTCCCATCGGATCCAGGAGCCTCCCTTAGCAGGATCCTCATGTCCCGTAACGATACCCACCGAGGAGGCGTGGTTCCTGTGGGTCAAGGGAATCCCTGCGTAGGCAGGGGCTGCTATGGCGGAAGTGACCCCGGGGACGACCTCGAAGGGGATGGACGCCTCGCGCAGGGCCTCCGCCTCCTCCCCGCCCCTGCCGAAGACGAAGGGGTCGCCTCCCTTCAAACGCGCCACCACCGCCCCTTGTCTGGCCCTATCGACCAGCAAGCCGTTGATTTCCTTCTGGGAGAAAGTGTGTCCACCCGGGCGTTTCCCGACGCAGATGAGCTCCGCATCCCCTCGGCAGAAGCCGAGGAGGCTGTCGCTGGCCAGATAGTCGTAGATCACCACTTGGGCCCTCTCCAGGACCTCCTTCCCCTTCAGGGTCAAGAGACCCGGATCGCCCGGACCTGCCCCTACGAGATACACCTTGCCCTTTGCCCGTTCCATGGATTGCTCTCGCGCGTAGCTCATAGCACACGGCGAGTCTCGGCCGGCCCGGCAATGGCAGGCCGATCCCTCGGTTCCTGGTCCGCGCCCAAGGCCGCCAGCAATTCCCTACCCCCCCGCTCGAGGATGCGTTGCGCCAAATCCTCCCCGAGTAGTCGCCCGTGCTGCACTGCTCCCCGCACCTTGTCCTTGAGAAGGATATCTCCATCGGGGGCGGCCAGCATGCCCCGCAGCTCCAGCTCCTCGCCCTCTTTGCTCGCATAGGCCCCGGCAGGGACCTGGCATCCACCCCCGAGGCTCGTCATGAAGGCGCGTTCAGCCTCAACACAGAGCCGGGACTCCGGGTGATCCAGCACCCGGACCAACCGGCTGACTGCCTCATCTCCCTCGCGGGTCTCCACGGCGAGGGCCCCCTGACCCACCGCCGGAACGAAATCCTCCACGCTGAGGAACTCCGCCACCTCCTCCTGGAAGCCTAAGCGGCGCAAAGCGGCCGCTGCCAGCACAATGGCGTCGAGTTCCCCCCGTTCCAGCTTCCTCATCCGGGTATCAACGTTTCCGCGGAGCGGGACGACCTGGAGGTCCCTGCGCATGCAGAGCAGTTGGGCCCTCCGCCTCAAGCTACTAGTCCCAACCTTCGCCCCCAAAGGAAGCTCCGCCAGAGTCCCCTTTTGGCGGGTGACGAGGGCGTCTCTGGGGTCTTCCCTCTGGGTGACGGCCGAAAGGACTAGGCCGGGAGAGATCTCTGCCGGGATGTCCTTGACGCTGTGAACCGCGAGGTCCACCTGACCCGCCATCAAGGCCTCCTCGATCTCCTTCACGAAGAGGCCTTTGCCACCGACCATGGCCAGGGGGGAGTGAAGGATCTTGTCCCCACTGGTCCTGATGGTCACCAAGCTCACCTCCACCTCCCGGAATGTCAGCCGGAGCCTTTGTGCGACCCATGATGCCTGCCGCACGGCAAGCTTGCTCCCGCGCGTGCCGATCTTGAGCCGGGTTGACTTGCTCATTCCCCGTCCATCCGCGAGCTCGGAGCCGAGTCCGTCGGAGCTGAATCCTCCTCGAGGCCGAAGAGCTCCCTCACCACATCCATGAAGATCCTCTGATTGCCCGAGGCCGCTTCCCGTTTGAGACGCGTCAAGGGATCATGAAGGATCTTGTTCACGACAGCCCTGGTCATGACTTCTATCGATCTCCTCTCATCCTCCTGAAGCCCTCCGAGGCGCGGCAAGGTCTTCGCGAG
>Ga0209162_1004484_pt1 | contig 10396 bp, 8 predicted proteins | sample YNPNPMetaG_FD_187121 | JGI IMG/M metagenome (GOLD analysis project Ga0209162, IMG submission 187121) | Anoxygenic and chlorotrophic microbial mat microbial communities from Yellowstone National Park, USA - YNP NP MetaG (SPAdes) (version 2) ...
TCGCCAGCAGCCCGGAACACCTCCCGGAAAAGCCCTTGCTCCTGGGCCAAGCGCCGGGCGAGCTCGCGGATGTGCTCCCGCAAAAGCGCAAGCTCCGCGGTCTCCCGGGCCCCCGGGGTCGGGAGCTCGCCGCCAGCGCTTTTTTCGGTATCCGCCAGCAACGCCTCCAGGGGTTGGGCCAGGAACTTCCAGGCTCCCCGCACCGCCACCGCCACCAGCAGCAGCACGAAAGCCCCCAAAATCCCCGGCTCCCCCTGGAGATCCTGGATAAGCCCGCGGCGCTGGGCCAGGTGCAGCAGCACCGAAAGCCCCACGGGGGCGATAGCGGCGGTGAACAGCGTCCCCAGGAGGTGCCGCCCGAAGCTGCTGCGCCCGGTGCGGTTTTCCAGAGCGCTCACCTCCCACAGCGTGGGGACCAGGAAGCGCAACAACGGCCAAGTCAGGGCAAACCCCACCAGCGCGTTGGTCACGGCCCAAACTTGCCCTAGGCCGATGGCTTCCTCCCAAGGCGTGCCCCTGACCAAAAGCCCCAGTGCCCCCAGGGAAGCCGCCCCCACCGCCGCCAGCGCCGCCGCCACCGCAAAGCGCGCCACATCGCCGAGCCGCCGCAAGCTGGGGTCGGCGCTCATGCGGCGCAGGAGGAGGAACGGCAAAGCCGATTGCCAGATGTTCGCGGGGGTAAACAGCAACGCGGTGGGGGCGTCCGCCACCAGCAGGTTGGAAAAGATCGGGAAGACCGTGCCCACCGCCACCCCGGGCCAGCCGAAGAGGATCCCCGCCAGGAACTGCACCGCCACCGCCGGCCAGAGGAGGGAAATAGCACCCCCCACCGGCAGGGAGATGGTGCCCCCAGCGGCCAGCACCCAGCCCAGCGCGAAAAGCCCCGCGCACCCCAACAGCACGGTGCGCCGGGTGGCGCGCCCGCCGGGGCGCACCACCGGGATCGGGGTTACCGGGGGGAGGGGGCCGGTGAGTGCCATGGGATCACGGGTTGGCGCCGGCTTCGATCCACTCCTTCACTACCTGCAGCTGCGCTTCCGGCAGCTTGCGGGAGGAAAAGATCGTCCGCGGCATCCCCTTGCCCTCCTTGGCGGTGTGCTGCAGCTTGTGCCAGAGGTACGAGCCCTCCGGGTCCCCGGGTTTCACCAGGAGCACGCCGGGCACTTCCTGGCTAGGTTTGTTCACCAGGCTGGCGTAACCCTTGCCCTCCCCCAGGTCCAGCCCCTTCTTGGGGCGGGCGCCGCTGTGGCAGTCGCCACATTCGGCGAGGAAGATGGGCTCCACGTCCTTCTTGTACGACTTTGCCTCCTGGCTTGCCACCCAGGAAGCCCAGGCAAGAAACAGCAAAGCGGAAGCGTAAGCCGTGCCCTTCATGGCGACCCTCCTTTTCCCACGAGCGATTGTACGCCGAGGGAGAAGAATTGTCATTGCCCCCCTGCGCTAGACTCCCGGCGTGCGCATCGTGACTACCCACCTGGGGGCGGATTTCGACGCCCTGGGCGCCATGGCCGGGGTGCTGCTCTTGGACCCGGAAGCCAAGCTGGTGTTTTCCGGCTCCCAGGAAGCCGGGGTGCGGCGCTTTTTGGAGCGGGAAAAGCCTCCGCTGCCGGAGCTGCGGCTTAAAGAGCTGCGCAAGGCCACGCTTTCCTTCGCCTGGGTGGTGGACTGCTCCAGCCTGCGCCGCCTCGGGGAGGTGGGGGAGCGCATCGTGACCGCGGGGTGCCCGGTGACGATCCTCGACCACCACCCGGAGGGGGACGCCCCGATCCCCAACGCCACGGTGCTCCCCGGGCCCCCCGGGGGTGCCGGGGCCTCCTGCACCGTGGTGGCTTGGGAGCTGCGGCGCCGGGGGGTCGTGCCGGACAGCCTCACCGCTTCCTTGATGCTTTTGGGCATTTACGAGGACACCGGCGGGCTCACCTACGCGGACACCCGCCCGGCGGATGCGGAAGCCGTGGCTTGGCTGCTTTCCTGCGGCGGCAGGCTGGAGTGGGTGCGGCGCTACGTGCTGCGCCCCCTGGAACCCGGGCAGCTGGAGCTTTTGAACATGCTGGTGGCTGGGGCCGTGGAGCACGAGGTGGCGGGGGTGCGGGTGGTGGTGACCATCGCCCGCCCGGCGGAGCAGGTGGAGGAGGCGGCGTACGTGGTGCACCGCTACGCGGAGATCTTCGAGCTGCCGGTGGTGCTGGCGGTGCTGGAGGTGCCGCCCCAGCTGGTGGTGATTGCCCGCTCCTCCCACCCCCGCTTGCCCGCCGGGGAGCTCCTCGCCCCCCTGGGGGGAGGGGGACACGCCACCGCTGCCGCCGCCCGGGTGAAGGGGCGCTCGGCGGTGGAGGTGGCGGAGCAGCTGCTTTCCAGCGTGCGGGAGCGGCTGGGGAAAGGTCCCACCGCGGCGGAGGTAGCTTCCGCAGCGCTTTTTGCCGTCAAGGCCAGCGCCACAGTTGCCGAGGCCAAGGCAAGGCTGGTGCGCCTGCGCATCAACGCCATGCCGGTGATGGAGGGGGGAAAACCCGTGGGGGTGGTGACCCGGCAGATCCTGGACAACGCCGTAGCCCAAGGGCTGGGGGAGCGTCCGGTGGCCGCGGTGATGCGCCCTGGGGTGCCGGTGGTGGCCGCCTCCTGCACCCTGGAGGAGCTGCAGCGCTTGTTCCTGGAGGAGCGGGAGCGGCTGGTGCTGGTGCAGCTCCCCCAAGGGTACCGGGTGGTCACCCGCATGGACCTTTTCCGCCGCCTCTACGAGCGGCAAGCAAGCCAAGCCACGCTAGCAAGCCACCGCTTGACGGGCTTCCGGCCGGTGGTGCAGAACGTGCTGCCCCGCTTGCGCCAGATGGTGCCCGAGGCCAAGCTCCGCTTGCTCCAGGAGGTGGGCAAGCTGGCCTCCGAGCTGGGCATGCGCGCTTACCTGGTGGGTGGGGCGGTGCGGGACGTGCTCCTGGGGCGAGCACCGGAGGATCTGGACGTGGTGGTGGAGGGCAACGGCGTGGAGCTAGCCCGGGTGCTAGCTTCTCAGCAGGGGGCTCGGGTGCACGTGCACGAGCCGTTCCTCACCGCGGTGGTGGTTTTCCCCTCGGGGTTGCAGCTGGACCTGGCCACCGCCCGCACCGAGTTCTACCCGCACCCCGCGGCGTTGCCCGAGGTGGAGCGCTCGGCGCTGCGCCAGGACCTCTACCGCCGGGACTTCACCATCAACGCCATGGCCATCGCCTTGGACCCCGGGAGCTTCGGGCAGCTTGTGGATTTTTTCGGTGGCCAGCGGGACATGGAGCAAAAGCTCATCCGCGTGCTGCACTCGCTCTCGTTCATCGAGGACCCTACCCGGGTGGTGCGGGCGGTGCGCTTCGCCACGCGCTTGGGTTTCGCCTTGGCCCCGGACACCGAGCGCTTGGCCAGGGTGGCGGTGGAGGAAGGGGTGTTTTCCCGCCTTTCCGGGGAGCGCCTGCGGGACGAGCTGTTCTTGCTGCTCTCGGAGGAGCACCCTGCCGAGGCGCTGCTGGAGCTGGACCGCTTGGGCTGCTCCCGGGCGCTTTTCCCCGAGCTCTCCTGGGCGGTGCCCACGGTGAAGCTCCTGCGGCAGGTGGAGGCGATGCTGGTTTGGTCGGCGCTGGAAGGGGTGGACCCTGGCCCACGGCCGTTGGTGTTCCTGGGGGCGCTGGCGCTGCGGGGTGGGGAGCGGGCAGGGGAGCTGTTGGCCCAGCGGCTGGCCCTGGCCGGGGAAAGCCGGGAGGTGGTGGCCCGGGCGCGGGAGGGGGTGGAGGGGATCCTGGCAGCGGTTTCCGGATCGGGGAGGCCCAGCCAGGTGGTGGAGGCGCTGGAGCGGGCGTACCGGCCCTGGTGGGTGCTTTCCTTGGTGCTGGCCACCGCTTCCGGCAGGCAGCTTCTCCGCCAAGCCATCACCGACTGGGTGCGTCGGCCGCTGCCGGTGCGGGGGGCAGAGCTGGTGGCCCGGGGGGTGCCGCCGGGGCCGTGGATCGGCAGGGCGGTGCGGGTTACCCGGGCGGCGGTGCTGGATGGGGAGGTGGCGCCCCAGGATGCCCTGAGCTACGCGCTGGCCCGCTGCCGGGAAACCGCCCAGGAACCCTCGAAGCCATGAGGATCACGGGAGGGGTGTGGGGTTCCAGGAGGGTGGTGGGTCCGGGGAAGGGGCTTTTGCTCCGCCCCACCCCCGATGCGCTGCGGGAGCAAGCGTTCGCGGTGCTCCAGCGGGAGCTGCCCGGGGCGGTGTTTTTGGACCTTTTCGCCGGCAGCGGCGTGGTTTCCCTGGAAGCGCTTTCCCGGGGGGCAGCCAAGGTGGTGCTGGTGGAGCCCGACCCCCGAGCCCGGGCGCTCATCCAGCGCAACTTCGCGGCGCTGGGCGTGGCCCCGGAGAGCTACGAGCTTTTGGCGCTTCCCGCGGAGCGGGCGCTGGCGCTTTTGGCCAAAAGCGGGGTGGTGGCGGATCTGGCCTGGGCCGACCCGCCTTTTTCGGCCTTCCGGGAGCACGTTCCCACCTTGGAGAAGCTGGCGAGTAGCCGGCTTTTGCGCCCCGGCGGTGCCCTGGTGGTGGAGTGCCCGCCCAAGGAGCAGCTGGCGCTCGGGGGCTTTGCCTTGGAGCGGGTGCTCCGCGGCGCCTTGCTCTTCCGCCTGCGCTCCGGAGGATCCTCGAGCTAGCTGCTTTCGGCTTGGCAAAGGGCCCGGGGCAAGACCGCCAAGGGCCACGGATGCGGGCAAGCGGCGAAGCCCGGGTTGCCAACGCGTTTTGCTAGCATTGCCGCGTGGGCTGCGCTTTTTTGCGGGGGAAACCATGAGCGAGAAAACCTCCTACCGCTGGTTCGCTTTGGGCGACCTCAACGGCTTCTTCGGGCTGATGTTCGACAACATGACCGTGCTGTCGTTCCTCGCCGGGATCCTGGTGTTCGGCTTCCAGTTCCCGGCGGACATCGTGTACACCAAGATGTTCCCGGGCACCGCCTTCGGCGTGCTGTTCGGGGACGCGGTGTACACCTGGATGGCGTTCCGCCTGGCGAAAAAGACCGGCAACCCCCACGTCACCGCCATGCCTTTGGGGCTGGACACCCCCTCCACCATCGGCATCGCCCTGGTGGTGCTAGGCCCGGCGTTCGTGTCGCTGAAAGCTTCGGGGATGCCCGAGCGGGAAGCGGCGCTTTTGACCTGGTACATCGGCATGGCCACCATGGTGATGATCGGCGTGGTGAAGCTGGTGCTTTCCTTCGCGGGCCGCTTTGTGCAGCGCATGGTGCCCCAGGCGGGGCTTTTGGGCTCGCTGGCGGGGATCGGCCTGGCGCTCATCGGCTTCATCCCCTTGGTGGACATCTTCGGCATGCCGCTGGTGGGGCTGGTCTCCCTGGGGCTCATCCTCTACAACCTGGTGGCCCGGGTGCGCTTGCCCGGGCACGCCCCCGGGGTGCTGGTGGCCATCGTGGTGGGCACCGCGCTCTACTACACGCTGGGGCCCCAGGGGTGGGTGGGAGGTACGTTCCAGCCGCTGCCTGCCGCGGAGTTCCACGGCGGGCTGCCTCACCCTACCCTGGACTTCCTCAAGGGGTTCGTGCCCGCCTTGCAGTACCTGCCCATCGCCATTCCCTTCGCGCTGCTCACGGTGGTGGGGGGGATCAACGTCACCGAAAGCGCCCGGGTAGCCGGGGACGACTTCAACACCCGGGACATCCTCCTCACCGAGGCGGTGGCCACGCTGGTGGCGGGGGTGTGCGGCGGGGTGGCCCAGTCCACCCCGTACATCGGCCAGCCGGCGTACAAGGGGATGGGAGCCCGGGCGGGGTACACGCTGCTCACCGGGCTTTTCATCGGCCTGGGCGGGGTGTTCGGCTACATCGGCTACATCGTGGAGCTCATCCCCCGGGCGGTGCTGGCGCCGATTTTGATTTTCGTGGCGCTGGACATCATGGTGCAGGCGTTCCTGGCCTGCCCCGCCCGTCACGCCCCGGCGGTGGCGTTCGCCTACTTCCCCACGGTGGCGCGGCTTGTCGCCATCAAGCTGGCCAACCCGCAGATCGTTCCCGCGGCGCAGTTCACCGCGTTGCTCCAGGCGCCGGGGAAGGAGCTCCCGGAGGTGCTGGTCACCGTGGCCTTGGGGAACGGGTTCATCCTCACCGCCATGCTCTGGGGCGGTTTCCTCGCGGAGCTGGTAGACCGCCGCTTTGCCGCCTCGGCCCTGTACCTGGCGCTCTTGGGGGTGGGCAGCTTTTTCGGCATCGTGCACTCCGCCTCCCCCGAAGGGGTGATGTACCTGCCCTGGCAGCTGGCGGACCCGTTCCAGCGGGCGGTGGCTTACCAGTTCACCGCGGGCTACCTGGTGCTTTCGGCCATGGTGTTTTTCCTGGGCAAGACCCGGGCCGCCCAAGCACCCCCCGACACCGACTTCGGCCACCCCGACCGGGAGTAACCCGGGGAGAAGCGTTCAGGGCAGGTCGGCTTCGTCCAGGCCGAAGTAGTGGCCCAGCTCGTGGATGATCGTGAGGCGGATCTCCTCCTCGAGCTCTCGCCGGGTGCGGCAGCGGCGCAGCAGCGGGCCGCGGAACAGCACGATGCGGTCGGGGAGCGCGTTGGCGTACCAGGCCCCCCGCTCCGGCAGCGCGGTGCCTTGGTAAAGCCCCAGGAGCTCTTCCTCCTCCCCGTACCCGGCGGCTTCCAGGTCCTCCGGGGCGGGCTCGTCCTCCACCACGATCACCACGTTATCGAGCAGCTCCAAGAAGCGGCGGGGGAGCTTGGCCAAGGCCTTTTCCGCCAGCGCCTGGAACTCCCGCGCCGAAAGCCAGCTCATGCCTTATGATACCCGGCGGGAGGCGCAAGCATGGAGCGGCTGGTGGCGGTGCTGGGGCTTTTCGTGTTCCTGGGGCTCGCTTACGCTTTTTCCACCGATCGCAAGGCCATCGCCTGGCGCACCGTGCTCTGGGGGTTGGTGCTCCAGGTGGCGGTGGCGGTGCTGATCATCGAGGTGCCGGCGGGGTTCGCGTTCTTTTCGTTTTTGGCGAAGATCGCCCGGAAGTTCTTGGAGTTTTCCGACGCGGGCTCCCGCTTCGTGTTCGGGGACGCTTTCACAGAGCACTTCTTCGCTTTCAAGGTGCTGCCCACCATCATCTTCGTTTCGGCCACCATGACGCTTTTGTACTACTACGGCATCTTGCAGCGGGTGGTGGAGGGGCTCGGGTGGCTGATGATGCGCACCATGGGCACCTCCGGGGCGGAGTCGCTCTGCGGCGCTGCCAACATCTTCGTGGGGCAAACCGAGGCCCCGCTGTTCATCCGCCCCTACGTGCCGCGGCTCACCAACTCCGAGCTGCACGCGGTGATGGCTGGCGGTTTTGCCACCATGGCCGCCGGGGTCATCGCCGTGTACATCGGCTTCGGCGTGCCAGCGGAGCACCTGCTGGCCGCCTCGGTGATGGGGGCCCCGGCGGCGCTGGTGATGTCCAAGCTCATGTTCCCGGAAACCGCCGAGCCGGAAACCCGCGGCCGGGCCAAGAGCGCCATCGAGCGCACCTGGGTGAACCCGGTGGACGCGGCAGCAGCGGGGGCCGCCGATGGCTTGAAACTGGCGCTCAACGTGGCGGCCATGCTCATCGCTTTTTTGGCGCTTTTGGCGCTGCTGAACGGGGTGCTGGGGGTGGTGGGCAGGGCCGTGGGGGTGCCGCAGCTTTCCCTGGAACTGGTGTTTTCCTACCTCTTTGCCCCGGCGGCTTGGCTTTTGGGGATCCCCTGGAGCGAGTGCGGGCAGGTGGGGGTGCTTTTGGGCAAGAAGACCGTGCTCAACGAGTTCATCGCTTACCTCGACCTCAAGAGCTTCATCGAGCACGCCGCCGCGGGCACCGGGCCCACCCTCGCCCCCCGCACCGTGGCCATCGCCACCTACGCGCTCTGCGGCTTCGCCAACATCGGCTCGGTGGCGATCCAGATCGGCGGCATCGGTGCCTTGGCCCCCAACCGCCAGGGGGATCTGGCGCGGCTGGGTTTGCGGGCGCTGGTGGCTGGCAGCTTGGCCAACCTGGCCAACGCGGCCATTGCGGGTATCCTTCTCTAGGAGGTGCGCATGGGACGGTGGCTTTGGCTCGGCGTGGTGGTGGTGCTTGCGGGGTGTCCTCAGGATATCACCCGCACCCCGGTGCCTCAGGAGGACGTGCTGGTGGTGGGGAGGCTCGCGGCGATGAGCGAGCGGACCCAGGAGCCCGGGGTCTTCGATCTCACGGTGCGCCTGACGGTGCCGGAAAGCTTGAAGGGGGTGATGCGCAAGGAGGGTCGCCCCATCCCCGAAGCCGAGAAGGAAATGACCGCCAAGGTGAAGGTGGACAGCAACAGCGTGTGCATCGTGGACGGCGAGGCGGGGGAGCTCTCCCGCCTGCGGGTGGGGCAGGAGGTGGTGGTGGTGCCGGTGCCCGGGAGCTGCGCCATGCTCGGGGACAAGGAGCTCTTGGCCGATGCCGCGGAGGTGTACGAGTTCCGCTCCTACCAGGTGCGGGCGCTGCCAAAATCGCTGGAGGCGATCCCCACCTGGGTCACGGAGCGCAACGACCCCGCCAAGGTGAACTCCTCAGGCAAGGAGGTCTCGCCAATCCCCGTGGCCGGCGGGCGGGTGCTGTACTTTTCCGCTGGGCTGCTGCTCCCGCTTCTGGAGGGCCAGCCGCTGCGGGGGCCCATAAGGCCAGGGATGAGCGAAGGGGGCAAGCTGCTCCCCTGGGCGGCGCAAGGGGGCGTGCGTCCCTACCGCACCGCCTTCCTGAACGGCAGCTGGACGCCGCCGCAGCCGCTGCTCTTCCCTGAGCTGGCGCCGGAGGCTTCGGTGCGGGTCACCTGGGTGGCGCAAGACGAAAGCGCGCTGCTGGCCGAGTTGCGTCTTCCCGAAAAGCCCCCGGCCCTGGTGCAATCCACCCGGGACGCCAAGGGGCAGTGGGGGCCGCTGGTCCCGGTGCCGGAGGCCCAAGGCAAGCCTTCGGGGGACGGCCAGCGCTTCGGCCGCGCCCTCCAAGCGCTGGTCTGGACCGTGTACGAGTACGATTCCTCCGACCTGTACCTGAAGATGGCGGAAGGCCCGGGGCAACCCCTGGAGCCGCGCATCAACACCCGCAACACCGAATGGGCGCCTCGGGTAGGCCCCAACACCACGCTGTACTTCTGCCGCGGCGACCGCCAGCTGCTTTTCGCCAACAAAACCATCCAGGAGGTGCGCTTGCCGGGCACGCTGCGGGTGCCGCTTTCCGAGGCTGCTCCTAGCCCGGACGGCTCGCTGCTTTTCTTCCGCATCCCGCGCTTCACCGCCGGCGAGCCCGACTGGGACATCGCGGTGGCCCAGCGTCGCGGGGAAGGGTGGGGCCCCGCCGTGCGCTTGGACGACTTCCGCCCGCAGTAGCCCGCGCCCCGCAACCCCACCCCCCGCACCCCGGGCTGGCGAGCCCGGGGCAGATCCTCGCCTGCTTCGCCCCGGCTGCCTGAATGCGCATGGCGCGCAACCGGGGAGAGCTACTTTCTAAAAGTGCTAGGGAACCTCTGCAGAACTGCTTGTGTTTTTGGTAGGATGAAGGCATGAGCAAGGGCAACAGGAAGAGGAGGAAGGTTAAGATGCGGGCCAGTAGAGCGCAGATGAGCTTGCATGCTGTGGAGGGGAGTTTCAAGGCGGTGGAGAGGAAGACGCGGCGGCGGAAGTTCTTGGAGTTGATCGACAAGGTTGTGCCGTGGGAGAGGTTGGTGGCGTTGGTGCGGCCGTATTACTCGGAGGGGGCAGCGGAGAACAATGGGAGCCCTGCCCTGGGCTTGGAGCGGATGCTGCGGATCTATCTCGTGCAGCAATGGTACGGTTTGTCGGACCGTGGGGTGCAAGACGAGATTTACGACTCGCAGTCCATCCAATGGTTTGTGGGGGTGGATTTGGGAAGCGAGCAGCCGCCCGATGCAGCCGAGATATCGCGGTTTCGGCGCCTCATCGAGCGGCATGGTCTAGCCCAGCGATTGTCGCGCGAGGTGGACGCGCTCTTGGCTAAGGCGGGCTTGCGGGTGAAGCACGCGAAGATCGTGGACCCCACGGTGGCGACCGACTCCTCGAGGGTAAACGATCGGACCGAAGAAGAAAGCTCGCCCGATGGCGAGCTTTTTGGCCCTTGAAATAACCCCGCAGCGATCAAGCTCAGGAAGAGGCCGCTGAGGTGAGCAGGCCTTTTTTGCCAGCACGGCGAGCGTGGTGTTGCTACCGCAAACCTTGGAGGTTTCCCCCTGGCCGTAGGGCCATCTTCCGCTTTCCGCAAATCCCCGGTGCGCGGGAGCGCGTGGCTGGTTTCGAAAACCAGTGAGAGTCTCGACCCTTTCGAGGTTAACCGGGTTCCCGAAGTCCTGCTTTTTTGCGCGACACTCCGGGATGAAAACGAGGTGCACCGAGGGGGCGCAGAGCGACATG